>Ga0247666_1000008_pt1 | contig 154151 bp, 152 predicted proteins | sample CNK07_metaG_FD_183025 | JGI IMG/M metagenome (GOLD analysis project Ga0247666, IMG submission 183025) | Soil microbial communities from Purdue University Martell Research Forest, Indiana, United States - CNK07 | ecosystem: Environmental > Terrestrial > Soil > Temperate forest > Bulk soil...
TTCGCGGTTTTTCCGGTTTCTGCCCGAGGTATTCGTCGCTATCTTGATTATGTTCCTGGGCGTGGCGATTGCGAATTTTCTATCGCGGACCGTGCTTCTTGCAGCGGTTAATGCCGGGCACCCTTCCGCCAAAATTCTCAGCTGGTCGATCCGCTTTGTTATCTGGATTCTAGCGATCACTATGACCCTGGAAGAGCTCGGTTTGGCGAGGCAAACCGTGATCTCGGCTTTCTCGATCGTTTTTGGAGCTACGATGTTGGGGCTGGCTATCGCGTTCGGCTTAGGCGGTCAAGATCTGGCTCGGAAATCTCTGGAGAGATACTTTGGGGGCACCAAAAAGGAGGAGGATAAGGAACCACCGCCCTTGTGACAGAATGACAGTTGCGAACCCATCCTTCTCCCTCTTACAACAAGACAACGCGTTAGTCACCTCTTTCGGCCTCGCGGCGCAAATTGAGATTTGGGAGCAACCCTCCCGGAGTTAATAGGCATACTCTTTGTCGAAAGCTGGACCGCTACTTTTGGTCGATTTTCTCCATAAATAATTCAGCATTCCCCACGCGTGAACGAGAAGACGTGCTGATTTTCTCGGCAGCAGTGGGCGGCCCCTTACCGGTGCAGCTGGGAGTTTCTAAAGCCGCCAGAAAGCTGCAATTTCCAACTTCCGAGCTACGGCTTCTGCGGCGGCTCCTTTTTTGGCTTGGCCTGAGCCCGCTGCCGTTCCTGTTGTTGTTTTTGTTGCAGCCCCTTCTGCTCTTCGGTGTGTTTTTGCAGCAGCTGCTGAGTTTGCTGCTGATGTTGCTGCTCGAGTTGCTGTTTTTTGGCGGCATCGGCCTGTTGCTGTGCTGCCTTTGCGTGTTCCTGCTCCTGCTGCTGCTGGATTGCCTGGCGTTCCTGCAGCTGCTTCGCGTGGAGCTGATCCTGTTCTTGTTGGTGCTTTCTGTCCAGCTCGGCGTTCGTGGTCGGTGGGACAGCGGGTCGCGCTGGAGGCGGAGCCTCGCTCGGGTGTACGACCGATGCGGGTGGCCGATTGGCGGGTTGCGGCGCGTCATGAGGAGTGGCAGGCTGGTCTGGCGGACGATTCGGTGGCGGTGTTGCCGGCCTCGTCTCCGTTGGCTTCGGAGTTTCGGGTGTTGCTGGCCGATCGGAAGGCCGATCCGGCGGATGATTCGGCGGCACCGTGTTTGGCGGGGGTGCCGACTTGGTCTCGGTCGGCTTGGCGGTTTCAGGCGTTACTGGCCGGTCGGAGGGCCGGTTCGTCTGCGCCGGTTTTGGTGCAGCGGCAACCGGTTTCGGTGCGGCGGGCGGTGCGACTTTAACTTTAGCGGCAGCTGCCACTAACGCGGGGGCTGGCTGTATCTGCTTCACCTGCGCGACCGACAGCGGCTTCCCACCGTTGCTTTTAATCGCTTCTTGTTGCTTTTCAAACGTCGGCGGCGGCGCTGGGGGCGCTACTTTGGCGACGACGGCGCGCGTTTGTACTGCGGCGGGTGGCTTCGAGGCAGCAGCTCCGGTTCCCAGAACAGCTTGCTTGGCAGGGACCGCCGGAGGAGTGAACGCCCTAACCGGCGCGCTGGCTACTTCGCGCTGGTCGACTTTCACGGCGTTTCTCGCCACTGGCTGCGCCGATGTGAAGGCCTGCGGAGTCGTTGCGGCGACGGCGCCCGGTACACTCTGATTCACATACTTGACGTTTGTCACGCTTACATTGTTATTCACGACTGTGGTGTTGTAGTAGTTGTTCACAACCGTTGTATTCACGGTGGTGTTTGAAACGTTGACGTTGTTCACGTAGTTGCGGCTGACGCGATAGGACGGCACGTAAACTTCGCGTGGTCCCAACGGAAACCAACCGACGCCAACTCCGGAGCCGTAGCTCTCGCCGCCGCCGATTCCAATGCCAATGGCAAAATGCGGGCCACCCACCCACGCCACTAGTGCGGGGGCGTAAACAGGGCGCACATACACCACGCCCTCAGCTCGGGGCGCTGCTGGCACCCAGCCCCACGATCCTTCATAGTTAACCCAACGGCCGTAATGAAAAGGCGCAAATCCCCAAGGCTCGTCATCGACCCAGGTGTATCCCCAAGGTTCGATGTAGTCCCAATGACCGTTGTGATAAGGAGCCCAACCCTGTTCGGTCGTGCGCGGAAACCATACGTAGCCATTGTCGGGAGTGCGCCGCCAGGTGCCGTGATCGCCTAAGTCCTCATAGCCCACCACGTCGGCCGAGACGTAGCGCGAGGAACTGGAGTTTTCATAGTGGCGATCGCGTGTGGCTGCCCAGCTATCAAATTGGTCTTCTCTATAGTTGATGCCTTCGGACTCGGCGCTCAATTGGTCGGTGCCGCTAAAGGTCACGAAGTCGTTTGGCCGCACGGTGTAAGCCGCGCCCCCGCCCATAACTTCGCCTTCGCCGCTGCGAATGCGGATGGTGGTGGAGTCACCCACCTCGTTCACGCTGACCCTATAGACGCCGGGTCGCAGCACGGAAAAAGCCAAGTTTGGCGTGTCGATCTCATAGGTTTCCGATTCATCGAGACGCCGCACTCGTACAAGAAGAGTCCCGGCAGTCAATTGAATCTGGGTAACGTTGTCGCTGAGATTGAGGAATGAAAATCCGGTGTTGCTTGAGAGGCGAATCAAGGAACCATCGAGTTGCAATTCCGTGCGGCTGTCGTTGTCCGACCACAACTTATCGCCGGTAGTAATTGGTCGGTTCAGGCCCGCGGTAACCCAGTCCTCAGTTCCCGCCGGTTGAAAGGAAACGGAGCCCTGCGCATAAGCCAGGCGCGCAACACGGGACGGAGGATCGTCATCGTCGGCCTTTGCACGTGGTGCAAGGCCCGCCACCAGAGTCGCGGCGCACAAGAAAGTCAAAAGTTTTATTGCAAATTTTCTCGTTGTCATCATGTCTCTCTTCTCCGGAATTTCGAAACCTTTTTGGCGGACTGATCGGCGTTTTCATTCGATGATGATTGGAAGACTTTCAAGCTGGAATACAGAACAAACTGTATTCCCGACATTTATTTCTTTTAAGGAGCTTCTGCTTCTCGCAAACGCGGCATATCGTGGGGATTGGCAGGAGGCCCCATCTTCGCTGGCCGTTAGCCAGGCAAAACTTGGAAGCACTCCCGCCCTGTTTGCGTTTAAAGATGAGAGAAGCTTAGCCCTTGCTCGCGCCACGAGCGCGTTCGCGCCTGTCTATGTCTTCCGAGGAGCTATCGGAAGCAGCGTTATAGGCACGAACAAATTCGTCGACTTGCTCTTCCGCTGCTTCCTTGGCCAGGCCGTAGCGCTCCTGGATTTTACCGACGAGCTGATCGCGGCGGCCGTTGATTACGGTCAAATCATCATCGGTCAGCTTGCCCCACCTTTCCCTCACCTTGCCTTCTGCTTGCTTCCACTTTCCTTCGATTTGGTCCCAGTTCATGGAATCCTCCCGTTTGATTGGTGGGCCACGCGGCGTTCCGAGCGAGAGGAACGAAAAAAAGCGCGACCACTGAGAAGAAGACCACAACGTCGCGCGTGGATGTATACCGTGAACACTGCATGTGGAAAGGTATCGCCCGGTATTTCATCGAACGAACGTGTGCGAGAAGAGCGGCAATCGAGCAGCTAAGGCAACCTTACCCGATAACTAAGGTGAACAGGGTATTTGCCGAAGGTGCATGGCGAAGTACAAAGGGGCGCGGAGTTTTTTCTGGCAGCAGTACGCAAACGGGCCAGGTGAATAGTAAGGAGGCGAAGATGCTGCGCTGGGCACTGGGATTCTTCATAGTGGCATTGATTGCCGCGGTGCTGGGATTTACCGGAATTGCGGTTGCCGCTGCAGGAATCGCGAAGATTTTGTTTTTTGTCTTTCTGGTTCTGTTTCTGTTCAGCCTTGTGGGCCATCTATTGAGACGGAGTTGAGAAAAGGAGAAAGACGATGGATTTGTTGGCAACAATTGCTGTGATTCTGGCGATTTTATGGTTATTAGGATTCGTCACGTCGTACACCCTTGGAGGATTCATTCACATTCTGCTCGTGCTCGCAATCATCGTGGTGCTGATTCGCGTGATTCAGGGACGAAAAATCTGAAGGACTGGGGGAAATCGTGAAGGCCTCCACGTTGTCGGGAATCGTTTTGGTTGTCATTGGACTTTTTGCGCTCGCGTATCAGGGAATTTCGTACACCAAGCGGGAAAAGATCGTGGATGTGGGACCGATCCATGCCACGAAAGACACGACGAAGACAATTTCTCTGCCGCCAATCGTGGGTGGATTATCGCTCATCGGTGGAATTGTGCTGATCGCCGTTGGCGTAAAGAAAGACTGAAAATTGCGCGCGCGTTCCGCCCGGTCCGGTTCTTCAGGGAGGGGAAATGAATAGCAAAATGCCGATCGTTGCGGAACAATTGCTGCTTGAGCGGGCGAAAGCGGGAAACTCGGAAGCGTTTTCCGAGTTGGTGCGGCTAAACTCCTCGAGCGTGTATGGAATTTCCTTGAAGATTTTGAAGAATCGCGAAGACGCAGAAGACAATCTGCAAAACGTGTTTTGCAAAGCGTACCGGAAGATTAGCAATTTTCATGGCGAATCGCGAGTCTCGACCTGGCTGTTTCGAATCGCCATCAATGAGGCGCTAATGCAATTACGGCGGCGCTCCGACCGTGAAGTGCGTTTTTCCGACGTTCCAGCCACAGACGACAAAGTGCCGCCAATTCTGGATGCCGAGGATTTGCATTCGAACCCGGAAAACCGCTGCATCCACGCGGATCTGACGGAAAAGGCTTTCCGGGCGTGCAGCCCGACGATGGCAAACATATTCGTATTGAACAAGGCCGAAGGATGGACCAACCGCGAAATTGCCAAGCTCTTTGGTACGAACCCACAGACAATCAAGTCGCGTGTGTTTAGAACCCGAATCCGACTTCGGCAACAGATGGCAGCACTAACTTCCGTTCGCGAATGGGCTTACTGAAGTCACCTAAGTAAAGACGGAGACAGAAGAATCGTCATCCGATTTGCATTGGGTCGTGGGCAGCGTTGCCCTGACAGCCGTTCCCGCAACAGAAGATTGCACTTCCAGAGTCCCGCGCAATTCCGAAAGGCGCTCCCGCATGCCCGCCAAACCGATTCCGGCGGCGCCTCCCGCACGAAATTGCTGCAACACGCGCTGCGAAATACCCTTGCCATCATCCGTAACTTCGAGAACTACTTTTCCATCCGTGCAAGTTACGACGACTGCTACCGACTTGGCAGCAGCATGTTTATGAACATTGGTGAGCGATTCCTGCAATGCTCGAAAAAGCGCCAGTTCGATTCCGCGGGGAAGGCGCTTCACAATCTCTCCAATTTCAAGTTTTACCTGAATGCCGCTGCGCTTGGCGAATTCTTCAACATACCATTTTGCGGTCGATTCGAAGCCGAGTTCATCCAGAAGGGGCGGATGAAGTAAGTGGGAAATCGTGCGAATTTCGCCGATGGCGCGATCCGTCATGTCAATTGTATCTGGCAGCCAATCCGCGTTAGTGGGCAAAGCGACTTTTGAAGAAGCGAGCTGGTCGAGGTTAATCTTCAGGCCAGCGAGGTACTGACCAACGCTGTCATGCAATTCTCGAGCGATTTTGCGGCGTTCGATGTCCCGCAATTCCAGAATGCGGGCGCTCAAGGTGCGGAAGCTTTCGGCGTTTTCTTGCGCCACGCGTTCCAGTTCCCTGCGTGCGGCGACTTCTGCGTTCAATTCGCGGAAGCTGTAGGCAACCAGAAGCAGCGCGAAGAGCAGGGCAACACAAATGACAACGATGTTTCGCCAAAAGAGCGTGTTCCAGGTTTTCAGCTGCTCGCGAACTAGCCGCGATTCCTCTTCGTCCATGGCAACGGCAAAGGTTCCGATCTGCCCCTCACGAACTTGGACTTCCTTAAGTTCATCTTCTGCAAAGTCCGAGGCTTTGCATGTTGGAGATTCCACACAGGCTAGAAGCTGGGACGATTGTTGGTCAATTAGAATCTGAAGCTTTCTTGCGCGATCGGTCTGGGTCGGATTGTCTTGCACGAGATTCAAGACATTGCGGGCGGCGAGATTCGCAGCGGCGATATGGTCCAAGAGCCGCTTATGCCGCACGGTATCATTGCGCAGGATATACGCAAAAGCCGTAGCGCGAACTTCCGCCCTGGCGATTTGAAGAGTGGCGATCTGATCGCGCACTCCGTAAGTGTGAGTAATCAGGTTGCGACTGGAGATCGCTGCGTATTCGGTGCGTACGGCGATGAAGGCCGTAGCAATCAATATCGCGGCGACGATGAAGAGGACCGAAACGCGCGACGCGGGTTTAGAAAAGAACTCCAGCAATGCTTTGCGAAAAAGAATGAAATGCGTCACTTAGAAATTCCCCGCCTCTTTTGGGCCAGCCTAAGTTGCACTATGGTAAGGCTGGGTTCGTTCCGAAGCCACACGGAACTGGGCGGAGGCCCGGGTTGTGGAATTGCCATCGCAGTAGCGGTTAGTCCGACGAAGTAGCTTTTTGATCCCGTACCTGGAGTTCGTTCACGACCTGAACTACATTGGGGACGGTCGCAGCAAGCTGTTCAACCCGGATGCGGTGGGTCTGCGAATTGACCGTTCCCTTCAACGTCACTACTCCATCTTTCACTTCGCACTTAACGTTGTGGGTCATTTTGTTTTGAATGAGAATAGCCTTCAGATTCTGATCTGATGCCTGAGTCGAGCGTCGCGTCTACCTGCTTGGTTTTGCTCTCCGCGCCAATTGGACGAACTCCAATCGACCACTTGCATGCCGGCGATGGATTTTGCAATGGATTCGGCTTGCGCTTTGTCGACTTCGCTTACTACGGTTCCCGTCAATGTGACGACGCCTTTATCGCGATCCTGCTCCATGCTAACGTCTCTCAAGCCGGCCTGGTCCTGGCAAAAAGCGGCGAGCGGTACCGTATTGACGCGGCCAAGTTCTTCGCTAACGCGGACTTAACGGCATGTTGAGTTCACGATGTTCGTAACGATGCTCTCTACAAATTCGCTATCGAACTTGGGGCTCAGGTAGACGCCATCTCCCAAGACAACGCGCACAGCGCGAACGAGTTCTCCCTCAGCGTCCGCCTTCAATAAATAGCCGTTTACCCCGAATTTAAAAGCGTTCCGGATCAATTCCCGTGGGTCATGGAGCGTGAGCAGTACGATTTTCGTAACGTTGTCCGTTTCGCGAATCGTTCGCGCCACTTCCAGTCCAGTCATGCCGGGCATGTTTACGTCCAGAAGTATCACGTCGGGTTTGAGCGACTGCGCCAGCTTGATTGCATCTTTGCCGTTGTCTGCTTCGCCCGAAATCGTCCAATCGGTTTCTTCGGAAAGGGCTCCGCGAATACCGCGACGGATGAACGCGTGGTCGTCCACGATGAGAATGCTGGGAATTACCCCTCCTCCGAGCCGGGTCCGAAGGAGTTGGGGACAATTGCGCAACTCCTAGTCGAGCCAAGGTCATACTTCAATAATCAGATTTTTCAAGGCATAGCGCACCAACTCGCTTACAGAATGTAGCTCTAGCTTTCGCATAACATTCGCGCGGTGCGTTTCCGCCGTCTTAACGCTAATTCCCAATGCGACAGCGACTTCCTTGCTGCTCTTGCCCTCCGCAAGCAACTGGACGATCTCGCGTTCGCGTGTCGTCAGTCTGTTGCGAAACTCTTGTTCGCCGGTCGGCGCAACGTCGCGCTTTTTGAAACCGTTGAGGACCATCTCACCGGCTTTCGGTGTGAAGAACGTCCGTCGGACAGACAATGCTTCCACCGCCGCGACAAGATCGCGGTCGGCGTCCGACTTCAGGGTGTAGCCCTTCGCGCCGGCCTCGACGATGTCATGTACCAGCTGATCCGAAAAATGAAGCGTCAGAACTACGACTTCCGTTTTCGGCAATGATTTCCGGATGCGGCGGACCGCTTCCAGTCCGTTGAGCTCCGGCATGCTGACGTCCATGACTACAACATCCGGTTTGTGCTCTTCGGCAAGAGAGACGGCTTCGCGGCCGTTCTTTGCCTCAGCGCAAACTTCCCATCCGGGTTTCGCCGTCAGCAAAGACTTTAGGCCGCGCCGAATGATGTCGTGGTCGTCCGCGACTAGAATCCGTAAGCTCATGAAAAGCATTCTTTCCCGGGCGGGAGGTCAGCCAATATTCTGCGCGTGGCAGATGGAAGGATATACAGGAGTTGCTGTATTTCTCCCGACCGTCAGTAGGATTTGACAAAACGTCAAACTCAACTTTTTTTTGGCCAATGCAGCGAGTCTGGTCGAGACCGGCACTAGTCCATTTGGCCATATTCCTTTTCCATTCAGGATGGTGTGGCGAGTGCCGCATTAACGCGACAACCGCGGCTCGGATCGAAAATAAAGTATTCGCCGGGTTCGCGCTGCATGAGCTGAAGAAGCTGCGCTTTCGCTTCTTCGAGGCTCTCTACTGCCTTGATCCACAAGCACTGGCCGTCTGGGAGACTTCGGAATATATCGAGTTTGTAGTTCATAGGCCCCCGTCATTGAATTCCCTCACGCCTATCCAGCGGCAATTGGCGTACCAGGGCCCCCTGAACTTCGGTTTTCTGCTAACTTGCTGCAATTGCGGCTATAAACGTGCGCCGTTAGCGGTGTCCGGTAAAAGGACATGCGTAATTTTTTCACGTTGACTGAGGAGCGGCGAAAATCTCTACACGTACTAGGACGCAAGGCTTCGTTGCGCCCATTCGGGGCAGGAGCAGGAGTAACCCCTCAGGCGTCTCATCGACAAAGCTCAGGTGTCCACCGTATGGCAACCAAAGTGTGTAGCAACGATACTTGGAAATCGTGTGCGTCCCGGCGCGGCACGCAAACTGAGGAGGAATTTCAATGAAAACAAGATTGGCTCTGGGATTAGTTGCGCTTTGCGGGTTGTCGTTTTTGCCTGCAATGGGAGCTCCGCAAAATGAAACAAAAGACAAGGATGCGAGTTTGCGAACACTCACCGGATGCCTTTCCAGGGGAGACAAAGCCGGCGAATACAATCTTGTCACTCCCGAAGGAAACACTTGGGAAATTCACTCCAAGACCGTGAAGCTCAGAGATCACGTGGGGCACACTGTGACGATCTCAGGAAAGGTGTGGCACGCCAACATGCATGGCGCAAAGGAAAAAGCCAAGGAGACCGTCGATTCAGATGCAAAGGAACACGGCCACTTGAACGCGACAGACATTGCGATGGTTTCGGGCTCCTGCAAGCAGTAAACCTCCGCAACAACAACCCCACGCCGGGAGAGGACCGAACCCTCTCCCGGTATTTTCTTATGTATTGTTAACGAAAGCTTCTCTCCTTACGGACGAAACTCGCTAAAGACAAAGTCATGCCGTTTTTGACTCTGGTGACAGCTAAAGCATGCTGCTCTGTGCTCCTCCGTTAGCACATCTTTCGACTGATCGTCGCCCATGAATCGCTGAAACCGCCAACCCCCAGACTCTGGATACTGCTTCTCGTCTTTGTACATGACATCCACACGACGGCGGGCTGCTTCTGACACAACTCCACCCTGTTCGGTCGCGCTGAGCAGGTCGTAAACCAGGATCGAGCCATCTGGGAATTGGCCGGATTTGAGACCCTGCCTGGCCTCCTTATTTGCATAGATGTGATGGAACCCTCCTTCCGTCTCGAACGACGGAAACTGTGGGCCGATAACCGCGCTCTTGACATGTGTCCACTCCCTGTAGCCCACAGGAAAGGCAAAGCCCTTCGACTTTCCCAATGCATGCAGTGCGAAGGCGAGCAAACCCAATCCAAAAACAACAGACAACTTCTCCCTCATCAGTTGAATTCTCCTTCACGAAAACTCTTGACGCCCCAGAACCTAGTGACTCATCGACGAAGCGTCCAAGCACTTGACGTCAGGATTCCAGGGTGCAAAAGTGCCGCTCGGACTTGCCTTCCAGGTCCAGACGTGAAGAAACCAGAAGCCGATCGAATCAGCCTTTATCAGGGCTTGCCCCATGATGCGGGGCGGCTCGGTTGATTTCCAGGCGGAGATCGGCACAAGGAATTCGACGCCATTCAACTGAAAGGTGCCGTCGGGCATCTTCTCGTAGACCAGCACTTCCGGATGCTCCAGGTCGAGCACTAAAGACCAAAGCTGTGACCTACAAATCCGTGAACTGCGGACATACTGCGCGGCGCAGGGATTTGAACCTGCCCGCGAACATATTGATGTGGGTCAATCAGGCGCGAAGGATTCACGTCCAGAGCTTAATAAGCTCATGGAGGAGGCTCGAAAGCGAAAGTTTGACGTAATCGTTGTGTGGCGCTTTGACAGATTCGCACGCTCCACCAAGCACCTGCTTTTAGCTTTGGAGGAATTTCGGTCTCTGGGCATCCAGTTCATCAGCTACCAGGAAAACATTGATACAAGCAGCCCATTGGGTCAGGCGCTCTTTACCATCGTGTCGGCGGTCGCGCAGCTAGAGCGCGATCTGATAGAGAACGCAATGAATAAAGCAGAGATCAGGAAGCAGTTAGAGTTGGCCTTCAAGAAACATTTGAACATACCGCGAAAGACCGTTACCAATCTGGTGCCGAGCTCGATTACTGAAGGTAAGCTCTATGAAGCATACGTGCTGTCGAAGATTGTTGCGAAACTCGTGGACGACGAGGGCTTCAGTTTGGTCCTTGTCGGGGGCGCGAAGTTGAAATTGAAGAGCGCACCAGGTCCCATCAATAGGTCGTACCCTTATATCGAACTTCACCGCTATGGTAACTGTGTTGCAGAACTATGGACAGATGTCGAGTTCCTTACTCTTAGCTATTCTCGGCTCGCGAGCCCACCGCTCACGAAGGGGAGCTATCACGAGCTCGATATCGTCGTCGTTGATGCGGGAAGCAATGGCCGACCACCGCATGATGCAGTGTGGCTCGGAATCGAATGTAAGAACACGTCATACCAAAAAGGTCTGCTTAAAGAGATTTTGGGAGTGCGGCGGGAATTGAGTTTGGTGACCAGCGACCCGATAAAGACGAAGTTTTCTTCCTGGCCTCGACCGTACGCGCCTGCTAATCCCCCGTCTTGTCTGGTCGTCTTCGCAAGGGTGTGTGTAGCGAAGGTAGTACGAGCCGTCGGGTCGTTCTATAGGTACGCCGTTGACAATGCCCCAGAGAGGTTTCAGCTTCTTTGCAGGGATGAGCCAAACTGGCGTGACAAAAGGATACTTGCCGTTCTCACGGATGCGCAGCAACACCGACACACTTTTCATTTCCGATCTCCTTGTTAGCCTAATACTGGCTATTTCAGGAGTTCGGCGATTTCGGAGTAACGGGTTTAGTAACGGACCCCGTAAGTGTAGTGTTTAGAGTTTCTGGCGGAGAGGGGGGGATTCGAACCCCCGTTAGGGTGTTTATTCCCTAAAACGGTTTAGCAAATTCCCGATTCCACACGCTGTTGTTCGGAATCAATAGGTTACGTTCGGATGAGTTGCCTTATTGTTGGGCAAAGAGCCCCCGCTCGGGAGCACTTGTGCAACTATTGTGCAACCAGAATTTCAACTGTGTACGCTACCGATGGACGCCCTTCACCACCGTCAGCTACGGAGAATCTTACGGATCCTGCGTCCGAAGGTTAGCCAGACCGGTCACTATAAGTGCGTTCGGACAGGCTACAGTGAGGCAATCTCTTCGAGCCGCGAAATAATTGTGCTGACTCTTTCCTGGCTGGCGGCGTCGGGCGGAACATGGCCCGGAAGGGCATCGGTAAATTCGCGAATCGAAAGCAACTTCTTGATTTCCTTCGCGAGGTAAGAACGCACGTCGCCCGACGCGGCTTGAATTTCCCCCAGCAGTTCGGAGCGGCCGTCGACAACGGCAATCAGATCTTCAAGATCCCGGCTGGCATGAAAATCATTATGCCCTCGGCCCGCAAAAGCTTCGAGTTTCGAAGCACAGAAATATACCGGCGTGACCAATCGAATCTTCAAACCTTTTTCCACTTCACGTTCTTCTGCATGGTCCATCGCCGGTCGATACCAGGTGTTCGAAAATCCGAGAATCTTCGCGTCGAGCGGCATCACATCGAGCGTCGTCGTCTTTTGCTGCCAGCGGCAAAGGGGCGCGCCCTCTCTTGTGTCTTCTTGAAACCCGAGCTTCCTTAGCCTGTCGGAGAATTCGGTGTATTCGGCATAGGAGGTGATTTCCGCAATCGCATCCACATCGAATGTCGGGCGCACCTCCGCCGCGGCCTTGTCGGTAATCAGCAATGCCGTAGCGCAGCCGCCGACAAACACCAATTCTCCGAGAATCGGCTCCAACAACTTGGCCGCGTCCGTCAGCAGTTGAAGATTAGGATTGGCCATGAACCGCCTTTAGCCTGTGTACCAAATCGCGTTCGGCCAGGTTCCGTTCGCGCGCGCGCCCATCTCGAATCGCATCCACCAGCGCCAGAAGTTGGTAGAGCGCGGGATCACGCAACGCTGCATGCGGCACACTCTTGTAGAGAGGCTCAAGGCCCACTCCGCGAGTTTCGCCGTCACGCCAGGGCCAGACTGGCGGCAGATCGTTCGAGACGGCAATTTCACTCTTTAGCGGCTCGGCCGCGTACGAAGTGGGAATGCCCCTCGTCACTTCGCCGTGCTCCGCAGGGAAGGCGTACTTCAACCCATGGACCAGAAACTCTTCCAGTGCGGAAATATTCGGTTTGTCTTGGAGCGCCGGACCATGCAGAAGCCTGGAGCTCCTCAGTCGCTGAATGGCTCCATGAACTTCCGAGGGGCTGAGCCCGAGTTCGCTCGCCACGATCGAGATCGGCGGACGCCCGCCTGGATAGCCGAATAACTTCAGCGCGACGACGACGTCTTGAGGCTTCAGGTGCATGCCTATATTCTATATTCGCGATTCGCGAATAGCAAACGATATCTCTTTATGTTGATAGGTTCACAATAAATACCTTTGATTCTTACAGATACGAGGCATGCGGCGGCTCTAATCCCCGGGCTGGGGTAGGAACTGCCGAAGGAAGAGAAGTCGAGGAAATCGCAAGAGGAGCGGGCGAACCGCTGGCAATGGTACGGCTGGCATGCGTGCAGACGCGGCATTGCATCGAACCTGCATGAACTGGGTGCGAATGAAAAAGTCGTCCAGGGCATCCCGCGTCATGCAAAACCGCCTCCCCACGCGATTTCGTTTCGACGATTTCCGGCTAGCGAGGAACCAGGGCGAGCAATCGCGATAGATCCTGAGCGAACCTTTGAATGGTGGATCCATCTTCGGCGCCATGGTCCGGATTAATTTCCGTCACAGTCAATCCGGCGAACTTCGGGCTCTCGAGCAAGAACACGAGTAGTGCCAACTTCGCGTAGTTCTTTTTCACGCCTTCTCCTCAACGAATTGCATGAGCACCCCGCCGTTTTCCGAAGACTCCCGCTCTCGCTGACCGTCAGCGTTCCGTCGATTACGACCAAACCCGATTGGCCCCCGACGATATACGCGTTAGCGAAAATTCCTGCCTCGCCGGATCGATGAACGTGAATTCTTTCCCTCCGGGTCCAGTGTGCGAGCCCGCAGCGACCGAGCGACCCTGCTCAGAAGGCGGCGCCATTTCGCGCTGCATCCCCGCTCCAACCAATCGTCCTGCGGGGAAAGGCCTCTCTGCGGCTCGTCCACCTTCGGTCCGCAAGCCCCTTACGACATGCTTTGAATTCCGATCTTGTTCCCTTCGGTGTCGACGAAGAGCCCGAAATAACCTGCTTCTTTCGCCAAGAAGGTTTTTTCGACCAGGACGGTTCCCCCGGCTTTCTCAACGCGGCTCAAAGCTTTCGACAGATCCTCTCCTCCGTTTAAGTACACGACTACGCCGTCTTGCGACGGCTTGTAGTAGGTTCCGCAGGCGAGAGCTCCACAATTGAAGGCGTCTTCGGCGCCAAAAATCGCGTAGGCCGTGTCTCCGATCTTCATATCGTTGAACTTCGCGTCCAAAATCTTTCCGTAGAATTTCTTTGCTCGCTCCAAATCGACTGCGGGGATTTCGATCCAATTCGCCAGATGGTCCATTAACCCTCCGATCCTTCTATTTTCTTCAGCTCCGGTCGACGCACGAAAGTACGGCCCTATCCCGATGCGCGCACTCGATACGCAACCAAGTCGGCATGCCTTGCGATTTCGTGCCCTTCGTCCACGAGAGCGCCCCAAGACTCCCCCGCGAAGGTTCCATAGTCCCAGGCGCCTGCCAAGTCCAAAGCGTTAGCCGGAAACTCTCACACGATGAGTTAGCCGCCCGTTGCGACCAACCGCCGCCGAGAGTTGGGCTCGGCGATGGGGCATTCAACCTATCTCACCGAACGCGGGTGCGAAATCTCTTTCCACCACCCATTTCCTTGGGCACTGATTCCTGGCAGTAATTTATAATGAGATGAATTATGGAAACAAAAACGCCATCACCACATAGGATACAGTTGCTCTGCGGAGCCCTAGCCGGTCCGTTATTTATCCTTATCGCGCTCATTCAGGATTACGCCGTTCCTGGTTTCAATCCTCGGATTCATCTACTCAGTCAATTATCGCTTGGCGAATGGGGGTGGATTCAGATCGCGAACTTCGTGTTGGCTGGCGTACTTAACCTCCTCTACGCCCGTGGTCTCTGGAAGAAGTTGCATCCAGGTCCATCTGGAACGGCGGGGCCGGTCTTGATTGGGATCTATGGAATCTGTCTTATTTCGGTCGGTATTTTTACAACCGACCCAGCTAATGGATTTCCGCCAGGTGTTATTGCGCTTACCCAACCTTCCCGGCATGGCGTTATCCATGCCCTCGGTGGACTTTTTACTTTTGTTTCGTTGGCAGCAGCATTGATGGCATTTGGGCGTTTATTTGTTACATGGAAGGAGCGTTGGTGGGCCGCTTATTGTTTGGTGAGTGCTGCACTTTTTCTACTCATTTTTTTTGGTGGCTTCACTTACGCTGACCTCATGGCGCGTACCTTGCGACTCGCAACATTAATTGGCTGGATGGCCGCATCCGTTATCGCCATGAAGCTTTTGTGTACTTCTGAGAGCAACAAATAATCCATTTACTATTCCAGGTTCTCGAATGTTTATATTAAATCCGATGCATCGTGGTAAAAATAGTAGCAAGGCGCGAAAACCAGCATAAACATTGGGCGTTTTTGCTATGGCGGAGAGGGGGGGATTCGAACCCCCGTTAGGGTGTTTATTCCCTAAAACGGTTTAGCAAACCGCCGCATTCAGCCGCTCTGCCACCTCTCCGCGGTTTGTTATCAACAGCTTACCACATTTACTTCAATTCACTTGCTGAACATACCGAGCCAGCGCAGACGAAAATCTGGATGTGCGTATACAGGTATATATACCTGTATACGCCTAGCATAGCATTTAAGTCATTTAAATGTAGCACGTTACGATATTTTCACTAAATATAGCTATTTCACCAATTGCTGAAACCATGCAAGCCACTGAAACTAGTGTCTCTTGTTCACTGTTTGTGGTAATTTCAACATATGCTGAAACATAACAATCCAGTGAAAAAGATCGAATCCTTAGCCGCCGAAGCGCTTAGAGCTTTGCTCCAAGAAATCCCTGTAATCCATCTCCGCTCGCTCGAGACTGAAAGCCCCGCGCAGGACCAACGCGTGGACTTGCTAGCATCCGTCGACCTTGCCGGAGAGCATTATGTTTTGGTGTGCGAAGCGAAACAAAATGGACAACCACGCTACATACGGGATGCCATTTACCAACTCCGAGATTATCTTCGAGAATTCCCGGAGCACGCAACTCCGGTTGTGATTGCACCTTACCTTTCCCCGGAGTCGAGAAAATTGTGTTTACAGAACGAAGTTTCGTTTCTCGATCTTGAAGGCAACGCGCGGCTCGTGTTTGGCACCGTCTTCATCGACCGAGTACGGTCGAACAAACCAGCACCAGAACTTCGCGAACTAAGGTCTTTATTCAAACCGAAGTCTGCACAAGTCCTACGAGTTCTGTTTCGAGATCCCAAGAAAAGTTGGAAGGTCGCGGACTTGGCCAGTGCAGCGTCGGTAAGCCTTGGCCACGCCAGCAATGTACGGACCTCACTTCTCGATCGCGAGTGGGGAGAGGTTGGCGCGGAAGGGCTTCGTCTGCGAGCCCCAGACAAGTTGCTCGAGTCATGGAAGTCTGCTTATATTCCGCCCGTCGCAGAACGACTTCCTTTCTATACGACCCTGCACGGTGGCGCTTTGGAAAGCCGTCTCAAAGAACTATTCACCTCTCCGACGAACACCGGCCAAGCGGCATTGGCGTCCTTTTCGGCAGCGCAGTGGATCGCGCCCTACGGCCGAACGGGCACCCAGTTTCTGTGGTCCGAAAGAATGGCGATCGAGAATATTAAGGAAACGCTCCACCTTTCCTCGTCACTAAAAGGCGAGAACCTGGTGGTGTCTGTTCCTCAGGACAACAGCATCTTTTTTGACGCCTATGAGCCGGAGTATGGCATTCGTTGTACCAGCCCACTCCAAACATATTTGGACTTGTCGAAAAATGGAGAGAGAGGCGAGGAAGCAGCGGAGCACCTGCGCCGCATGCGGCTGACATGGCAAAAATAAATCCTTCAGACCCACAATCAGCAAACGAATATGAGGATCGCTCAACCGAGGCTGTGAAATCTGTCCTTGTGGAAATAGGGCAAATTCTCGGAAGTTTCAACGGCAAGTACGCGGTGATAGGAGGGGCTGTGCCTTGGCTGCTCTTGGACAACCATGAGATGCCCCATGTTGGCACGCTTGACGTGGACCTGGGGCTTGACGCGGAGGCGCTTGGGGAAGGTGAATATGCTCACCTCGTCGAGACCCTGATCGGGCATGACTATAAACAAAGCGTGGATTTGAAAAAATTCCAACTCGTCCGCACGATCAATCGTGCAGACGGAGGGCCGTCTATTGATGTGATCGTTGATTTCTTGATGCCGAGAGATGCAATCATCGAAAAAAACAAGCCACCGATCTTGGAGGATTTTGCGGTCCAACGAGCAGACGGAGCAGACCTGGCCCTGCATTTCAATGAGCTCGTTGCGGTACGCGGCGCGATGCCAAATGGCGGAACCAACAAGGTTGAGATTGCGGTTTGTTCCATTCCTGCCCTACTCGCAATGAAAGGCTACGCAGTGAACGGGCGCTACAAACAAAAAGACTCCTACGATATCTATTACTGCGTACGGAACTATCCGGGAGGCATTCCAAAGCTCGCCGAAGACTGCCGTCCGCTGCTCGAACACAAGAGCGGCGCCCAAGGATATGGTTTTGTGAATGAAAAGTTCGACACCGAGGGTGGGTTCGGACCCACGTGCGTCAGACGATTCGTCGAGGAATCCAAGATATTGGGGGATCGGAGCGCGGAGCAGTGGCAGCGAGACGCGTTTGGGCAAGTCGACGAGTGGCTCCGTGCGCTTGGTCTAAGAAAATAATCTGGGTATCGAACGCCGGCGCTCGCAGATACGGAATCGGTCGGTATTACATATAGAAACGGAAACTGGGCTGAGTACGTTGGCCTTCGTCAACGCATTTCAGAATGTCTCCGACGCGCCGGGCGGCACGCACCGTAATGGGCTCGCCTCCATCGAACTGGGTATTGTTCCAGTTCAGTTTGGAGAGGGATAGGAGTTCCTGAGCGAGCTGCTCGAGCGGCGCTTCAGAGCTTGCAATAGACAATTCCAATGGACGCGGAACATACATCCCTGGATAACGACATCAATCATGTTCTCCTCGGATGCCGCTCGAAAGCCGAGAATCTCGCCGTCGGTCATTTTGGAAGTCTTATGAACCACCAGTCGAGCGGGCATTGTGCGATGCTCTTTTCGATAAACGTCGACCGCGTTTGCGAGCAGAGTCTGGGCGTCCGCCTCTGTCAGATGCGGTTGTCTGTCATCTTTACTCAGCTCGGCTTGAGCGCCTTTCACGATGACGCCTTCTCCGCGTTCGTTGACTTGAGCTACGCTCGTGAGGATTCGTTCGCTGTCGAGTGATTTGTAAAAGCTGATACCCACGAAACAGGTCGCAAGGTCTGCTGGATTTCTGAGCAGCCTCCATGGGACTCCGCCAGCTTTGTAGTAGAGCGCGGTATGGAGATTCCAAGCTCGCGTTGCCTCATCCTGCATAGGCGCGCCGGAAGCAGTGTCGCTCTTCTTTTTTCGCCGCGCTCTCTCGCCTGTATAGGTGTAGGGCCTGACCATCTGGATCGGAATACCAAGACGGAGCCCTTCCGCCTTGAGAACGTCGTGAAAGGGAATAAGGCGGCCGCGATCGTCTTGCGGTAGGTCGGAACCTTCATCGAGTTCTTGCTCCGAGGGGTCCAGTCTTTTGCCCGGCGGTTCATCGACGGCCGCCAAAAGTTCGAGCGTCGCAGTGCCGTTGTCCACTTGGGACAATAAAAGATAAAGGGCAAACGGAACGTGTGCCACGTCCTTCAGCGCGTGATAAGAATCAGGAATGGCTCGAACAGTTTCGAACTGAGAAACGAGTTGTGGAGTGAGCCCAACCGCGGGAATCACTGCGCGGATTCTGAATCACCATATATATGTATGTCAAGAAAAGTACGAGTGACTGCCGGAGCAGTGGCTGGTCCTGCTGATTAAGGCTGCTTTTTCCAGAGTACGCTCAGAATTCCGGTACTGAACTGAACCCCAGTATTCCCTTGATTGAAGAAGCCCCCAGTCTGCTCACTGTGCCCTTGCATGCGAAACTGCCAACACACCTGTGCTGGTCCATTGGTGGTTTGTCGACATTCGGACCATGCGTTGCATTGTCGATCACCAGTCAGGGTGAACGACGATTCGGATACCTCCCAGCCTGGCGGTTGCGGATCGTTGCAACGCCCTCGGCGTCGGATTTGTACACGGAGTGAAACCATATCTCTATCTGGAGCGTTTGAATGCGGACGTGATGAAGGAATTAGGCTTTTCGGGAAATGCCGAGGAAAAAGAAGCCGATTTTTTTGTGCGCATTCCGGGAAACCGCGAGAGCGTGTTTCGCGGGGTTGTGCGGAAAGATGGCGTTCCAGTGAGCGACATTTTTCAGGTGTGGCTCGACGTCAGTCAGCATCCAGCCCGGGGCAAGGAACAGGGAGACTTAATCTGGAGGAAAATTCTCTCTCCTGCGTTTGAACTGCACAAACCAAGACCGAATTAGATCACGAACTCGAAGCATGCTCGAAATTCGTTGTTGCGCTGGCGCCCTGGCTCGGCGAACTCGTTGTTGTCGGTGGGTGGGCGCATCGTTTGTATCGTCTCGATCCCCGCGCGAGAAAACCCGACTAGGAGCGCGCAAAGTCGAGGAGCAGCTTCACGTCGTTTTCATTTGTGTCGAGCGCGCGGAGGGCGGCAAGATAGCGGATGCGCGCGTCTCCTTCGCTGACGAGATCTTTCCCGGCACCCCAAGTAAATTCCGATTGGCCGTACTTTGCGGCGACGATGTCGGCAATCAACCGCGCGTGTCGGCCATTTCCATTGGCGAAGGGATGAATCTTCGCCAATTGGTGATGAAATCGAAGCAACGCTTCGTCCGTTGAGAAAGTTTTGTTCTCCAGCCAGTACCTTGTGTTAGCGAGAAGCTGAGGAATTCGTTGCACAATCTCTTTCGGGTCGCAACCGACGTTCAGTTCGGTCTTGCGATAGCTACCCGCCCATTTCCAGACGTTGTCGAACATGTGGTGATGTAGTTCCCGGACGTAAGGTGCGTCGAGCGGGTCCGTTGATTTTATCGTTCGACTATCAAACGCCCAGTCGCGAGCCCGCAGAATGTTTAGGGCTTCGTATTCGTTGAGCTCGCCCAGGGTGCTGATACGAGGAATGAGTTGGTCTGCTTCTTCCGGCCGTATCGGCGTATTTCCGTCCGAGTATTTTTGATTGAGGATCAAGCTCATCGTGTCTTCCGGCGATTCAGGCGCCGCTGCGCCTCATCCTCGATCAGTTGACTCGCGTTTTCCGGTTTCTGATTTTCGAGTGCCATCGTATGAAGGACGCTCTTGGCATCATGCGTGGCACGGTTGCGAGTCGGTTGCTCCGCCAGTTCCGCGAACGAGCCGGACTTCGGCACGAGGACGTAGACCAGCTCGCAGCCCATGCTTCCCGCAACCCGCCGCAGGGCACGAACAGTGATGCGGTCTTCGGATTCAGCCCGTTCGAATTGTTGGATGGCTTGTCCCGACGCACGCATTTTCTTCCCCACTTCGCGCTGGCTAAGTCCAAGGGCCTCGCGCACTGAGGCAATCCATCCGCCTGAGGGTCGAACAGGCATACCGTGCAGAAGTTGAAGACCGCGGTCCAATTGAGAAAGGCGCAACTGCCTGAATTCACGTTTCATAAGTGGGCCTCGTCAAGTCATAGCTTGACAGTTTCATTATACTTGACAAGTTTTAACTTGTCAGGAAAATGTAAAAAGACAAATAATAACTTGTCTCTTGGCTTGAAACTGACAAGTTATAGCTTGACATCACTTCAAACTGAATAGCAGGTAGAGGTCTGGAATCAGATACTCGATAAAGTTGCCGCAGTTGCTGCGGGGCTAGCGCAGGCGAAATAAGAAGTTGAAGTTTTGATGATCGTCATGCGCGAGATACAGCTAAGGCTGGCGTGGCTGGCAAACGGTCGGCCACCCCTCCGGCGTTTGTGCAGAAAGCAATTGTCGCGCATCAAGGGATACCGAAAGGACCTCAGGCATAGAGTGTTTTCTGACTGTCAGCAACGAGCTCTTGGCTTGCGCGCACGGGCAAACTACCACGATCGTGAGCTGTGTCACGTCGAATTGTGGCCGACATCACTGTTCAAAAATATCAAGTAGACGAAGCTAAAAGCACTATGGACGCTTACAACTATGAGCAGCCGCACTTTTGCAACATCTTGTACCTGACCGACTTTTCGCCGTGCTCCGACTCTGCCCTAACTTGGGCCGCCAGTGTGGCTAGAGCCAACGCAGCAAAGGTATACGCGCTCCACGTTGTAGTTCCCGATACGCTGGTTTTCTTGGCCCCAGGGTCTCCCGGCGTCGTTATGGACATGCATGAAGAGTGGGCGCGTGGTCAAATGGAGCGGATTGAATCCCAGCTCGCAGAAGTGGAGCACGAGACGCTGATTGAACGCGGAAGCGATCTCTGGAAAGTCATCGAATCGAAACTACAACAATTCAAAATCGATTTGGTCTTGCTTGGAACACACGGGCGCACCGGACTGCGAAAAGTGTTGATGGGTTCGGCCGCTGAACGCGTGTTGCGACATTCATTGGTGCCGGTAATGACGGTCGGACCTGCTGTGCACCTCGGACGAACACACGACGGTAAATTTCACAAGTTGCTGCTTGCAACCGACTTTGCGGAAGGGGCAGCCGAGACCGCGAATTACGCCATATCTTTTGCGGAAAGAAATCGCTCAGACCTGACCTTGGTTCACGTTTGCAAGACGAACAAACGAGGCAGTCACGGAAAAACGAAGGAGCTTTCCATTGCCGAAGCTTTGTATCAGCTGCAGGAGATGGTACCCGGGCGCGACGCCAACCAAATTCGACCAGAGGCGCTCGTGGAGTGCGGCGATCCGGGCGATCGAATTCTGGATGTCGCCAAAAGATGCGGCGCAGACCTTATCGTAATGGGTATCCACAATTCCCATCGCCTATTCGCGGCGACTCATATGGAAACGAGCACCGCACATGAAGTTCTAGCGCATTCGATGTGCCCTGTATTGACTCTGCGGTCGCCGATTCAGCAATCCCAGGTTGCGTAGCGTTTTGCAGCTACCCTGAACTACACACCGCCAATCGTCTCCAAGGCAGCCCTGTCCGCAATCGTTAATGTCGAACCATGAAGCACTACAAAGTGTTTTGATTTGAAGTCACTGAGGGTGCGTGTAACCGTTTCCCGCGTCGTTCCGACAAACTCGGCGATTTCTTCATGAGTGAGGGGCACCTTGATTTGCGTGCCGGATTTGGTGGCTACGCCATTCGCTGCCCAGTCGAGGAGAAGTCGCGCAACTTTTTCAGGCGCTGACGCGGAAAGACCGACCGTGCGAAGTTGCTCGCAAGCGCCGCTGTAGAGACTCGTAAGCTGTTTGACCACGCCTTGCTGCAGTTCTGGATGCTGGGCGAGCAGTCGCAGGAAATCGTCGCGCCGAATGAAGGCGACCTGGCAGGAGTGCAGAGTCTCCGCCGTCACTTCGTAAGGGGTATTCCCCAGGACCGCCATTAAGCCAAGAATCTCGCCCGGCTTGGCGATTCGAAGAATAAGCGTTCTTCCTGCGCTGGAGCTGATCGATAGCTTTACTTCGCCGGCGCAGAGGATGAACACTCCGCGCGGATCCTGCTTTTCGAGATACAAAACGGCGCCCCCGGGAAAAGTTGCGTTGGATCGGACCGCACCTAAGTCCTTCAGCGCGGGGGGAGTCAGCTGGCAGAAGAAGCCTGCCGATCTGAGAGAGCAGCTCTCGCAGTTCTCAATCGTTGCGAATCCGTACGGTCCCCTCATGTTAATTCTCCTTTGTCATCGTTCGTTGGTGCCTGCATCGCTAAATCCGCAAAATGTTTTGTCAGGGGCGTATCAGCCAAGACCGCCGCACGAGTCGCGCCCCGAACTTCGCGCAAGACTTGCAACCCTCGCTCGTCGATAAAAGTCAGACCGCGCAAATCGAGAGAAAGCTTTCGCTGGGAGACTGCCGGAGCGAGGGCAAGCCAAGCTCGGCGAAATTCTTCCACGTACGCACCGGCGAGTTTTCCCTCTAGCATCACCGTGAACTTTTGCTCCTCGTCTTGTATCGTCGCTCGAAACGTAAGTAATTTCCCCTTACTGCGTAATCAAGAACTGCACGGTTTGGTCCAACTGTGGCGTGGATCACAGGAAATGGCGCAACTGACTGATAAATAGGGACATAAGAGATTATTTGCCTAAAGAGTGTGGTGATGGCAGACACGGCCCGGCGGCCGTGACGAGACGATATTTCGTCAGACTGGCTAGATGTAGTCTGAACGCTTGATTCCCAGTTTCTTCATCTTCGAATTTAGCGTTGTTCGTTTGAGGCCAAGGCGTTCGGCTGCCCCGTTTGGCCCGCTAATGTGGCCCTTGGTTTCGCGCAGCACGCGGAGGACATGCTCACGCTCGGCGTCGTGGAAATTCTGGCTGGTTTCGCTCGCAACTTCCGCGGTTTGGTACAGTTCAGCAAGCGGCGCGCGGAGCGTTGGCCCGGTACTAAGGATGACGGCCCGTTCGATAAAGTTTTCCAGCTCTCGAATATTTCCAGGCCAGCGCCATCGGGCAAGCGCCTCGATCGCATCCTCAGGGATCGTCTCGATCCTCCGGTTCATGCGACGAGAATGCTGATCAAGGAAATATTTTGCCAGCAGCGGAATATCTTCCACCCGCTCACGGAGTGGCGGCAGCTGTACCGGAAACACTTTTAATCGATAGTAGAGGTCGGAACGGAACTCACGATTCTCCACCATTTGGGCGAGATCGCGATTCGTGGCGGCGAGCAAGCGGACGTTCACTGGAATTGTCCGCGTACTGCCTACCCGTTCAAATTCCTTTTCCTGCAGCGCACGGAGGATTTTGGGCTGAAGTTCAAGAGGCAGGTCACCAATTTCGTCCAGAAACAAGGTGCCTTCGTGTGCCAGCTCGAGTCTGCCAATTCGTTGTGAAATCGCGCCCGTAAACGCACCTTTTTCGTGGCCAAATAGTTCACTTTCCAAAAGGCCTGCAGGAATCGCCGAGCAGTTCAGTTTTACGAATGCGCGGAGGCGCCGGGGACTCAGATTATGAATAGCCCGGGCGATCAGTTCTTTGCCGGTACCCGTTTCGCCGAGTATGAGTACCGTGGCATCGGTCGGAGCAACGGTTTCCACGTGCTTGAGTACACGCTTCAGGCCCGGCGCTTCTCCAATAATCTCGTCAAACTGGCTAGTAGTGGTCAGTTCTTCCTCGAGGTAGCGCTTCTCATCTTCGCTGCGCCGCAGCGCTTCTTCGAAGCGTTTTCGTTCGGAGAGATCGCGAACTACCGCAATGAGCATTCGGCCGTCTCGATCTTCGACGGGGCCCAAAAGGATATCGACTGGGAATTCGCTACCGTCTTTGCGGCGCCCATAGAGATCGAGCCCAATCCCCATAGGGCGCAATCGAGGCTGCGCGGCAAAATCTGCACGGTGCTTTGGGTGGGAATCCCGGAAGCGCGCTGGCACCAAAATCTCCACGGCCTGGCCCAACAATTCGCCGCGTGTATAACCGAACAAGTTTTCGACGCGAGCGTTCGCCGCTTCAATCCGGCCGTCTGTACCGCATACCAAAATCGCATCTGGCGACAGCTCGAAAAGCGTGCGCGCGCGTTCTTCGCTTTGGCGCAGCGCTTCCGCTGCTTTCCGCCGTTCCGTGGCGTCGCGAGTGATTTTCGCGAAACCGAACAAGCCGCCGTCAGAATCGCGAATTGCCGAAATCACTACATCCGCCCAGAAGCGCGATCCGTCTTTCCGGATTCGCCAACCTTCGGCTTCGACTTGTCCAGTCTCGGCAGCGACCTTCAGCTGCGCACCGGGCTTACCCGCGGCGATTTCTTCTGGTGAATAGAAACAGGAATAGTGCCGGCCAATAATTTCCTCAGGCCGGTAACCTTTTATGCGCTCGGCGGCGGCGTTCCATGTTCTAACGTGGCCAGCGGAGTCGAGTTGGAAAATTGCGTAGTCACTGATGCTCTCCACGAGCCGCCGGAACAGATGGTCCTCTTGCGATGCGAGTCCGCTGTTAGCGGAGTCCGTTCGCTCTGGCAAGTCGCCACTCATTCGTTGTCACCTGGTATTCGCAAGAAATCGGCAAGACAGGCTTACGTCTTGGCAGCCGTAATTGTTGCATTTATCCAATCTGAAAATGGAACTTGAATCATATCCCAACGCAAGAGCATGCCTAAAAGAACTTCCAGCCACCGGTCCGGCGCGAATCGTCGGACATCAACAAGTTTAGCGACCTTGTAGCAAAGCGGCTGTCAGCGCGCCATAGTGTGCTCAAGGATGCCTGATGTGAAGTTCGTCACGGCAAGCCCAGGACGAATGAGCGGATTCTAAATATGAACTTGTGGACAAAAGAATGTCTGAAGACCGGCAATTGCTCCTGGAGAAATTGCGAGCTGAGCTTGCGTTTATCGAACGCGGCGGCTACCCGAACCCGGTGCGCGGCCAGTGGCGTCCGCAATTTATCTTTGAAGACTCGGCGATGTGCTTAAACCATGACCCAACTCAAGAATCTATGCCGTACACTGAGCGCGTCTTGGCGCGGTTCGTCCCAGACGTGTGGACTCACAACCGAGCGCCCTGCCGGCAAATTCGACTGAACGAAGGCGGCGAGACAATTGGCGAACTTTGTCCAGCGGGCACTCAGTACGAGTTGGGACGGCCGTCATCGATTGGCTGCAGAAGACGATCAAGAAAATTGCAGACGAAATAGCCTAATGATCATGTGTTTGGAATCAATTCCCGGAACCAACGCAATAAGATTCCGTAGTAGCCAGCGACCGCTGCGAGACTCGGGAGAAACGTACGTCGGGCAGGACCTTGCCCCGCGAATTCTCTTGCCCAATGGATGCGACAACGCAAAGTGACCACTACCGCGATCAAGCCGGTCGAACCCCAAGTCATGAAACAAGATTTGCCGCTAAGTTGTCGTTGCCAGGGTTCGAGATACGAAGCGCGGCTAAATGCCGCAAGCCCGCCATGTACGCCAAGCCGAGCCACGCTATCGACACAAGCGGACCAACCATATAAGCCCAGTGGTCTTTGCAATACGCGATAAAAATAAGAATCGCGACGTACGGAATCGATTGGTAAAGATGGATGGAAAAAAACCGCGGTTTCAGCTGCGTCAGGGCTACAAAGCAGAGAAATTTGCACGAGCGGCAAGAATGGAAATATCCCGATTGCCAGGATCTTTCATCTGAAGCCTTTCTTCGAGCAAGATCGCCGCGGCTTGATTCTCAAGCGCAACCTGCCGCGGCGATTTCTCGCCGATCTATCTGCCACGAAAAGTCAGGACGGGACAATTTGCCCGTGTGACCACTTTGTGTGCGGTGGCAATCGGCAGATGCGTGGCGGCGCCGGGCACTCCGGCTTCCGGTTGAGCGCCGAGAACGACGAGATCGACCTCTCGCAAATTGGCCAAGTCCAGGATTCGTTCGGCTGGATCTCCGCGCTCGACAAGGAATTCGGGCCTGCACCAGGCCTCCGCTTCGGGCGGCACCAATTTCGCGAGCAATTTCTTGGACGATTCGAGAACGTCGAACCACCCGATGAGTTCACCTGCCTTCGGCTCCGGCACAACGTGCAACATCGTTAGGCGTGCTTGAAATTCCTGCGCTAGCGATACCGCGTATGCAGCCGCCGCTTGAGACTCAGGGCCGAAATCGGTCGCAAACAGGATTTCGCGAATGTCGGCCTTGGCGGGATGGGCATTCGGGCCAACGGTCAGAACCGGGCACGGTACTGTACGAAAGATTTCTTCGGCGACGGAGCCAAGCAGCATTTTGGCTATCCCAGTCCGTCCCCGAGTGCCAATGATCACCAGATCCGTCTTTTGTTTCTCGATTGCCGCGATGAGGCGGGGCTGGATGTTGCCCTCTTCGATAACCACTTCAGTCTTTAGTTCCGGAAAGGAATTCAGAAGCGATTTGCGATGTTCTTCGTCAAACAGTTTGCTCGATTCCGTGTCGACGGGCCACAAACCTGGCCGCGTCATTGGAATCACTACGGGAGGACGTACGTGCAAGGCTGTTACGTTCGATTGAAAGTGCCTGGCGAACTTATTGATGAATGGAATTGCATGATTAGCGGCGTCGGAGAAATCGGTCGCGTACAAGATATTCTCAAATCGGGTTCTCGCCGGAGCTGCAGCGGTAGCGGCTTTCATGGGAGATCTCCTTTAGCAACATCTTCGGAGTACCGCCGCACCGGTGCTGTGACGAGCATCAGTCGCCAAAGTGACGGGTGTCACCGGACGGCCAATAGACACGTCGTAGTCTCAAGATGTCTAAGCGATCCTGAGCAATGCGCACATGAAAACAAGTGTCCGGACATCTGTCGCGCTCGTTGCGACAAATGCTGCTGCCGGCAAAGAGGGATACCGGGGCAGCTCCCGCTGGACCGTTTTCGTCGCGGGAACCTCGGCCGCGGCCATCATCGTCCATCTCCTACTACGCGTTGTCTTCGGTGCGAGTGGGAACCTGATTCAAATTCCGCTGTTTGTGGCCCTTCTATTGGGCGGCGCACCGCTCGTTGTGACGTTGACCAAGAACTTGCTGGCCAGGGAATTCGGTTCGGATTTTCTGGCAGCAATTTCGATCGTTACGGCGGTTCTTCTGAAGGAGTATCTGGTCGCATCCATTGTGGTGTTGATGCTGTCTGGCGGCACCGCTCTTGAAACATTTGCGACGCGGCGTGCTTCGCGCGTGCTCGAAGCGTTGGCGAAAAGAATGCCTAGCGTCGCGCATCGAATGACCGACGGGGGAATGTCGGACGTTCCCGTCAATGCGATCGCCGTCGATGACACTCTGGTCGTCTTGCCGCATGAAATATGCCCAGTCGATGGGATCGTGAGCGAGGGCCACGGTTTGATGAATGAAGCGTATTTGACAGGCGAGCCGTTCGAAATCCGGAAAGCCCCCGGCGCAACGGTGATTTCAGGAGCGCTGAACGGCGAATCACTATTGACCATTCGCGCGACCAGGATTGCCACTGATTCGCGCTACGCGCGAATCATGCGCGTGATGGAAGAGAGCCAGCAACGGAAACCACGAATACGCCGCTTGGGCGATTTACTCGGCGCGTGGTACACGCCGCTTGCGATTTGCATTGCCGGCGCTGCCTGGATTTTCAGCGGTAGCGTCGAACGGTTTCTCGCCGTACTTGTGATTGCCACTCCGTGCCCGCTTTTGATTGCCATTCCTGTGGCCGTAATCGGCGCCGTCTCGCTGTCAGCGCGACGCGGGATCATCGTCAAGAATCCCGCAGTTCTGGAACAAATCGATTCCTGCCGGACCTTCATCTTCGACAAGACGGGCACGCTGACGTACGGGCGGCCCACGCTGACCCGCATTGCCTGCTCTCCGGACTTTGCCGAGTCCGAAGTGCTGTCGGCCGCGGCAAGCCTGGAAGTTTATTCAAAGCACCCGCTAGCAGCAGCTATCGTGGAGCGAGCGCAGGAAAAAGACGCCGAACTTTTTTCCGCTTCACAAGTCAGCGAGCCTCCGGGTCAGGGTTTAGAAGGACTGGTCAATGGGCGAACCGTGCGGATCACGGGCCGCAACCAAGTTTCCGGAGACAATTTGAGTCTGCCTGGGATTGAACCGGGACTTGAATGCTTGGTGTTTCTCGACGGAAAATTTGCGGCTTTGTTTGGTTTTGAAGATTCTCCGCGCGGTGATAGCCGGGTTTTTCTAAAGCACCTTTCTCCCCGCCATCGAGTTACGCGCCTGGTCTTGGTTTCCGGCGATCGTGAACCAGAAGTCCACGCAATCGCGGCAAAAATCGGCATTCAGGTGGCGTATGGCGCGCAAGCACCAGAGGACAAGGTCGCACTGGTTCGTGCGGAAACCGAAAGGGCGAAAACGGTTTTTATAGGAGACGGAATCAACGACGCTCCTGCAATGCAGGCCGCCACGGTAGGTATTGCATTTGGTCACGACAACGATATCACCAGCGAAGCTGCCGATGCGGTCGTGCTCGATCGCTCCCTCGGAAAAGTGGATGAGCTCATGCATATCGGCCAGCGGATGCGCGCCATCGCTTTGCAGAGTGCCGTCGGAGGCATGGCGTTAAGCGCAATCGGCATGGCACTCGCAGTGTACGGGTGGTTGCCGCCAATTTCCGGCGCAGTGGCGCAAGAGGTGATTGATCTATTGGCAGTACTGAACGCCGTGCGAGTAGCTCTTCCCGTCGGGAACCTCCGCGATTTCTGACGAGGCTTGAGGGCCTGCGAACGGTGATCACTATCACAGGCGGCAGTGACTCACATCATCGTCGTCCCTCTCAACCAACTGCTCTAATAAAGATGCTGAAGAGGGAGGATTTATGAACGCAACCATGCAGGCGACGCGTCCAAAGCAACTGGTCGCGACCGCCACAATGCGAGCACTGGTATTTCGGGGGCCAAATCAAATTTCGCTGGAAGACGTCGCCTTGCCACACGCCGGTCCCGGAGAGGCGGTTATCCGCGTAACGCTGACGACGATTTGCGGAACCGACGTGCACATCTTGAAAGGGGAATATCCCGTCAAGCCTGGCCTCGTGATCGGACATGAGCCGGTTGGCGTTGTGCACGAGCTTGGCGTCGGAGTGACGGGCTACGAAGTTGGTGACCGCGTTTTGGTCGGAGCCATTACGCCGTGCGGCCAATGCAATTACTGCCTCAGCGGAGATTGGTCGCAGTGCGGAGGCCCGATCGGCGGATGGAAATTCGGGAACACGATTGACGGCGCCCAAGCAGAGTACTTGCTCGTTCCCAACGCACAGGCAAACCTTGCAAAGATTCCCGATGACTTGACCGATGAACAGGTCGTTCTCTTGGCTGACATCGCATCGACGGGAATATCTGCTGCAGAAAGCGGTGAAGTGCAGATAGGCGACACCGTTGCCATCTTTGCGCAAGGACCCATCGGCCTATGCGCCACGGCAGGCGCAAAGCTCAAGGGAGCGGGTCTTATTATCGGAGTGGAATCGGATCCGGTGCGCGCTCAAATGGCGAAGCGCATGGGAGCCGACATTGTAATTGATCACACGAAGACAGATGCCGTGGTGGAAATTCGGCGCCTAACAGAAGAAAGGGGCGTAGACGTTGCCATTGAAGCCCTCGGCACGCAGGCAACATTCGAAAATGCATTGCGTGTGGTGAGGGCCGGCGGAACGGTCTCCAGCCTTGGCGTGTATTCCGGCAAACTTTCTGTTCCACTCGAACCGTTTGCTGCAGGTCTTGGCGACCACAAAATCGTCACGACTCTCTGCCCGGGTGGTAAAGAGCGAATGCGGCGGCTGATGGGGCTTGTCCGTCATGGCCGTTTGGATTTGCGTCCGTTGCTCACTCATACCTTTCCTCTGGACCGCATCGCCGAAGCGTATTCTCTGTTTGGCCAAGGGAAAGATGGTGTGATCAAAGTCGCCATCCAGCCGTAGCATTTTCGGCCCAATTCTCGTGGTTGACACAAACTGACACGTGATCGGTCTCACCGGTTATAGTGACCGGAATCACGGCCGATCGCCACGGTTTGCGCGAACATAGAACTGAAATGGAGGTGATCTCCATGCCCGTCGAGCAAGAAACCCTAACTTCAACCGAGCTGGCGAGTCTTCCGGTTAAGTCTCGCGAGAGGAGCAAAGCGCTGACTACGCTTGCGGTCGACTTGCCGCTACGAATGGCCCGGCCGCTTCCTCGCGGGCAGAAGGTCTTCGCCGAAGCTTTGCTGGAAGCCAGTTCGACCAGGCAACGATTCAGCGGCCGCCGGGTCTTCTATTCGATAGCGATTCACACGCTGGTTCTGATGGCGCTAATTCTGCCTCCGCTCTACTTTACGGACACCATCAACCTAAAACAGTTCACACAGACCTTCCTGGTTGCACCACCACCACCACCTCCCCCTCCCCCGGCTCCGCAGGCTATCGCCAAAGCCGTGGTTTCGAAGCGAGTGTTTACAAACGCAGGTAAGCTCCTGGCGCCAACCGTAATTCCGCAAAAAATTGCCATACTGAAGGAAGAGCCAATCGATCCAGAAATCGGCGCTGGTGCCCCTGGCGGCATACCTGGAGGAGTGCCGGGCGGGCAGTTGGGCGGCGTGATCGGAGGAATCATTTCAGACGCATCGCGTAGGGCGTCCGTCGCACCTCCCCCGTCGGTACAAAAAACAGCGCCTCTGCGTGTTGGCGGCCGTGTGCGGGCACCGCGGTTGATTACGAAAGTGGCGCCTTCTTACCCGCCGCTTGCAAGGCAAACGAGGGTGCAGGGAGACGTGACCGTGGATGCGGTCATCGATACCGGTGGCAACGTCGACGAGATGCAAATCATTTCCGGACACCCCCTATTGCTATCTGCCGCGCTTGCAGCGGTGAAACAATGGAAGTACGAGCCAACCTACTTAAATGACCAGCCAATTCCCGTGCAACTGATCGTTGTTGTGACATTCCGTCTGGAACGCTGAAGTAGGTTACTTGCAAGTGGCTCTGCGCCGCGGAAACATAGGCGCTCGGCGTCTGGCTCGCTACGAATTCATGCCAGATCAGACCGCAAGAATTTCGTCCGTCGTAAGAATCGAAGATTCAAGGGACACCGCGCAAATTAGTGAACGCGCAATCAGGCAACCGTGCTCCGCCTTTTCTAGCAAGCGATTTGCACGATCCACGTCGTGGCCGTGGGCGATTGTAAGCGTCGGCTTCAGTAATAACTCGGTGAACCTCAGTTTCCCTTCAGGCTTGCCCAGTTTTCCCTCAACGGTTAGCTGTAGCCCCGAAAATTCCAGCTTGGACATCTCCGCAATCGCGTAAAAGGTTGCGACATAACAACTGCCGACCGCCGCGACGAGGAAGTGTTCGGGCGTCCAGAACCCAGCCTCACCTTTGAATTCGGGTGGAGTCGAAAACTCGATCGCGGGTTCAATACCTTTTGCAGAGACGACGCCTCGCCGTTTGTTTTGCCAGGTGGCCATCACGCGATAGCTGTTTTCGCCATCCATTTTCGTATCTCCTTCGCTTTTTTCAAAGTAACGCCAAACTCTCCATCGGGCGGTAACCCGCGTCACTGCGGCCGGTGACGACAGTCACCGCTTTTCGGGGGCGTCTTGGCTGACCTAAGTGTCTCCTCTTGCGTCAAATAGGGATAAGGGCTGTGGCGGCAGCCGACAAAGTCGTGTTCACTGAAATGATTCCTTTTCACCCTATTTCTTCTTAGAATGGGGGAGTCGTGGCCATGGCGGCAGGACAGGGCTTGGTTCTGGGCAAAGACGCCTTGCCGCGGGTCTCTCGGGTGAGCGGACGGCTCCCCGGAAGCCGGGGCGGGCGAAACATTTCGACTCTCTAAGCCGTATCTAAAGGCAGAGTGACCAGGTTCGAGACAAAGGGGGTCCTTGGCAGGACGCCCGGTCCTCAAGCGCGGTTCGCAAGCGAACTAGCCCTATTATTTGCCAGCAAGCGAGGAAGGTCAGAATGAAGACGTGGCAGAAAGTCTGTATCGGCGGAGCCGTCGTGGTGGCGATCGCCGGAATCGTCGGGTATAGCATTACCGCGGCAAACAAGGGAGTCGTCACCGTCCAAACGGCTAAAGTCGCCAAACAGGACACGTTGGTGTCTATCGTTACGGCTTCGGGCGAAATCAAGCCCACCACCTACACGAATATGCAGGCGCAGGGATTCGGCCGCATCACCGCGATTCTCGTGAAGGAAGGGGCCCACATCAAGAAGGGCGACAAACTGCTCCTTCAGGAGAATATCCAGGCCAATGCTGACGTCGCGGCGCAATCAGCGGCGATGAGTTCCTCTGAGTCGGGAATCCAGGCGGCGGAAGCAAGTTATAAGTCCGCACAAGCTGACCTCGTGCAGCAAAAGGCAAATCTTGAGAAAGCGAAGCTTGATTACGATCGCGGCGCGGGGTTGTTTAAAGACGGGCTGATCCCCAGGCAGGATTACGATCAGCGCAAAACCGCATACGACGCGGCGGCTGCGGGAGTTGAGTCTTCCACGGCGCGCGTATCGCAGCTCCGGGCGCAAATGAACCAATCGCACTCGGCGTTGGACCAGAATAAGGCGGTTCTAACGCGCACGCGCGACGTATTAAACAAAACAACATACACGTCGCCGATCGACGGGATCGTCAGCTATCTGCCGGTGCGACTCGGCGAATACGTCGTTCCCGGCATCCAGAACTCGAACGGCAGCTTTTTGATGACGCTCTCCGATATGTCCGTCGTTACGGCGGAAGTCAAGGTGGATGAAACTGACATCGTGAACGTGCGCATGGGCCAGGATGCAGACGTCACGATTGACGCTGTGCCTGGAAAGATTTTTCATGGCAAGGTAACGGAAATTGGTTCGCAGGCTGTACTGCGCAGTTCCGGCCTTGCCACTACGCAGACCACTACCAGCACTCAGGAAGCGAAGGATTTCAAAGTTGTCGTGACCCTTGATAGTCCCCCAGAAAATCTGCGGCCAGGACTTTCCACGACCGCCAAGATCAGGACCGCAGAGAAAAAGGGAGTTGTCGCGATTCCGATTCAAGCACTCGCAGTGCGGTCAAGGAAAGATTTGGAAGAAGCCGCCAAGGGCCCGAACAACAAGACTAGCGGTTCGAGTGTATCGCTTGCGGCCCCGCCTCCGGCCGCTCCAGGCGACCCGAAGAAAGACGAAGTTCAAGGCGTTTTCGTCATAAATGGGAAGAAAGCGGAATTCCGCCAGGTTGACACCGGGATTTCCGGCGTCACGGATATTGAAGTCACGAAGGGATTGCAACCTGGCGACGAAATAGTCGTGGGCAGCTATAAAGCCTTGCGCACGCTTAAACCGAACGCACAGATTAAAGTTGATAATTCAGCACCGAAGAAAACCGACGATCAGCAGAGCTAGGAGCGAGCATGCCCGTGGAGACGACGTCACCAGAATCTTACAGCCAGGAACTTGTCGATTCCGGCATAGTCATCAAGACAGAAGGCCTGGCTAAGGTTTATGAGATGGGTGCGGAGCAGGTTCATGCACTGAGCGGCGTCGATCTCGAAATCCGCAAGGGCGAGTACGTCGCCATTATGGGCCCTTCGGGTTCCGGCAAATCGACCCTCATGAACTTGATCGGCTGCCTCGATTCACCGAGTTCAGGCAAGTATTGGCTAGCAGGCCGGCTCGTCAGCGAACTGGATGACGATGAACTGGCTTACATCCGCAACAAGGAGATTGGATTCGTCTTTCAGACGTTCAATCTTTTGCCACGCGCCACGGCACTCCACAACGTGGAACTACCGCTGATTTATAACGGCACGCCGGCCGAAGAGCGCATTGAGAAGGCCAAGAAGGCGCTCGAGCGCGTCGATCTGACGAGTCGCATGAGTCACAAGCCGAACGAACTCTCCGGAGGCCAACGCCAGCGTGTTGCGATCGCGCGAGCGCTTGTTAATTCTCCGTCGATTGTCCTTGCGGACGAGCCCACGGGAAACCTTGACTCGAAGACCGGCGAAGAAATTATGGCTTTGTTTAAGAATCTGCACAGCCAGGGAAATACAATCATTCTCGTCACCCACGAGCACGACATTGCGCAAAATGCGCACCGCATCATTTTTATCCGCGACGGAAAAATCGCGTCAGACGAAGCCGTCAAGAAGTAGCCAAGCCTCCAAATAGTTTTTCTCGACCATCTTTTCGGCCAACACTACAATCTGACTCGCGCAGCGTGGACTGCGCGAGTGCATGAGTCCTTCATTTCGCCTTGATTTGGGGCCATTTTCGTTTGCGGTCAGCACAGGACCCGACGGAATTACCTACGAACGTGGGACCACCAAACTCTACTTCGAGTGGCGCAGAATCGCCGGCGCGGTTCTTGTGCGGGAACAACCGAATCAAGCTGAAGGCGACCAACAGCTAGAAATGGCAAGAGTATTTTTCGGCAAGAGTTTCGACTTGGAAACGATCAAAACCCTGCGAGACTCGATGGGCACAATTCATATTGGTTACCGCGACGACCACGAGCGGCTGAGACACGAACACTTCCCGATCCCACTCGCCGACGCGAGTTTTCTACAAGACATACGAGACCGGCTAGGACCACGCTGGTTGGGCGAAGTCGATGATGTACAAGCCGCAGAAAAGAAACTGCATACGGCGCCCGGTTTATTTAAAGGTTTATTTTTTCTTTTCGTTCTGCTGACGGCAGTTGCTTTAGCGCTTGCGTTCGGGCTATTCACCTTGCTTGCGCCGGCGCTGAACGTGCTTTCTGTCCGAGAGATGTACTTTGAATTTGTAGAAGGAGATTACGCCGGATTCGGTGCGCACCTGCTGGTTTACGTTGCGTTATTCGTTTTCGCGCGCCTATTTCGCCGCGCTTGGCGCACCCGAATTGAAGCGCGCCGATCACGAAATAGACCACTCCGATAGATACGCCGCCCTTGGCAGCACGCTGCGCGTGATTCAGCGGTCAGGAATGTTCCTGCAACGCTCCATGAATTTCGCTATCAAGTCGTCCGGCTGAACGCAGGTACGTATGGGAGATGCGATCGTGCCACGTCAATTCATCTTCATCCCACATCGACCACAGGAACCCCAGAAAGAAGGTTCCGGCGGACAGCATGTAGCCCGCTGCGCGCAACAGTAAATTCCTCGGTGCAGGTTCTTCGCCCGAAAAATCAACTACTTCGAGGCGGCGCAACATCATTCCAGGCGTGGTTCCGCCAAACACCGTGAACAAAAAGAAGTATTGCAGATAGACGATCGCAAACGCGATGGTGTAAACGGCCGCGCTCATTTTGCTGAATGTAAATTGGCCACCGAGCGAACCGAAGAGCATAAGGAAGCCGCCGTACGCAAACAACAGACAAGCGCCGTCGATCAATGCGGCGATTCGCCGTTCGTCCATGGATGCAACGGGATAGAGGCCCGCGGCTGCAGGCACTTCCGCCGCATCGCTCGACCTTGCCCCGGTTATGGTTTCACCGGTCGCCTCCCCGGGAGGCAAAGAAACGTCAATGAACATCTGGCCGTCTTGTTTCTGCTTGGAAGGAGCGCATCGTCCGATGGCAATCGTGAAGGCAAAATCGGGCGCCGCAGCGTCGTCGAGCGCCTCCGCTACAGCCACGTGGCGAGGCTTTTCAGCCGCTTCATGCTCGGCCTCGAATGTAAACTGCGACTGATCCTCGTTGGGCGAGGATCGTCTGCGCCTCGCCCGATAGGAAGCGAGCCGCTCAGACAGTTCGCTGCGCCAAGCAGTTTCCCCGTCCGCATTCGACCGGACGGAGTTGCCACTCACTACAGGTAGCGTCGATTCACAAAAGCTGCAGATTCGTACGTTTGAGGGCAGTACGGCGCCACAATGCAAGCAGGTTTTTGTCACCGGTGTTTTTGCGCTGCGGACGCATGCACTCCGGCGAGGAGTGATCCAGCAATAGAATAGCACCAGCGCCGGGAAGTACAGCAAGAATCAGTTGCGTGTGTTTCGAATTAAGCAGGAGGGTGGGTGAAAACGGAGCTTAGTTGCTCATTTGCTGCGCGAAAAGGTTCCGGCTAAACGCAATTCGCCTGCCTAGCACTACGGCCACAAAGTGCGTGCACTGTCCCCGCTCAGAGGAAGTCCACCGTTCCATGGAGGGCACAACCCGCGCCACGGTAGACCGGAAAACTCCCAGCATGCGGAAGTACGCGCGAATCAAGCTGATTTCGCCGCGTTCCTCGGGGCGCTCCGGGCAAAGTTGCAGCAACTGCAGGACTCGCGCAAATTCTTCTTCCGTCGCCGGACGCGCCATTCCGGTCACTTCCTGAACTTCCTGTGAAATCGGCTCCCGCACGGAAGAGGCGATCAACGACCGGCAGTAGGAAATAAAGAATTGCAGCAGGAAAATAATCGAGCACGCCAGAATAAACGCCGCCATCATCGGAGCACCGCCAGGCGCGCAGGAACGAGGCGCGCTTCTTCCGGAATCCGCCAGAAGGCATACACCCAAGCCGCCGGCAAGAAGCAGCCCACGAGCGGCGGCAGAATCTGGAACAGGGTGCTAAAGCCCGGGTAGAGATTCCGCAGCGCGTAATTAGCGGCAAGCAAGCTGAAATAGACGCCGAGCGACAGAACCAATTGGATCAAGCGCGTGCGGGTCTCGCGTAGCTTCAACACGGCCGCCCAGAGCACATACGTTAGAACCAGTCCGACGAAGTACAAATTCTGCTGAAGTTCCACGACAAAACGGGTAACCAATCTTGTCTCGGCCTGGTGAACCACACCGTATGAGAACAGAGCCGTTCCGCCCAAAAGCACAACGGCACCAAGCTTGACGTATTGCTCAGCGTTCATTTCACTGAAGACCCTCGAATAAAGACTGGTCAATGCGAAGTAAAGAAGGATTGTGAGGAGGGTGTCGGAGTAATAGTAGAAATAAACGTATTCGCTCGAAGCGAGTCCGTAATGTTGAAGGATATTGTACCGACCGATGCTAACCAACAGCGACGCAGCCATGTAGGCATTCAGGAAAATATACGGGCGAATGGCTTGCTTCTTCACCGCGCACACTATCACGCCTGCCTCTAGGAGAGTGCAAAGCGTCCAAATCAAATATCCAAATAGACCGGGCACGTTTTTCCAACTTTCGCTGCCCTGGTCTAATCCCCAACAACTACCGAAACCTCGCTTCTACTGCGGGGACGTAACTCTTACTTCCAGGGCGTTGGCGGTACCGGTGCTCCACCATTCTTCCACGGCGTTGGCGGAACCGGCGCTCCACCGTTCTTCCACGGCGTTGGTGGCACAGGTGCTCCACCGTTTGCCATAATCACTGCGCCATTATCGTGCGCCGTGACCACCGTCTTCAGGCTCATGGCTCCCACCAAGATCAACATGGCGAGGAGAATAACCGTGAGTTTGCGTGACATTGTTGAGTGCCTCCGAGGGATGTACAACCCAGGAGGTACTCTATCAACATACAGACCAATGTCAAGCAGCCCGAAGGGCAAGCTTGTGACAGGCTCGGTACAGGGTACTTGGCTTGGGACTTTCGCCCCAGAGTGGCCTCTCGGCCAGTCACCCAGTACCCCTACACAGGCAGGTTAGGCGCCGCGCCGTTGTATGAGCAACAGTACGGTGGTACCAAATTACTTAGTACCGGCGTCCGCTCCAACCTAGTTCCCCGGCCCACCGATTCGCAGCCGACTGCGAAATTCCCCGGGCGGCTTGACGCGAGTAGTCCGGTATCCGTAGCATTAATGGTTCGTCCATGCCGGCGTAGCTCAGTGGTAGAGCGAGGGTCTCATAATCCCTAGGCCGTGGGTTCGATTCCCCCCGCCGGCACCACTCTTTCCATTGTCATTCGCTTCCCGGGCCGGACAGTCTGGCTTGCCGTACCCGGCGGGCCGTGCAAGACTACGCTCGCATCGATGACCACGCTTGCTCAAGATAGTGAGCCTTCCCGTACAAACCGTTTCAACCGCGCTGCAGTTTTTGTAAATACCCGATCCGGGCGTCGCAGATCTCGAGCCCTGCTTCCCCGGATCGAGCTTGCGTTCCGCATCCATGGAATCGATTGTGAAATTCTTCAGACAGCAAGTGCAGCCGAGCTGATCGATCAGGCGCGACGCCAAATTCGCGCCGGCACCAGATTGTTGTTTGCCGCTGGTGGCGATGGAACTTTACAAGGGCTAGTGAATTCAGCGTTCGGCCACGATGTTGTAGTCGGAATCATCCCGGCCGGCGGCGGAAACGATTTTGCGCGGGCGCTTGGCCTGCCGCACGATCCGCTCGCCGCGCTCAAGATGGCGCTTTCTGGCGAGCCGCGCGCCGTCGATTTGGTGAAGGTACGTACAGGCGATCGTCGAGAATGCTTGTATCTTGGCGGTGGTGGTGTCGGCCTGGATGCAGCGGCCGCCGCTTACGCTAGCGGGCCTTGCCGCAATTTTCCCGGCCGAATACGCTACATTGCGGCAGCGCTGCGTGCCTATTGTTCGTATCAACCGCGGCGCGTGCGCGTTACATTTGAATCCGACAACACCAGTCAGGTTTGGCAATCCGCCGTTCTGGCAAGCGTTCTAAACACGCCAACTTTCGGAGCAGGCATCCGCCTCGCGCCCGGCGCTGAAATCGACGACGGAGTTCTTGAGTTTGCTTTTCTGGAAGAACTTCGGTTCGGCCAACTATTGCGGGCTTTGCCGAGACTTGCGTTGCAAGGGAGCATCAATTTGCCCGGTCTCCACACTCGCAGTGTCCGGAAGTTACGTATCGAGGTCGATCCGCCAGCAACGTTTCACGGCGACGGTGAATTGCTGGGAAGTAGTCCAGTCGACATCGAAGTCGTTCCGAGGGCGACGCGATTTCTCGCGCCGAGGGTAGCCGCGCGCTAGTCTTTCTTCTTGTCGAGCTTCAACGTCAATACGATTTCCTTCCGATTGTCGAAGCTCGAGACCTGACGATTAGGTGATTTAGCGCCGTCTTTTTCTGCGTGGACTTCATAATCGGCATTCGGATCGAGCCCGCTGAACCGAAAGCTTCCTTCATTGTCTGCGATGTAGCTCTTGACTTGATTTGTCCGCAAATTTTTCAAGAAAACCACGCCGCCGGGGACTGCGGATTCACTCTTGTCCACGACCACACCGCGGACGGTCCGCAATTGCGATTCCTTCTTTGAATCCTGCGCATATGCCGTCAAGCATGAAACCAGCATTGCCAGCATCAACACGATTCCCGCACGGCGTTTCATGACGGTTTGCTCCCCTCGCGTTCCATGTGAAACACCAACTCCTCTACTCTCTCACTTCCGGTCGCATCCACGGTCCTTTTTTGTTCTCTGCTCCCCTTGCCGCTTACCGACACTTCGTACTGTGCCCCTTGCACCACCCGAACCGCGAACTCACCGCGAGAATTGGCGACTTCTCTCCAGCGATACGATTTCTGCCCCACTTTTCGAATCTGAATCTGTGCGCCCGCGAAGCTCAATCCTTCTTGGGTGAACACCGTTCCCTTGATCAGGAAATCGTGCTGATGCCTGGAACTTTGCTTTTTCTTGCTGGTTGAATCGGGTTGTGCGGACGGCGCTGATGGAACAGGCTGTGCTGGCTGGCTGTCCTGCGGAAAAATCAAGACGGGGCAAAAAAGCAATATCACCACTGCAATCGACATCCGCCTGCGGCCGCGCATAGATAGGGCTCCACGGACATTAGATGACCTGCGAGGCAGACACGCTGCCTTGGGCGCTCCGCGGCTTTCGGTTACTCCTCGTCGTCCTCTTCCTCTTCCTCGTCATCATCATCGTCGTCATCATCGTCGTCTTTGTCTTTGGCAAGGTCGTCCTCGCCCTCTTCGTCTTCTTCCACTTCGTCGTCTTCCGAGATGACGTTCACGTGTACCGGGTGCGTTTGCGTCACTTCCATCTCCGCTTCACACTCCGGGCAACTCAGGATCTCTCCCTCTTCCACTTCGTCTTCATCCACATCGAGTTCGGCAGCACAATCAGGGCAGCGGATCACGGCCACTTCCTCCGTAGTGAGATTCCCCGGGTTGGGCGTCATGCTCGAAAGCCGCCCGCACCATTCAGCGTATTATATACCGTGCGGGGCCAAGTCGAATCCAGTCCCGATCTTACTTTTGCTTGTTAGTTGCCAGGAGTCACGTTCTTTTAACGATGCCTTCCCCTCGCGAATATCCGGAACGCCCTATTGTCGGCGTTGGCGGAGTTTTGATTGAAAACGGAAAGGCGTTGCTCATTCGCCGCGGTTCGGAGCCGCTGCTCGGCCAATGGTCCATTCCGGGCGGCACGCTGGAACTGGGCGAAACGCTGCTGGAAGGCGTCGCCCGCGAAATGCTGGAAGAAACCGGCATAATTGTCCGTGTTCTGGACCTGATCGAGGTCTTCGAAAGAATCAACCCGTATTCGGCGCCGGAGGCTCGAGACGTCGGCGTCCGCCCGCGTTTTCACTTTGTCATTGTCGACTATCTGTGCGAACGAATCGGCGGGGACGCGACTGCTGGCGGTGACGCTACCGATGTCGCTTATGTTTCCGAACAAGATTTGCCCCAGTTTCAGCTCACCGAAGCCGCGACTCGGGTTCTGCGTAGCGCGTTTGCCATGGATCGCGTTCGTCGCCATACCTTGCAGGTATAGCTGCTTCCCGGCGCTAGTGCGCTTTGACGATCTCGATGCTGCCATTCGTGTTCGCCAGGTCCAGCGTGCACCCGCCGTTGCCGATGGTACCGGTTAATACGTCTGACCCCATCGTGCCAGTTGCGGTAACCGGCAAGTCCGTAGAAATCTTTCCAAACGATGTGTGCGCGGAAACCTTATATCCGCCATTTCCGGGCAGGCGCACGATAACGTGGGAGAACGATGTTTTCAGCGAAATGTCCTTGCACGAGTTCGACTCCGAGGCAGTCACTTCAATCGCGCCATTTTGATTGTCTACGCGAATCTTGCCGCCCACCCCGTTTAGAGTGACTCCGCCGAATGACGTATCAACTCCGGCATCTCCGCCGATTGCGCTCGCTGTCACCGCGCCATTGGTGTCCTGAGCCGTCAAATTGCCTTTGACGTTTTTGGCATCAATCGAGCCAAAACTTGTTTTGGCGAAGAGGTCGCCGTTCACTTCATTGGCTTCAATGTTTCCATTTCCGGTGACCAACGTGGCAGCCTTGTAAAGATTCGCTGCGTCCACCTTCCCGAAGGAGCTCTTGATGTTCGTTGTGCCATGAATCTCCCGCGCCTGCACTTGTCCGTTATTGTCCTGAACTTGCAGCGATCCTCCGATTCTTTCCGCGATCACTTCGCCAAAACTCGTCGCCAGCTCCGCGTTGCCGGTGACGTCCGAGGCTTCTATTTTGGCGTTCGTGTCGTGGACCGTAAGGCTACCGCCGATCGTGCGCGCCGTCACCGTTCCAAAGGAGTTCGTCAAGACGGCGTTTCCCGTTACGCTTGAAATCTCCATGTTTCCATTTCCACCCGAAATCGTCGTATTCCCGTTCAAGTGGGCGCCGGTGATATTCCCGAAGCGATTTTTTACGTCAATCGCGCCTTTTAAGTTGCTCAGCGTGATGTTGCCGTTGTTGTTGACGATCGCGCTGCTGCCGTTTGCGTTGCTCAATTCAATCCCGCCAAACGCGTTGGTGATATTGGTCTGCCCGGCGTCCCTTACATCAACGGTCCCATGGCCATTCTCGATTCGTGTCCAGCCATGCACGCCGTTCGCCTCGATGTTTCCAAAATCATTTCGCAGCCAAAGCGGCGCGTCCACCGGCAGCGTGACGTCGTAGTCGACCGAGTAAGAAGTCCTTTTCCACTGAATCCGTAAAACGTATTTCGCGTGATCATCTGGATAGACTGTCTTCACGTGAACGCCGTCGCTTGTTTGCTGTACGTCGATTTGAATCTTGTCGAGGTATTCCTGCGCGTCCTCTTTTGATTTTCCTTGCACCCGGATTGTCGCCACGATCTTTACATCGCGCCCGCTGCCGGCAGTCACGCGAACGTTTCCGAAGCGATTATCGAGGCTAAGCCCCTGATTCGCCGCCAGCGGCAAGGTCTTTTCAAACGTTCTCTGAACCTGCTCCTCCGGGTTGTTCGCCGCCTGTGCGCTAGATCCAGCCAAAAGAATCATCGCGGCAATCGCAATCGCAGCAGTGAACCCTGCTTTCCGCATCTGTTTTGCTCTCTCCGTCGTCATCTTTTCGTCTCCAGAATCTCTTGCAACGTATCCTGCTTTTCCTGATAGACCGCCAGCAACTGCCGCCGCAGGTGCGCGTTTGCAGGATTCTGCCCCGCCTCCGCCCGCAGTTCGTCGATTGCGTTGTCCAACACCAGAAGTTTTTCCCGGTAGCTCGCCATTAACGGTGTGCCCGCCGGATCCAGCTGTGGCTTTGCTTGTGCCTCGAGTTTGTCAATCGCTTTCTGATAGGCCGTTTCTGCCCGTTCTACCTCGCTCACCGCGCTGTTATTCAGGAATCCTTGCGAATACCGCTCGGGGCCAGTTCGAAAAATTCCCGAGGCAACGACAGTCACAACGACGAGCACCAGCAGTGCGGCCGCCGTCTGCCACTGCGCGCCAACCGGTCCAATTGAATTCAGCCAAGCGCGCAACCGCGAAGGCTTCCGAGACATCTGGTCCGTGAGCCCGCGTTCGATTTTCGTCCACAGATAGGGTGTCTCCCATTCCTGTCGCAATTCTCCAGCTGCCCTTGACATGCTCTTCCACACGCGTAGCTCTTCGCCGCACTCCGCACAAGATGCCGCGTGCGCTTCCAGCGCCGCCCACTCCGCCGCGCTTCCATCCATAAAGATTCGTTCCCGGTCTACGCAACCCACGTTCATATCGTTCACCGTGCCTCCGCTGCCTGACTTCGCGGCGGCTCCAACATCGTTCGCAAATTCTTTTTCGCCTGGAACAGCGTATTTTTCGACGCCGTTTCCGTAATCTCCAGCATTCCCGCGATTTCCGAGTGCCGGAAGCCTTCCACTTCATAAAGCAAGAAAACCTGTCGTTGATGGGCCGTTAACTTTTCCATTGCGCGTTGTAGTGCCAATTTCAGCGAAGGATGTGCACCCGGCGCGCGCCGTTCCGGCATCGGCGACTCTTTTGTCCCTTCGCTCGTGACTTCCTTTTTCCGCATCCGGCTGCGCCGCGCGTCATAGCAGGTGTTGATCAGAATTCGGAACGTCCACGTCACAAAGCTCGATTGCGCGCGAAAAGTCCCGATGCTCCTCTGCACCTTGAGAAACGTCTCTTGTACCGCGTCTTCGGCGTCGGTGGTGCTGCCCAGCAGATTTCGCGCAATGCTCTTCATTTTTTTGCCGTGCAGCGAATAGAGACGCTCGTACCCATGCAGCTCACCCGCCTGGCAGGCGGCCGCAAGTTCCAGATCGTCTGGACGCACTTCGCCCGAAGTCAGCGCCAATCCGCTCTCTGGATTTTCCCCAAGTCCCACCCGGCTTCCTCGCTCTTGCTCCTGGTTGGAGATTCTAGCCTCCCAAGGCAGTGCAAGTCCCATCGTCGCCATACCTCGCTCCTAAGGTATAGACGACGCGGAAGCATGAAATGTCAGGGAGGGGGGCCGCTCCGCCGAACCCCGCAAAGCGTTGATTGTGTAGGTTTTATCGCAGGGTGGCAGCGGAGGATGCGGCCGACTGGCCGAGTTTGAGATATATCTTGCCGTGAAACGGGCTGTTTTCGTGATCAATCGTTATCAACGAGACCGGATCGTCGTCGGTAATTAGCAGCTTTAAGTCTTTTGCGTCGCGCGCCACGTCAAAGACGAAAGACGTCAGATAGCTCTCGCCCGGCCGCAACGGTTGCACTAGCGGTGTCGAGGCGTCTTGTAACGCGCTTGTTTTCGTTTGCGTCGGAAAGTACCGTCGACCGGTCGAATCTTCGAGCGATACCAATCGCGGAACCGGAGTGAGCGGTCCGTTTCCGCGGTGCTTGGAAATGCTGTTTTCATCGAACCAGGACTTCAGCCGCACCACGACGAACTCGCCGTTTGCCTCGCTCTGGCTCGTTTCTGTCCCAAGCATCGCCGCTGTGCGCGCCGACGCGACCGAGTAGGCGATATGGCAGTCCGGCTCGCAGAAATACTTCCATTGGCCTTCCGGCAGTGTTTTGCTCGAGCTGCAGACTCCCGTCCCAAGCAATATGACTCCGTAACCAAATACGCAGGCGATCGCCAGCAACCCGCCCATTCGCGCAGCCAGCTTGGCACGCACGACCGCTCCAAATAGGACGGTGGCGAGGCCGGCCAAAATCGTCAGCGAAGTACCGAGAAAGAGCAACAACATCAAATGTGCCAAGCGTGGTGTTTCGGCCATGACTCTCTCCAATCTTCTGGGTCGACTGTGCCTTAACTCACTGCCTCTTTTGGCAGCCCGCCGCGAGTTCTCTCCCGCCGGTGAAATTCCTTCACTGCTGCCTCCAAGTCCTTCGGAACAAATTCCGGCCATCTCTTTTGCAGGAACACGAGCTCCGCAAACGCACACTCCCACAGCAGAAAATCCGAAAGCCGCTGCTCGCCTCCGGTGCGAATCAGCAGATCCACTTCCGTAGAGCCGCCGCGCAACACTTCCGACAAAACGTCCGAGAATGCTTCCGGAGAAAGTTGCGTGGCTTTGTAAAACCGGCAAGCCGCCTGATAGATCGCCTCGCGCGCCGAGTAGTCGATTGCCAATCGCAAATGCAGCCGCTTGCCATGTGCCGTCACGGCTTCCGCATCGACGATAGCCTGGCGCAACGTGGCAGGAATCCGGTCACGCCGCCCGATCACACTTAGCCGCACACCCTCTTCCTGACAGCGCGTGGTTTCGGTGAGGAGGTACTCGTGCAGCAAGCGGAGAATGGCGTTCACTTCCTGCGCCGGCCGCTTCCAGTTGGCGGAGGAGAGCGCGAACAACGTCAACGTATGAATGCCCAGTCGCGGCGCCGCCTCGATCGCGCTTCGCGCTGCCTCTGCTCCCGCTCGATGCCCAGCCGAACGGGGCAATCCTCGCGACGTCGCCCATCGCCCGTTTCCGTCCGTGATAATCGCTACATGCAGGGTCTGCTTCGGCGCCATCGGCGCCGACAAAAGAATGTGCTCTAAGACAACCTGTTGAACGCTCATAACGACTGCTTTCTCCGCCGCATAACCATAAACAACTTTGCATTGTAAAGTGCAAAGGCAAAAAAATTTACCCTTCCCGGGTCGCCCGAATCAGCGCCTCCATATGATTCAAATACCGCTCCAGCGCGCGCCGCCCTGTTGACGTCACCCGGTATTCCGTCTTTGGGAGCCGCCCGGCGAACGACTTTGTGCACACGATGTAGTCTGCCTCTTCCAACTTCCGCGCATGCACGCTGAGATTTCCGTCTGTTGTTTTAAGAAGATTTTTCAGCTCGTTAAACGTCAGCGAACGATTCACTACCAATGCGCTCACAATTCCCAAGCGGATCCGTTCGTGAATCAACCGGTCCAGATCCGGTGACACCGCTTCGCGCGCGCGTCCGCGCACCGAGCTCAGCGGTGCGGACTTCTCCCGCTGCGATTGTTCTTGTTTAACTGCCGAGCTTCTCGCCATAATTTCCCGCTACCCGCCGAATCGGCGCGCGATCCATACCCCAAATCCGATTTGCACACCGCCGAATCCAGCCGCCATCAGTGCGTCGCCCCATTGCGCGGGCGCCAACAGCGCCAGTGCGCCCAGAATCATCAAACACAAACCCATCACGGGTACAACGCGAACGGAAAATGCGCCACCCGTGACAATCGCCGTGCCATACAAAAGTAACCAGGTTCCCGGCAGCGCCGCGTACAATCCCGCGTGTGCCAACGCATAGGTCAGCAGCCCGCCAGCTGCAATTGCCGGCGCAAAACTTAGCAGGAATTTTCTGCCCGGTCCGGAAAAAAGCTGCGCATTCGCGCGATGCGCTTTCGTGGCAGCCGACGGCGCCGCAATCGCCACGGCAATCCCGGCTTCCAGAAGCCAAATCAGCAGCCATCTCGCCTGCGTCGCCTGTTGGGATGCAAAATACGCCGCTGCCAGCGCGGTAATTCCCATCGCCACGCCGCCCCATCCGGGCACGGCCGTAAATTCGGCCGCGCTCGCCATCGTCTCGCGGATGTAACGAAGGTGGTCCGCTGCCCGCGCATCAATGGGAATGGGCTCCGGACGCCCTACGCGGGATGAATTGGTCAACGCCATGACCCCAAGCTAGCAAACTGTCGCTTCATTGTCAAGTACTTTGTACTGCAAAGTCAAAACCGCCTGCCGCCTACTTCTGCCGGCGATACCGCCCCAGCATCGCGTTCCACCGAATCGTGAATACGTCCAGAAACATCTGCACGCTGTCTCGCAGCATATTGACTTTCGTCGCAGGCGAGTGCGCCCATCGCACCGGAATTTCCACGGATTTCAATCCGTGGTGCCGCGCGAGGTAAAGCAGCTCCGGATCGAACCCGAACCGCTCGATTCGTTGTTGTTCGAAAACGATTTTGCAGCGCTCGCGCCGGAACGCCTTGAATCCGCATTGTGTATCCACAAACGGCAGCCACAACACGGCTCGCACGATCTTGTTGAAGATAATTCCCGCAAATTCCCGAAAGCCCGATTCATGCACGGCAATCAGGTTTCTGTCGAGCGCTCGCGAGCCGATCGCGACGTCGTATGTTTCCATTGCGGCAATCAATTTGTCCGCTTCTTCAATCGGCGCCGAAAGATCCGCGTCCGTGAACAAAACGATGTCGCCTCGCGCTTCCGTCATCCCGTGACGCACGCTATAGCCTTTGCCGCGATTCTCCTTGTTCGGCACGACGCGAAGCTGCGGTATTCGCGCCCGAAACGCTTCCGCAACGGCCGCTGTCTGGTCCGTCGAACCATCATCCACAACCAGGACTTCTGTATCTCGCCCCGATTTGTCGATGTAGTCCGCGATCAGTCCGAGCGAAGGCGGCAGCCGCAACTCTTCGTTGTACGACGGAATGATGATGGAAAGGGCCGGGTGAGAGTTCATAAGCTCAGGCAGGCGCAAGTGCCGCCCGGTGCCTCTCCCACGCTTTAGTTTTCAAAATGTCCTCGATCTGGGCCAGCGCAAAGTCACACTCGTCCAGAGTATTGTAGAAATGCGGCGAAATTCGGACGCCCGCCTTTGGCCGGTAGTCCACCAATATTTCCCGCGCCAGCAACTCGCGGCACACTTCCGCAGCGTGTGGGCAATCCACGGAGACCGTTCCCGCACGTTCCGTTGGATTGTCGGGCGTGTTGATTCGCCAACCGCGGCCCGCCGCTTGAGCCATCAGTCTGGTCGTCAGTTCGACGGATTTCTCCCGGATTGTGGCGACGCCAACTTTGTTCAGAATTTCCAGTCCGGGCTGGCAAGCGTAGAGTGCTGGAATGTGCGGTGTCCCGTTCAAATAACGGAACGAATCTCCTCGCCGGTCAATCGCTCCCGTTTCGAACGCGAACGGCCGTTGATGTGCGATCCACCCGGTCAATGCAGGCCGCAAAGCCGCCCGCAAATCTTCGCGAACATATAGATACGCCACGCCCGGGCCGCCGCAAAGCCACTTCAACACGCCGCCGACCGCAAAATCCGCGCTCAATTCACGGACGTTAAACGGAATCGTACCGGTTCCTTGAAACACATCCAGGATGACGCGCGCACCTACGCGATGCGCTTTTTCGATGATTGCTTCCGCATTGACGATGAACGAGCTTCTAAACAACACCAGCGAAATCGGTACCAGAAGCGTCGTCTCGTCGATCGCTGCCAGAAACGTTTCCAAATCAAATCGCACGGGGTCCGCGCTCGGCACCACTTCGACCCGCGCACCCTTGCGCGCTTGCTCGTGATAAAAATATTGAATCGACGGAAACTCCAGCTCCGTCATCACCACTTTGTTCCGCGGTCCGCGAAAATCGAAACACGAAGTAATGACGGCTTGCGTTTGCGTCACGTTCTGGTGCAGCGAAATCTCTCCGGCATTCGCGCCGATCAGCGGCGCCACTCGGTCGCCGACGCCGACCGCCATTTCCCACCAACCCTCTTCCCAAGCCCGGACGCCGCGCTCTGCCCATGAATCGGCGTACGCCTGTAAGCTTCCATACACCCCGCGCGGCATCGCACCCAGCGAATTGCTGATGAGGTACGTCGTCCGATCTAGAATCGGAAACTCTTTCCGCCAAGCCAGCAGGTCAGTCATTCTCTCTTGTTCCATCGACAGATGTGCGATTTTTGCACGCGCGCCAGATAAAGTAGCACAGCGTCAGGAAACCAAGCCACGGTGGGCCCGAGAGCAGCGACACGTGAAAGTCCGGTACCCACCACGTCGAGAGCAGAACGCCAAGTAATGCCACTAACCCCGCTGCCGAACTCCACGCCCCGGGCGGGGCAAATCGCACGAACTCCCGTTTTTCTCGCTGCATCTTGCGCCGGAATCCCAGATGCGTGGCCAGCGTCACGATCCAGATAAACGGTCCGCCGAAAAATGCCACACCGATCAGAAACAGGAACGCTGTGTTTTTGAATCTCCAGTTCAGCGCAATGGCCGCCGCCATTCCCACGCTCGACGCCAGAACTGCAGCCACCGGCATTCCGCGTTTGCTCAGCTTGCCCAGAATTGCCGGCGCATATCCTCCCCGCGACAGTGAAAACAACATGCGTGCTGTGAAATACAAATTGCAAAGCGCGCTCGACAGTGCCGCCGACAGTACGACGAAATTCATGATATGACCCGCCGCGGGAATCCCAACTTTCTCAAACACCGTCACGAAAGGGCTTTTGTCGAGCCCAATCTGCTCCCAGGGAACAATTCCCACCACCAACGCCAGACCGCCGAGATAAAACAGGGCGAGAAACGCCAATGTCCGTTTTAACGCGCGCGGCACCGCCGTTTTGGGATCGGCCGCTTCTCCCGCCGTAACGCCGACAATTTCAAGGCCAAGAAAGCTGAAAATCGCCATCGTTACTCCCAACCCGACTCCCGCCCATCCGTTCGGGAAGAATCCTCCGTGTCCCGTGAAGTTTCCTGTGCCAATTCTCGGAAATCCGAATCCCAAAACAAGTGCAGTCCCCAAGATCAAAAATACGACGATCGTGACCACTTTGATCATCGCGAACCAGGACTCAATTGTTCCAAAACTCTTGATGCTCAGGGTGTTCATGTAAACGAGCGCCACGGAAAAGCCCGCAATCCAAAGCCACGACGGAATATTTGGAAACCAAAATCGGCAATAAATTCCCGCGGCGGCCACTTCGCTGCCCACGATGATTACCAGGCACAACCAGTAGGTGTACCGCGCCACAAAACCGGCCCAAGGCCCCAGGTACATCTCCGCATACAGTCCGAACGAGCCCGCCGCGGGATGTTCGACCGCCATCTCCGCCAGTGCCCACATTACTGTCAACGTGATGAGCGCTCCTGCCGCGAAACTCAAAATCACGGCTGGCCCGGCAAGCTTCACCGAAATCGCGCTCGTCAAAAAGAGTCCGGTGCCAATCGTGCTGCCTAACGCAATCATGGCCACTTGCGTTGCGCTCAGCTGGTGTTGCAAACCGGCCTCGCGCTGCACGAGTTCTGCTTCGCCGCCGGTCTCATTGAAGTGTTTCGGTTGTCGTCCGTGCGTCATGGCGTCGCATGCTAACACCAGTCGCTTCTCATCCCCAACACGCTAGCCCTGTCCGCTCGTACAGTCACTCGGCGGGCACGCCTGTCCCTTGACATTCTCGGTTCCTGTTTCCCGCTTCTTACAATGATTCTCGTGGCGGCCGCGCTGAGGGCTGCCGATATAAAAAGGTAGGCAAGTCATGAAGGCCATTTTCGCTCTTATCATCATTTACGTTGGAACATTTTTCGTCGCCATCCAGGGCGCATCGAATTCGCCGGTTCAAGCCGCTCAACACGAAGCCGCCAAGACCTCCGCCACGAAATCCATCGATCCGCAAAAAGATTCGGACATTCGCTCGTTGCTCGAACTCATCGGTGCTCGCGACATGATTCAGGAAGCCGCCAACAACTCCACCGAACAATACCGCCAGAAGTTGATTTCGCTCGCGCCCAATGACGATAAAGCGCAGGATTCGGTCAACTCTTATCTCGCGGTCTTTCAAAAGCAATACGACGCGGATGCCATTGCCGATCAACTCGTGGCCATCTACGACAAGCACTACACCGCCGATGAAATCAAGGGCATGCTTCAGTTCTTCGGCTCGCCGCTTGGACAGAAAGTCGCCGCCGAAATGCCGAAGATTTCCAAGGAAGTGCAGCTTGCAACTCGCAACGCATCCGGTCAGGCGGCTCGCGCAGCGTGGCAGGAATTTCACGCACAGAATTCAGATTCGCAAGCCAAGCGCCCCTTTGCTGGGCGTCGCCGCTGGCAGCAGAGTCAGAATAACGACGGTTCGAATCAGCAAGCACAGGCCGATCCGCAGCAACCCTGATCCCCGAAGGCGATCCCGGGCAACTTCGATTCGCTTGTCCGCCGGTCCTACTGAAAGCGTTTCTTGATCTTGAAGTCGATGCCGAACGTTCCGTTCTGGTCGCGCAGCGCAACGATCGAAACATTCCTGTTCACGTTGTACTCCACCTGAATCACCTGCTGTTGCGTCGAGCTCACGTTTGAAACATAGGTGATCGTCAGGTTTCGCGTCACCTGCTGTTCCACGGTCACGCGCGCCGCCGCGCTCTGTTCCGATCCCGTCGAACCAACCCCCGCCAGTCCGGGATCGACGCGGAGCTTGGTAATCCCAAACAGCCGTTCCAGCCGCCCACCCAATTGGCTGGAAATCGCCTCGGACAAAATCGCCGAAGCCCCTGATCCGGGGCTTTGCGACGCTCCGGTGCCACCCGCTCTTACTTCCGCCTCCGAACTTGTTTGCCCCAGAGTGAGTAGCGTCACGATATCGTTGCCCGGCAGCGGCGGATCGGACCGGTACGACAAGTTCAGTTTGCTCGCGGGCCCGCTAAAGTTCAGCGTGATTTCATACTGTTGAATCGTCGTAGTCGCCTCAATATTGATGTCCGGATCGATATTCAACGGCCGCGCAAAGTTCAAATCCCCGCGGGCTACGCGGTACCGATTCCCGTGAAAATACAAATCGCCCGATAGTACGTGAATGTGGCCCAGCAGAATCGGGTGTTCCCATGTTCCGCGCACCCGCAAATTCGCGTCCGCTTCGAGCTCCGCGTTTGGCCACTCCATTCGCGCATCGGGTGTCGAAAGCGCCTCAATGTCAAACTGCAAATTCTGCAGGAAGCTCGATGGCGGCCCGCCGTACTCTCGCGACGCGATCAAAGCGCCGGCTGTTTCCAGTCCTCCCGAAAGATTTACGCGATCCACTACCACTTTCCCGGAGAGCAAAGCGGATTCTGGCGTCCCGGAGAGTCGTAGATTTCCTGCCACTTGCCAGCTCATCCCTTCTGGATACCGGATTCTCGTGCGATCCGTTTTCGCGCCAATGTCATAGCGGATTGGCCGGTCGGCGTAATTCACACTGCCCGTCAGCGTCAGCGTCCCGCCTCCTGCTTCCGCTGTCAGGTTGTTGAAAGAAAGCCGCGTCGCATCAAAAATTAAGTCGCCTTTGATCGCGCTCAATCCCGTCGGGAAATCGGCCATTCTCGCCGAAGCGCTTTCGATATGCACGCGTCCCGTAATCCGCGGTCTGTCCAGCGTTCCCTCGAAAGAGGCGTTCACCTGTGCCGGTCCGCGTGCATCGAGGCCCGGAACGAATCCGCTCAGCAAGCGCAGATCAAGCGCGCCGTTCAGTTTCAGGCCAACGTTTCGCCGCCCCGTAAACCGCACGTTACCCTCGATCTTGAAGTTCGTATCCTTGCCCTTGAACGTTACCGGATCGATGTTCACTTCTTCCGTTGACGCCCGGAAGTGCACCGGTCCCGAATTGTCCAACTGTACGTTCGAGTAGTTAAACGTCATTTTCGAAAAGTTCGCATCCATCACGATCGCGCCGGGCTGGCGCAAATTTCCCTCCAGCGCAATTTCGCCTTCCGCGTTGCCGTGTCCGCCGAAGTGCCCCAAATGTAGGTAGGTCACCAAGAATGGATCGAGGTTGATGTTTTTGATGTACGCCTTGCCGTGAACCGGATACGGCTCCGTCAATCCAACGGTGTAACCGCCGGAAATACTTCCATCCGTCATTGCCGAACTCAGCTCCAGTTTTGCTTCGCGTCCATCCGACGTCAGAGTTCCGTCAAAACTCCCGATTGTTTCCTGCCCCACCCGCAGATCGACAATGTGTACCGTTCCTTCTCCCTGCGGTGCTCGAGCCGGCCCGGAAGCCTTCATTCGAAATGTCATCTGTCCGCCGACGGGCATCCGCGGGCTCTGTATTTTTTCAAATTTCTCGAGGGGAAGCCCTGCACCGACCAGGTCCAGCGCGATTGTTTCGTCCGTGAATCGATAACCGGCGTTACCTGTGACAATGCCCGCGCCAACTTTCTCTTTTCCCGGAGCAAACAGCCGCAATTCCGCGTTCGCAATCCTAACTTCATCCGGCGTCAAATTCAGCTGGCCCCGCAGCAGGCTAAAGGCCACCCCGTACGCTTTTCCGTCCGCCAAATCAAAGAGCCCATTGGCAGCCGGTTTTTCCCTCGTCCCATGTCCATGAAATTGTCCGGTCAACGTGCCTTCCACCGGATATTTCTTCGCTGTGAATCCTTCAAAGCTTTCCAGCGGCACCTTTTCGAAATTCACATCGGCCGACCATTCGTTCTCGGGCCGGAATACCCAGTGATCCAGATCGAGGGAACCTTCAAGGTCTGCCTGCATCGCGCCAAGCCGCGCGTGGCCTTGAGAGATCGAAAGCTCTGACGGCGCATAGGCCATATCTGCTTCGAGCGAGTCAAACTGTAAGTCCCCGTAAGCCACGCGCTCGCCACGCACATGCCCCGTGAGCGTCGGTCCGCCCAGCGGCCCGGACAATTTGCCATCCCACTGCGCGCTTCCGCTCAGCGCGGTTTTCGTCTTGTCAGGATTCGGTCCGCGAATCGCGTCGATGAAATCCGTATAAGCCTCAAGCGCTCCCGTTTCGAATTGGATTTCCAGCGTCGAATTGCGTTTCCCTAAAGCGCCGGCCGCATGAATTCTGCTTGTCGGCGTGTCGAATTCCGCGGTGTCGATGGCCAACACCCCTTGATCGTAGCGATAGCGCAGACTTGCCCCGCCCGTCACCGGAATATGCCTGGCCGCCAGTTCCGCCGGCGGATTCAAATCCATGGTCCCGGAAATTTCAAAATGTTCAAACGGCCCCGTCCAGGTCTCCACCGTGTCCGCCGTTATCACTGAATCCCAATGTAGTTCGTTCACAGGGAAACTTGCATGCTCAAGTGCAGGCAGCACCTGCGCCATACGCACGCTTTGTACATGCGTCTTCGCAACGAATTGCAGCGTCGCAAACTTCATCGTTACCGGTCCGCTCACCGTTCCGCCAAAAGCCGTTGCCACAAGATCAGGCACCTGCAATCCGTTCTTGTCGAACTTGTAATTTCCGCGGGCTCCCACGCCGGAATCCCGAAAAATCTCGTAACTCAAATTAATTTCCGAACCCACAAAGCTGCCGTTGCCTTGCGCCGATCCCGCGCCAATCGTTCCTTCGCCCCGCACGTCCACTTTCCCCGTCGGCGTCAACGGCGATCGCAGCGTTTTTCGGAAATCCACCAGGTCCAGCCAAGCCCGGTACTTGAATTTCCAGTCCGGCTCACGGTAATTGCTCATCTCCGCTTGCAAATCCAGTTTCGAACGTCCTGCGCCGATCAGCGCCTGCTCCACAGTGAATCCGTCCCGCCGGATCGTGAATTTTGCCAAAAGATTTACGGGCACCGGCACGTAGCGCTTCGCCGCGAATTGCACGTCCTTCCAGTCCAACGCTCCCACGTAAATAGGTTGGCTGGCGCTTCCTCCAGCGTTAAGCGCCAACCGGAAATCAGAACCTTCTGTTGCGATCGGCGTCCGCACGTCGTTGTAGAGAATCCATCCGTCCTGCAATTGCACCTGCTTTACGCGCAGATCGAACAGCGTTTCATTCATCGGTTTGCCGGGCTTCTGTTTCGCCGGACCCGGGGGCGCCGGGACATTCGTCGCACCGTCCTTCTCCACTCGAATGTGCACGCGCGGCTGTGTAATTTTCAGTTCGTCCAGCGACACCCGACGCCCCCAGAACGAATCGATCCGCAATCCCGCGTCAATCTCTGTCGCGCTAAACAGTGGCTCGCTCCCTTTCGGCTCTTTCCCGTGAATCACCAATCCGTGTATCTTCGCCCGCAGCGACATCCACTCAATCGACAGCGATTCCACTTCGCTCCAACCGCCGAGTGTAGAATTCAGCCGCCGGATTAACACTCTCTTTAAAAATGGATTTCCCGCCCCGCTTCCGAAAAAAATGATCAGGCCCAACGCAATCAGCGTGAGCTTGATGCCCAGCACCCATGCCGTGTGCCGCAGCCATCTCCATTTTCGGCGCCGCGTTTCTTTGGTCATCGCCCGGTTTCACCCAACAACTTCGTGATGCTCAATCGATCGCGGCTCTCTTTCAACCACTTGTCCGCTTGCTCGTTGATTCCTCTTTGAATCAGCGCTTCCTGAATCACGTCCCGCGCCGTTTCGAACGACGGCGGCTCCTGCCCGCGTGCCTTCGCTCGAGGAATCACCGCTTGCTCGTAAAAATCCTTTATCGCCTGCTCATCCACTTGCACCGTCGGCCGGAATCGTGAATCCAGATAATTGCTCAAATAAGCCTGCGCCGTCACGATCTGCCGCACTTCCGCTTCGCTCAGTCCGGATTTTTCTCGTTGCGCTTCAAAATCTTCGCGTTTCGCAAACGCCCGCAAGAGCAGCTGCATTCCGCGTTCCACGTCTGCGTCCGATGCTGCCGGAAACCGCGAGGCCTCGGCCTCCTTCCGCACAATCCACTGATCGATCAAACGGTTCAGGATCGCCGTGTCGCCCTCCGCTTTTCCATCCACCAGTACCTGATACCGAGCCAACTGCTCCACGTCACTCTGCAAAATAACTTCTTCTTCCACGCGTGCCACAATCCGGTCCACCACCTTCTGCGGGCGCACCTGCCCCGCGCCCGCGCCGCAGAGCACTGCTACCGCCACAATCATCGCGCGCCACGTCCTTGATCGCATCAGAATGGCGCTCCCAAATTGAAGAAAATCTGGAATCGCGGTAGTTGTGCCGATTTAAAGCCGAGAGATCCCGATGGGCACGTTGCTGGCGTCGTTCCGCTCGGGCAAGGTATCGGCAGCACAAAAAATGGCCGGTTGATTTGGTATCCCAGATCGATTCGAATCGGCCCGACCGGCGTCCCATACCGCAGCCCCAGACCAATCGTATGCGCGAAATAATTCAGCTCGTTCGAACAATTCGTCAAGCACTGCGGCGTTGCCGACCCGTCAAACGTCGGTTTCGGCAGCGACGCCCGGAATGAAATCCGGTTTCCGCGGCTATACACGTTGCCTCCGTCGTAAAAAAGCGCGCCTCCCAGACTCGTCCCGAAATACGGCAACCTCATCGGAAACCGGAACTCCTGATTCAGCACCAGCATTGCTTGACCGCCGACCGGAAATCCCGAACCGCTGTCTCTCGGTCCCGCCTGATTCAATGCGAATCCGCGCAGCGACGTTCCGCCTCCCGCAAAGAACCGCTCCGGCAGCGGTATGACTGGTGGCAGGTTCGCTCCTGTTTGCGGAGGAAACGTCAGCGACACGGTGTCGCGATACGGATTCAACACGCCGAACCGCATCGATCGCGCGAAGCTGAACCGCCTCTTGATCGGATAGTAGGATGAGTTTTGGTACAAGAATCGCGTAAAGCTCGCGCTCGAACCAAAATAGGTGTCTGCCAGCCCAAAATCCGCGCTGTTCAGCGTGCCCTTTGTCGCATCCGCTGGATTGTCCCTCGTATCCCGTACCCAGGAAATCCCAAACTGCGATACCAGTGTTGGCTGCTGAAATAGAGGAATCTCTTCCTGCGGGATTTTTACGTCCGTCACCAGGATTTTTCGAAAACTGTATCGGTACAAGAGTGTCGTCCGCGGCGAAGCCTGCTGCGTTAGTTGCACCGAACCTTCGTACCGCGTCTCGTTGAACGTATTGATGTCCCGCGTCTTTTCAACATACGCCGTCGCCTGAAAACTGAAATTCGGGCTCGCAAAGGTATTCGGCGACGAATATCCCAATAGCGCCCGCCCCTGCAGCGTGCTTCCCCGCAATTTCAACGAAAGCGTATCGGCGCGCCCCGTCAAATTCAGTTTCGAAATCTCCAGAATTCCTCGCGGCGCCGCTTGCACCGCTCCGCTCGTTGGATCCGTCGAACTCGCCAGCCTCTGCACCTCAAATCCGCCGCCATACGCCAGCGTGTACCGCTTTGCCTCTTCCACCAGCGCCACCACGTCTTTATCCGGATTCGATCCCGTCGGATTCTGCGGCGCTACCGTTACGCGGTTAAAAGTCCCCAGGTTATAGAGCCGCCGCTGCGTATCGACCACCTCGCCCTGCCGCAGCGGCGCATTCGGTTTCACCTGAATCAACCTTCGAATAACTCCTGGCCGTGTATGCACGTATCCGCTGACCAGCACGTTCCGCACTCGCGTCTGTGGTCCTTCTTCGATGTGGTACGTAATCTTCATTTCTTTGAATTCCGTCGTCGCCTTCTTTCCATTTTTCTCCGTCCCGACCCGCGCCGCCTGGTCCTCGCTCTTCGGTTCAACGTCCTCCACCGTGGCCCGGAACGTCGCCTCGGGATATCCCTCGTTGTAGTACAGAGCCAGAATGTTCGCGCGGTCGCTTCCCACGTTCGAATCCGAATAAGGCTGTCCGGGCAGCGATCCCACTACGCCTTGCAGCTCCTCATCGCTGAATGCGTGATTGCCCTCAATCGTTAGTCCTGCCACTCGCGTCTGGATTCCTTCATTCACCACAAATCTCACAAACAGATCCCCGGCCTTGCGGCCAAAATCGTCCTGAATGTCCGCTTCCACCTGCACGTCCAGAAATCCGTTCGACTTGTACAGCCCCTCCATCGAAACGCGGTCCGCCTCCAGCAATCTCCGGCTGAATCTGCCGCGCGAACCCAGCGCGCCCTGATAAACGGTCAATCGGCCCCTCAAGAGCTCCGCGTCAAAATACTTGTTGCCCTTGATCTCAATCCCAATCAATTTGTGTCGCTCGCCCCGATTTACCGTATACGTGATGACCTCTTCCGTCCCCTGCCATCCGTTTTTCCCTTTTTCCTTCACATCCTCGGTCGTCGAGTCGTAATCCACTGTCGAGTCAAAATACCCCTGCCGCTCCAACCGCTCCCGTAAATTCTTCCGGCCCTCTTCCAACAGGTCTACGTCGACCGCGCCCTCTTGATAGATTGGCAACAGCCTTTTCAAGTCTCCGCCGGAAAATTTCGCGCCTTGCACCGACACTTTCACCCTCGGCCCTTCCGTCACGTCCACCTTTAGCGGCACGCTATTGTTTGCCGCGTCGTACTCTCCGCGCCTCACCGCCGCCCGTCCGCTCAAATGCCCCTTTTTTGCCAGGAATTTCCGGATGCTCGATGTGCCTTTTTGAATTCGCGCGTTCGTGATCGCTCTTCCCGGCTTCATATTCAAACGAGCCAGAATCTGCGCGTCCGGATACTCCGTATTGTTCGTCAGTTGGATCGCGCTCACTCGCGCACGCATTCCCGGTACCACGTGCGCGGTCACGTCAATCTGATGTGTCTCTCCGTTTGCTCGCACTTCCGTCGTGACCTTCGCCTGGTATAACCCTTCCTCCTGCAAAATCTCCTGCAAGCGCAAAACCGCTGCATCCAGCTTTTCTTTTCGATACACATCGCCCAGTTGAATCTGCATGGCCGCCGCCGCGGACGCTTCGCTCGGTGGCTCCGTCAGCCCGTGTAAAATCACCTGGTTGAAGTAGAGATTCTCTTCCGCAATAAAGTCCAGTCGCACTCCGCCTTCGACCGTCGCTGTCTCCGCCCGCAAATTAGCGTAGTCGCCGCTCTTATAGAGCGTCCGCAGGCTCGCCGCCAACTGGGTACGGTCCAGCGGCTTCCCAACTTCCACCGCCAGCCCCGCTGGCGCGCCTTTCAATACCGTTCCGTCTTCCCGCACGACCCGCACGCTTACAACCGGCGGCTCAACCGCCGCTTGTTGCGCCACGTCTTGCCGCGCAGCTCCGCTCATCAGGAGCGCCGCAATCGCCAGTTCTCTCCAAATCTTCGCACGGGTCAAATTCATGCACTCAAGTCGCTCAGACGAAGCGTAGCACAGCGGCGTTGCCTGCCCCCGCCCCTTTGGCGCTATCATAAATATGCAATCGCATCGTGCGGACAGGACCGCTCACCCTTTGTCTTCTCTTCCCAAGGACGTCGGCTCCTTCGAACGGTATTCGCGCCAGATTCTCTTCTCCGGCATCGGCGAAGCCGGTCAGCAGCGCCTTGCCTCGTCCGGTGCCGTCATCGTAGGTTGTGGCGCCATCGGTGCCTCAACTGCCTCTTTGCTGGCTCGCGCTGGCGTCGGTCGTCTCCGTGTCCTCGACCGTGATTTTGTCGAACCGTCGAATCTTCAGCGCCAGGCGCTCTTTGACGAATCCGACGCCCTGGAGTCCCTGCCCAAGGCAGTCGCCGCCCAACAAAAGCTTCGCGCCATTAATTCCGCTATTTCCATCGAAGGCGTCGTCGCCGATCTCACCCCGCAAAACGCCCCAGAACTCCTCTCGGGCTTCGACCTCCTTCTCGACGGCACCGACAATTTTGAAACGCGCTTCCTCCTCAACGATTTCGCCGTAAAAAACAACCGCCCTTGGATTTATGCTGCTGCCGTCGGCAGTTACGGCGTCACCATGACCGTCCGCCCCGGCCGTACCGCGTGTCTGGCTTGTCTGCTCGAAGGCGCCAACACCCCCGCTGGCGTCGAACAAACCTGCGATACCATCGGCGTCCTCGCGCCGGTCGTCCAACTCATCTCTTCGCTCGAATCCGGCGAGGCGCTAAAAATCCTTGCCGGAAAAGGAGACGCTCTCCACGGTCGCGTTGTCTCCGCCGACGTCTGGTCCGGTCGCTTCCAATCCATGGAAATTTCCCGTAACCCGGTCTGCCGCTGCTGCGCTCGCCGCGAATTCTCCTACCTCGACGGCGAAGCGCAACCCCACGTCACCATGTGCGGCCGCGATTCCGTCCAAATCCACGAGCGCTCTCGTTCGCTTGATCTTCCGGCTCTCGGCGCGCGGCTTGCCTCGGCGGTTGAATCCGTCCGCCACAACGAATTCCTTCTCCGTTTCCGCGTCCCGCCCTATGAGATGACCGTCTTTGCCGACGGCCGTGCCATTCTCAAAGGATCAACCGACCCCGCCGTCGCGCGTTCGCTCTACGCCCGCTTCATCGGCGCCTGATCGCCGTCTCATTTTCTTCTTGGGGTTGTCTTTGTAGGGCCGGCTCTTCGAAGCCGGCCGCGTGGATTCGCTAGTGTTGCAGTTGTAGGCTCGGCTTTCTGAAGCGGACCGCTGCAAGTTCTCAAATGCCGGGAAAGTTTAAATGCGGGGAACAACCGACCCTACCGGAACCCGCCGCTCCGGCCCACCGAACCGCGCATCGACGCGCGGTCCAAATTCTCCCGCAAATTCATCAGGGTCAAAAACGTGCTCAAAATCCGCGCTTTCAAATCGTCCGTCAACGACATGCCGGTTGTCGCCACCCGTGCCAACCGCTCGCCGTTGTCCGTCAGAAACTTCATGATCTCTTTCAACCGCTCTTGCGGCGCATTTCCCATCGCCGTCTCGCGCCGCATTTCGGCGCAGCTTCCTTCAATCGAAAGCGTGTAGTGCAGCACGCAAAGTTGCTGCTCGGCAAGAGCTGCCGGCGCCGTGCTCTTGCATCCGGTTATTTGGCAGTTGGTGGGCATCGCCTGTCTGCGTATGGTATCGCAACCGCAACACTCCTAGATAACATCACCGCCCGCCCAAAATCCAGCACCGTCCCTCATTGATGTTGCGCATCCTGCACGTCTTGTTTGGACTGCGGCTTGTCCTGAGCGGAGTCGAAGGGCCCCGGCGCCGCTTTTACGGCGCAAGGTCGCGCCAAGCCGCGTCCGTTCACACGGACTGGTGCTTGCCCTTGTGCGCGAATCTGAGAATATTTCTTTGACAGTTTGTAACTTCCGTTGTATTTTTATGCAGCCACATGTATAATCTTGCTGTCATGAGCGCCGGCAAAACATTCCGTCAAGGCCAAATCCTCCGCCTCGTCTCCGGCGAGCGCATCGCCAGCCAGGACGACCTTCGCCGCCGCCTCGCTTCGCAGCGCTTGCGCGTCACCCAGGCAACGCTGTCCCGCGACCTCCAGGAATTGAAGCTCGTCAAGACTTCCGAAGGCTACAAGCAGGCCACGACCATCTCGGAAGAGCCTCCGCCGCTTCCTCCGCTCGCCCGCGCCCTTCGCGAGTTTCTCGTCGACGTTCGCCCGGCGGAAAATCTTCTGGTTCTGAAAACCCCGCCCAGTGGCGCGCAGCCTCTCGCTGCCGCCGTGGATGCTTCCAAATTTCCGGAAATCGCCGGCACCATCGCGGGCGACGACACTGTTCTGATCATCACCCCTAATAAAAGAACACGCGCGTCCCTCCAGCAAAAAATCGAAGCCTTGCTTAAATGAGAACGCCCGAACCCATCGCCGTCGTAGGTGTCTCCGGTTACACCGGTTTTGAGCTGGCCAAACTCTTGCTCCGCCACCCCGCCGGCCAGGCAGCAACCTTCTTCATGAGAGACACGCAGGGCGCTCATTGTCTCTCGGAATTGTTTCCCCAACTCCGCGGCATCGGTCGCGCGCCCCTTCGCCCGTTGTCCCTCGAAAACATTTCAGCCACCGGTGCCAAGACCGCGTTTCTTGCAACGCCGCACGAAGTGTCTGCCGAACTTGCGCCGAAACTCCTCGCAGCCGACGTCAAAGTCATCGACCTCAGCGGCGCATTCCGCTTTCGCAACGCCGCCGTCTTCCAATCCTGGTACAAGCTCCCCGCGCCGCACGCCGCATGGCTCGACTCCGCCGTCTACGGCTTGCCCGAGTTTTACGCGAGCGAACTCGCTTCCGCCCAACTCGTCGCCAACCCCGGCTGCTACGCCACTAGCGTCATCCTCGCCGTGCGCCCGCTTGCCGATGCTGGCTTGCTCGATTCTTCCTCGCCGGTCGTCGCCGACTGCAAATCCGGCTCGACCGGAGCCGGCAAAGATCTGCGCAAAGATCTCCACTTCTCCGAGCTCGACGAAAACTTCAAGGCTTACAATCTGTTTTCGCACCGCCACACGCCGGAAATTCTTGATCACACCGGCTTGCCCGAATCGCAACTCATCTTTTCGACGCATCTCCTTCCCATTGCGCGCGGCATTCTCTCCACGATCTACGTCACGCTCGCCGAGCCGCAATCCCCTGACGCCATCGAAGCGCTCTACCGCAAGACCTACGCTGGCCGCCCGATGGTCCGCATCTGGAAGGCAGGTACGCTTCCCGAAATCCGGCATGTCGCGCATACCAATTTTGCCGACCTCGGATTTGTCCTCGACGGCTCCGGTCGGCGCCTCATCGTCGTCTCTTGCCTCGACAATCTCGGCAAAGGCGCTGCAGGCCAGGCCGTTCAAAATTTCAACCATCTTCTGAAGCTGGAGGAGACGACCGGACTGCAATGAAACTCGTGATCAAATTCGCAGGGGCTTTGCTCGAATCTGACTCCGTCGTTCGCGAACTGGCTGCGCAAGTCGCCGCCCTCACCAAGCAGGGCCACGAAATCCTCATCGTCCATGGCGGCGGCCGAATTTTCACGGGCACGCTCAAGCGCCTCGGCATCGAAAGCAAGTTCGTCAACGGTCTCCGCGTCACCGATCGCGAAACGCGTGACGTCGCTGTCATGGTCTTCGCTGGTCTTTTGAACAAACAGCTTTCTGCCGCGATTTCCGCCGCGGGCCAGCCCGCCATCGGCATCTCCGCTGCCGACGCACAAATCTTTCGCGCCGAACCGCTCGTGCACAACGAAGTTGTCGGAGGCCTCGGTTTCGTCGGTTATCTCACCGGAATGAACACGTCGCTCATCGAATCGCTTTGGCGCACCAATCTCGTCCCCGTCGCCGCCTGCCTCGGCATCGGTCCGGACAACGAGCTGTACAACATCAACGCCGACCACATGGCCGCCGCTTGCGCCGAATATCTCAATGCCGATCAGCTCATCTACCTCACCGACGTCGCGGGTGTTTTGCAGGGAGAAAAAGTAATCTCCGCCATCGCGAGCGACGAAATCGAAGCCCTCGTGCAAAATCGCACAGTTTCGGGCGGCATGATCTTGAAACTCGAAGCCGCCAAGCGCGCTCTGGAAGGTGGTGTCAAAGGCGTTCACATCGTCGGCGGCACCGAACCCGGCGCTCTCCTTGCGGCAATGCGCGCTGCGCAGGCATCCTCCGCCACTTTCGACGCAATTCCCGGCACGCGCATCCTTCGCGACGCGCACTCCGCCGCCTTGTCTGCCGCCTAGCCAAATGAAGCGCCCCATCACAATTCAGAAAGCCGTTCCGCCCGCCGCCCTGGCCGACGCGGAGAAATATCTTCTGCCGACTTACAAACGCCAGCCGCTCGTCTTCACCCACGGCCGTGGACCCTACGTCTTCGATTCATCCGGAAAAAAATATCTCGATTTCCTCGGTGGCATCGCCGTCAACGGTCTCGGCCACGCGCATCCCAATATCGTCAAAGTCATTCGCCGCGAATCTGCAAGGGCAATCCACCTCTCCAACCTTTTTCACAACGAATTCCAGGGTCCGCTCGCCAAAAAGCTTGCCGAAATCTCCGGCATGGACCGCGTCTTTTTTTCCAACAGCGGCACCGAAGCCATCGAAGGCTGCCTCAAACTCGCACGCCTCTATTCTCGCCCCGCCGAAGCGCCGCTCAACGCGCCGAATCCCAAGCACCGCATCCTCGCCCTCGAAAATTCCTTTCACGGACGCACGTTCGGCGCCGTCAGCATCACCGCCACCGAAAAATATCGCCTCCCATTCGCTCCGCTTGTCCCGGGAGTCGAATTCGTCAAATTCAACGACATCGCGGACCTCGAATCCAAATTCGACAAAAACGTCTGCGCCATAATCGTCGAAACCATCCAGGGCGAAGGCGGCATCCACCCCGTTAGCGAAGGCTTTTGGAATCGCGCCCGCGCGCTCGCTTCCCAGTACGACGCGCTGCTTATTGCCGACGAAATTCAATGTGGCCTCGGCCGCACCGGCCGCTACTTCGCTTACCAAAAGTTTTCATCCAAGCCCGACCTCGTAGCCATCGCGAAGCCTCTCGCAGCCGGCCTTCCGCTCGGCGCAATTCTGACCTGCGAAGCCGTTGCCGCCCGCGTCAGTCCCGGCGTTCATGGCACCACCTTTGGCGGCGGCCCCATGATTTGCGCCGTCGCCCTTGAATTTCTCAAGGTTCTTGACAAAACAAGAATCCTCGCCAACGCATCCGCTCGCGGCGGCGAAATTCGCACTGGCATCGAAAAACTCGTCGCCAAGTTTCCAATCATCAAGGAAGTTCGCGGCGAAGGTCTTATGATCGGCGTCGAACTCACCGTCGATGGCAATCCCTTCGTTGTTGAAGCCATGAAGCGCGGCTTGCTCATCAACTGCACGCACGAATTTACCCTGCGCCTTCTGCCCGCCTTCATCATCAGCGCAAAACAAGTTCGGGAATTCCTGGGAATTTTCGAAGATGTACTCGGTCATGTTTCTAAATCTATGCCTGCGACGGAAACGGCGCGGCAAGCGGCTCAAGCCGCAGTGAGGTAACAAAAAGAAATGGCAACGACCACCCTGGCAGCGCCAGTCCTTGTCGCAAATGATCTGCTCACCGGAGCCGAATGGAGTCCGGCGCACACGCGAGAACTTCTTGCGATCACGTCGGACATCAAGGCCAATCCCACGAACTACGCCGATACGCTGCGTGGAAAATTCCTCGCGCTCATCTTTGAAAAACCCTCGCTCCGCACCCGCGTCACCTTCGAGGTCGGAATTCAGAGTATGGGCGGCCATGTCGTCTTTCTCGACCACACGCAAGCCCGGCTCGGCGAACGTGAATCCATCGCCGACGTCGCCCGCAATCTCGAACGCTGGGTCCAGGGCATCGTTGCCCGCGTTTACGAGCAGCGCGTCCTCGACGAAATGGCGGCCACCACGGAAATTCCCGTCATCAACGCGCTTTCCGACAAATTCCATCCCTGCCAGGCGCTCGCCGATTTTTTCACGCTCGAAGAAAAATTCGGTTCGCTCAAAGGTTTGAAGCTCGCCTATGTCGGCGACGGCAACAACGTTTGCCACTCGCTCTCCTATCTCGCCGCACGCCTTGGCGTGAATCTCCGCATCGCCACTCCGGAAAATTACGCACCCGATGCCGACGTCATCGCCGATTCCAAGCGCGTTGCGAAAGAAACCAAAGCCAAAATCGAGCTCTTCACCGACCCGCGCGAAGCCGTCGCAGACGTGCAAGCCGTCTACACCGATTCCTGGACCAGCATGGGCTTCGAAGCCGAAGAAAAAGTTCGCAGCGAAGTCTTCAAGCCCTATCAGGTCAATCGCAAACTGATGGCGCTCGCCGGCCGCGATTCCATTTTCATGCACTGCCTGCCAGCCCATCGCGGTTACGAAGTCACCAATGAAGTGCTCGACGGCTCGCGCTCCGTCGTGCTCGATCAATCCGAAAATCGCATGTACGTGCAAAAAGCGATTCTGCACACGCTCTATCGCTAGATTTTCGTCTCAACGAAATTGTGTTGCCTTAGACTACGCATATCTCCAATTACGAAAGAGGAATTGTGAATAGAACCGCTCCGAAACCGAAAAAAGTCGTGCTCGCCTATTCCGGCGGACTCGATACCAGCATCATCATTCCCTGGCTTAAGGAGAACTACGGTTGCGAAGTCATCGCCATGATCGGCGACGTTGGCCAGCAGGAAGATCTCCAGGCCGCATACAAAAAAGCGCTCGCCACAGGCGCTTCCTTTGCGACCATCGAAGATCTCCGCGAAGAATTCGTCCGCGACTTCGTCTGGCCCACGCTCCGCGCTGGCGCCGTCTACGAACACACGTATCTTCTCGGCACTTCCATGGCGCGTCCCGTCATCGCAAAACGCCAGGCCGAAATCGCGCTCAAATTGGGCGCCGACGGCCTCTCGCACGGCTGCACCGGCAAGGGCAACGATCAGGTTCGCTTCGAACTCGCCTACAAAGCCATCGCGCCGAACGTCCAAATCATCGCTCCATGGCGCGAATGGGATATCGATTCGCGCGAAGACGCCATCGCTTACGCTGAAAAACACAACGTGCCCATCGAGCAGAGCAAAAAGAACATCTACAGTCGCGATCGCAACATTTGGCACCTCAGCCACGAAGGCGGCGAACTCGAAGATCCCGCCAACGCACCCAGCGAAGCCATGTGGCAGTGGACCGTCTCTCCCGAAAAAGCCCCGGACAAATCCGAAGAAGTCGAAATCGGTTTCGAATCCGGCACGCCCGTTTCCGTGAACGGCACGAAGCTCGGACCCGTCGATCTGCTCAACACTCTGAATGAAATCGCCGCCCGTCATGGCGTTGGCCGCACCGACCTCGTTGAAAACCGCCTGGTCGGAATGAAATCCCGCGGCGCGTACGAAACTCCCGGCGGCACGCTCCTTGTCACCGCTCACCGCGAACTCGAGCGCCTCACCGTCGATCGCGAAACCGCGCACCTGCAACAATTTCTTTCCGTCCGCTACGCCGAACTCGTTTACAACGGCGTCTGGTTTTCCACGCAGCGTCAGGCCCTCGACGGCTTCTTCAACGTTGCGCAGGAGCGCGTCACCGGCTCTGTCGGCCTCAAACTCTGGAAGGGTTCGCTCAACGTCACCAGCCGCAAGTCACCCTTCTCGCTCTATCGCGCCGATTTGGCCAGCTTCACCATGGGCCGCTACAACCCCAAGGACGCCGAAGGCTTCATCAATCTTTTCGCGCTTCCCATCACCGTCCGCCCCAAAGCCAAAGCCGAAGGCAGCTCTTAAGTGTTCGTGAGCAAAGTTTGTTATCCCGCGAGTCGCCACCAATCATGGCGTTCACCAAGCGTTTGCCATCCTTCGGCCCCGACTTTATCGGGGGGCCGAAGGACCTCAACCATTGCGTCTTGGCACCACTTGTTCGGAAACTGAAAACTGATGACTGACAACTTCCACCATGACTGACCGCAAAGACAATCGCCTCTGGGGCGGCCGCTTCGAACGCGAACCAAACGCGCGCTTCGACGCGTTCCAGCGCTCGTTTGCATTTGATCGCCGCTTGCTGCCCTACGAAATCGCCGTCGACCGCGCTTGGGCCAAAGCCCTCGAACCCATCGGCATCTTCACTGCCGCCGAAGTAAAACAAACGCTCGCCGCTCTCGACAAAATCGAAGACCGCGCAAAAAACGATCCCGCCTGGCTCGAAAAAACCGGCGCCGACGCCGAAGACGTCCACCATTTCGTCGAAAAAGCCCTCGTCGAAGAACTTGGCCCGCTAGGCTGGAAGCTCCACACCGGCCGCAGCCGCAACGAACTCGTCGCCACCGATTTCCGCCTTTTCGTAATTAACGTTAGTTCGGAAGTTCAATTACGCGTCGCTGCCCTCATCGGTGCGCTGCTCGCACAGGCGAAAGCAAGACTGGGCTTGCCCATGGCTGGCATGACTCACATGCAACACGCCCAGCCCATTCTGCTTTCCCACTTTCTCCTTGCACACGCCGAAGCATTTACTCGCGATATCACGCGACTGCAAAACGCCGCCGCCAGCGCCGATGCCTGCCCCATGGGCTCCGGCGCCCTCGCCGGAAATTCCTTCGCCATCAATCGCGAAGCTATCGCCCACGACCTCGGCTTTTCCAAAATCACCGCGAACAGTCTCGACGCCGTCGGCGACCGCGATTTTGCCCTCGACTATCTGTTCGCGCTCTCCGGAATCGCCACGCATCTGTCCCGTCTCGCAGAAGATTTCGTTCTCTTCGCCTCACAGGAATTCTCCTACGTCATTCTTCCCGACGAATATTCCACCGGCAGCAGTCTCATGCCGCAAAAAAAGAACCCCGATTGTTGGGAACTTATCCGCGGAAAAACCGGTCGTATCACCGGCGCACTGGTTTCCTTGCTCACGACGCTGAAAGCTTTGCCCACCGGCTATCAGCGTGACTTGCAGGAAGACAAAGAAGCCCTCTTCTCCGCAAACGATCAAGTCGCAGACATGCTTGCGATTGCCACAGGCGCGATTTTAACAACGCAATTCCGCGACGAAAAACTCCGCGCACTCGCCAACAATCCATCTCTACTGGCGACTGAAGCGGCGGACTATCTCGTCCGCAAAGCAATTCCGTTCCGTCGGGCGCACGACCTGGTCGGCAAAATTCTTTCTGAAGCCGAAAAGCAGGGCAGAAACTGGATTGAATTGCCGTTGGCCGACCTGCAAAAGATCTCCCCGGAAATCGGCCCGGACTTCACGAGGTGCCTCACCGTTGAAGCCTCACTCGCCGCGAAAAAACTCCCCGGTGGAACTTCACCGGACTCGGTTCGCATTGCAATCGCCGATCTGGAAAAAAGAATACGCGGCGTCGGAGTCACGAAGTGACTCAGGCTCCCACCGAAGCAGCGCTCCCCAAAGGCTTCCGCTTCGCCGCTACCGCCTGCGGCCTAAAAAAAACTGGCGCGCTCGACCTCGCCATTCTTTCGAGCGACGTCCCCGCATCCGCGGCAGCCGTCTTCACCCAAAATCTCGTTGTGGCGGCCCCTGTCACCCTCTCAAAGAAACATCTGGTCGCATCGAAAGGCCACATGCGCGCCGTTGTCGTAAACGCCGGCAACGCCAATTGCGCGACCGGCTCTCAGGGCGATTCAGCGTCTCAGCGCACGGTCGAACAGGCCGCCCGCTGTCTCGGTCTCCCTCCTCACGAACTCTTCGTCTGTTCCACCGGAGTTATCGGCGTCCAAATTCCCGTCGAAAAAATCCTCCGCGCCCTCCCGATGCTCGCCCGTAACCGTCGCCCTTCCGCTCGTTCTTTCGCCGAACTCTCTCTCGCCATCTGCACTACGGACACGCGCCCCAAAACCGCCTCCGCCTCTTTCCGCATGTCCGGCAAGCGCATCCACCTCATCGGCTGCGCCAAAGGCGCCGGCATGATTCATCCCAACATGGCCACCACGCTCGCTTTCGTTGCCACCGACGCCGTCATCTCACCGTCCCTGCTCCAGCGAACTCTGCGCGACGTCACCGGCCGTACCTTCAACGCCGTCAGCGTCGACGGCGACACGAGCACCAACGACACGCTCCTTGTCCTTGCCAACGGCGCCGCGGGTGCGCCCGCCGTCGCCGTTGGCAGCAAAGCCCACCGCCAATTCTCCGCCGCACTCGAAGCCGTCTGCGGCTCCCTCGCCCAACAGATCGTTGCCGATGGCGAAGGCGCCCAGCGCGTCATCGAAATCGAAGTCCGCGGCGCCAAAACCGAAGCCGCCGCAAAAAAAATCGCCGAGACCATCGCCACCTCGCCCCTCGTCAAAACCGCTTTCGCCGGCGGTGACCCCAACTGGGGCCGCATCTTCGCCGCCGCAGGCCGTTCCGGCGTCAAGTTCGACCCCTCTCTCGTCGAAATCACCATGTCCGGAATCAAAGTCCTAAAACGCGGCCAGCCCCTCGATTTCAACGAACGCGCCGCCAGCAACAAACTCCTTGCCGACCACGTCCCCATCACCGTCCATCTTCACGCTGGCCAGGCCTCCGCCAAATATTGGACTTGCGACTTCACGGCCGAATACGTCCGCATCAACGCCTCCTACCGCACCTAGCTCTTCCGTTTCAATTTCCGCCTCTACCCGCGTAAACTCCTTGCGCCGGAAGGAGCACCAGCACATGGCCCATCGTCTCCACGGGAAAATCGTCATCGTCACTGGCGCTGCCCAGGGCATCGGCTTTGAATGTGCCCGCATGGCCGCCGCCGAAGGTGCTTCCGTCGTCCTCGGCGACATTCAAAAAGACCGCGGCCAGGAGGCGGCAGCAAGGATTCTGAAGGAAGGCGGTCAGGCACTTTTTCATTTAACGGATCTGACTGACGAATCCCAATGCGCGGCGCTCGTCGGTGCGGCAGTAAGCAAATTCGGAAAGTTGAACGGCCTGGTCAACAACGCCGGTTGGTTCCCCCGCGCACGCCTCGAAGAAACAACGACCGAGCTTTGGGAAAAAGTGATGCAGGTGAATCTCCGTAGCGCGTTTTATGTGACGAAATTTGCCGTCCCGCGAATGAGAGATGCCAAGGGCGGCAGCATCGTCAACATGGGCTCGATCAACGGCATTCAAGGTCTGCCCAACCTCGTCGCCTACGCCGCCGCCAAAGGCGGCTTGCTCTCGATGACGCGCACCCTCGCTGGTGCCCTGGCACCGGATCGCATCCGCGTGAATTTCATCATTCCCGGCTGGATCGCCACCGAAGGCGAGCTAAAAATCCAGAAAGGCGAAGGCCGCGGCGTCGAAGACCTCGAAAAAGCCGGCAAACGCCTCCCGCTCGGCAGAATGCAAACCGTCGAAGACGCCGCCTACGCCGCAATCTATCTCCTCAGCGACGAATCAGCCCAAGTCACCGCCGCCGTCCTCAACGTCGACGCGGGCGGCTCCATGCTCCCCATTCAAAACGATCTGTATCCAGGATAGCGCCAGCCGAAGAGTCGCGGTCACTCCCACTTCCACTTGGCAAACTGCTGCCGCAATTCCGTCTTCTTGAATTTCCCCACACTCGTCCGCGGAATCGCCTCCACAAACACAATCGAATCCGGCAATTGCCATTTCGCAAACTTCACCGACAAATACTGCCGCAACTCTTCCACCGTTGCCGCTCGTCCCGGCTTCAACACCACTGCCGCCAGCGGCCGTTCCTGCCACTTCGGATGCGGCAATCCCACCACGCAAGCCTCTTTCACGGCCGGATGCCCCATCAAACAATTTTCCAGATCCACCGAGCTGATCCATTCCCCGCCTGACTTCACCAAATCCTTCGCCCGATCAATCAACCGCACATATCCTTCGTCATCCATCGTCGCCACATCACCCGTTCGAAACCATCCATCCGCCGTCCACCGGTGCGCCTGATCCGGCGCGTTGTAATATTCCGCAGCAATCCACGGCCCGCGAATTTCCAGCTCGCCAGCCGTCACGCCATCCCATGCACATTCGAAGCCTTCCGGCATCGGTTCGCCCGGAGCAAAATCCGCGCGCCGCATTACGCGCAGCTCGATGAACGGTCCCGCCCAGCCTTGTTTGCATCGCGCTTCGTACTGCTTATCCTCGGGCCAATCCCACATGTGTTGCTTCAGCAAGCCAAGCGTCGCCAGCGGCGTCGTCTCCGTCATTCCCCACAGATGAATCAACCGAATGCCAAATTTGTCCAACCCGCGAATCAATTGCTCCGGAGGCGCCGATCCGCCGCACGCCAGCCGGATCGGTTTCGAAAATTTCCATCGCGCCGGATTCGCTTCCAGCGCCTGCAGCACGCCCATCCACACCGTCGGCACGCCGCCCGCAAACGTCACGCGCTCCTGCTCCATCAAATCCAAAACGCTCTCCGCGTCCACGTTCGGCCCCGGAAGCACCAGCCGCGCGCCGACCATCGCGCATGTGTACGGCAATCCCCACGCGTTCGCATGAAACATCGGAGCCACCGGAAGTACCGTATCGCAGTGGCTCAGCCCCATCGAATCCACCATCGCTTCCGCAAACGAATGCAGCACCAGCGCCCGGTGCGAGTAAATCACGCCTTTCGAAGATCCCGTCGTGCCCGACGTAAAACACATCGCCGCTCCGTCATTCTCATCAATTTTCGGCAGCGGCGTGCCCGGCGAAGCGTTTGCCAGCAACTCCTCATAATTCAAAAATCCGCTCGGCACGTCGCCGCATCCGTACGGCACAACAATTATTTTTTCAAAAGATACATCCGCCCGAAATTTCTCCAGCACCGGCAACAGCACATCGTCGACAATCAGAAATCGGTCCTCGGCATGCCGCGCAATCGCCGCAATCTCCTGCGGATGCAACCGCAAATTCAGCGTATGCAAAATCCCGCCCGCACAGGGCACGCCGAAAAACGCTTCCAGATGTCCGCTGTGATTCCACATCATCGAAGCGATGCGATCGCCCGGCCGCATTCCCATTTCGATCAGTGCCGAAGCCAGCCGCCGCGCCCGCTTATAAAAATTTCCGTAGCAAGTCCGCACAATTGACCGGTCCGGCCGTCGCGAAACAATTTCAATTCTTGGGAAAAATTTGCCGTTACGCTCGAAAATATGTTGCAGCGTCAACGGAAAATCCATCATCGTTCCGCGCATGCGTTCCTCGATGGGCCGAAAGTTGTCCGCATCCTAGCATCAAAAAACCCGCAGCGCCCCATCGGTTCGGCCACTTTTTTCGCTTCCGATCCCTCACAGAAAATTCGTTGCAAAAGTGGTCAATTTCCGGGAGTATGCAACTGACCGCTGAAGTGCATGGTCCGCACCCGTGGTGGAATGGTGTCTCTGCCCTGGACGGTAGCTGATGCTTCAGCGCGCTCCGCGACTTGCAAGTGGGTTCCGGGCAGAAGGAGTCGGTAAGTGAAGAAGCTCTATGTTGGTAATCTTCCGTTTTCCGCGACGGAGGATAGCCTGCACGAATTTTTCGCGCAGGGTGGTGTAAATCCCTCGGCAGTGAATCTGATTCGCGACCGTTTCACCGGGCAATCGCGCGGATTCGCCTTCGTTGAAATTACGAATGACGAAGAAGCGGATCGCGCGGTCAACACGATGAACGGCCAGAATTTTGGGGGACGCAACTTGGTGGTGAATGAAGCGCGGCCGCAGACGGAGCGTGGCGGCGGTGGTGGCGGCGGAGGCCGGGGCGGCTACGGCGGTGGGCGTGGCGGTCATGGCGGCGGTGGTGGTGGCAGAGGCGGAGGCGGTGGACGCGGCGGCGATCGAGGTGGTGATCGCGGCGGAGACCGTGGCGACCGCGGAAATCGCTGGTAAGATTTCTTCCAGAGTTCGAAACGGCGGGCCACCAGGCTCGCCGAGTTTTACCCCTTCGAAAGGTGCTGCGGTGCAGGTCTGTGTCTGGCTGCGGCCCTTTCCACACTTCCCTGTTTGTACCGAAATCGTTCGAGTGAAGTGGATTGCAAGCCGCGTTCGACCAGCGCGGGCGAGTCGCACTGCGCTTCGGCGGCATCGAGCTGCCCGGTCGTCGCGAAAAGCGCCGGCGACTTCGGCTGAAAAATCACGCAGCAATCGTGGAAGCGCTCGGCGGAAATTTCGTGTGTGCCGATTTTTGTGGCGAGATCCTGAATCTCCAGTTTGTCGTCGCCGATGAGCGGACGATAAAGCGGCAGGCGCAGGATGGAGCCGACCGATTGCAGATTGCCCAGCGTTTGCGAAGCGACCTGGCCGAGGCTGTCGCCCGTCACCAATCCTTTCGACCGCTCGCGAAGAGCAAGCCGCTCTGCAATGCGCAACATCAGGCGGCGATATAACAGCGTGCGAAACGATTCGTCGGCGTCGGCGACGATTTGCCGTTGCAACGGCTCAAACGGCACCAGATACAACTTTGCCGTGCCTTGCCACGGTACAAGTTTCTCCACGAGACGCCGCGCCACATGAATCGAAGATTCGCCCGGCTCGGCGCCGCCTCCCCAGAAATGCACGAAGCTCAAATGCGCGCCGCGCTTCATCATCTTGTACGCGGCGGCCGCGGAATCGAAACCGCCGCTAAGCAAACAGGTCAGCCTGCCCGCCGTGTTCGTCGGCAACCCGCCGGGGCCGGCGATGCGCCGCGCGTAAATCAAAATCGGTCCGCGCGTGACCTCGATGCGGCAAGTCAGCTCGGGGTTTTTCAAATCCACTTTTGGCGCGCGCCTTGCCGCTTCCAGTTTGTCGAACAGCTTCCCTCCGACCTCGCGTTCAAGAAACATTGAATTGTGCGGGAAGCGTTTGTCGCCGCGCTTGGCGCGAACGGCGAAAGTGCAAAACGACTCGGTGCGAATTTCGTCCCACGCCGTTTCGCAAATTTGCGGGAGAACGTCTTCGCATGATTTGTGGCTCCAATCCACCGGGCGCGCCACGGCAAGATGCGAAATTCCGAAAACTTGTTGCAGCCGGCGCAACGCCGTTTGCAGCTGATCGGGATTTTCCAGCTCGATCAGATAGCGGTCGCCGGGTTGCGTGATCCGCGCGACGGAGATTCCTTCCAGCGCGCGGCGCATCGCGCGCCGCAATTGGTGCAGAAAAAATAGCCGGTTGCCAAGCTTCAGCCACAGCTCGTGATAGTGAACGACGATGTGTGTGGACGCGGGCATTTTCGCTTGGCGCGAACGGCGAACTTGCGTAGTATACCGCCAGTTCAGCAGCGAGCCGTGCGCCAGGCGGTGCCGGCGCATGTACCCCGCTCGCCCGGTACCTATGGTGCGATTCACGCCGGTGCCCCCGGCGCAACTTAAGCCCCCGTAACGTGTTTGAAACACCAGCCGAGGAAGATGGCCCGCAGCCGCAGATGTGTCGTATCGTCTCGGCGGTAGCACAGGGACTCCTGCCTGTGCTCGTGGGGTTGCTGGGTGGAGGCGAGCGCAAGGTGAACCTTTTTAGAACCCGCCGCATCCAAGGCCGTATAGAAGACGTAAGTAGGGAATAGAAGCAAACAACTGGCAGTAGATGCAGTAAGAACGAACGGAACAAAGAAAGACCGCAGCAAAGCAAGCACCGTATGAAGACCTGGCAAAAACGCGACTGGCAGCAATTCTACGAGATAGCGCGGCGTCCGTGGCGCCGTCATCGTCCGCCCCGTCCCGTGTATCCGACGGGCCTAAATCGCGTTCTGCCCGCGCAAGGTTTCAGCCTTTCCGAACTGGATGACGCCGGAGTCGATCTCGAACAAGCCGAAAGGCTCGGCCTCCCGGTGGATGCCGGCCGCATTGGCGTCTACGGCCCCAACGTCACCGTTCTCCGCGACTTCGTCCGCTCCTCCCGCAGCCCGCTGTAACTCCGCCTTCATCCACTCGCTTAGTGGCCGATCTTCAAATCGGTTCTTTGAAGTAGCCTCGGAAGGAATGGCAGTTCATGAGCAAAAGGACCGAAGTCGAGGAAGGCAGCGGCAACGTTTTCGGCCGATATCGGTTTGCCGAACCCGGAAGAACGTTTCGCCAAAGCCGGCTTCGCCATCCGCGGTTCCGGGGCAATTCGCGCGCGGCGGCTTACCAAACCTCGTGCAGCGCAAATCCTGAAAATCGATCAGCAGAAAAATCTCGCGTCTCTTGCGTGGCCGGCTTTCGGGTTTTTCCACCCGAGCGGCCCATGCATTTCTTGACCCTGCTCGGCCGGGACATTTAGATCATCGTAAGGCGCGCCCCGCGGTCACGTCGCCAGGGCTTAAGATTAAATCATCCGGACGCAGGGAAAAGGGTGGGAGAAACGGTATGGGCGCTCGATCCGCGAAACATTCCAGCAGATCTAGTGTGGCCTCTAATACCGGGCTGGTGTCATTGTTTATCTCTGTGAAGAAAGGGATTACAAGATCGTTTTCGGTCACCGGCATGGTTCCGGTCGGCTTGTCCCCGCTGTTTTATGTTGCCTTAGAAGTTTCCTCCCGTCGGGAACAGGCCAAGGCCGGACGAAAAAAACTTGGTGTTTCCGTGCTCGCTATGAACCCCGGCATTCCAAAGCTAATTTCTGCCGCCGGCGGGCTGCTTAGTAGGCGTTTTGACGTTTGCGTATGGGCGATTTCTCGGCCGAACTTCGAACCGATGCCGCTATTTGTATGCCTTCCGATATCAGCGTAAAATAAGGGTTCCGAGCGTGCCCTGTGGCCTCTCCTTTCAATATCGTGTCCAATTCGCAGCTGCCGGTGGTACCTTCGCCGGAAGCGCATCCGCGGCCGGAGTGGCTGCGGGTGAAGTTTTTTGGCGGCCCGCGGTATCAGGATTTGAAGCGGACGATGCGGACGCTGGATCTGCATACCGTGTGCGAGAGTGCGCGATGCCCGAACATGGGCGAATGCTGGGAGCACGGCACGGCGACGTTCATGATTTTGGGCGATATTTGCACGCGGGCTTGCGGGTTCTGCGCGGTGCCGTCGGGCAAGCCGGTCGGGCCGCCGGATGAGGATGAGCCGCTGCGCGTGGCCGAAGCCGTGGCGCGGATGGGTTTGCGGTACGCGGTGGTGACAAGCGTAAACCGCGATGACCAGGCGGACGGCGGGTCGGCGATTTTTGCGCGGACGATTACGGAGATTCGGAAGCGCGTGCCGGGCTGTAAGGTGGAAGTGCTGATTCCGGATTTTCGCGGGAATTGGGACGCGTTGAATCGGGTGCTGGCGGTGAAGCCGGATGTACTGAATCACAATACGGAAACGGTGCCGCGGCTCTACCGGCAGGTGCGCAAAGGCGCCGTGTATGAGCGGTCACTCGAACTTTTAAAACGCGCGAAGCAGACACATCCAGATGTTCCGACGAAAACGGGAATGATGTTGGGTCTTGGCGAAGAGAAAAGCGAAGTGCTGGCGACGATGCACGAGTTGGCGGAGCAGGATACGGATATTTTGACGCTGGGGCAATATTTGCAGCCGACGCGCGAACATTTGCCGGTTGTGCGGTACGTGCATCCGGACGAATTTGCGGAATACAAAGTTGCCGGCGAGCGGATGGGATTCAAGCACGTCGAATCCGGACCGCTGGTGCGGTCTTCTTATCACGCCTTTGACCAGGCGGAATCCGCAGTTAAGTAGAGGCTTTCTTCGGGGGCCAAAGCCCCCCATCTCGCAGTCGCTTACGTCGGGGCTTCAAGCCCAACTCCCAGCCGCAAACGGAGGCGGTAAAGCGGCGCTTGTGCGGGAAGAGAGGCCTCTCGACTGCGCTGCCTCCGCAAGAAAAAGCCGGGGCCCTTCGGTCGAGACGACAGGTTTTGGATTGTGGCTAAAACGGGCGCCCCGAAGCGCCGCCCCTGCGCGAGAATGCAAAGCCAGACATCAGTGTGGCGCCGCGGTGGACCAGTCGGTGAAGGGCACGGCTCTGCCGCCGCGGATTACGGTTGGAATGACGCGCTCGAATCCTTTGTGATCTCGCGCCGAATAATTGAGTTTAAGCTGTGGGCCGAGTTCGATGTCGAAGTCGTGCAGAGACTCGATGCCACGAATGAGGCCTTCGCGAGTCAGATCCTTTCCCACGCGCTTTAATCCTTCGACCATGATCATGGCGTCGACGAAGCCTTCGAGGCTGACGAAGTTGGGCGTCTCGTTGGGTGCAAATTTACTCATGGTGCGGCGGTAGAGTGCGACGGTTTTTAAATCAGTGAGGTAATACGGCGGGACGACTTGCGTGATGACCATGCCTTCGACGTCCTGGCCGGCGAGTTTGATCAAGTCATCCGTGCCGACGAATGAAACCGTCAGAAAAAGCGGCGACCAGCCTTTGGAATGAGCGAGTTTTATGATCGGCGCGACGGTGTTGGCCGGGCCGACGATGACGACGGCATCGGGTTGCGCTGCGCGAACGGATTGAATGGCGGCGTCGGCGTCAGCGGTTTGGCGTGGATAAAAAGCTGCTGCGACGGGCTGCGACTGATGTTGCTTGAGTGCGTTTTTTACGCCGTCGAGCACGGCGGAGCCGAAAGCGTCATCGGGATAGATGACGCCGATTTTCTTGTAGCCGAGCGTCTTCCACATGCCGTCGATTTGTTCTTTGGTTTCGTCGGCGTAAGCGGCGCGGACATTGACGACCCAGTGGCGAAATGGCGCGTACAGCGCCTGCGCGCCTGTGAAAAGGCCGACGAGCGGAATTTTGTTCGCTTCGGCGAGCGGGACATATTTGACGCCGGTAGGCGTACCGACGAAAAAGCCCATCGCGAAAACGCCTAGCGTCTGCAGACGCTTGAAGCAGTCTTCGGCTTTAGCGGGATCGTAGCTGTCGTCGGACGCGATCAGCCGGAGTTTGCGGCCGTGGACGCCGCCTTGTTCGTTGATGGAATCGAAGTAGGCGCGGGCGCCGGCGACAGTTTGCGTGCCCAGGAACTTCGATGGTCCTTCAAGCGCGGAACACGAGCCGATGGTGATTTCCTTGTCTGTCACACCAGGCGCGGATTGTGCGGAGATGGGATGTGCGAAAAAGGAAACGACGCAAATGCAAGGAACAGCCGCGAGGGAGAGGCGCAGCGAGACTTTCATTTTCTTCTCCAGAACTTCCAAGAATCGGGTGACCAGACAACTGGCAGAGGCTTGTTGTCTAGTTATGCGCTTAGCGGGCGGGTAGAGTCAACTGCGCGGGAGGGAAACTGCGCGGTGATGAATAGTAACGCGCGGCAGTAGTGAGCGACGAGTTACGATTTTCCCTTCATGCCGAAGACGGTGAGGCCGATTCCGGTGACGAGAAGCAGGACGGACAGGGCCATGGGGATCTCGACGCTCTTTTCTTCATTCACCGTTGCGGAAAGCGGACCGATCTTCGCGACGTCTTCTTTTTTGTGGTAGGTGAAGGAAGGATGAGCGAGGCCGATGACTCCCGCCACGAGTAACAGGATGCCGAGAACGAGGATGAGTCGTTTCATGGGCTGCAACCCTATCACAGGTGGGCGGGCCTGAAGGCAGGAAAAGGCAAACCCCTGAGCCGTAGTGGGCGCAGGGGCTTTGGGAAAGAAAACGAATTCAGGCGCGGGCGGTGGCGGCAGCAGCAACGGCAGCAGCGGCCTTCTTGGCAGCTTTCGCGGCGGTGGAGGCTTTGCGGCGGCGCTTGGTCTTGGGCGGAACAGCCGGAGCTTCGCCGATCAATTCCGCAGTCATGATGCTGGTGACGAAGAGCTTGGCACCGTGGTCATCAAAATCGACGGCCGTGCGTTCCTGATCGGAAGAAGTGACAATTCCGAGTCCGTATACTTGATGCTTGATGGTCTGACCTTCCTGCATTACTTGCACCGTATCCTCCTTGGAACTTTTTCGGGCGACTTTCTGGAGCGAACTTTCGGGAGCCACTCGCTCAACGGAACAACTGTTCAAAACTTCAAAAACTCCTGCCTTGAAAAAAACCAACTAGAGAGCAGTTACGTTCTCTGCCTGAAGGCCCTTTGGGCCTTTCTTAACTTCGAACTCCACGGCTTGCCCTTCGTTCAACGATTTATAGCCTTCCATGGTGATCGCGGAAAAGTGCACGAATACATCTTCTCCCGTTTGCCGCTGGATAAAGCCGAAACCCTTTGACGCGTTAAACCACTTCACTGTGCCTTGTTCTTTCACTTCGCGTTCCCCTCGTGCGTGACGCCGGGCGAGCCGGGCCAACTTGAATTGCTTTGCTGTCTTGGTCCGGGTTCCGCGAGAAAGCCAGCTTACGGGGAAGGTGCCGGGACATCCTCTTGCCGACAAAACAGCTGCAAAGATTGAACTTGCAGCCTCTTAAGCCCATCAAAAGGTGGTACAAGAACAACAAATGCTGGATGTTAGAATAGCACAGGAGGGGGCGAAAGTCCACGGCAGGTTGAGCGTGTTAAGGCCTGTAAGTTGTTGAAACTAAGTAGATTAACATAATTGTTAAGGAAAAAGACCTACTCGAGCGAGTCTGGATGCAGACTTGCTGCGGGGCCGCCTGTGGCCTTCTTTTCCCAATATTTCTTGACCCAGGCTTCCCAACTCTTGCCGGCGGCAGGGTCGCGGCCGCTAAAAGCGAGCGCGGCGATGTCGGAATAGGCGATTTTTTGGCGATTTCCGGAATCCTTTGGCAAAACGCGCACGAATGAGGTTTGCAAGGTCGGACCGGCGATGCGATCGAAGATGTAGCCTTCGAGAACCGAGCCATCTTTGCGGGTCAGCGTGACGTCGCCGCGGTAATCGAATGCTTTTTCAAGCGCTTGGCGAAGTTCGTCTTCGGTGGCCAGTTCGGGAACCCAGCCTTCGACGGTTTCGCGCTGGCGGCCAGGGGCGACTTCCAGTTGATCCGGATCGAATTTGCCCGCGCCCGGCTCCACGTGCGGATTCATGTGGGTCGGAATGCTCATGCGCGCGTTTCTTCCATTTGCGCTTTGGGGGATTCGATTTGGACGAGAGGATTGAAGGCGTGAACGGGTTGCACAGGCTCGTTTAGAACCGCGACAGCATCGGGATCGGTGTAATTCGCATTGAACATGGCCTTTACGGTTTGCCACAATCCGCCGACGCCGCCAAAGGTGTGGTCGACTGCCGAAGCTTCATAGCCGCTGTGAACCATACAGTTGGCGCACTTAGGATTTCCGGATTCCGTGCCGTAATTCTGCCATTCGGTTGCATCGAGCAATTCCTGGAAGGTGTCGGCGTAGCCGTCCTGCAACAGGTAACAGGGCTTCTGCCAGCCAAAAATGTTGTACGTCGGCATTCCCCAGGGCGTGCAGGCGTAATTGCGCTTGCCCATGAGCATTTCGAGAAAAAGCGGCGACTGATTGAATCGCCAGGATTTTTTGCGATTGGAAAGAATCCCGCGGAAGAGGCGGCGCGTACGCGCTTTGCCGAGAAAATGTTTCTGGTCGGGGGCTTTTTCGTAGGAATAGCCGGGCGAAAGCATCATGCCTTCGACGCCGAGTTCCATCATTTCGTCGAAAAAGGAGCGAACGCTGTTGGGATCGGCGCCGTCGAACAGCGTCGTGTTGGTGGTGACGCGGAAGCCGCGCTTGACGGCTTCACGGATGCCTTCGATGGCCTGGACGTAACCGCCTTCGCGGCAGACGGAGAAATCGTGATGGTCGCGCTGGCCGTCGACGTGGACGGAGAAAGTCAGATATTTGCTGGGCTTGAAGAGGTCGAGCTTTTCCTTGAGCAGGAGCGCGTTGGTGCAGAGGTAGATGTATTTTTTGCGGGCGACGAGGCCTGCGACGATCTTGTCGATTTGCGAGTGCATCAGCGGTTCGCCGCCGGGAATGGAGACCATCGGCGTGCCACACTCGTCCACGGCCTTGAAGCACTCTTCGGGCGTAAGTTCCTGCTTGAGGATGTGCGCAGGATACTGGATCTTGCCGCAGCCGGCGCAAGCCAGATTGCAGCGGAAAAGAGGTTCCAGCATGAGGACGAATGGATAGCGCTTGCGCCCCGCAAGCTTTTGCTTGAGGACGTAGGTGGCAACCGTCCACGCCTGAGAAACAGGTACCGGCATCTTTACCCCAGCAGATTAAATTAAATAGGGGAATCCAGCGGCTCCCCCAGCCCTTCTATTGTAACCGAGAACCGCGCAATTCCATTTGCGAGCTTTTGGTTAGATGCACGGAAAGGTTCCAGTGTGGCAACGGTGTTGCACTGGTCGAGGGTGTGCAACGACCGAGCGAAATTTCCCTTCCGCCGGAGGGAACGGGTCTGGCGTACCATCAGCGTGAATTGCCGCGGGATTTCCACATGCCTAGAGCGAATCTTGTCAGCTTGATGGAGTTGTTTGCAAAGTTCGGCGGCGACGCGGCTGTCGTCGAGAGGCGCGGGTACCGGTGGGAAAAGCGGACATATGCGGAGCTGCGCCGAGAGGTGGAGGCAGCGAGCCGTGTCCTTGGCGAAAGGGGAATTGAGAGCGGGGACCGCGTGCTTTTGTGGGGAGCAAATTCGGGGGAGTGGATCGCTTGTTTTTGGGCGATTCAGCTGCGCGGGGCGATTGCCGTGCCAATGGATGCTCGGGCGAATCTGGAGTTCGTGAAAAAGACGATTCGCGACGCCGGCGTGAAGTTGATTTTTTATGACCGGGAGTTGCCAACGCCGGATATCGGAATTCCCTCGGTAACGTTGGACGATTTAAGCGCCGTTTCCAAAAGGGAGTCCGCGACCGGGGACTTTCCGGGCAATCAAGGCGACTCTTCCCAACGAACTGCGATTGCGGAAATACTTTATACCTCTGGAACGACGGCGGAGCCGCGTGGAGTCGTGCTGACGCACGGAAATTTTCTGGCGAATCTGGAACCGATCGAGCGCGAGATAGAGAAGTACAGGAAATATGAGCGGTGGATGCATCCGCTGCGGTTTGTATCTTTGGTGCCTCTAAGCCATGTGTTCGGGCAGTTTATGACGTTGTTTTTGCCGCCGCTTTTGGGAGCGACGGTGGTGTTCGAAAATTCCGCCAGTCCCGTGGAATTACTTCGCACAGTGAAGAAAGAACGCGCGACGGCGCTGATCGTCGTGCCGAGAATGTTGGACGCGTTGCGTGGAGGAATCGAACGTGAGGTGGATTTGCGCGGGTGGCGGCCGTGGTTTGACGCGGCCTTGAGGCGTGCGGAAGGGCGGCCATTCCTGAAACGCGCGTGGATTTTCCGGCGCATTCACCGGATGTTCGGATGGAAATTCTGGGCGCTCATTTGCGGAGGAGCGGCCCTTTCGAGCGAGACGGAATTGTTTTTCAAACGCCTTGGGTATGCGGTGGTGCAGGGTTACGGCATGACGGAGACGGCGTCGTTGATCAGCTTGAACCATCCGTTTCGAGCGGCGGAAGGGAGCGTCGGGAAAATTCTCCCCGGGCGCGAATTCAAACTCGCAGAAGACGGCGAGATTCTGGTGCGCGGAGAAAATGTTTCCGTCGGCTATTGGGAGGGCGGTGAAGTGCGGACGGGCGAAGAATCGGAGTGGCTACGAACGGGAGACTTGGGCGAGGTGGACGCGGAAGGAAATCTAAAATTCCACGGCCGCAAGAAAAACGTCATTGTCACGCCGGCTGGTCTAAATATTTACCCGGAAGATTTGGAGGCAAACCTGCGGAAGTATCGGCAGATACGAGATTGCGTGGTGCTTCCGATTGAGCGCGGCAGCGACGCCGAACCGTGCGCAGTCCTGTTGGCACAACGCCAAGACGACAATTCCGCGCGAGCCGCGGCGGAAATTGAAGAGGAATGCGCTTACGCAGTCACGCATGCGAACCGGTTTCTGGCCGAGTACCAGCGGATCCACCACTGGGTGATTTGGCCGGAGGTGGATTTTCCACGCACTTCGACTGGTAAACCAAGACTTCCCGCCATCGCGGCGCGAATTCCGGAACTACTGGAGCCGGGAAGAAAAACATTGCCCGGTAATGACTTTCTGGCGGGGCTTGGTTTTCCGGTATCGGAAAAAGGGAGACTCGAATCGTTATCGTCGCTGGACCGTGTGGAGCTGTTATCCGCAATCGAGCAGCGATACAACGTCGAGCTGAACGAGACTTCGTTTTCAGAAGCGAGGACAGTGGCGGATGTGCAGCGGCTGCTGCAGCAACCGGCGGTGCCGCGAAGCGATTTCTTATACCCGCGCTGGACGCAACGCGAGCCGGTTCGTTGGCTACGCTTGTGCGTATATTACGCGCTGGCGTGGCCCGCGACGAAAATCCTGGGGCATCCGCGTGTTGTAGGGCGTGAGAATTTGAAGGATTTGCAGGGGCCGGTGATCGTAGTTTCAAATCACATTACGCGACGCGCGGATATTGGATTGATTCTAGCCTCTCTGCCCGCACGTTTTCGGCACCGGATGGCGACTGCCATGGGCGGTGAAACATTGGTACGCAAGCGGAAGCCGCCGGGCGAATGGTTCTTCGCGAAACGATGGGCGTATCAGCTGGGCTATTTTCTGGTAACGGCGCTGTTCAATGTGTTTCCTTTACCGCAGCTATCGGGCTTCCGCGAAAGTTTTCGATTTGCGGGAGAATCCGTGGATCGTGGCTACAGCGTGCTGATTTTTCCGGAAGGGGAAGTCAACAATTCAGAGGATGGAAAGATGGCGGCGTTCCAGCCGGGAATTGGAATCCTCGCGCAGAACTTGGGATTGCCGATTGTACCGATGCGACTCGATGGAGTGTGGGGAATGAAACGGGAACGGCGGCGATTGGCACATCGGGGAGAGCTCACAGTGCATATCGGCAAGCCGGTTTCGTTTCCTGACGATACGACGCCAGGAGAGATCGCGCGGCAACTGCAGCAAATCGTCAAAGAGCTGTAGCGTTTGCCCGCCGGATTTTCTTGCGAAGATAGATATTGGCTTGGGGATTGTCGTTGTAGCGTTCGCAAGGTTCGTATCCGTTGCGCCGATAGAAACGGATAGCGGTGTCCATGCCAGGCGCGGAGTCGAGATAAAGCCACTCGTAGCCAGCTTTTGTGGCAAATTGTTCAACGGCGTCGAGCAGTTCTTTGGCGATTCCGTGCCCTCGATGGGCGGGCCGGACATACAAGCGCTTGATTTCGCCGCTGCGCTGAATTTCAGGAAGTTCGCGGAGGGCGATGCATCCCACCACGTTATTTTCGAGTGAGGCGAGCCAAACGCCGCCGCGTTCTCCAAAATAATAGTCTTGGAATTCGACTTTCGTGTCGCGCGCGACGACGTTCGCTGCTTCGTAATACTCTTCGACGATGCGAAATGCCGCGTCCAGATCTGGCAGTGCAGCTTTTCGAATGAAATGGCCAGCGATGGCTTTTGCTTGCATGCGCACAGTTTGCGCCTGCGCGAAAGACGAAAAAGCTCCAAATTGGCCAGATCTTGCAGCAAGACGCTAGGGCTGTCCGACTTGATGGATGCGCGAAACAGCGCCCGTCGAATAGCGCGCGACGTAAAGCTCCCCAAGTTGATCCTGGCCAATCGCCGCGACGTCGCCGGCTGCGACCGTAAAGAGCGAAGTGCGCGTGAACGTTGATCCAGATTGCGTGAGGGTCCACATCCGTCCGCTGATGAAATCGCCGAAGACGTACGCACCGACGAGGGCCGGCATTTTTGTGCCGTGGTAGATATGACCGCCGATTACGGTGTCGTCGCCCTGACTATGGTCGTAATCAAAAACGGGTAGGGTGAGCCCCGCGGTCGGGCAGCTTGTAGGCGGATTAAAGCAGTGCGTGCCTTCCATAATGTTCCAGCCGAGATTGGCACCGCCTTGCGCGGAGGTCAGATGGTCGACTTCCTCGAAATTGTTCTGGCCGACGTCGCCGATCCAAAGATCGCCGGTGATGGAATCGAAGGAAAAGCGGAACGGATTGCGCAGACCGAAAAGCCAGATTTCTGCACGGCCACCGCTGGTTAGGAAAGGATTGCTGGGAGGAATCGCGTAATTCAGCCCGGGAGCGTGAGCGGAGTCAACGTCGATGCGCAGCATTTTGCCGAGGAGCGCATTCGTGTTCTGCCCATTTCCAAGAGGATCGCCAGCGCTGCCGCCGTCTCCCAGACCGATATATAGGAAGCCATCCTTGCCGAAGGCGAGACCACCGCCATTGTGATTGGAGAACGGCTGATCGACGGTGAAAAGAATAGTTTCAGTGGTCGGGTCGGCGAAGTTCGCGTTGGTTGCGGAGGCGGTGAATTCGGCAATGACGGTTTGCAATTGGGTTGCGTTGTTCCGCGTATAGTTCACGAAAAAGCGGCGGTTATTTTTGTAGTTGGGATGAAACGCGAGTCCCAGGAGGCCGGTTTCGCCGCCGGAGGTGAAGCCGGCGCGGCCGGTGACATCCAGAAAGGGAGTTGCGGCGCGCGCGCCGTTGCTTTGAACAATTTGAACGTGGCCGCCCTGTTCGACGACAAACAAACGAGCGGTGGCATCGTCGGGTTGCTGAATGTCGAGTGGAGCTGAAAACCCATTCGCGACTTGAACGAGTTCAAATGTTGCAGGCGGCGGTGGAGGAGGTGGTGGCGGTGGAGGCGTGGACATTCCGCCGTTGCAGCTTCCGCAAGTCATTGCGGCAGCGGCAGCGAACATGACCAGCGAAGCCTTTAGGAAGAAAGAACTGCGAGAAACAGGACAACCTGGCATACACCCCTCCTAAACGGACAACCCGACGACCTTATCTTGTCCGATTCCAGAGAGGCGCGTCGCGTTGCATTGCCTGCTCGCCGCGGGAACGTCAAGGTTGGCTCCGGCCTGCGGCGTTGCAGGTTCTGTGGCAAAATTGAGGATTGGAAGGCTGACCCCATGGCACACCGGACAACGCTGGAAGCAGATCGCGGCACAAAACCTGCAAAGTCGTCAAAGAAGGCCGGAAACGGCACGGACCGCGAACGCATCTTTGAAGCGTTTCGCCGCTGGGGCTATTTGCAGGCCAATCTCGACCCTCTCGGCTTTCTGAAGCCGCTCGATTCCCCCGACCTGGATTTTAGCGGAGATATTGCGGACGAAGCGCGTCAGCACTACTGCGGAACGATCGGCGTGGATTTTATGCATCTTGCCCCGGAACGGCGCAGCTGGATTGCGGAGCGGATGGAATCCGAACCCGAGGCAGTAGACCAGCAGAGGATTTTGGAACGGCTGGTGCGCGCGGATTTGTTCGAGCAGGTGCTGCAGGCGCGTTACCTGGGTACGAAACGGTTCTCACTCGAAGGCAATACGTCGCTGATCCCGATGCTGGACGCGATGCTGGACATGGCTGGTGAGCACGGCGCGATCGAATGCGTGATGGCGATGAGCCATCGCGGGCGCTTGAACGTGATGGTGCACACGGCGTGCAAGACGCCGCATGAAGTTGTGGCGGGATTTGAAGATGTGGATCCGCGCAGCGTGCTGGGCGCCGGCGACGTGAAGTATCACGTCGGTGCGACGGGCGTTTATAAAACGACGGCAGGGAAAGAAATTGAAATTCATCTCGTTTCGAATCCCAGCCACCTCGAAGCAGTGGATCCGGTGGCGATGGGGCGCGTGCGCGCGAAGCTGACGCGGTTTGAAGGCGGATTCGACCGCGACGTGACGAATCGAGTTGTGCCCATCATCATGCATGGCGACGCAGCGTTTGCCGGGCAAGGAATCTGGGCTGAGACGATGAATCTGGCGGACCTGGATGCGTACACGGTGGGCGGCAGCATTCACATCATCGTGAACAATCTGATCGGTTTCACGACGCGGCCGATTCAGGAGCATTCGTCGCGATTTGCGGCGGATCTGGCGAAGCGGCAGAACATTCCGATTTTTCACGTAAATGCGGAAGATCCGGACGGAGTGGTGCGCGTGGGCCGGATGGCGGCGGAATATCGCGCAACGTTCGGCAGCGACGTGGTGGTGGATTTGATTGGTTACCGGCGGCACGGACATAGCGAAGTGGACGATCCGACGATTACGCAGCCGCTGCTGTACGAGCGGATCAAGAATCACCCGCAGCTTTGGAAGATTTATGCGGAAAAGACTGGGATCGATGCGACCGCTACGCTCGAGGCGGTGCGCGCGGAATATGAAACAGAGCAAGTGAAAGCCGGGCAGCTTAAGAAAATTCCACATCTCAGGCAATTGCCGAAATATTGGTCGGCGTTTCATCGCGGTGCGTTCAAGCCGGAATATGACGTGGAGACGGGGCTTTCGCTGGAGAAGCTGGCCGAGATTACAGACGCGCTGGTGAAAGTGCCGGCTGGTTTCCACACGCACGCGAAAATCGTGAAGCTGCTGGAACAGCGTTCGGAGATGGGACACGGCAAGCGCGCGGTGGACTACGGATTTGCCGAAGCGCTGGCGTTCGGATCGCTTTTAGAGGAAGGCACACCGCTACGGCTAACGGGACAAGATTCGCAGCGCGGAACGTTCAATCAACGGCACGCGGTGCTCGTTGATACGGTGAATGAGTGGGAGCTTGTGCCGCTCGCCGCGATTGCGAAGTCGGCGCCGGGCACACCGTTCTGCGAGATTCATAATTCGTCGCTTTCTGAAGCGGGATGCCTCGGCTTCGAATACGGTTTCAGCCGTGATTTTCCCGAAGCGCTGGTTTTGTGGGAAGCGCAATTCGGCGATTTTGCGAACGGCGCGCAAGTGATCATCGATCAATTTATTAGCGCAGGCGAGGACAAGTGGGATCTGCCGGCCGGCATTGTGATGCTGCTGCCGCACGGATACGAAGGGCAAGGGCCGGAACATTCGAGCGCGCGGCTCGAACGCTATTTGCAACTTGCCGCAGAAGAAAATATTCAGGTGTGCCAGCCTTCGACCGCTGCACAGTATTTCCACATGTTGCGGCGGCAAGCGCGGCGGCCTTGGCGCAAACCGCTCGTCGTGTTCACCCCTAAAAGCATGCTCCGGCATCCGGATGCCAGTTCGCGGATTGAAGAATTTGCGCGGCCAAGGTTTATGCAGGTGGTTCCGGACGGCGAAGTGACCGACGCAAAGCGCATTTTGATCGCGAGCGGCAAGGTCGGCCATGAACTGAAAGCGGAACGCCGCCGCCGCAAAGATACGAGCACGGCGATCCTGTTTCTTGATCAGTTGTATCCTTTGCCGCGGCCGGAAATTAATGCGGCGCTGGACGCGCATCCGAAAGCGCGCGAAATTATCTGGGTACAGGAAGAGCCGCGCAACATGGGCCCGTTCTTCTTTGTAATGCCGCGACTGTCGCAAATTGCCCATGCGCGAGGATTGAGCATGCGCTCGGTAAAGAGGTCGGCCAGCGCGAGTCCGGCGACCGGCTCGGCCAAAGCGCACGAGTTGGAGCAGAAAACTCTGCTTTCTCTGGCATTTACTACCACCGCGGCACAGTAATTTAAGGAACTTGGCGCGCAAGCCCGGTAATTTTGTTCATCATCCATTCACATTGATGTAAATCCATTGTTATCGAAGGTTTGTAATACTTCCGCTGTGTTAAAGCGCGTTCATGGCACGACCGGAAATCCAACTGCCTACCGGAACTCTCACGCCTGGGATACACTGACGCCAAACCGGCAGGCGGTGCGCCCTGTTTCACTTCCGGGTGACCGTAAAGCGGTTCAAATGAAAAAAATTCTGATCATTGAAGACGACCGCGACATTGTCGAGCTCGTCCGCTATAACCTGGCCAACGAAGGGTTTCAAGTCAGTTCCGCGCACGACGGCGCAACCGGCTTGAACACTTTGAAGAAAACGCCTCCCGATTTGCTGCTGCTCGATCTGATGCTCCCGAAACTCTCCGGCTTGGATATTTGCCGGGAAGTCCGGAAGGATGATTCGCTCAATCGTCTGCCCATCCTGATGCTGACTGCGCGCGGAGAAGAAGCCGACCGCGTGGTCGGCCTGGAAATGGGTGCAGATGATTACGTGACGAAGCCTTTCAGCCCGCGCGAACTGATTGCGCGCGTCAAGGCTCTGCTGCGTCGCGCCGAGCCGCCCGCGGATGCGCCGCGCACCATTGAGATCGGCAAACTGGCGATCGATCCGGCGTCTTATCGTGTGAGCCATTCGGGCAAACCGGTGCCGCTAAGTACGTTAGAATTCCGGCTGCTGTATTATCTTGCTTCGCGTCCGAACCGTGTTTTCACTCGAGACCAGCTTTTGGATGCAGTCTGGGGCACCGACCGATTCGTTACACCGCGGAGCGTGGACGTTTATGTCCGCCGCTTGCGCGAGAAGATCGAATCCGATCCGGAAAATCCCATTCACTTGAAGACGGTTCGCGGCGCGGGCTATTTATTCGAAACCCGTGCGGCTTAATCTTTTCTGGAAACTCGCGCTTGCCTTTCTGACGCTGCTGCTCGTGGCGTTGCTCGGCGCTGACTATTCGGCCGAACGCGCGCTAAGGCGCGACTACGAGCGAGCAGGACTCGAACAGCTCGAAGCGATCGCTCGCATCGGTCAAAGTCACGCGCCAGTTTTGTCAGCAGTGCCTCCCTCCAAAACCGAGGAAATTAACGGCCTCCAAACATGGGTCAGCGAAATGGCTTCGAGCGGAGCGCGCATCACGGTCATCACTGCGCAAGGGCTTGTGCTTGCCGATTCCCAGTCGGATCCGCAAACGATGGAAAACCACGCGGGCCGCCCGGAGCTGAAAGATGCCCTCGCGAATGGAAGCGGCCACTCGATTCGGCACAGCGTCACGATAAACCGCGATCTGCTTTACTACGCCGTGCGGCAGCCGACTGCGACTGGTGAGCCGGTGTTGTTGCGATTCGCGCTGCCGCTTTCGACGGTTACGTCCGTGCTGATGCAATTCCGCGAAAGCCTGTGGCTGGCATCCCTTCTTATTCTGGCAGTCGTCGGCGGCGCGACGCTTTTGGTTTCGAGGGGATTCACGAACCGAGTGGATCGCCTGACGGCCTTCTCGAGAAGAGTCGCAGAAGGCGATTTTCACGCCGAGCCCAGCGGAAGTTCGGGCGACGCGCTCGACGCGCTTGGATCGTCTCTGAATCAGACGGCGGCACGCCTCGATCAGACGATTCGAACGTTGACGGAAGAACGAAATCTTTCGTCCGCGATTTTGGGAAGCATGGTGGAAGGCGTTGCAGTTGTAAACGCTTCGGAGCGAGTTCTATTCTCGAATCCAAGTTTTGCGTCCGTTCTTGGTTTGGGTTCATCACCGCAGCCGGGAAGCGGACTAGTGGAAGTTGTTCGCCAGACGGAATTAATCGAAGCCGTCCGCAAAGTCCTCGCGGGTGAGGCGCGAGTCGAATCGGAAATTGTCACGGGAACTCTGCGCCAACATTTTTTTGCCGCCACGGTAGCAGCGGTTCGCACGACGCAGGCCAATGGCGCAGTCGTCGTGCTGCATGACATCACCGACCTTCGCAAGCTCGAACGGGTGCGGCGCGACTTTGTGGCGAATGTATCGCACGAATTTCGCACGCCGTTGACCGCAATTCAGGGCTTCTCGGAAACGCTTCTTGGCGGCGCCATGAACGATCCGCAAAACCGGGATCGCTTCCTGGGAATCATTCTGGAGCACGCGCGGCGGCTGGCGCGCCTGACCGACGACCTGCTGATGCTTTCGAAAATGGATGCGGATCGCCTTGAGCTGGAATTGCGCCGGCTGCCCGTGGAACAACTTGTGGCAGGCTGCGTCGAAACGGCACAACCACGGGCGGTCGAAAAAGATTTGCGGCTCTCCGTGAACCTGGACAAGAAGCTTCCGGACATAGCCGGTGACCGCAGGAGATTGACCGAGGTTTTGCAAAACTTGCTCGACAATGCGATTCAGTACACTCCGGCCGGCGGTCAAATCATGGTCAGCGCGGAAAGGCACGACGGAGAAGTGGTTTTCACGGTCTCCGACACCGGAATAGGGATTCCCCAAGCGGACCAACCGCGAATCTTCGAACGCTTCTACCGGGTAGACGTCGCGCGCTCGCGTGAGGTTGGTGGCACTGGCTTGGGGCTTTCTATCGCGAAACACTTGATGGAAGCACATGGTGGACGACTTTGGGTCGAAAGCGAAGTCGGCCAGGGCTCGCAATTCCGCTTTTCCGTTCCGATTTTCGATTCGGAGCGTTTATCAACGCGCAATCGCGGCGCCATTAGCCGCTGAAATTATTGCCTTTCATTCATCTCCGATTCAATTCTGTGTAACGAATGGCTCGCATGCTAGCGAGTATCTGGTGTGGTGTAGCTCTCCACCGGATTGACGAGGAGAACTGGATGGCCGCTACTGCATCGCTTACCGAAGCCGTGCTGTACGACGCGCTGGTCAATTACCTGATTTCCATGGCGCGTATCGTGGAAAGCGCCATGAACCGTGCGCTGGATGCGATCGTCAGCCTCGAAAGTCCTCGAACGGCCGCTTTGCCCGGAGAAGTCTTCTTGCTTGAGCCGCGTATCAATGAAATGGAAATCGTAATTGACGAGCACGCCGTCCGCCTGCTCAGGCGCGGGTCTTATTCGGAGGACGAACTGCGCTTGATCGTGTCTGCGCTGAAAATCACCAATGACCTCGAACGCATCGGCGATCTGGCTGTAAACCTGGCGCAGCGTGTAATTACGCTGCGCGAAATGCCGGGAGCGCAGTTGCCGGACGAGCTGGCTCCGATGGCCGTCGCGGTACGCGCCATGGTCAGCAAGAGCCTGGGTGCGCTGATCTACCGAAACGCGGACATGGCGGCACTCGTTTTGGAGAGCGACGACGTCGTTGACCAGTATCGCGACACGATATTTGAAAAGCTGATGGAGGACATGACGCAGCAGGCGTCGCTCGTCAGCTCGGGAATGCAGTTTGTGCTGGCCACGCGCCACCTCGAGCGGATCGCGGATCACGCGACGAATATCGCCGAGGACATCATTTTCTGGGTGCGAGGCCTGGATGTCCGGCACGGACGTGGGTTGGCTGCCGGCTCCGAAATGCAGACCGCCGATACCGAGGAGGTCGTGCAGATAACCGACAATTCACACCCGCTTCATCCTGGCGTGAACGCTGTCGGAGATTCTCAGCCCGTCTGAGCTTCAGTGTTATGCCCCACCTTGGGGATCGCCGCTCCCCTGGCAGCGATCCCCATCTCCTCCCGCGTTGTCATAAATGCTTAACGAATTGAAAATAGGGCGCTTATTTAAGTTGCGACGCGCCGAGGCAACTCACCGGATTCACTCAAATATGAATGCTCTGTAACACTACCGTAACAAGTTGCGCACACACTCAAGGTAGCTCAATCATCCTAAATTTTGCGTGGAGATGACTCATGAAACGATTTACGGGAATGCTCCTGGTTGTTCTCGCCCTGGGCGGATTCGTCCTGGCGCAGAACGCACTCCTGATTAACGGCGCTGGCGCGACCTTCCCGACCCCGATCTATTCCAAGTGGTTTGACACATACCACAAGGCGAACGCCAACATTCAAATCAATTATCAGTCGGTCGGCTCCGGTGCAGGCATCAAACAAGCGACAGATGGCACAGTAGATTTCGGCGCGTCCGATGGCCCGATGAACGACGAACAACTGAAGGCCTACAACGACAAGCATGGCTTTGCTCTTCTGCACTTTCCTACCGTGCTCGGGGCTGTAGTTCCGACGTACAACATTGCTGGAGTTTCGGCGAGTCTGAACTTCACTCCAGAAGTTCTCGCGGGAATTTTCCTGGGCCGCATCACCAAGTGGAATGATCCGGCGATTGCAGGCGCCAACAAGGGCGTAAATCTTCCTGCGGAGGATATCGTCGTCGTGCACCGCTCAGACGGCAGCGGCACTACGTACGTTTTCACCGACTATCTCGCCAAGGTAAGTGCGGACTGGAAGGACAAAGTAGGTAAGGGTACGTCCGTGAATTGGCCCGTAGGGCTCGGCGGCAAGGGCAACGAAGGCGTGACGGGGCTGGTAAAGCAGACCCCCAATTCCCTTGGCTATGTGGAATTGATTTACGCCGTCAAGAACAACGTCTCCTATGGCGCCGTGAAGAACGCCTCCGGAACTTTCCTGAAGGCAGACCTGGCGGGCGTGAGTGAAGCTGCAGCCGGAGCCGCCAGGGAAATGCCGGATGATTTTCGCGTGTCAATCACCAACGCGCCTGGCAAGAAGGCATATCCAATTTCCAGTTTCACCTGGCTCCTGATTCCGGCGAAATTTTCGGATACAGCGAAGCGCGACGCATTGAAAAGCTTTTTGAAGTGGGCGCTCACCGATGGACAGAAGGATGCTGAAGAATTGTCCTACGCGAAGCTGCCGAAGGAAGTTGTGGCCAAGGAGTTGAAGGCCATCAATTCAATCCAGTAAACGACAGTGGCATCCTCCACAACAACGGTGTCGAACGCGGGCCCCTCAACGGGCTCGCGTTCTTTTCTTTCCCGCCTTTGGGACGGCGACGAAATCGCGCGCATCGTTACTTTCCTTTTTGCCGCGACCGTCGTCTTGATCACGGTATTGCTGGTGTTGCAGCTTTGGCATGACTCGTCGCTGCCGCGGCACAAGTTCGGTTTGAGTTTTTTCGTGACGCGCGTATGGGATCCGATCGCCGAACAGTTTGGTGCGCTGCCCTTTATCTATGGAACGCTCTTTACTGCGGCGGTCGCTCTCTTGCTTGCCGTTCCTCTCGGTCTTGGCTCGGCAATTTTTCTGGCAGAGCTTGCACCGCAGAAGATTTCGGACACGCTACAGTTTTTTATTGACCTGCTCGCCGCCGTTCCCAGCGTGATCTATGGCCTGCTCGGTATGTTCGTCGTCGTTCCTGTAATGCGCGTGTACATTCAGCCGGCACTTAAGCACTCATTGGGCTTTCTGCCGCTGTTTCAGGGTCCTGCGTTCGGAGTCGGATTTTTGACCGCGGGCATCGTTCTCGCGATCATGGTGATTCCGTACATCATTTCGGTGTCGCGCGAGGTTTTGTTGTCGGTTCCGCGGGACCAGCGAGAGGCTGCGCTGGCTCTCGGCGCCACGCGCTGGGAGTCCACGTGGAAAGTCGTTGTGCCGTTTGCCCGCACCGGCATCATGGGATCGATCTTTCTCGCTTTGGCCCGCGCCCTTGGCGAAACAATGGCGGTCACCATGGTCATCGGCAACACACCGACCATCAGCGCGTCTCTTTTTTCTCCGGGCTACTCCATCGCAGCCGTTATCGCCAATGAGCTGACGGAAGCGACCGGCGAAGTCTATTTCCAGGCGCTCGTCGAACTTGGACTCGTCTTGTTCCTGGTTACGTTCATTTTGAACGGGCTCGCCCGCCTTATGATGGTGCTCACCACGCAAAAGGGCAGCGGAATGGGGCAGGTATGAGCCCTCGACTGCGCTGGCGAAAATTTGTCAGCAATTTCATGCTGACCCTTACCGGCGTTTGCGCGGCCGTTTCAGTCTCCGCCCTTTTTTTTGTCCTGGGCTATCTTGTCTATAACGGCGGAACGTCCATTAATTGGGATTTCTTCACCAAGTTGCCCGTGCCGGTTGGCGAAGTCGGCGGCGGTATGGCCAACGCCATCGTCGGCAGCGCGAAACTGTTGCTTCTTGCTTCACTCTTCGGAGTCCCGATCGGGTTTTTGGGCGGTATCTACATGGCTGAATTCAGCAATTCCACCGTCGCATTCGTAGTGCGCTATGCCGCGGATTTGCTCAACGGCGTGCCTTCCATCGTCATCGGCATTTTTGCCTACGCCGTTGCCGTGCTCCCCTTCAAGCACTTCTCAACCCTCGCGGGCGCTTTCGCTCTCGGCTTGATGATGATCCCCATTACGCTGCGCAGCACGGAAGAGTTTCTGCACGGCGTTCCCCGCGCGCTACGTGAAGCCTCCATGGCGCTTGGTGCGAGCAAATGGAAGACCATTGCGGCCGTTGTCGTTCCTGCCGCCTACCGTGGCATCATGACGGCGATCCTCCTGGCCCTTGCCCGCGTGGCCGGAGAAACCGCTCCCCTCCTCTTCACTGCGCTGGGCAACCAGTACTGGAGTCCGGGCTTAAGGCAGCCGACAGCGTCTTTACCCGCGATGATTTACGCGTATGCGCTTTCTCCCTATGATGATTGGCACCGTCAGGCGTGGGCGGCGGGTCTTGTCTTGCTCGCCTTGATTCTGATCGTAAACATTTTTGCCCGGGCGATTCTTTCCCGTGGCGGGACAGTTCTGAGGTAGCGATAATGCACGCATCCGTGAGGCAGGCTGTGTCCGTGAATATAAATCCAACCACCGTAACGCCGTCGCGAGAAGCCGCGACGCCGGCAACCATGCGGATGAACATCAACAAGGTCAATTTTTTCTATGGCTCGAAGCAAACGCTGTTCGATGTCAGCATGGGCATCGCGACCAGCAAGGTTACCGCCCTCATTGGCCCCTCGGGTTGCGGCAAGTCCACGCTTCTACGCACTTTGAACCGTATGCATGAAACGGTGCGAGGTGCGAGGCTCGACGGAGAAATTCTTCTCGACGGCAAAAATATTCTGGCGCAAGACGTGACGCAGCTTCGCCGCCGTGTGGGAATGGTTTTTCAACGTCCGAATCCGTTTCCGAAATCCATCTTCGACAACGTCGCGTACGGTTTGCGGATCAACGGATCGAAGTTGCCGATTGCGGATGCGGTTGAAAAAAGCCTGCGCCACGCGGCGCTTTGGGACGAAGTGAAGGATCACCTGCACAAGTCCGCGTATGAGCTTTCCGGCGGCCAGCAGCAAAGGCTCTGCATTGCGAGAGCGTTGGCGGTCGAGCCGGAAGTTTTGCTTCTGGACGAACCGTGTTCGGCGCTCGATCCGATCAGCACCGCGAAGATCGAAGAGTTGCTCGTTCAATTGAAAGACCTGTGCACGATTGCCATTGTGACGCACAACATGCAGCAAGCAGCGCGCGTCAGCGACTCCACCGCGTTTCTGCTGATGGGCCAACTTGTGGAGTTCAGTCCGACGCCACACATGTTCACAACACCGAGCGATCCGCGCACGGAAGCGTATATCACGGGCCGCTTTGGATGATTTGCTGGTTTGGGCCCATTTCCACAATTTTGTTGCCTAGGGATGAGGTCGTAAATGGAACGCCACTTCGAACGCGATCTGAATGAATTGAAAGAGCGGCTGCTCTGGATGGGAAGCTTGGCCGAACGTGCCGTGCACCAGGCGGTTCATTCCGTGTTGGATTCGGACGAGCAGCTTGCCAAGCGCGTGCTCGACGAAGAAGATGCCATCAATGAACTTCAGATTGAAATCGACGACCGCGTTGTTCAATTGCTCGCGCTCCATCAGCTCATGGCGATGGATTTGCGTTTCGTTCTGGCAGTTTCGCGCATCAACAACGACCTGGAGCGCATTGGCGACCAGGCGGTGAACATCGCGCAGGGCTCGTTGCGCATCTTGCGGCATCCGCGCGTGAAACCGTATGTTGATTTGCCGCGCATGAGCGAAGTCGCCGAAGAGATGGTTCGCGACGCGCTGAACGCCGTCGTGCGCCGCGACGTTGACCTCGCGCGTAAAGTCCTTGCCAGCGACGACAAGGTGGACCACTATCGTGATCAAATTTTCCGCGAGTTGCTGACTTACATGATGGGTGATTCGAGCGTGGTGTTCCCCGCGTTTGAACTGATTCTTGTCGCAAAAAATCTCGAACGCATTGGCGACCACGCTACGAACATCGCCGAAGACGTGATTTACCTGGTGCAAGGCGAAGACGTTCGCCACCCAACCGTCGACCGCCGCTGATGGTCATGCTTCGCGGCGTTGCGACGTCCACAACAAAATTCCCGCGGCCAGCCCGCTCACGAGCGAAATACAGCCGCCAATTGTGCGATCCAAAGTTCGCGTGAACCGCGCTTCGATCCGCGATTGGCCGGACGGCACCAGGACGACCACCGCGTCATAGGACACGGTTCTCTGCAGTGGCACGGCCTTGCCGTTAACGCTCACCACCCAGGCGGGATACTGAAGCAGCTTGAGCCGAATTCGAGCCGGTGCTGCCAACCTCATCGCGACGACGCGCTCTTCCGCTGTCCATCGGACGATTCGAAATTCTGGCTTCTGCGCTGATTCGGGTTCGCCTTTCTCCACGATCGCCTTCGTCTCGGGCTGGTTTTGCGGAACGTCGGTATGGTCATCGCCGAGTGGATCGTATTCATCTGTGCCCTCGAAGCCGGCCTGGCTATCCATCGCTTCTTTCACTGCGTTGACGTCCTCCGTGTCCCACCACGCATGCTTTACGAGGTACGCGCCCGTCAGTGAAAGCGCCAGTACCAGCGCAATGGCCGAAAACACAAACGCACGCCGGGCGGCAAGGGCGACAAAAAATGCGAACACCGCCGCCAGTACCATCATCAGTCGCCAGGGGAATTGTACAAACCGCAATTTGGGCAGCAGCGCCCATAAGGGGTTTGTAACCCGGACCATCATGACGCTAGCCACAACCCCGACAGTGACCATGGCTCCAAATACTTTTCGACTGTCGTCAACTTGTGTTTTCGCTGAATTTCTCCGCCATTCGCTTGTTGCCGCAACCAAGATCCAGGCAATCAGCAGTATCGCAATGTACGACGCGATTCGATTGAACGCGTCGTGTTCAGCATCTTGCGTAACTGCGAACAGGAAATTCTCGTTCGGCGTGAGCCCGCCTGTGAGCGCTCCCGAAATATTCACCCATCGTTGTTCGTACGCCGCCGGCACGATATAGAAAGCCGCGAGTCCAAGGCCCAGCGCGAGGCCGCTCGCCCCGCAAAGCGCAGGTTGAAATCGCTTCTGGGTGACTGTAGCCCAGAGAAAGAGCAGCGCCAGGCTGTAACTAGCCAGGACGCCCGCCGGCGCATTCGAAAGCCAAACAGCAGCAAACAGCAAAGCGAACTGAACAACCGCCCTCCGACCGGGCGGATTCTTATCGATCATTCCACTAAGCCGCAGGCCTGCCAAGAGCAGCAAGGGGAAAAAAGCAGTCGCGAGAAGTTCCGCGAAATCGCTGCGAAGATAGATCACAAGTAACGCGTACGGATTCGCCGCGTAAGCAGCGGTGCCCAAGAAGGCAAACCGGAGGTTTCCACTTGTGTGCCGGAGAAGACCGAACGCGGACATCCCTGCGAACGTTTGCACCACCAGCACAAACAGCGCTGGAATCCACGTCCACGGAAAAAGGCTGCCGAGCCCCGCTCCCAGCATCCACGAAAGCGGCGGGTAAAAAATGAAACGGGGTTCACCGAAACCGTAGTTCGCCCACTCGGTCCACCGCGGGAAGAGAATTCCTTGTTTCCACTGGCTCGCCGCGTCAAACCACGAGGAAATGTGAAACGAGATATCGTGGCCCGAAGCGGTGCCGAGCCAGAAGAAGGGCATAAGAATGGCAAGTGCCGTCGCGAATGAAACGCACCCGGCAATCATAAATGCCCGCGTACCTCCTACAGTTTGTTGTTCGCTTGGCGTAGCCGGACTTTCCGTCATACTTCGATTGTCACTTCTTCAGCTCGTTCGCCAAATAGATTATTTGACCCACGTGGTGATACGCGTGGCCTGCAGACCGCAGGAAAATGTTGAAGCGCTCTTTTGCCTCTGGCTCGCGCTCTGCCGAATATTCCTTGAGCCAGTCTTCCGGCGTTTGTTTTCGAATCGTTTCGATGATCATCGCAATTGTGCGGTCGAATTCTGCAAATACCTCTTCTCTGGGGATCGGCCTGGGATCCGTAAACTCCCGGTCGCGGTCGCGCACGTAACCCGTCTCGGCCACGCGCGCGCCGATGTAGTAATTCAAATTGCCCGTCAGATGCAGAATCAAATGGCCGACGCTGTTTCCGTACGGATAGGGTTTGCGCCAGAGCTGCTCGTTCGACAGACCGTCGGTCCACTTGTGCACCTGTTCCCGCACCATGCCGTAGTAGGCAGCCAAATCTGCCGCGATAACTCCTGCCAGGTCAGCCATGGTCTGAGCCGTTCCTTCGGCGCGCTACTTCGCGGCCGGGTCGTTCTTGTAAATCTTTCCTTCCTTCATCACAAAAAACACATGCTCGGTTTGCCGGATATTCTGCGATGGATCGCCCGGTACAGCCACCACGTCGGCCAGTTTCCCCGCTTCGAGTGTTCCAATCTTGTCGGCAAGCCCGAGCAAGTCTGCGTCATTAGACGTTCCGGCCTTTAGTGCATCAATCGGCTTCATCCCCAGATCCACCATTTGATGAAACTCTTCCGCGTTTCGCCCGTGTGGATAAACCGCGGCATCGGTTCCGAGCCCAATTTTGACGCCCATCGTCACAGCTTTCGCAAACGTCTTGTGCACGGATGCAATCGCAGCATCAGCCTTCACGCGAATCGCCGGCGGAATGGCCACACCCTTCGCGATCTGCTCCGACAGTCCCTGCACCGCCATCAGCGTTGGCACGTAGTAGGTCCCCTTCGTCTTCATCAACTGTAAGGTGTCGTCTTGAAGGAATGATCCATGCTCAATTGAGTCGATTCCCGCCAATACCGCACGCTTGGCGCCTTCATTTCCGTGCGCGTGCGCGGCCGATTTCAACTTCAGCGCATGCGCCTCGTCTACCAAAGCGTCCAGTTCCGCCTGTGTTAGTTGCGGGGTATCTACGGCATCGGCCAACGACAGGACGCCGCCCGTCGCACACGTTTTGACGACCGTGGCACCGTATTTGTGTGCCAACCGCACCGCTCGCCGGGCTTCATCGGCGCCATTCACTACACCAACGTCGGGTCCCGTCTCCGGCCCGAACACGCCCTCACGGTATCCCGTTTCGTCGCAGTGGCCGCCCGTCGCTCCAATTGCATGAACCGCCACCAGCATCCGCGGTCCAGGCACCACTCCGCGATTGATTGCGTTTCGCAGGCCTGCGTCCAGATAGTGCGCGGAGCCAACGTCACGCACTGTGGTGAATCCGGCCATCAGCGTGACTCGCGCGTTCACACTTGCGTCCAATGCCATTTCCGGAATCGGTTTTCGCAAGCCCTCCAGCGCAGCCCGAGCGTAGTCTTCGCTGTACATCATGGTCAGATGCGTGTGCGCGTCGATGAATCCCGGCAGGAGCGTCGCGTCGCCCAGGTCGACTACTTGGGCCCCGGCGGGGACCACGGCATTGGCTCCGACGCCGACAATTTGCCCGTCCGTAACGATCACCACGCCCGGCGAAGTTACCGCATTGCTCTTCCCGTCGAACATCCGTGCTGCCCTTAGCGCATAGCTTTTGCTCTCACTTTTCTGCTGCGCTTGTCCGGCAATCGCCAGCGCCAACAAACAGCAAACAACCGCCGCGAAACGAATCTTAATCATGTCCTCACCCCTGGCCGCCTTTTGTCCACAACCGAATCGCTCACAATAAGCCGCTTGCAAAAAATGTCAAGGGCGGAAAGTTCGGCAGCGCCCGCGACCTGGGCTCACCTTTCTCTTGCATCGTCATCTTCTGGGTTCCCGACCGTGACGATCGCCCCTCGACCGGAGCGCCCTAATTTTTGGCACGATTCGCTGCTGTATGTCGTGGGAAAACATCACCCGTGCGCTTGGCGTCGAGAAAGTACGTCCAAAGGTATCGCCCGCGTCACGTTACCGCTGCCCTCAGTCGGTTAAAAAAAAACTGCTTTTCCGGACCAGCCGCGTTTGCTAAGCTTTTTGACGGAACTTCCCTCAGGCGGTCCGTCTCGCCGCGGAGCCCCAGTACCTCCGTCCGTCGCCTGAAGCCAGCCAGTTCCCTCGTTCGACAATTTAGGGTGGTTTTATGTCTACAACACTTGGGGTCTCTCCTTCTCATTCAGGCCACGGTCCTCGTTCTTCGATTCGGTATGCGGTTCGCAACTTTTTCGAACGTCTTGGGTTCGAGTCGCTGCCAGCGCCCGAGTCAAGCCGGTCCCGGAAACACATGCCGCGTCCCTCTCACTCCTGGGGTATTTTTCCGGCCCTTCCGCGCGACTACATTCACCGTCGCCGCGTGACGCGGCGGATCAGCAATGTGGTTATGGTGGTTTTGCTGAGCGCTGCCGTCGCGTATGTGATCGTACACTTTTCGGGACCAGCGGCCTTTTCCGCACCCCATCACTAAACGAGAGGCGTCTGCCGCCCTCCAACAAATCCCCGGGAAGCCATTGCGGGCCTCCGCCAAATCGGCAAGACTCTTCTTATCCATGCCTCTCGCCGCAAGTCCGCTGCCAGCAATTTCTTCGTCCTATCTGTCGCAACACGGCAGAGACATCGCGGCTTTGTCGCAAGACAGTCCCCTCCTGCTGGTTTTCCTCCGCCACTTCGGTTGCACATTTTGCCGCGAAGCCGTATGCGAAATCGAAAAGCTTCGCCCCAGGATTGAATCGCTCGGAACGCAGCTCGCGTTTGTTCACCTGTCGACCGAGGAACGGGCAAAAAAGTTCTTTGCCCCGCATCACTTTGGCGACATGGCCCGGTTTGCGGACCCCGATGGCCGTCTTTACGAAGCATTTGGCCTCGTTCGCGCCAAGTGGCACCAGTATTTGAATCCCCGCACTCTCGCCCGATTGTTCATCGCATGGGCACACGGCAATTTTCTCGGCGCACCCGATGGCGACATCGAACGCATGCCGGGTGTCTTTCTGATTCATCGCGCGCAAATCCGCAAATCGTTCCGTCACAAACTCGTATCGGACCGGCCCGACTATCTTGCGATTGCTTCGCTCGATTAATGCTGATTCGGTGAAGCCTCTTGCGCGCGAAGTTACTTGCGCAATATTCATCTGATGCCGCACGATATTGCCCACGACCTTTAGTGTCCCGGTGCAGAGCCTGAGGAAACCGACCGAATGTCGAACCGTCCGGACGTCTTGATAGTAGGCGCGGGCCTCGCCGGTCTATGCGCCGCTCGTCGGCTTCACGAAGCGGGCGTTTCTTTTCAAATTCTTGAAGGTTCTGACGGCATTGGCGGCCGCGTTCGCACGGATCAGATGGATGGATTCGTTCTCGACCGTGGCTTCCAGGTTTTGCTTACCGCCTACCCCGAAGCACGCGCCGTTCTCGACTTCGCTGCCCTCGATCTGAAGATATTCGCCCCCGGCACCCTCTCCTGGTTTGCAGGCCGCATGAACCAACTCGTCGATCCCTGGCGCACCCGCGGCGCCTGGCTGGATTCGCTCCGCTCGGACTTCGGTACGTTCCGCGACAAGCTCCGCATCGCGCGCCTCCGCTCACGCCTTCGCCGCAGATCCATCGACGAAGTCTTTTCCCGCCCGGAGCGCTCCACCAAAGACGCGCTTCAATCGCTCGGCTTCTCCCAGGAATTTATCCACCGCTTCTTCCGCCCTTTCTTCGGCGGCATTCTTCTCGATCCCGAACTCAAATCCTCCAGCCGCATGTTCGAATTCATTTTCAAAATGCTCTCCGAAGGAGATACCGCCGTTCCCGCGCAGGGCATGGGTGCCATTCCGGCACTCCTTGCCGCAAAATTTCCCGCCGATTCCGTTCGACTGAATGCCCACGTAGACGGCCTTCACGAAGATGAACTCAACCTCACAGGGGGTGAAAAACTTCGCGCTCGCGCCATTGTCGTCGCTATGGAAGGCCCCGCCGCGGCTCATCTTATTGGCGAAGCAGAGCCCGCCTCGCGCAGCGTCACCTGCTTTTATTATTCTTCGGAAGAATCGCCAGTCCCGCAGCCAATGCTCGTCCTCAACGGCGATGGCTCCGGCCCCGTCAACAATTTCGCTGTCATGTCCGAAGTCGCGCCTTCGTACGCCCCCGCCGGAAAATCCCTCGTCTCCGTCACCGTGCTCGGTATCCAGCAGCTCACCGACGACCAGCTCGGCGGGTTCATCATCGCGCAAATGAAAAACTGGTTCGGCCCCGTCGCGCGTTCCTGGAAATTTCTCCGCAGCTACCGCATCCCTCACGCACAGCCGCAGCAATTTCCCGGCGCACTCGAACCGCCCCAACGCCCCGTACGGATTCGCCCCGGCGTCTATCTCTGCGGCGATCATCGAGATAACGCCTCCATTCACGGCGCCATGCTCAGCGGACGCCGTGCCGCCGAAGCCGTCCTCGCCGACTTCTCGCGCTAATTTTCATCCCCGCGATCGAAATGGATCAGTATCGAGGTTGTCGTTTCCACGCCCTCGCCTCCGGGCATCACTTTGTACTTCCAGTCCTGCATGCGCATGATGCTCCTTGCAAAGTCTTTAGACACCGGCGACGCAAAGTTTTCCACATCAATTCGCCCTAGTAACCTTCCGTACTATTGACCACGGTACTTTTGCTGCGGAAACTGGCCGCATGGCCCGCTACTCAGCCTTTCTTGGGCGCAAAGTCGAAGTGCATTATCGGGCCGGCGATATCTGCTTGCCCGCCTCGGGAATGTTTGTCGCCGACTCCGGCCGCTCCATCTTCCTCGAACAACGCTTTGACCAGCGTGGTCTTGAGCGCACCTTCCGGTGGGAAGTTCCTTACGCCTATATCATTCGTATTGAAGAGCTGCCGTCTGAGTCCGCCACCAGCAAGACGCCGGTCCTCGCCTTCCCGGCGAAAGAATCCTCGTTGCATCCGGCGCCAGAACCTGCCGAAGCGAAAGCCAAAGGGGCCGCCGCCGGTTCCGGTGGCGCAAATGTCATCCTCCCGCTCTCGCACCGCACCAGGCTCGCCTAGCTTTTTCTGAACTTTTTCATTTCGCCTGTTTCTGCGTCTATTCCCGAATCCGTTACAATCAATGCCTCTTCTTCTGGAGGCATTTCCATGTCCCAACCACCTACCGTTGGTCTTATCGGTCTCGGCCTGATGGGGCTCCCCATGGGTCACAATCTTCTCAAGGCGGGCTTTCCTCTGGTCGTCTGGAACCGCACCGCCTCGCGCGCAGATTCGCTCGTCGCCGCTGGCGCAAAGCTCGCCGCTTCGCCGCGCGAAGTCGCCGCGGCCGCTGATGTACTCCTCACGATCGTCAGCGATCCGCCGGCGCTTGAAGAAGTTCTTTGGAACAGCGGCGGGAAATCCGCCTTCGCGGCGCTCAAAAAAGGCAGCATCTACATCGATTCAAGCACTGTCTCTCCCGCCCTCGCCAGAAAAATCGCCGCTGCCTCCGCCACTGCCGGAATTCGTTTTCTCGACGCTCCCGTCACCGGTGGCACCTGGGGTGCAGAAAAAGGCGAACTCGTCTTCATGATCGGCGGCGAGGCCGCCACCCTCGAAGCGGCACGTCCAGTCCTAAGCGCCATGGGCAAAAAACTCTTTCATCTTGGCCCCAACGGCGCCGGACAAACCATCAAGCTCGCGATGAACTCTCTTCTCGCCGTCGAAGTGCAAGCTTTCGCCGAAGCCCTCGCCCTCGTTCAACGTGCCGGCCTTCCGGGCGAAAAACTTGTCGAAGTCATGCAATCTTCCATGGCCCGCGCTGGAATCCTCGACATCAAGGCGCCCAGCATGCTCAGCGGCGATTTCAAGCCCAGCTTTCCTTTGCGCCTCATGCACAAAGATCTCGGCCTCGCTCTCGACCTCGCCAACCAAATCGGCGTCGCCCTCCCCGCCACCGCAGCCTCCCGTGAAACCTACAACCACGTCAAAGGTTCCACCACCGAAGACCTCGACTACGCCGGCGTCATGCGCTTCTGGAAAAAGTAAGTGGAATAAACTTCAGTCTGTTTCCCCCGGTTGTTGACGCTAGTCGCATTTTTTCGCGTGTGCGTTACAATTTCGTTATGCCAACTCCCACTCCGGAAAAAGTCGAACAGTTCCGCCAGCAACTCAAAGCCGACTGGACTCGCGACGACACCGTTGCCGCCTGGCGCAAATGGCACAAGCAAATCGCCGAATTCACCCGCGGCGCCAGCGACGCGCTTCTTGCCGAAGCAAATCTCCAACCCGGCCACCACGTTCTCGATCTCGCCAGTGGTGTTGGTGACCCCGCCCTCCGCATCGCGCAACTCGTCGGGCCATCAGGCCGCGTCGTGGCTACCGATGTCGGCCCTGGCATGATGTCTCTCGCCGCGGAACTCGCCGCGCAACAAAACCTTCACAACATCGAGTTCAAGGAAGCCGCCGCCGATTCGCTCCCATTTCCCGACGCATCTTTCGACGTCGTCACCTGCCGTTTTGGAGCGATGTTCTTTCCTGATTTAAAGAAAGCCCTCGGCGAATGTCAGCGCGTGCTCAAGCCCGGAGGCAAAGTCGTCTTCCTCGTCTGGGGAAATCGCGATCAGCCGTTTACGACCACCACCGTCGGTGTGTTACTCAATTTCGTCAAGCCGCCCGAACCCGACCCCGACGCGCCGAGTATGTTCATGTTCGGCGTGCGCGGCCGTTTTGCATCCGCGCTGAAAGACGCCGGCTACAACTCGTTGAAGGAAGAGCATCTCTCTGTCCCCGCGCGCTGGTCCGGCTCCGTCGAGGAATTTTGGATTCAATTCACGGAAGTCGCCGCGCCCTTCAAGCCGCTCCTCGCGCAACTCCCGCCCGCGAAACGCGAAGACGTTCGCTTCGACGTCATCGCTGGCCTCCAAAAATACGTCAAGGACGGCCACATTACCTTTCCGCTCGAAGTCGTCCTCGCCTCCGCCTCGAAGTAGCGCTTGGGTGCCGCGGCTTTCACGGCAAAACGAGCGTTTGCTCGCCCGCCTGCAACCCATACGCTTTTCCCTTCCACACCAGCTCACCCGTTTCTCCCGCCGGCAATTTCACGCGCGCTTCCACGCCATTCGCCGCTCGTTTGTATTCCACTTCCACCATCCCGCGCGGAATCGGCATTCCCGCCTTCACTGCCTTCAAATCGCCGAGATGCGGCTCAATCGCAATCGTTGCAAATCCCGCGCTTTTCGGCCGGACTCCCGCCACAATTCGCAACAAGTCAAAATTCGGATGCGCGCTCCACGCGTGCGAATCAGACCGCGTCGGCTCCGGCGATTCCGCCCACGTGGTCAATCCCAGCCCTACCATCGTTTGCCATGGCCCCAGCAGCTTCAGGTATTCCTCGCCCATTCCCGCGTGTTCAATCGCGCGCGCCAAATAAAATCGAAAGTAATACGTCGCGGCCGTCATCGCCGGCACGTCGCCCGCCGAGGAAAATCCCGCATCGCTGTTCGACAGAATTTTCTGCAAGACCTCTTTCTGTCGTTCTGCCGGAATCACGTCCAGCCACACCCCCAAAATACTTGCATGCTGGCTGAAATGTTTCTGCGCCGCCGTGTCCGCCAGCAACCCGTATTTCTCGTTCCAGCACCGCGTTCGCACCGCTTCCGCCGCCCGCGCCGCCGCACGTTCATATTTTTCCGCAACCGGTACGTCGCCAAACGCCCGCTCCAACGCCGCGCCATATCGCAGCGCTTCCACAAACTGCAACGTCATCACCGCCGAGCCGCCATCTTCTTCCTGCGGCGGCACTCCATCCACAAAGTCCGCGCCCCAATCCACAAATGGCCACCACGAGATTTTTCCCAGCAATCCGTCCGCGCGCTGCCGCTGTAAAAACCAGTCGAGCGAAGTCCGCGTCCCCGCAACCTGCGAACGCACAAACTCCGCATCCCCTCGATACATCCAGAAGTCGTGCACCATTCCCACCCACATCAGCGAAAATGTCGGAATCATCTGCGTCAGCGACGATGGATACCGGCTCGTCGTCAATCCCTCCGTCACGCGCGAATCGTTGAACGCTTCAATCGCCTGCCTCCCCAGCCGGTCGTCTCCCGCCACCGTGTACGAAATCAGCGCTTGAATCCGCGTATCGCCGACGTACTGCAGCCGCTCCCAATACGGCGTATCCATATACGTGTCGTGCGCGTCCAGACGTGCCGTGCGCCATCCGATTGTCCAGATTTGCTGCAGCGAATTGTCATTCGAATGAAAGTACGCTTTCTCCGCAAACGGATACGCACTGAACCACGTTTTCAATCCTCGAACAGTCATCGGCGCGTCCGCCGTCTCGACGTCAATTTGCAGGTAGCGCCACGTCCGCCAGCTCAGAGAGGAGAACTCTCTCGCCCTATCTTCGCCCCCGGGCAAAAACTCATCCACGACTCCCTCGATGTGCTTCCCCTCAATCTCATTGCGATTTCCTTTTTGTCCCTTCTCGTCGTACAGTGCCTCCGAGTACGTCAATCGAATCGTCGCCCCGCGCCCTTCGCCCACTGTCAACACGGGATATCCCGTTGTCAGTTGCCCGTTATCGATCAAAACTCTCGCCTTGCTGTGCGCTGCCACCGCAAACCCTACGCGCGGAAATCCCGTCGTTGTCCCAATCCCGTTTGCGCGCACAACTTTTCCTGCCGGAACCTCCGTCGTCTGCATCGCCGGCAGCGGATCGCTCATCAATTGCCAATTGTTCGGGGCATCTCTTTCTTCGCGCAGTGCTCCGCGCCCAAGCGTTACCGCTTTCGTCCAAGCTCCCCCGCCGCTCGGCCCCTGCCCGCCGCTCGCCTCCCAATCGAAGTTCGCTCCATCAATCCTCAGCCCCGGCTCCGCCGCGTAGTATCCATTGACCTTCGGCCGCACCGTCTCAATTCCTTTTTCAATTTCCACGTCCCACGTTGCATTCGTATCCGCCGCGTGCTCTGCCTCGCTCGTGCCATGCAGCAAAAATCCTGTTCGATCGCTGATCTGCGCAATCGCCGCGCGCTTTCCTAAATTCCAAACGAGTGCCGCCAGCGTGTTCTTGCCTGCAAGCAGCATCGGCGCAAGGTCATACGTTTCATACCGCCAGTGAGCCAGGTCCCCCCGGCTCGGTCCCCGCCCGGCTTCTCGTCCGTTTACATAAAAAATGAATTGATTGTCCGCGCTAACGTTCACCACAAAATGTTCCGGCACCGCCGCCAGCTCAATCGTCTTCCGGAAATGCAGCACCGCCTGATCCCGTTCTGCCGCGCCGCTCGCCGTAATCCACTGCGCACGCCAATGCTTCTCTGCCGCCGCCTGCCCAACCGCTCCGGCCGCGCACGCCAGCCCTATCGCTGCCACAGTCCACGCCCCAACCCGATTCAGTCGCGCCATTTTTGTCACCGCCGTAAACTCCCGTTTTTTCCGCTCGTGATTCTATATCGCCGCCCGCCAATGCTAAACTCTCCTTCTCACTTCGGAGGTTACTCATGCATCGCTTTATCCGCTCCTCAGCCGTTTTCGCTTCTCTCGCCGCGGCCCTTCTTTGCGGTATCGCCGGCGCGCAGCAGCCGGACTTTTCCAAAGTCGAAATCAAGGTCACTAAAGTCTCCGGCAATATCTACATGCTCGAAGGCCAGGGCGGCAATATCGCCGCCTCCGTCGGTGAAGACGGCATCGTCATCGTGGACGACGAGTTCGCGCCTCTCGCCGAAAAAATCCAGGCCGCGCTCAAAAATCTCGCCATCACGGACAAGCCCGTCCGCTTTGTCATCAACACCCACTATCATGGCGATCACACCGGAGGAAACGTTCCCTTCGCCACGTCGGGCTCCACTCTCATCGCACAGGACAACGTCCGCAAACGTCTCGCCTCGGGCGGCACGGCCGGCAACGGCGGCTCCGTGAAAATGGAAGCCAAGCCCGCGGAAAAAGCCGCTCTCCCCATCATCACCTTCGAGCATGACGTCACCGTTCATCTTAACGGCGAAGATATTCGCGCGCTCCACTTTCCTTCCGGCCACACCGACGGCGACGCCATCATCTTCTTTCCCAAAAACAATGTCGTTCACATGGGCGACGATTTCGTCCGGTACGGTTTTCCGTTTATTGATGTCGCCGGCGGCGGCAGCGTGCAGGGCATGATTGACGGCGTCGAAAAAGCCGCCGCGCAGCTTCCCGCCGACGTAAAAGTAATTCCCGGCCACGGCGCCCTCTCAAACCTCGACGACGTCCGCGCTTACGTCAAAATGCTCAAGGAAACGAGCGCCGCGGTTCAAAAAGCCGTCGACGCGCACAAGACGCTCGATCAAATGAAGCAGGAAAAAATTCTCGCGCCCTGGGCCAAATGGTCCGGCGATTTCGTCAATCAGGACACCTTCATCGAAACGCTCTACAACTCGCTAACCGGCCACCCCGGGCAGTTCGTCAAGCACAACTGACGAATCCGCACGCGGTTTTGAGCTCGATCCATCCTAAGTTCTCGGTTTGTCATCCCTCACGAACGTGAGGGGTCTGCTTTTCGATTTCTTCCCAAGGGCCATTCCTCGCGCGGACGACGCTAGTGGCACTGCGCTTCGCCGGAATCCCGGAACGTTCCGCCATCCACCGGCACAAACTCCCATCTGTATTTTCCGGGCTCCAGCGTCAACTTCAATACGCCAAACGTATCGGCGTTCCGTGTTTCGCTGTTGGCGTGCGCCGCTTCGAAAGGCCGGTGATTCTTCCCGCCCGTTCCCGCAACAAATTCGCGAATCCCGCGCGCAATGTCCGGTTCTCCTTCCGGCGTCTGCGGGCCAAATCGTTCGTAGTCGTGATCGTGTCCGCTCACCACCACATCCGCTCCCGCGCGGTAGAGCGCATCCCACAATGGCTTCACCGTCAAATCGTTCCCGTGCTTTCCGCCTGAGCTAAACAGAGGCTTGTGAAAATATGCCAGTGTGCACGCCACCGGGTGCGCCGCCAAATCTTCGCGCAGCCATTTGTCCTGCGCCGAACCGGCGCCGCATCCGCCCACCTCTGCGCATTCACTGTTCAGCACCACGATGTGCCAGCTTCCCAATTCGTAGCTGTAGTAGCCCTTGCTCGCCTCCCCAGCCGCTGCGCCAAAATATTGGAAGTAATACGTCGCTCCCGCTGAATGAAACTCGTGATTTCCCGGAGCTGGCCGTGTCCTGCTTCTTTCTTTTCCCCAGGTCTTGTCATAGCACGCAAAATTCGCCGCCGAACCGTCCGGATACGCCAAATCCCCAATTGCCATCACCGTCCCCGGAATTTTCGCCAGCACCTTTTCTGTCGCTTCTGCTCCGGAAAGGTCCACACAATCCGCGATATCTCCAGCGCCAACCAGCACCGCATCGCCTTCCGCCGCCACGCTACGCTTCTCACCCGCCGCATGCCACGCCGCAATACTCACAACGATCGCGCACGCCACAGCGGATCGCGCTTTATGCCTTATTGCTCTTCGCATTCACCACCTCAAAAAAATCGGGAAGAGAACTCTCGCTCTCTTCCCGTTCGCTGTCCATTCTTCTTCTTATTTCTTTTCGAACGTCGGGTTCCACCGCAATCCAACCGCGTACGTCGGCTTGTAATACTCCCGTTGCAGCACATATTTCGAGCTGCCATTGTAGAACCCGAACACTTCATTGTTCACGTTCAGGATGTATCCAATGAAGCTCAAGCCGTGACCGATGGCCATGCTTCCTTGCATATCAATCTGCAAGTGCGGATAAAAGTAGGTATCGGCGAGCGGTCCTTTTACTCCCCCCGGAGTCGGATCGCTCGGCGTGCCGTCCAGCGTCGGCGTCCCGTCCTGGAATGTGTAGCTGAAAATATTCGCCGCATTGTACGAGAGTCCCGCGCGGTACGAGAAGCGCTTGTAATCAAACGTTGGGCTGACATTCCACGTATGTGGCGCGGACCGCACCAGCCGCGGGTGATCCGACCGCCCCGGCAAACCGCTCGCCTGCGAATTTGTGTAGCCGTAATTCGCGGAAAGGCCGAAGCTCCGGAAAATTCCCGGCAAGAACGTCAGGTGCTGCGTATACGCCGCTTCGAATCCGTACACCCACGCGCTTCCCGCATTGATCGGTTGGCTCACACGGTATGTCCCGACCGGTGCCGTCGGCGTTGGCTGGAAATTATCGATGATCGTCGTCTGCGAAACGATCGGGTCATAGAGCCTCTTATAGAAGAATCCTGCTTCGATTCCGCCGAAGGGACTCAGATAGTGCTGTACCAGCACGTCGAAATTGTCCGCCGTCTCGGCTTTCAACTTCGGATTGCCCAGCGACGCCGTATTCTGCGCTCCGCCGACCGAAAACGAGACCGCTTGCGCGATGTCTTGCGGATCGGGACGCGAAAGTCCCCGCCCGTACACCAGCCGCAAATTCGTGTTGTTCGTCAGGGCATACCGCAGCGAAGCGCTTGGCAGCACCTTCACGTACGATCCATTCGCCTTCGTCATTCCGATAAAGTTTCCGCTGTCGTCAAACGTCGGAGTCGCCGTATCCAGATTCGTCCCTTCGACTCGCACGCCAGCGACAAACCGCAACTTGCTGTTCAAATCAATCGTGTTCATCACATACCCGGCCGAAACTTTCTCAATTAGGTCGAACTGGCTGCTGTTGTCATCCGGTGCCGCCGTAAATTGCCCCGGATTCGCCGAAACGAACGCGAACACATCGTCAAATTTCGGATTCGGTCCCAGCGGATACGATTTGTCGTAATAACTGTTGTTTGTGAAAGCGTTCGGGAATTGGGACAACAGCACCGACCCGTTCGGATCGATTTCCGTGTTCACCGAATCGTCGAACTTGTGCGCGTTCCGGAATCTTCCGCCAAATTCAATCGTCGCCGCATGGCCTCCGAGCGTATATCGCTGCCCAATCGCGCCCGTCACCTGCAAATTCACCTGCGCCGTCAATCCGCGCTGCGCTCGAATCTTCGAAAGCTCCATCGTCGTCGGATCGTACGCTTCGTCGTAACAGGTCTGCGTCCACTGCGGCCGGTAAATACTTTTCGTAGCCGCCGGGTCGAATTGGCATGCGCTGCTGTCCAGCGTGCTATCAAACGACGCGCTCGGATCTCCATTTTCGATCTGTCGCGAACGTCCGCCCGAAATGTCCCACGCAAACCACCGCGTCGCGAACACATGCTTGCCGCCCGCAATCAGGCTCCCGATCCCATAGTCCGGCCGCCGAATCTGCGTGTTGAACGATGGTACGCCGCCACAGGGCGCCACCGTCACTCCGTTTGCATCCGTCCCGCATCCATTCGCGCCCAGCAACTGGATGCCTGTCGTGTTGTCGTTCAGCGAATACACCCACCGCTCGCCATAATTCTTGAAGTCTGAATACAGTCCATGTACATACAACGTTGACCCGTCCGTCGGCTTGAAGTCCAGGCTCCCTGCGAGTCCCCAACGGGTCCGGTAATAGCGGTATTCGCGAATGTCGATCGCCTCATAGTACGTGGGCGATCCCGGCAAATTCACCGCCTGGTCCGGCACCGGTTCAAGGTCGTCAATCCCGCGCCCGTTCCAGTCGTACGAGCCGCCCACAAGCGCGCCGAACCGCTTTTGCGAACCAAACCGCTGCCCCAGCGTTCCCGTTGCTTCCACTGCGTGCCGCGTCCCCGCAATCGGAGTCAGCCCGCCTGTTCCGCTGAACGAAATCGTCGGCCGCTCGCCCGCCGTTTTCGTCACCAGGTTCACTGACCCGCCAATTCCGTCCGCGTCCTGATTCGCTTGTAGTGTCTTATTAATCTCCACGGACTCGACCAAGTCCGCCGGAATCGTATCCAACTTAATTTGCCGGATTCCCCCTTCCGGTGACGCCACGTTCACGCCGTCCAGGGTCACGTTCGTCAGCCGCGGCTCCGTCCCGCGAATCTGCACGTATTTCCCTTCGCCTTCGTCGCGCTCCAGCGTCACGCTCGGCAGCCTCCCCAACGCGTCCGCCATGTTCGCGTTCGGCAGGCTTCGAATCACTTCCGAGGGCAGCACCTGCAGTTCATTGTCCGCGCTCTTTTCGCGGTTCAGCGCATCTGCTTCGCCGTGCGCGCGCTCTGCCGTTATGATTACTTCCGTTGCGCTCGATCCGACTTTCAGTTCCGCATCGGCCCGCACTGTCTCGCCGGCTTTTACGAAAACCGTCACCGAGTGCGGCTCCATGCCCACGAAGTTGTACGTAATCGTATAGCTGCCCGCTGCAATCCCTGTAAATGTGAACTCGCCTTGCGCGTCGGAAACCCGCGTCAGCCCTGCCGGATCGAGTTCGATCGCCGCGCCCTGCAGTACGCCGCCGCTCGTATCCGTCACTCTGCCGCTCACCGTTCCCCGGCCGCTCTGCGCCCGCGTCGCGCCCACCACCAGCAGTTGCGCGCTGACGCACAGATATACCAGGATCGTTCTCAATTTATTGGTTAGCATGAACACGCCCTATTCGTGTCTCGGTAACCCGGGCGCTTTTGCCGTTTATCGGGAAGGGGCAAGGCGCGAGCGAGACAATTTTTGTACTCCGCTCGCCCTATTTCGAACCCTTCATGCGACGCTTCTGTGAACGCCGCTTCACACTTCTGTAAAATCCAATGCACTCCGGATTTATCTCCCGTTTATCTTCGCGGCGCCTTTCTGCCATACCACAATGTGGTACTATCCGTGTGCGGAATTCATCGAGTCCCGACCGTTTGCAAGAAGACTCCGCCAACCGGCCGGCGGCGTCGCGGACGGGATTCCGGGCGCGATTCAGGCTGACCTCGGACAGAACCCGGAGAGAAGGGCCGATGGTTCCTGGATTGGGAGGCGTGCTGAAGGCGCGAATTGCCAATTCAGGTCGCGGTAAAGACAAGCGCGGCGGTTATCGCTACTCATATCTGTACTTGGCGAGACGGCACATTCACCGGCCCTTCCGGCTCGATAAGAATGAGCAGGAAGAGACAGATTCGAGAATGGGTTGCTCAGATCAAGAAAGCGTCGGGAGAATAGAAGATGGCGAAGAAGGTAAAAGCAAATATTTTCGCGGATATGAAACAAGTGCTGAGAGACGCAGCCGCCTACGAACGTGGGGAAGCCGTGGACCTGCGCGTCACTCGCGTTCCGCCACGGCCAAAAGCAATTTCCGCGGCGGAAATCCGCCGAATCCGCAAGGCGCTGAACGCAAGTCAGCCTGTGTTTGCCTGCTACTTGAACGTCAGCGCGAACGCCGTACGCAGTTGGGAGCAAGGCGCGCGCAAGCCGCGCAACGCCGCTCTAAAGCTGCTTGTGATTGCGAAGAAAAATCCAAAGGTTCTGCTCGTAGCCTGAACTGCCCTCTCGCCCTATGGCATGGGCTTCAGTCTGTGCGTCGTTCACGCCCGTCAATTCCGCCGCTCATCACTCAAACTCCTCCGCCCACTCCGCCGACGTCTCCGCCAACTCTCGCAACACCTCCTCATCGCTCCGCCCCGACTTGTTCAACACATGGAACGAATGATCCGCCGTCTCAATCACGTGCAGCGTCGCTCTTGAGTGCCCCACCCTTGCTTTGGAAGCTTGGGTATTCAACTCTTTGCAGATCGGCTTCAACAATTTCAAATCCGCCAGCTCGTCCCGCGTGCCTTGCAAAAACAGCATCGGCACGTTTACCTTCGCCAAATGTTCCGCGCGCTTCGTCCCCTCCTTCTTCGGCGGATGCAGCGGAAAACCAAAAAACACCAGGCCCCGCACTCCCTCCAGCAATCTCTCGGCCGCCGCCTGCGACGTCATCCGCCCTCCCATCGATTTCCCTCCCGCCAACAGTGGCAAATCCGGGGCCGCCTTCGCCGCCGCACGCGCCGCCGCCGCGACCGTCGCCGTCAGCACCGCCGGCGCGTCCGGCACTTTCCGCCGCTCCTCCATATAAGGAAATTGATACCGCAGCGTCGCCACCCCCACTCGCGCCAATTCCTCGGCCAGCGCCTCCATAAACGGATGCCGCATCCCCGCCCCGGCCCCATGCCCCAGCACAAGCAGCCACTTCGCCTTCTCCGGCCGCACCAAAATTCCTGAGACGTAGCCTCGGCCCTCTATCTCAATTCGCAGTTCTCTCTCTGTTTTCATTTTGTTTTTCGGATTGGCGTCCGCCAGAGAGCCAGAGTTAGGGTTGTTGTCCCGCCTCGAGCGAAGCGACCGCCTTGCGGACGCTCTCCGCTTGAGCGCTATCCGGCTTCTCGATCAAGAACAGTTGAAACTGCTCAATCGCAGCTGCACGACGATTTTGCAGTGCAAGCACCTTGCCGGCCATGATATGCACTTCCGCGAACTGTTCGTGATTCGGCAGGCCATGCGTGCGTTGCACATCGACAACAGCCTTGTCGTATTCCTTATTTGCAAATTCCGTCGTCGCCAGCAGAGCGGTCGCTTCCACCATCGATGGATTCAGCGTAAGCGCTTTCCCTAACAGTGACTCCGATTCCGCGTAGTTCTGGTCCTGCAGATTCATTCGCGCCATATCCAAGTACGCAGGCAGGAACCCATCGTCCGCCTGAATCGACTTTGCGAATAACTCTCTCGCTTTCGCGCGGTCGGAGCTCTTCATCGCAATCGCTCCCAGCTTGTCGTACGCGCGCGCATAGCGCGGATACTCGGCGATCGCCTTCTCGAAGTGTACCGCGGCTTTCTCCATGTCCCCCTTGGAGTACGCCTCCAGGCCCTTACTCATCTCGGCCTTCGCCTGCTTCGGAATGTTCATCTCGCTCACGGAAATCGTCGGCGATCCCGAAGTCGATTCTCCGTTCGGGTGCTGGTTCTCAGGTTTCACATGTACGGTCTCTGTGTGCATCATTTCCAGGGGATTGATCTCAAAATAGGCAGTCGTAACGGCCTCAAAGCCGTTTCCGGTCACTCTCAGGCGATAGGTCTTTCCGTTTGCTACTCGGAATTCTGCAGGCTCGGCTCCGAAGATGTGGACGGTCGCCAGCAGCCCTCGAGCGGAATGAACTTCAACCTGAAACGGTGCGTCGATGCTCCGCTCGTCGCTGGTGCGAACCCTTACCGATAGATCGCAGTTGGCCCCCGACTCCGCCTGCTGCTGCTGCGCTGCGAGAAAGGGCGAAAGCACCAGCAGGACCAAAACGAACGCGACGCCTCGAATAATAGTTCCCCCCTCTTCAGCGGCTACTCGCCGGAACTGTCTTCCGCGCACCATTGTGGCCCCGAATTGCAGTCACTTCAACGTGCCTCACGGGTTCTCTCTTTGCTGTGGTAAAGGTGGGACTTTAGTCCGCCCCCTTCGCTTCCTCTTTTCCCTCGCTTGTCATTCCGGCTGCAGTAGCCCGGCTTTTTCTTGCACACCGCTATTTAGTGTGCCGGGCTACGAAGTGGAGGGACCTCTCTCGGATTCGCGCCGTGCCTGTGTAGGGCGCGATATCAATGATTCCGGGCAGCAGCCGGAAGTGCCCTCTTCGATTGTCGCGCCGCCCCGACTGTGCCGTCGGGAGCAGGTGTTGGCCGTGGGAAGCGGCTCTCTGTAGCGCCGCCTTTCACAACTTCTTCCTGGCCCGTTTCATCCCAAGCTGCGCCTCTAACTTCAGCAGTTCGGCGTCGGCTTCTAGCGACGTCGATGTGCCCGCAATCCGCCGCTGCTGCTCTTCACTGAGTCCCAGGCGCTTTGCTGAACCAACCAGAATCTTCTGTTGCAGCCCCGAAATCGGCTTGGATTGCGCATGGGCGATGGCGGCGCCAAGCGCGACGACGCGTTTCTCTAGCCCGATGGTCGCAGCGCCAGGCAGCGGAATGGCCGGTCGATCAAGACGAGGCTCTGGCAGCGCAAGAGCTTCGCTGACATCCGGCGCTTTCGCTTGTCGTTGCCCCAATCTTCCCGCCGGCAGTCCAAAACAATTCACCACCGTGCTCAACAAGCTCGTGTGATCAAACGTCGTGTTTAGGATCGTTTCCTCGGGCGTGTACGCTGAAACCACAATCGCCGGAACGCGAACGCCCAGGCGGTCGAACGCAAACCCCGTACCGCCCGGCTGCTCGGGCGAAATCACGATTCCGTCGGGAGATATTGCAAGCGCGCACTCTTTTGACGTTGGCGGGCACACGTGATCGTAGTTACCGCCATGCTCGTCAAACAGAATCAACAGCAATATCTTTTCCCAATCGGGGCTGTTACGAATTGCGTTATAGACGTCATATGCCAGCTTGTCGCCCTGTTCGACGTTCGATCGTCCGTAAAGCTGAAATTCGTGCGACTCGGGATGCATATCGTTCTGCGGGCCATGCACAATGGAATCGATGTAGTTCGGTTCGATGAACGAATACGCTGGCAAGCCGCCGGGTTTTTTGGCGTCCGCGAAAAAATCACTCAGGTGCTCGAAGTATCCTCCTGGGCGCAGCGCGAATTCCCACACATGCATCTGCGTCAGCAGCACGAGGCTCGAGATCGTCCATCCGCCGCAATAGACCTTCCATGACTTACCGGCGTCAGACAAAACGTTATAGACCGTGGGCGTGTTGTTTATGAAAAGAATTCCGTCGTTGCCGTCGTTGTTCACATATCCGGACGAGGTCCCCGCCTGCAGAAACGAACGGTTGCACAGCGTCTGCGAAGGGACCGATGCAAACCAGTGATCGCACACGCCATAGTAGTGCGCCAGGCTCGATAGCACGGGAACAACAGCTGGCGTAAAACCTTTCATGATCGTAGCGAGGTTTGCCGGGTTCCCTTGGTTTCTCAACGCATAGTTGTAAACAAATCCCTGCATATCGCAGGGCCGCGGCGGCAGCGACGTTACCGCGTTTGCTGTCACCGTCTCTTTCTGGCCGTAGATTTGCGCGTAAACATCCTGAAAAACTTCGCCGGGGTCGGGAAACGGCGCCGTAGGGTCGCTACCTTTTCCGTAAGCGATCCGTTGGCCATCCGGCGTGGGATTGCTCAGATTTCTTCCGTAGCAGCCTTCGAAGTTGCTTGGCGGCGTGCGGCTGAACGGCGCTTGATTTGCCGGATCGTAGAGCCAACCCAACAGGTTGTCGAACGATCGATTTTCCAGAACTAGCGCAACGACGTGCTCGATCCGCCCTAACTGATTCCCTGGCATTTTGCCCTCGTCCCGCAGCCTTCGTGATCCTCACTCATTCTGCTGTCCACAATCGTACATAAACTCCCATACCAAGTTTGCTGTATATTGGCTGGTGAGAATGTCATCCCTCCACGTTGTAGCAGTTTGGAGCAAACCATGATTCGGCCCCGTAGCATCCTGTTTGGCTTTCTATTTTTGCTGGTCTCCGTCGCGGACGCTCAAAATCAGCCGCCGGTCGACAAGACGCCGGCCATAACTCCGCCAGGCAAGCAGACCTACTTGCACTATTGCGCCTCGTGTCATGGTGTTGACGCTCGCGGCAATGGGCCCGTTGCGAACATCCTCAAGACGCCACCGGCGGATTTAACTACACTTGCCAAACGCCACGATGGGAAATTCCCGTACGACTACGTTTCCGACGTTGTGCGTTTTGGCGCTCGTTTTACCGCCCACGGCTCATCCGATATGCCTGTCTGGGGGCCAGTCTTTGGTTCCCTGGATGACCAAAATCTTCGAAAGCGCGTCAAGGAACTCAGCGACTACCTGGCTTCGCTCCAGCAAAAGGAATCCTGAGGACAATCAAGCGTTGTCGTAAGAACAGGACGACACGCGGAATAAACGCGTGCGGCTCTTGTACGCTTTTAGGAAGCGCGACGCTCAATCATTGAAAAACCGCCAGCGAGCAGTAGAGCCCAGGCAGCTCCTAGCAAAACGCCGCATACCAACTCAAGCGCCGAGGCACACGCATTCCCAATCTGGGAAATCCCTGCTTCCTCACCTCATTACGTCCTTGCTTGTTCTTCAGGGTTTCGCCGTTGGCGCGAAAAATCCAATCGCCAGATCCCGCGACGTCCGCAAGCCCGCCGGTGAACTCAAAATCACCGGTATCGAATTCACCGCCACGCTCGCCGTTGCAATATCTCCATGCGAACCGCCCGGAATCGTCAGCGAAATATTCGGATGTCCGGTCAGCGTAATCGTGTCCGCCGGATCTGTCGCGCCAACGTACATCTGCAATTCCATGTACACCAATTCTTTCCCGCCGCCCAATCCGCGAGCAATCTGGTGTACCCCCGCCGCTTGTCCCGCCTCGACCGTCAAAAATTCCGTCGTCACTTTTTCCGTCGCCACTTTCGGCTCAATCGTCTCGGTGATTTCGTCCACGGCCAATCCCAAACTGTCTGCGACCATCGCCACCGACTCCGGCAATCCCACGTGCTTGATCGTTCCTTCTTTCACGCGCGAGCGAAATTCCTCCACGCTCAATCCCGCGCCAATCTTTTTCTGCAGCGGCAATCTCCGCTTCGACGCGTCCACAATTCGCAGCGCCTTCGCATGTTCGATTCGCTGCGACACTGCGCCCAGCGTAATCGCCAGCTTGTCCATCACGAATCCCGGATTCACGCCCGTCCCGACCAGTGCCACGCCCCATTCTTTCGCCGCCGTATCCAATTTCGCCGCAAGTTCAGGATGCGTCCGGTACGGATACGAAAGTTCCTCGCAAGTCGAAACCACGCACGACTCCGCTTCGAGACAAGCGAGCAATTGGTCCATCACCTTCGGCAGCGAAGAAGAAGTAGTGTGCATCACCACGTCCGCCGCCTGTCCCAGCACTTCCGCGGCGTCTGCCGAAACTTTCACGCCCCACGGCGCGTCGCTCGCGCCGACTACTTCGCCCAGGTCGCGTCCTGCTTTTGCCGGGTCATGATCAATCGCGCCAATAATTTCTACGGACTGCTTCTCGCGCATCAGTTTCGCGATCGAAGCCCCGATCGGGCCGATGCCATATTGAATCGCGCGTATTTTCTTTTTCACTATTGTTCTCCGCTTCGGCGGTGCAAGCCTACACCGCGCACTTTAGGTGCAAAGGAATCTTCTAAGATAATGGATTCGCTCACCGCCCGCAACGTCCGCCGCTCCTCGTTCCCCGCGCTCGTGCAATCGTTGCGCCCGCTCCTTGCGCGTACCATAATGTGAATAGCCCCAGCGTTCCGGAGGCCCTTTATGCAAGCGCGCAAACTCACCGACGACGAAATCGCCAAACTGATGACCCGGCTGGCCGGCTGGCAAATTCAGAACGGCAAGCTCCATCGCGAGTACGAGTGCAAGGATTTTGCCACCGCTTTCGGCAACATGACGCGTGTCGCGCTCATCGCCGAATCGATGAATCACCACCCAGAGTGGTTCAACGTATGGAATAAAGTCGTCATCGACCTCGTCACGCACAGCGTGAAAGGCATCAGCGATCTCGACTTCGTTCTCGCCGAAAAAGTGGAAGACGTTTTTGCCGGCGGCTTTGCGAAACAACAAACCTCCGGTTCATGAAGGGCGCCCACCAGCCGGCCGGCAAATCTTCCCGCTGGTTGCTCACTTCCATTCGCTGGGTTCTTTCTCTCGCGCTTTTATTTTTGTTGATTCACTTTTTTCCGATTGCGACGCTTCGCGCTGCAATCGGAAAAATTCCTCCCGCTCGTTTCTTCTGGATCCTTCTGTTTTATCTTTTCGCTCACGGATTCGGCGTCCTCAAGTGGCGCATGATCGTAAACACCGCCGGCGCGCAACTCGACGTCCGCACTTCCGCGCAATGCTATTTCGGAGGCCTCTTCGGAACCCTCTTCCTTCCTTCGATCGTCGGCGGCGACGTCGTGCGCCTCGCCGTCGGTCTGCGCAAAAGCCCTAATCCTGCCGCCGTCCTCGCCGGCAACATTGCTGACCGTTTCCTGGACGTCGCCGCGCAAGCAGGGCTCGTCGTGCTCGGCCTCATACTCCTTCCTGGTTCTCTTCCTCCGGTTCTGCGCGCCAAGGCCGTCGGTTATCTGGTTTTGCTCGGTCTCGTCGCTGCCATCTTCGGTCTCGTCACCTACTACTTCTATAGAATGGCCATCGCCCGCGGCTCCTGGAGTCTGCGCCGCAGACTAGCTCGCCTCCGCCAAGCTCTTCGCGCAGTGAAGAGCCGGCCACTCAATCTCGTCGCCGGATGGATGGCAGGAACGCTGGTGCAATTCACTCTGCTGGTGCTCGCCGCGCTTCTGGCCATGTCGTGCGGACTTACGCTTCCGCTGCGCGTATGGTTATTTGCGTGGCCACTGGCGAAGCTGGCCGCGGTTTTGCCACTCACGCAGGGTGGAATGGGCGTGCGCGAAGCCGCCCTCGTCGCGCTCCTCGCTCCGTTCGGGGCGCCGGGGGCGCTCGTGCTTGCGGCGGGGTTGGTTTGGGAAGGCGTAATCGTGGCGGGGGGGCTGATTTCTGGATTGTTTACCTTGATTTTGCGGAAAGGCGCCAGGACTTGAGAGGGACGGAGGTTATCCTGATCGCCAAGGACCACGAATCGATTCGCGAGATGGCGCGGCAATCCTTGTTGCAACTCGGGTATAAGGTTGAGTCCGCGGGATACGGTGAAGAAGCACTTCGGCTGGTAGGGCAGGAACGTCCGGCATTGCCGGTGCTGGATGTAATCATGCCGAAGCTCGGTCGGACGGCGGTCGCGACACAACGGCGATTCCCGGACATGCCGGTAATTTTCACGAGCGGTTACAGCCAGGACAGAGCGAACCTCCTGCACGGGATCGGGCCGACTGGAACCGGGCGAAGGACGTGTCTGCAAAAGCCCCACAGCGCAAGCGCGCTGAGTAAGTTGGTGCGGAACGTACTGGACATACACGCGCCGAAACTGCGTTGGTGACGGGGGTCCAGATTGGCGTTGACAGCGGCAAGCCCAGGTGCTAAATAGCGGTTAAGACGGGCCCTCTGGTGGTAAGTCTCTTACCGCGATGCGGTCTAGCAACACGCGAGTGATGCGGCGCCCCTGCCTGGCAGGGCAGGGAGGCGCGGCTGCTGAGGGATCCGTACCGCAACACCCCACCCCGGGAGGCGAGGATCCTCGGGTTTTCGCCTCCTACTTTTTTGCCTTGTCGTCAGCCACTAACTCCCATCTTTCCAATGGTTTTCGAATTTAGGAAACGTTCGCTAAGATAGCCGCTCGACATTTGAACTACACAAGGACGTGACTTTGAAACGGACGAGCGCGCCGCTGTTGGAACTGAATCGCGTGACAGTGATGCGCGGGGAACGAGCAGCGCTGGAAGACGTGTCGCTGCGAATCGAAGCGGGCGAGCATGTGTGTATTTTGGGTCCGAACGGATGCGGGAAGTCGACGCTGATTAAGACTATTACGCGGGAGTGCTATCCCTTGGCGCGCGAGGGATCGTCGATGGCGATTCTGGGGAAAGACCGCTGGGACGTGTTCGAGCTGCGGAATTTGCTGGGAATTGTGTCACCGGATTTGCTTGCGGCTTGTACGACGGATGCGACGGGGCGAGACGTGGTTTTGAGCGGATTTTTCAGCAGCACGCGGATTTTTCCTCATCACCATCCGGATCCGGAACATTTGCGGCGGAGCGATGAGGTGCTGGCGCGGCTGGGAATTGCGCACCTGGCGGACCGTTGCGTGATGCATATGTCGAGCGGAGAGGCCAAGAGGACATTGATTGCGCGGGCACTGGTGCATGAGCCGAACACGCTGCTGTTTGACGAGCCGAGCAATGCACTGGATATCGCGGCGCAATTTAAATTGCGAGAGACGATCGGGGAATTGGCGCAATCGGGGCTGGCGATACTGCTAGTGACACATCATGTGAGCGAAATTATTCCAGAGATTGAGCGGGTCATTATGCTGCGCGCGGGGCGCGTGATGGCGGATGGGCCGAAGGATGAAGTGTTGACGGAAAAGAATTTGGCCGAATTGTTTGGCGTCAGGGTGCGGTTAGAAAAGCACGACGGATATTCTCACGCGATGTGAGCCCGTAGAGCCAAATGAACGGTAGGGCCAGAACGTAGAGAATGACGAAAGGGACCCAAATGACGAGGTTGAGCCTTCCTGCTACTTGCCCGTAGGACGGGAGCCGGAACTGGTGCGGGATTCGGGACCTTTGGGCGACCAGTCTTCGGGAGGGAATGCGACGCGCCAGAATTGCGGGCGAGGCGAGGAAAATTCGAGGCCGATTTCGGCTTTATTGCCGCGAACGGGGCCGAGGAATACGACGGAGCATTCCTGTTCTTCCGTGGTGCGTTTGTGCTGCAAATTGACAAAGCTGCCGCTCGTGAGGCGCGCCTGAAGAAGGACCAACGCGCCGTGGGCATTGATCGCGAGTGTTTCGGTTTCCTCTTCAAACGGCTTGCCTTGCGAATCCTTACCGTGAAGGCGTACGGGGACTTGCATGAGGACACGCTGGCTGCGGCGCTTGGGTCCGGGATGAGTAGGTGTGGTCGACAAGATAGCTCTCTTTTCTTCCTGAAGCCTATTTTACCCGTGGCGGCTTGAATCCGGCCAGAGAACCCTAGACATGGTTCACAATGAGTTCAGGCGTCTAAAAACGAGAGGCGGCCGCTAGACGCGTTGATCCATTGGCACGTAGGTGCGAGTGTCGTGTCCGAGATAAATCTGACGAGGCCGGGCGATTTTCTGCTCCGGGTCGAGAAGCATTTCCTGCCATTGCGCAAGCCAGCCGGACGTGCGCGGAATCGCGAAGAGAACGGGGAACATGGTCATCGGGAAGCCCATCGACTGATAGATGAGGCCGGTGTAGAAGTCCACGTTGGGATAGAGCTTGCGCTTGACGAAATATTCGTCTTCGAGCGCGATGCGTTCGCACTCCAGTGCGATTTCGAGCAGAGGGTTCTTACCCATGAGATCGAAGACTTCGTAAGCGACGCGCTTGATGATGCGGGCGCGTGGATCGTAATTCTTGTAAATGCGATGGCCGAAGCCCATGAGCTTCGTTTCGCCGGCTTTGACGCGCTTGATGAAGTCCGGGACTTTGCTGACGGAACCGATTTCATGGAGCATACGGACGACTTCTTCGTTGGCGCCGCCATGAAGCGGGCCGTAGAGAGCGGCGATGGCGGCCGCCGTGGCGGAATAAGGATCGACATGGGAACTGCCAACGCCGCGGATAACGTTCGCGGAACAGTTTTGTTCGTGGTCAGCGTGAAGGATAAAGAGAACGTCAAGCGCGCGCTCGAGCGTGGGATTCGGACGATAACGGGATTCAGTCGTGCGGAAAAGCATGTTCAGGAAATTACCCGGATAAGTGAGGTCGTTGTCGGGATAAACGAACGGCATGCCAAGCGTATGACGATAAGCGAACGCCGCGATCGTAGGCATTTTGCCGATGAGCCGGAAAGTTTGCTTGCTGCGTGATTCAGGATTCAGGATGTCTTTTGCGTCGTGGTAGAAGGTGGAAAGCGCGGCGATGGTGGAGATCATCATGCCCATGGGATGGGCGTCGTAATGAAAGCCGTCGAGAAATTTTTTGATGCTTTCGTGGATAAAAGTGTGATGCGAGATGTGCCAGGACCAATCTTTCAGCTGGGCTTCGGTGGGAAGTTCGCCGCGGAGGAGGAGATACGCCGTTTCGAGATACGTGCTTTTTTCGGCGAGCTCTTCGATGGGATATCCGCGGTAACGAAGGATGCCTTTGTCGCCGTCGATGTAGGAAACGCGGCTGATGCAGGAGGCGGTGTTATTGAAGGCGGGGTCGTAACTCATCATTCCGAAATCGTTGGCGTCGACTTTGATCTGGCGGAGGTCCATGGCGCGGATGGTGCCGTGGGTGATGGGAATTTCGTACGACTTGCCGGTGCGATTGTCGGTGATGGAGATGGTTTCGCGGGGAGCGGCGGTTTCGGCAGTTTTCTTCGATTCGGCGGTGGAAGTGACAGAATCCATGGTGAGCCTCAGTCCATCTTTCACTTTACACCAAAAGGCGAGAAGAGAGCGATGGGAGCGAAGTACAGGTGAGGAAAACGGGAGAGGGCGTAAAGAGGTGAGGGGAAAGGGGTTAAGGACGCCAGAACACTCCTCTTGACAATAGTCGTTATAACGACTATAATGCAGGTGTGAGTTGAGAAGCGACCAAGGGAGGTGGAAAGATGATTGCGATTCGAAAGAGCGATGAACGCGGGCACGCCAATCACGGATGGCTGGACACGCGGTTTACGTTTTCGTTTGCAGAGTATTTTGATCCGAAGTATGTGGAGTTCCGGACGCTGCGGGTTATGAATGATGATCGCGTGGCGGGCGGCGGCGGGTTTCCGACGCATCCGCACCGCGACATGGAAATCGTGACGTACGTGCTGGACGGCGCGCTGGCGCACAAGGACAGCATGGGGAACGGGTCGACGATTAAGCCCGGAGACGTGCAGTACATGAGCGCGGGGACGGGTGTGGCGCATAGCGAGTTCAATGCGTCACAGACCGACGCGGTGCACCTGTATCAGATCTGGATGTTCCCGGACAAGAACGGATACAAGCCGGCGTACGACCAGAAGTATTTTTCAGAGGAAGAGAAGCGCGGCAAATTGCGGCTGCTGGTTTCGCCGGATGGGCGGGAGGGTTCGGTGAAAATCCGGCAAGACAACGAATTGTACGCGACGGTGCTGGGCGCGGGCGAAAAAGTGAAGCATGAGTTGAAGCCGCAGCGGCATGCATACGTGCAAGTGGCGCGCGGAAGCGTGACGCTGAACGGCAAGAAACTGCAGACGGGCGATGGGGCAGCCGTTTCAGAAGAAAAATCGCTGGAACTCGCTGGAATCGAGAAGGCGGAAGTGCTTTTGTTTGATCTGGCTTAATTGGGAATCTTCAGAATAAAAGAAAGGCAGAAGCAAAAATGCTTCTGCCTTTTTTTATGCCGCACGCAGCGTATTTGACGGCGCGGATCGGTTTCTGAAGCGGACCTGTGGGTTCAGGCTGGTTTGCGCGTGAGCGTCGGCACAGACGCGAGCACGCCTACGCCGAGACCTGCAACGAGCGCCAACACCGACGGACGGAAAGGCAGCTTAGCGGCCATCATGAAGACGATGCTAAGCGTGAGAAACGTGCGCAAGCAGACAGAGACGGGCAAGAGCTTCGTCCGAAGCGCCGCGGAAAGTGCATCGCCGCCTTGGGGAATCGCCAGCCGGATTGCGCGCATCTTCGGCGCGTTGATCGCGCCGCCCAACGCTGCGGCCACAGCAATGCCAATAAAGGATGCCGGAATCCAGCCTTGCTTGAACGCACCGATCATTGAAGCCAGATAACCCCCGGAAAGAATCACAACGAGAAGCGCGGGGCCGTTAATGAGTGGCGCGAGACGGCCGAGCCGCAGCCATGTCTGCGCTTCTTCGGGCGAATTTGCCTTTCGAAGGAAAGAGATGGCAGCCCACTCTAGGCCAAAAGCCAGGAAAAGAGTGACTGCACCGGCAAGATGGACAAACAAAATTAGCGCGTAGAGAGTCATCGGACCTCAAATTCGAATTGCCAGGAGCCTGGCAAAGCTATTACGCTGGCGACGGCGGAAAAATTTCAGGGATCGTGGAAGCGGCATCTAACCGCGCTTGCGCTGAAATTCTTGCATGAAACCGGTGAGCGCTTCGACGGCGCTGAGCTCGACCGCGTTATAGAGCGAGATACGCATGCCGCCGACGGAACGGTGCCCCGGCGTGCCGACGAGACCGCCGGCTTCGGCTTGTTTGGCGAATTCTTTTTCCACGGCTTCGTCGCCACCGGCGATGCGGAAGACCACGTTCATGAGCGACCGCGAATCTTTTTCGACGGGGCATTTGAAGTAGCCGTTGCTCGCCTCAATCGTGTCGTACAGCAGTTTGGCTTTGGCTTCGTTGCGCTTTTCGACGGCGGTGATTCCGCCGAGCGAATCGATCCATTCCATCACAAGGCCGATGATGTAGATCGCGAAGGTTGGCGGCGTGTGGTAGAGCGATTTTTCTTTGATGTGCGTGCGGTATTGCAGGAGCGTGGGGAGATTCTTGTCGGCGCGCTCGGCGAGATCCTTGCGGATGATGACGACCGTGGCGCCGCTGGGGCCAAGATTCTTTTGTGCGCCGGCAAAAATCACGCCGAATTTCTTCACATCAATCCTGCGCGAAGCGATGTCGGAAGACATGTCGGCGACGAGCGGGACTTCACCTGTTTCTGGCATCGTGTGGAACTGCGAGCCTTCGATGGTGTTGTTGGTGCACATGTGGACGTAGGAAGCGTCGGCGGAAAGTGAAAGTTCAGCTTGGCCCGGAACACGCGTGAACTTGACGGGTTCCGTCGTCGCGGCGATGCGGTGCGCAATTCCCTTTTTCAGTTCGCCCAGCGCTTTCGCGGTCCAGGTGCCGGTGTGAATCAGGTCGACGGGTTTGCCGGGCAAGCAGAGATTCATCGGCGCCATGGTGAACTGCATGCTGCCGCCGCCTTGTACGAAAATGACGGCGTAGTCGTTCTGAATCGCGAGGTGCTTGCGCAGGCCGGCTTCGGCGGCGGCATTGATGGACTCGAATTCCGGCGAACGATGGCTCATTTCCATCACGGACATACCGGAACCGCGCCAGTCGAGCAACTCTTCGCGGATGCGCTCGAGCACGGCCAGAGGAAGCGCGGCAGGGCCGGCGTTAAAATTGAAGACACGTTTTGTAGCGGGGGCAGTCACCAACGAAGGCACGATTATTTTCTCCAGAAGGGCGAGCCGCCCTTTTATTGAGTACAGGCCGGTGAGGCGGGGGAACAGTGCGGCCACGAACGCGCCTGCAAGCCATAAGAATAACATGGCGCAGGGGAGTGAAGAGAGTTGGACTGACGGCGCAAAAGTGGATGTAGAATGCGGTCGGAGAAAATGGGACATGAAACGACGGGAATTGCTTCATAAAGCGGGATTGGCGGCGGGCGCGATGGCCATACCAAAATGGGCGAGTGCGGGGAGAACGCCGAAGCTGGATTGTGTTTTTCAGTTGTCGGTGATTACGGATGAGATTTCGCAGGACTTTGAGCACGCGCTGAGCGTGGCCGCGAATGAATTTGGCGTCGGCCTTGTGGAGATTCGCGGCTTGTGGAAGAAAAACATCGTCAATCTAGACGAGAAGGAAGTGGCGGAAGCGAAGCGGCTGCTGGGGAAATATGATTTGAAGGTCACGGACATCGCGAGTCCTTTATTTAAGGTGGATTGGCCGGGCGCACCAAAATCGAAGTACAGCCCCGCGGGGTCGGCATACAACGCGAGCTTCAGCTTCGAACAGCAGGATGAAGTGCTCGAACGCGCTACCAAGATGGCCAGAGCCTTTGGCACGAACAAAGTGCGGATGTTTGATTTCTGGCGGCTCGAAAGCGACAAACCTTATCGCGATGCCATGGATGCGAAGATCCGCGAATTTGCCGACAAGGCCGCGAAGAACAACATCGTACTGATTCTCGAGAACGAATACGAATGCAACTCCGGAACCGGGGCGGAAGCGGCGCGCACGCTGGCTGCGGTTCCGGCAAAGAATTTCATGATCAACTGGGATCCGGGGAACGCGGCGGCGCTGGGCGAAAAAGCGTTTCCCGACGGCTACGCGAAAGTGCCCAAGGATCGCATCGGCCACATGCACTTGAAAGACGTTGAGAAAAAAGCGGACGGGACATTCGGCTGGGCGGCGATGGGCAAAGGGATCATTGATTACGTCGAGCAGTTTCACGCGATGATGCGCGACGGCTATCGCGGTACGATGAGCCTCGAAACGCACTGGAACGGCGGCGGCACGCCGGAGGAGTCCTCACGGATTTCCATGGCTGGAACAAAGGAATTGCTGCGCAAAGCAGGTGCATTGAAATAACGCGTCGAGGTACCGTCAGATGCCCGAAAAAAATTCGCGTAGAGAATTCCTGAAGCGGAGTGCGACGGCCGTGGGGGCGCTCAGCTTTCCCGCGAGCAGTTATGCGCGGATTGTAGGAGCCAACAGCATCGTCCGCACGGGGGTGATTGGCTATTCCGATCGCTTTCGCGAGGCGCTCTTTCCCGCATTTCTAAAACACGCCGGAAGTCAGCAATTTGAAATTGCGGCGCTCTCGGACATTTGGAAGCGACGCCGCGACGAAGGCGTGGCGCTGATAACGGAGAGCACAGGGCACCACGTCGCGCTCTGCCGCAACAACGATGAGTTGTACGACCGCAAAGACATCGATGCGGTGATTATTGCCACGGCGGATTTTCAACATGCGCAACATGGAATCGAAGCCGTCCACAATAATCTGGACGCCTACGTGGAAAAACCAATGGCGCACACGATGGAAGATGCGCGCGAATTTCGCAAAGCGGTGCGGCAAGCCGGCCGCAAAGTGCAAATCGGAACGCAGCGGCGGAGCGCGCGCAATTATCAGCGCGCGAAACAGTTTATTCAGTCCGGACAGTTTGGAAACATCGTTGGCGTCGAAATGACGTGGAACGTCAACCAGCCCGGGCGCTGGCGGCGGCCGCAGCTTGTGAATCAACTTAAAGAAGAGGATACGGATTGGAAACGGTTTCTCATCAACCGGCCCGCTGTTCCGTTCGATGCGAGGAAGTATCTGGAATTTCGCCTGTTCTGGCCGTACTCGAGCGGAATTCCGGATCAGTGGATGGTGCATCAGATCGATACCGTGCATTGGTTCGCGGACCTGCCGCGTCCGCGCAGCGTTGTGGCAAACGGCGGTATCTACATGTGGAAAGACGGAAGGCAGAATTGGGACACGCTTACGGCCGTGTTTGACTACGGTCCACTCGACGATCCGACAAAAGGATTCGAGGTAATTTACTCCTCCCGCCAGACCAATTCGGCGGGCGACGTGAAAGAACTTTATCGGTCGAACTCCGGCACACTCGATCTGGACAAGAATGTGATTAGCGGCGAAGGCGGACTCGACGAAGGCGTTGCCAGGGCGATGGGGATGAAAGGGAATCGCTTGCAGACACGGGATTTGATCGAAGGGGCATCTGCCGTCGAAACCGATAGCCGCGCGGGTGTCGATGAAGCGACGAGCGCGAACATGTTGAATTGGATGCAGTGCGTGCGAGGCGGCAAGACCCCTAACGCGGATATAGAAGCCGGTTATAGCCATTCGATCGCCTTGTGCATGACGATTGCGGCGATTCAGACGGGCGAGCGAGTGACGTTCGATGATGCGACGCAGGAAGTGATGGCGGGTGGCAAGGTGTGGACCGGCACCTGACACGCAGACGTTCTCCGGGTTGACGCGCCCGTTTGCTGGACTGGACAGTTCGATGCAAACCTCTCAAAAAAGCTCCAGGTGAAGCCGCTGGGCAGGGCAGGCATTAGAGTTGATACAACCTTGCAATCTAGAGTCTGTTTCGACAAACGCCACGTAACGTCCACATAATCAATAAGCTGCGAGGGCTACCATGATGGCGGGTTGGCAACATTTCCCTTACTTCCTTGCCCCCGAAATGGGAGACTTGCCTTAGTCTTTTCTTATACCGTTTTTTGCTTTGCCGAGCGCTGCGCCCCCGCACGAGCGCCGAATCGGAACTATGTTTGAGGCCCTAGCTGATGCAAGCGCACGCAATTGTTGGGAGCGGCGACCCATCACATCTTGACCTCCTGGTTGGAGGTCTGCCGATGCGTCTTTCTTCGCAAGACGCGACACTTTTGTCCGCAGCCATGCGGCGATACGACGGTTTCAGTGGAACCGAGCAAAAACGGTTTTCTATCGAGATTGAGACATTGGCTTCTTCGAAAAAAAGCGAAGGCAGCTTCGCCTGCGAGTTCGAAGGCGCCAACGTCGTGGCTGACGCCGACTCCGCGCGTTTTACGGGAGTGCGACACGAATACGCCCTCGATTCGCTGCTACGGATGCTGTTGAGCTGGAAGCTGCTTCCCGAAACGGGGTTCCTGCTGCATGCGGCGACTGTGGTTCGCAACGGCCAGGCGTACGTGTTCTCCGGCCGGTCTGGAGCGGGCAAAAGTACGGTTGCTTCGCTCAGTCCATCAGGCAGCGTTTTCACGGACGAAATTTCGCTGCTCAAACGAGTCGACGGCAAATGGCGCGCCTTTGGAACGCCGTTTTGGGGAGAGTTTCGTGCAGACGGCACGAATTGCAGCGCTCCGCTCGCGGGAATTTTCAGGCTGTTGCAATCTCCGGAGAATCGCGTTGAGTCTTTGCGGCCCGCAGAACTGGTGAAGGCGCTGCTTCCCTGCGTCTTATTTTTTTCTTCACAAGTAGGCGATCATCAACGGCTGCTGGAAATTCTGGCTACCACGAGTCGCGAAGTCCCCGGCTACAACCTGCAGTTCCAGAAGAATCAATCCTTTTGGGAGGTTATTCCCTCATGAACGCAACGGCCGGCGGAATCTGGCGGAAGAATGCGGCGCTCGCTTGGCGCGAAATAGAGAACGAGACCGTCATCATTTCGCCCGGAGAGAGCGTGATGCACGAATTAAACGATACAGGCAGCCTGATATGGCGCAGCATTGACGGCCGGCGTAACACGGAAGAACTCGCCGCGTTGCTGGTTGAGGAGTACGACGTGACGATGGAAGTGGCGCTGACGGACACGCTCGCGCTCCTCGATGAATTGTCCAGCCGCAAGTTGCTGGTGCCGGGTGAAGCCGCGCAAGGGAGCGAATCGCGTTGAGCAGCACCATGCAATCCGTGGCTACGCCGCTGATGGACCGGCTGATTGCGCGTACCGTGCGCAAGCGGCTGCCGCTGAGCGTTCATTTCGATTTGACGTACCGCTGCAACGAGCGCTGTGTGCACTGCTATCTCGATCACGAAGATCACGGCGAGCTCACGACCAAAGAATGTATTGAGGTGCTGGAGCAACTAGCGAGTGCCGGCACGCTCTTTCTGACGTTCAGTGGCGGCGAAATTTTTCTGCGCAAGGATTTGGAAGAACTGCTCGCAGCCGCGCGGCGTTTGCAATTTGACGTAAGCCTGAAGACGAATGCGCTGCTGGTCACGCGTGACCGTGCGGGAATGCTGCAGCGCCACGGAGTGCGGCGCGTGCAAATCAGTGTGTACAGCGCTGAAGCCGGCGTTCATGACGCCATAACGAAAGTTCCGGGTTCGCTGCAGCGCAGCCTTTTGGCGATTCCCCTTCTAAAAGAACGCGGGATTCAGGTAAAGCTTGCGTGTCCGTTGATGAAGCAGAATTTGCTGGCGTATCGCGGCGTCATGGCGCTCGCGGAGCGGCTCGGCGTTCCCTACGTGCTCGACCTCACGATTACTCCCATGATGGACGGAGCGCACACCCCGCTCGAACATCGAGTGTCGGTGGACGCCTTGTTGCCCGTTCTACAGGATTCCAGTTTGCAATCTTGTGGCACGAAAATCGTGCCCGAAGATGGAATGGCTCCGGCGATTCTGGGAAGCGGCGTTTCCAGCGGCATCGAAAGTTCCGCGTACGAAGACTTGCCTTGCAGCGCGGGCCACAACAGTTGTTACGTCTCGCCCTATGGCGACGTGTACGCGTGTGTACAGTTGCCGATGCCCGCGGGAAACCTGCGCGAACAAAGCTTTCGGGCGATTTGGGCGGATGCCCCGACCCTTGAGCGAATTCGAAACGTCCGCGAAAGCCAGCTGCCAGTTTGTTCACGTTGCGAAATTCGTTCCTATTGCGAGCGATGCCCGGGCCTTGCCTGGATGGAGGGGGGCGACCTGCTTGGAGCTTACGAGCGGGCTTGCACGCTTGCCGAGCAGAAGGCGCGACTCGCTGGAGTCGCCGATCCCGTCAGCGCTTGGCGGAAAGGATTCTCCGCGGATTCCGGCGTCCCACGCGGAGAAACCATGGCAGTATGCAAGCAAGAGCCGATGGTGAATTGAGAAAGAGAGTTGGTATGGCGGACGAAAGAAAAGATAACCTGGCTGGACCCGGCGCAAACGGCGGCAAGAAGCCGTACGCGAAGCCGAGTGTGCAGTCTGAGCCGATCTACGAAACGCTGGCGCTGGCGTGTGGGAAGTTGCCGGGCCAGGGCAGCGTGTGCAACGGCGCGCCGCGGCGTTCCTGACGTATTGGCGAATATCAGGCGAACCGCGTTGTCGGTTGCTGCTCCGGTACGTACCTGCTCTTGGACCTACAATATTGAACATCGCAAACTTTGGTTTCATTGACGAACCCAAGGTGGAACAACCATCCTAGGTAATCAGCTGCTTTAGTTCCTGTTCCGAGCACGCCGCGCAGATTTTTTTCGGTTCGGAACTGGTTACATTAAAGGATTTTCATGCAAGAGTTGCGTACTTACATCGTCCGTCTGTCCGGATTCACCCGGTTCCTGGTGATTGCTTGCTGCTTATTTGGGGCATTGCCATCGCTTGCCGGCGCGCGGGAAAAAAAGTCCCTGGTCTCGGCCGCTTCGCAGAAGCGCGGCGGGGATGCTCAACTCGATGCCAGTGCATCGACGACGAATTTTGGATCGGCCACCAGCTTGAACGTCGCGGCGAAAGGCAGCACCGGCCAGGCAACTCGTGGCATTGTCCAGTTTGACCTTAGCTCTTTTCCGAATATCGGCGTGAAGCAAGCCGACATGGGACTTACGGTTACGTCAGTTGGCAATAAGACGGGATCCTACGAAGTACATCGTGCAACGAACCTCTGGCGGGAGTCGGCAGCGACCTGGACGAACCGCGTGACCGGCACAGCGTGGACCACGTTGGGTGGAGATTTCAATGCGACTCCCAGCGCAGCGGTGACGATAAACGGCAGCAGCGCGGTGCCGACCACGTACACCTGGGGAATCACAGCCGACGTCCAGAACTGGTATGGCGGCACGCAGAATTTTGGCCATGTGATTCTGGAAAATCCAAGCGTCGGCAACGACGTAAACGGAATCCTGTTCAATTCACGGGAAGCCGCGTCGAGCACGCCCACTCTTGCGCTCACGTATTTGCAGCAAGTATCAAACCTAACGGCAACGGCGGGCAACGCCACTGTGACGTTGACGTGGACAAATCCAACGACCATGACCGGCGCGACATCGCTCGAGGGCTATGCCGGCGTGCTGATCCTCCGCCAGGTAGACAAACCGGTTGCCGCAACTTCCGTGCCCGCGGACGGCACTACGTATACCGCGTGCGGCACGATCGGCACCAACAGCGACACGGTCGTTTTTGTCGACAACACGAGCGCCACGACCTTTACGGACAGCGGCCTTTGCGGCGGCTTGACCAACGATCACACCTATTCGTACAAGGTGTTCGCCGTTGACACCGCGCACAATTATTCGACGGAGTGCAGCACGGTGACGAGCGGCTCTGGTGCATGTTCGGCGAATGGATCTTCCATCGTGCCGGAGGTCGTAGCAATTCCGAGTGCGACCGCGTCGGCGCAAGCAGTGTGGGTCTTCAACACACTGGCTACAGCGTCCTCCTCCGCGGGGATCAATCCGGGAACAAGCGCCGTAACCGGCAGCAACACTCTGCTGTTCGATATTAATCCGCAAACGGGATCGCAGATCGTGCCGCCCGTGAGTCTCGGTGGGGCCATCTCCAGCCGGCCGACGTTAATCGACACTGCCGACGACTCGATCGCGCAAAACGTCGCCTACGTTCCCGGGCAAGACAATTTTATTTATGCGGTAAATACCGACACGGGAGTGCTGGACTGGCTCGTGAATCCCGCGAGCGCGCCGTTCGTCGCCAGCGCCGGGCTTCAGGCAAAGCTCTTTAGCGGTGTCACGTACACTTTGGGCCAGGATCTTGTTGTCGCCGGCACGCACAACGGAGCCACGACGAGCGGAAATAAATTCGTCGCGCTGAATGCAAACACCGGCGCCACGGTGTGGACCGTCACGGGCAACACCGGGCTAGTGCCTGCGCTGGACATCGTAAACGCTGCGCCGGCCATCGATTACACGCACAATGCAATTTGGTTCACGAGCCGCAGCAACGGCGGCACGGCGCAGCCGAGTTTGTGGAAGCTGGATCCGAACGCCGGAACGCTCCTCCTTTCTGCCAGTCTCGGGCCGATCGATTACAGCCCGACGCTGGCGCCTTCGTCGGACATTTTGTTTGTGTCCGTGAACGGCGGGTCGCTCGTGGCCATCGACCCTTCGAGCGGCGCAACGCTGGCCTCGGTCAATCCCGGCGATGGCGGCCTGAAGAGTTCGGCCGCGGTAGCCACCACAGTTTTGCCCTACACCGTCGTTTTCTCGACCAGCACAAAAGTATGGGCGTACAAGTTTGCTTGCGTGCCGACTCCGAACATATGTCTGCCGGGCGGGAGCGGAACATTCACGTTGCTGTGGGGCGGAACGGTGATTACCACTCCGTCCGCGCCGCTCACTTATTTTCCTCTTACAAAAGCCTATGTGGGTGGCGGTGACGGGAAAATTCACGAACTCGATCTCGCGACAGGCGTTGACGGAAAGCAGCGGGTGTTGAATAGCAGCGGCGGCGTTACGGTCGGAGACGTCAGCATTGACACGACTTTGTCGTATGTAATTGCCTCCGCCACCGACGGGCGAGTGTATGCGTTTAGATTTCCGTTTTAGAAGGCAAGCGAATGAGCACGAGTATGCGCAAAAAAAATAGAAATCTCCTCTTCTCGTTGGCACTGGGCAGCGTGGCCGCGCTGGTCGGATGCGCACAAGGCACGGATCAGCCTTCGCCGTCACCCGGCGTGCAGCCAGTCCTGATGACCGTGACGCTCTGCGACAACAGCGAGCAAGGCTGCAGCACGGGAACGAGTTTCAGCCTCGCGACCTTCCGCGACCTGGGCGTCGCCGTCGACTGGAAGAACATGCCCGGCGGAACTCACACACAGGAAATCGCCCTGGTGCAGCCGAACGGCGTCGTCTACCAGACGGTTTCGCATTCCTTTGGAGTGGCCGAAGGAAAACCGGGTGCGCCGGCGATCAATGATGTGATTCCGGTTGTCGGGACATTTATTACGCAGCGTTCACAGACGGGCCAATGGACGATTCAGGTTTCGCTCGATGGGCAGCCGGTTGGAACGCAGAAATTTCAATTTGCAGAATGAAGGAAGACTTGAGCGAACAAACTCGACGCAGCACGGCGCTACCCGCCATGCCCGCAGAAGTCTCTGGCGAACGCCGCCAGGATGACATTGAAGTCATTGCTGGTGCGCTAGCGGGGCAGGGCCGCATCTCTCTGCGTGTGCGCGGCTCGAGCATGCTCCCTTGGGTGCGCCCGGGAGATATCGCCGTCATACGAAGGACGGACGTCGCGCATGTCCGCTGCGGCGACGTTGTCTTGATTCTTCGCGACAAAAGATTAATCGTTCACAGGCTTGTGAAAAAGCACGGCTCCATGGAAGCGACGAAATTTCTCGCCAAGGGCGACGCGCACCACGGCGACGACGGAATGATTCACGGAGAGCAAATTCTGGGCCGCGTCATAAAGATCTATCGCGGCAACCGCCAGATCGATTTGGACGAGCCGCGGCATTTGGCGCTGGGAATCTTGATTTCGCAGTTTTCCCGGAAGAGTGCGTATTGGTACCCGTTCGTGCGGTTCGCTGCGGTGGTCACGCAACCGCTTCGACGTATGTGGCAAGCGAGTCGCGCCGCTTAGCGTGGCGCGAACGCCAACTCCCGGCGGAAAAGCAAAATACCACCAACTTATTTTTCTATCAGTGCGAACTCCACACGATGGCGCATCGGATCGATGCGCTCAGCGCGGACGCGCACGCGGTCGCCGAGCTTCCACGAGCGCTGTTTGGATTTTGGCGTCGCCCCGCGCCCGCGTCGTTGATCATGGCCCGTGTTGACGACGATGGCATGTTCGTGCTCCCGGTAGATGCAGCTCGTTCCGGCCGCATCTTCTATCGCCGCAATCGGTAACAGACCTTCAACGAAAACCTCCATCAGCTCCACGAAGCATCCGTACTTCTGTACGGAAATGATCAGGCCTTCATATTCGTCGCCCAGATGCTGCTCCATGAATTGTGACGTCTTCCAATCGCGCAATTCACGCTCGGCGGTCGCCGCGCGGCGCTCTGCGTCCGAAGTCTCGGCAGCCAACTCTTCGAGGACGCGGTGCGAATAGAGAGCGGCTGGAGTTCCCTTTGCCGCGTGAGGATCGGGCGGAGGGCTTCCGTCCGGGTTTGCGAGCGCCCACTTCAACGCGCGGTGAACCACCAGATCGGGATACCGCCGGATGGGCGAAGTAAAGTGTGCGTACTCATCGAAGCCCAGCGCGAAATGGCCGAGCGAATCCGGCGCATAGCGGGCCTGTTTCAGCGAACGCAACATTAGATAGGACACGATCCGCTCTTCCGGTTTTCCCACCAGTTTCTTCAACAGCCTTTGATAGTGCTGCGGCGTAATGCTTAATTCGCCGGCGCCTGGCAAAGATATCTGCATCCGTCTTTCACGGCCGTGACCCTGCGAATCCGGTTTGCCGCGTTTTGCCGGCGCAGGCACGCGTCCATGGCGCACCGCAATCTCGCGTTGGTGAAGATTCTCCACGCCCAGGGAATAACCGAACGCCCGCGCCAACTCTTCGAACTCCAGAACTTTCTTTGCGTCTGGCTTTTCATGAACGCGATGAAGAACGGCAATTCCCCGCTTGAGTAAATAACCCGCCACGGCGCGGTTTGCCGCGAGCATGAACTCTTCGATCAAGCGGTGAGCGATGTTGCGCTCGCTGCGCGTGATGTTGGTCATCTTCTGTTCTTCGTCGAACTCAATCACCGGCTCCGGTAAATCAAAGTCAATCGAGCCTTTTTCATTTCGCCGCGCGTTCAGCAGCAGCGCCAACACCTTCATGTTCGCGAAGTGCGGGACCAACGCCCTATAGCGCGCGGTCATCTCCTTGTCGCCTTCGAGCACCTTATTTACGTTGGTGTACGTCATCCGCTCGGCCGAACGGATCACGCCCGAGACCATTTCTGAACCCGTCATTCGCCCCGCAGCGTCAAACTCCATCAACGCACTCATCACCAGCCGGTCTTCGCGCGGATTGAGCGAGCAGATCCCATTCGAGAGTTCCTCGGGCAACATCGGCACGGCGCGATGCAAAAAGTAAACGGACGTGCCGCGCAGCCGCGCTTCGGTATCCAATGTCGTTAGCGTCCGAACGTAGTTCGCCACGTCCGCAATATGCACCTGCAGGCGCCAGCCACCATCGGCACGCTTCTCTACATAAACGGCGTCGTCGAAGTCTCGTGCTGTCTCACCATCGATCGTGACGATTGGCAACGACCGGAAGTCCTCGCGTCCGGCGCGGTCCGCATCGCTCACAGGTCGCGCGCTCTGTTCGGCATCGCGTAATGCTTCCGGCGAAAATTCATGCGGCAGGTGGTGCTTGCGGATGACGATCTCCGTGTCGACCCCCAGATCGCCGGGATTCCCTAAAATTTCTATCACCCTTCCGACTGGCGACAGGCCTCCACGCGGATAGCGCACCAGTTCCACATTCACAACGGTTCCATCCAGCTCGGGAAGCCGCGGAAGCCGCCGCCCGCGTGCCGTCGCTTCTTCCGCCGTGGCGAATCCGAGTTTTTTTTTCAGCGCCGCCGTCAATTCTTGCCCGGGAGGAATTTCCACTTGATGATGAATGCGCGTGTCATACGGCAGCACCACGTTGCCGTGCGGCCCATACCGGAATAATCCGACAACACTTGGGTGGGCCCGGTTGAGTACGCGAACGATTCGCCCTTCCATGCGCTGCCCTTCCGCCGAAAAACCCGTTCGCCGTACCTCGACAGCGACACGATCCCCGTGCATCGCGTCTTCGACCGCGTGCCTCGGGATAAAAACATCGCCTTCGATGTTCGGGATCGGCTCTTCCGGGACCACAAATCCGTAGCCATCCTGATGCAACACCAGCCGCCCGCTGATGGCTTTGCCTCCCTGCCCGCCACGAGAAACTTGGCTTTCCTTGTGGTCCCCCTTCCGCTGTTCCGACTCCGTCTTTTGGGTCTTTAACCGGTATTTTCCGACTGCCACTTCGACAATCAAATTGCGTTTCTTCAGTTTCGACAGCGTTTCGAACAGGGCTTTTCGCTCGTTTTTCGCCAGGTGGAGCCCTTGCGAAATCTCCATAGCCGAAACGCTATCCTGCCTAACTTGCAGAAAACGCAATATGTTATCGGGACTGAGCGATGTGCTTCGCGACATAACCTTTCACGCTAATCGAAAGTTATAAAAATTTCGTAAGGATTGTGGCTTTTTCTTGCACTCTCTCGCAACAAATTTCCCATTTTTTGGTTAAATAGGGCAGGCCAACACACGACCGATAAGCCACCCTCCGTCAGGCTTATCGGATTCCCCGCAAGGGGAAGAATGGGGAGGCGAGAAGACCTGGCTCGCCTCCCTTTTCGTTTCTCGTGGAACGTTCCTCCTTCGTCATCCATCTAATAGCGTGCGTGTTATAATCCACTATGGGTGTCACTCTAAAAGACATCGCTCGAGACCTCGGCGTCAGCGTTATCACGGTCTCCAAAGCCCTCCGCAATCACTCCGACATAAGTGAGCAAACCAAGGCGCGCGTGCTCAAGCGCGTTCAGGAGCTCAACTATCGTCCCAATCTAGCCGCTCGAGCGCTCGTTACAGGTCGCACCAACATGGTCGGATTTGTCATCCCCGATCTGCTGAACAGCTTTTTCTCCGAAGTCGTCCGCGGCGTGGCTGCTGCCCTTAGAAATACCGGATACACGCTCGTTGTGACTTCGTCCGAGCAGGATCCAAAGCTCGAACGCCAGGCCGTCGAACAGTTCATCACGCGCCGTGTCGACATGCTGCTGATCGCGTCGACTCACTGGACCGTCGAGATGTTCCGCCGCATCGAGGAAGCGGGCATCCCCTACATTTTGATTGACCGCAGTTTTGTTGGACTGGCTGCCCATTTCGTGGGCGTCAATGACGAAGAAGTCGGCGCGCTGGCCACGCAACATTTGATCGATACTGGTTGCAAACGCGTTGCGCACATCGGCGGACCCGCGTTGAGCCCTTTGCTTGGCCGTCTTGAGGGCTACAAACGCGCGCTGACAAAGAACGGAATTGCCTTCGACCCCGATCTGGTGATGAGTGCCGATCGTGCCGAAGAGATGGGTGACGCGGTCGCCTACAACGCCACGCAAATCCTTCTTGGCCAGAACCCTCGCCCCGACGGAATCTTCTGCTACAACGACGTGGCGGCGTACGGTGCCATCGCCGCCGTTCTGGATGCAGGCCTGCGCGTTCCAGACGACGTGAGCGTCATCGGCTGCGGCAACCTTCTCTATAACAAGTTCATACGCGTCCCTGTAACGAGCGTGGACCAGCAAAGCGCCGTGATCGGCCAGCGTGCCGCCAAGCTCGCCCTTCAGTTGATTGAAGCCGACCAGCCAGTGGTGCCCAAGCCCATCTACCTGGAACCCCGCCTCGTTGTCCGAGCCTCCACCCGCAAGCAAGTGTCTGCGGCCAAGTCCTGACTTCTATCGCTAATCCTTAATTTTTCAATTTGCTGAGCCAGTTTTCCGGCCAATTACGCAATAAACCAAGACAGGATTTCGATTGACCGGGAAGCCTGTCCGCCGGTTTTGCTTTGCTCGATTCAAAACGGCGCTCTCGTTTCGCCTTTCGGCAAACCCCGGTCGACAGCATGCCGCCAGCGAGGTTCCAGTACCTTGTCTCGCCCGCGGTCAGGTCACTGTGGAGGTGACATCATGAAAAAAATCCTCGTTACCCTGGTTTCGTTTCTCGCGTTCGGCTCCCTCGCGCCCCAGCTTTCGGCCTCTCCCGGCGATGACCTCACCGTGACCAAGAAGATGACGGTGAACGGCGCCGAATTCTCTTCGCAGTCCTTGATCAAAGGTCCGCGTGAGCGCTCCACCATGCAGATGAACGGCATGGCGGTGAATACGTCGATCCGCCAGTGCGACTTGCATCGCTCGCTCACGATTCAGGACAGCACAAAAAGCTTTCTCGTTCGCCCGGACGTGGACGAGTCCGTGGAATCGAAAGACAAGAAGGACGCTGCCCCTGCCGCCAGTCCGGCGAGCTCCGGCGGAGTCATCACCTACCACTCCACCGCGATAGACACTGGCGAGCGCAAGCAGATTCTCGGCTATAGCGCCCGCCACTTGAAATCGACAATCGTGGCCGAGCCGAGCGCCACTGCGTGCAACTCTTCTAAATCCACGTACGACATCGACGGCTGGTACATCGATCTAAAGACGGTCCCTGGCGCCGGTACCTGTCGCGCGTTCACCCCTGCCTCTTCTTCCGGCGATCCCGGCGGCTGCCTGGACAAAATTCTCTATAAGCAGGAAGGTTCCGTGAAGGTCGGTTACCCGGTCCAGGAAACGATGACCATCACGATAGACAAAAATCCTCCCTACACAATTTCGTCCGAGGTCACTGGCATCCAAAAGGGCCCTCTCGACGCGGCACTGTTTGAAGCGCCGATGGACTATCGCCAGGTGTCTTCGATCGCTGAACTCCGCGGCGTGCCGCAAAACATGCCGAACGGCGCGAACTACGCGCAAACCGTTCAGCCTCAGCAGCAGATGCCGCCGCAGCAACAACCACAAACCATTCAGCGGTCTTCCATTGCGCAGATGTTGAATCCTGCTGCCGCTCCCGCGGCCAATCTCGCCCTCCAGCAGCAAGCGATGGCGCAGATGCAGATGCTGAACAATAGTCAAGGCGGCCAAATGACGATGCCGAACATGCAGGGAATGCCCGGAATGGGCGGCAATCAGGCCGCTAGCCAACGCGTCGCCGCGCCGCAAGCGCTTGGCCCGAAACAGCCCGGCCACATTCGCGTCGGCGTCGTCACGCCCGATGCGCAAGTCGGCCAAGGCACCAACGCCGGCCAGGATTACGGCACTCCAATCCGCAACGCGATGATCCAATTGATGAGTGGTCCGGCAGTTGAAATCGCCGCGATCGATTCCCACATTCCAATTCAAATTCAGGCCGAGGCGCAGCAAAAAGAGTGCGACTACATTCTCTTCTCAAGCGTCGTCGTGAAGAAACCTGCCAAGAGCGGCTTCGGCAATTTCATGAAGATGGCCGCACCGGTCGCCAGCATGGCTCCTATGATGGGCGGCGGAATGGGCGGCGCGATGGCGAGTTCTATGGCATCGCAGGCGGCTTCCGTTGCAGCGCAACAAGCGGCCTCGAACCAGCTCAGCCAGTTTACCGGCCAAATCAAATCCAAAGACGACATCACTGTCCAGTATCAACTCGTTGCGCCTGGCCAATCTGCTCCGAAAACGCAAAACACTCTGCAAGCGAAGGCCAAGGCAGACGGCGAAGATGTGATGACGCCGCTCCTCACGCAGGTCGCGACGACTGTTTTGACCGAAGCGACGAAAAAGTAGCTTCGGTCATCTTTTGTTTGACCAGCAGCGGCGCCTTCAGGCGCCAGCCTTCGCTATGGATGGATCCACGCCAGATTGTCGAAATGCAGCGCTTCGCCGTGCACAAATCGAAAATTTACAACCGAACTTGGGTCTCGCCATCCAGTACGCACGCGCCGCAGCTCGCCCGGTTTCAGCGTCACCGAAACTGCGCGGGTCTCCGGCGAACTGACGTTCACCATGGCTTCGCTCGAGCCACCGTTGTAAACGTCGATGCCTGCAAAGATCTGCGGCGCCGAAAACCAGACATTTGCATTGTCCGAGTTCTGATCCTTCAACGCGACATGAAAGGTGCCGAACTTTCCGCCCGGCACCGCAATTTGCCATTGCGAATCGCTCCACCCAATCGGTGCGCTCGGATAAAAACCATCCAGCACAGTGCCTGCGGCGAGGTGCGGATCGTCGAACGTCACCACTCGTACCGGCGTACCGCCGCCGGCTCCTTGTATTGCAACGTCGCGCGCGCCTTCATGCCGCACGCGCATCACATGCGTCTTTTCATCGAACGTGTAGCCCGGCTGCGTGAGGTCCGCGCGTTTTGGCAGTGGCTTTCCATTCGCTGTCACAAATTCCGGCGTGAAATCCAGCCGCAGCACTTCGCTCGCATCCGCGTCGAAAGTCGAATACACCACGGAACCCGTTCCATAGAAAATTTTCGTAACCGGCGAAACTCCGCCGAGCAAATGCGATTCCTCTTCCGGCGCCCACTCCGGTACTGCCCAGAACGCATCCATCAACCGTCGCGGCCCGTCCGTAAATTCGTCCGTGAACCACCATTGATCCGTGTACGGCGCATGCGCCGCGCCGGGCAGTCCCTGAAAGTACGTCACCCAGTTGTACGAACGAAACGCCGCGTCCTTGTACGCAACGTCGCCCGCCTTCGCGTAGTAAAACGCTTCCACCGCCGCGAGCCGCGCTGTGTGGCTCTCGCAGCATTGATTCGGCAAATTGCAGCAGAACTCTTTGCCGTCGCCCTGCTCCGTCGTCACCGTCGCGCCGTGCACGATGTACTTCGGCCACTTCGGCGTCGTCTTCACCCAGTCAATCAATTTCCGCGAATGCTCGCGCCACTCCGGATCTTTTTCCGGGTGTAGCAGCACATACCGCGCCAGCTCCAGCGGAATCACCTGGTTCATGTTCTCCATGCCGGGCCCGACGTCCTCGAAATAGCCGACCCAAACATTGTTCGTCATCGGATATTTCATCAGCCAGGCCCAAGCGCCTTCGCGCACGCGCTTGTACGATTCCACGTCGCCTAGCCCGATGCGCATCAGCTCATCAAACAGCATGATCGGTTCGACTACGTTCGCCGTGTACGGGCTCATCCCGCGGCCGCCTTCGATCGATCCATCGCGCGCAAAGCACCGGAACGCCCACGGCGAATTCTTCTCGTCGCCCGTCTTGAAGTGTTTCACCAGCATTTCCGCGCAGCGAACCGCTTCGCGCAGATATTTCGTGTTGCCGGTCATCTCATAAAGCCGCAAATACGCGTAACCATCGGCGCCGATCAGGTGCGGTTCAACAAAGTCCTCGCCGTGCTGGCTCCATCCCGTGTAGCGCTTCGCGCCCGGATTCGCCGAGGGATACGGCACGCCCGCCCACGAATAGCTTTCGGGCGTCAGCCCATTTTCCAATTCATAGTTCATGAAGTTTTCGAGCATCTCCAAAGTCCGCGCATCGCCCGTATACGCATAGAGCCGTTCAACGAATCCCTGCATCATCGCGCGCGGATACGCGGTCGAATTCACCCAATGCAATTCCGGAAACAGTTCGTAGGTCGTTCGGTCAAAGTCGAAGCAGCAATAAAAATAGTCCAGCCGTTGCCGGTTGTACTGGTCCCAAAGAATCGTCCACTGCGTCAAAAAGTGCGACGAGTACGAGAATCCCGTATCGCTCGCCATCGGCCAGGGCAGCAATTTCCCCTGTGCATCGAGCTGCACCGGCCGCCCCGCGATAGTCGGCTCATTCACTGTCGAAGTCACCGGCCACTGCTGCTGCCCTGCCGCCAGGCTCGCACAAAACAAACTCAGCGCCATCATTCGCAAGAAACGCATCGCATCTCCTCGCATTCGGCAAGAGCATATCCGCTTCGTTTCGGTTTTTACACTACGCCGTAGCCCACGCTGCGCTGTAGCTCAGGCCTTTGGCCGGCGGCTTTGGTAGCGTAGCCACTCATGGCTGCGCCCACTTCTCAATTCGCGGAGAACGACAATTTGGCTGCGCACACTTGGAAGCGGACCATATCAACTATTGGTTTTTCCTGATGACTGAAGACTGAGAACCGAAAACTGCATATTTGGTGCGGATGAGAGGACTCGAACCTCCACGGGTGTTACCCCACAGGCTTCTGAGACCTGCGCGTCTGCCAGTTCCGCCACATCCGCACTGCTGTTCGCTCGCGAAAGCTTTGAAGCTGTACAACGAGGCTTGTCTATTTTCTCCGCCCCTCGCCGCCTTTGTCAACGCGGCACCTCCGTCAGCGCTGGTGTCCATTTAACCGGCTCTTCCAACGCTACGACGTTTTCCACTGATCCAGCTACGATCTGTGCCTCAGACATGCCCATGTCTCCGAATCCTTTCCAATCTGGCGCAGTGAAAGGGGACTTCTTAAGGTGGGCTGCATGCACAGCTTTTGAGACTCCGTCGCCGCGACTATCGGTGTCGCAATCGCAGTGTCTCCCAACTCCCGTCCGCCGTCCAGCCGCCATCCACCACCAGCGCATGTCCATTCACGAACCCGCTCTGCTTTTCATCGGCAAGAAAAAGAATCGCCCGCGCAATATCGTCCGGCGAAGCAAACCTTCCCATCGGCACTCGCCCCGTGATGTCCGCGTCGGTATAACTTCCGCTCGCCTGGTCCGCCTGATCCATTTCCGTCTTCACCCAACCGGGACACACCGCGTTCACCCGCACTCCGCGCCCGCCCCATTCCGCCGCCAGCGTCCGCGTCATTCCGATCAATCCATGTTTCGAAGCGTTGTACGCCGCGCGATCCGCCACGCCCACCAGTCCCGCAATCGACGCCACATTCACAATGCTTCCCGACTTTTGCGCCAGCATCGCCGCGCCAAACACCTTCGACAGCAAAAACGGCGCCACAAGATTCACTTCCAGCACACGCCGAAAATCTGCCGCGCCAATTTTTTCCGCATTCTCAATAAAACTGATTCCCGCGTTGTTCACCAGCACGTCCACGCGGCCCCATCTTTTCTGAACGGTACGCGCGAATTTCTCGACTGTCGCTTCGCCCGAGATGTCCCCAACCAGCACAATCGCCTCCGCCCCAGCGCCCTCGACGGCCTTAAGCGTCTCAACCGGCTCCCGCAGGTCCGCCAGCCCCAGCCAATACCCCGCCTCCGCAAACACCTCCGCCGTCCGGAGCCCAATCCCCTGCGCCGCCCCCGTAATCACCGCAATTTTGGCCCTTTTTCCGTCCTCCACCGCTCCTCCAGCCCGCCCGCCAACTATTCGTTGAGGTGATGCAGAACCAGAACACTAGCTTTTCTTATTCTCGGTGCTATACTCCGCCTGAGAATACCGTATCACCCCTTGCCCGCTGTCCTCAGCCTCTCCGACAGTTGGCACCGCGGATCGGTTCCAGTGGGAGGTCAATATGGAATCCATTCAGGGGCCCGTCTTGTATCTACTGATCGCCTGTGGAGCTGTCACTGCCGCATTTCTGGGCTTGCTCATCTGGAAGAGCCTGCTCGAAAGCCACGAGGACGATCAGATCTTTCTCGGCACAACTGAGCAGCATTTGGCTCGTGAACAGCAGTTGCTCGTCGCCAAAATCAACACTCTAACCCGGCCGATTATGATGACTGGAATTTTGGCGGGCGTGCTGCTCCTGTCCGCTGCCGGACTCTGGGTCTATCACGGCCTGAAGCAGTTTTAGTGCCCTCGATAAGTCCCTCGACCAGCCCTCACTGTGACGGAGGTTTGCTCGCCGTTCCTGCCGGCGCGGCTGGCGTGCCTGCGGGCTGACCCTGCTTCACGGTTTGAACGACCGACGTGTGGTCGTGCACGATCAGCCAGCGCGTATCACGTTTCACCAGTATCAGGGTCGTCTGGCCTCGCGCCGTCGTCAGCGCATCGTCAACGAGCGCTTCGAACTCCCATTGATAGCACGCCCATGCCGTCGTTCCATTCACTTTAATGTAGGTGCCCATCCGGTCGAGTCGCACTCTCTGCATGTGCGATTTTTGCTGTTCGTAAAGCGCCTTGAAATTCGTCCATCCGACCACCGGCGCAGCCCATCCTCCGTTCACCACAGAAACGTCTTCCGAGTAAAATTTGTGCATGCGCTCTGTGTCGCCCAGTTGCCACGCGCCCAGGTATTCGCTCAGCATGTAGTCGATCTGTTGCTCATCCGAGAGCGGCACCACCGGATTAGCGTTGTCGTTGTTCACCTTCGGCGGCTCGTTCTTTTTCTTCTTCTTGTCGTTCTGCGCCGAAGCGCCCGCTGCGGCCGCCAGCGAAAATGCCATAGCCAGCATCGCAACCAGCGCCGTCATCCGCCGCAAAGCCTTGCGTTCAGTCTTTAATCTCGCCGCGCCGAGCCCAGCCATAAATTTCTCCCTCTCACATTCAGCAACGTGATGGTTGTCATCCCGAGGCGACCACGAAATTCGCCGAAGGATCTCAACAATTGCGTACGGTAAACCGATTTTCGGCCGCGATGTTAAAGCGAGCCGCAAAAAAACTCCTACGCAAGCAGTGTACGTCAGCGCGAGCGCGACGCGCTCAGCAGGTTTACAAACAGGCGATACGCACCCGGCACGCCTTCGGGCAGTTGGCGGAAGAACGCGATGCCCGTGTAGATGTAAGTTCCCTTGCCGAGCTTTGTATAAAGCAGTGCGCCGTCCAGATCCTTTTCACCCGGATCGTTCAGCGCCAGCAGTGGCGTGTAGCGCGAATCGTATTCGCTCCAGAAATAAAGCCCGCGTTCCTGCACCCAACCCTTGAAATCGTCCTGCGTGATCTTGTTCGGCGCATTCAGCAGCAAATCATCCGGCTTCAGGAATTTCACCGGAGAATTTTCGTCTGTAATTCGTGGCAGCGGATCGCCTTGCTTGTTCGCAATCTTCGCCGGATATGGCGCGTAGTTTTTTCCGTCCCAGGCAAAATCGCGCTGGTATTGCACCACAAGCGTTCCGCCATTCTGCGCATAATCGAGCAGCCGCTGATTCGCTCCCGGCAATTCGCTGCGCAACTCATACGCACGCACTCCGACGACAATCGCATCATATTTGGAAAGATCGCCAAAATTCAGCGCATTCGCATCCAGCATCTCCACGTGGATGCCCAGCATCTTCAGCGCATCCGGCACCGGCTCGCTCTCCGCGCTGATATATCCCACGCGCAAATTCTCCGGCACCTTAATGTCAAACGCATGCACCACGGTTTGCGCCGGCTCCTCCCATACCAGCGTCGGCATCGAAACCAGCGGCTCGACCGAAGTCGTAAACTTCTCCTCGCCGCGCTTCGCATACGCTTTAATCGTGTAATTTCCCGCAGCCAATTTTGCCGGCGGCGTCACCCTAAGTTTCGCGTACCGGTCGCCTTGCCCTGCAAAACTCACATCCACCGCGCCGCTGCTCTTCCATCCCGCCGGCACTTCCAATCCGGCGCTCACCGTCGCCGCCTTCTGCGAATACGAATGCACCCGCAAAAAAACATCAAACGGCGCATGCTTTGCCGCCAGCTCCTCAATCTCCTGCTTCGGCTCCACCGCCAACGTATACGCCGGAACGATCCTCACCGGTACCTTATTGACGCTTGTTGAGCTGGCTGCGACGTGGGTTAGAGACTCTCTCGCGTCAAAGCCATAATCACCCACGTTCATCCGCACACTTAACACGGCAAGGGATCGCGATTCCGCAGCAAAACTACGCCGCCGTTCAGGCGGCGGAGCTGACTCAACGCCCACTGAAATTACTTCAGCTCCGCTGCTGTCTTTTGTTCGCTTGAGTTCTTTCATTCCCTCTGATAGCTCAAGAACCGGCAATCCAACTGCGCAATCGACGCCAGGTCGGCACTGAACGCGAGCCCGTACTTTGAGTTCGTCGCCTACTGCCACGTCGCTCAGATCCGCCGTTGCCTCCATTTGCATGCCCGCGGCCAAACCGACTGCGCGGGAGAGTCTGGCTTGTTCGGTTGCGAGAAGGTCCCAAATCACAACTTCATTCTTGCACGCAGAGGATCGAGTTAATTTAAAGCTCGCACTAATCGAAAAGAAAGTTTGGGCCGCCTTTGCCGTCAGTAGGGTTGCTTCCTTCCAGTGCAAATCTAGAGCCTGAGTGCGCGCTTGATTAAGCATCTGATCCACGGCCTTCAGTTTTCCAGTCAGTTCTCCTGGAGCGGCACACCCTGCCTCGGAAAATCTATTCACAAGACTCGACAACGGCTCCGCAAGCGCCTTCGCATCGAATTCAGAACCGTCCTCTCGCTCCACAGCGACCGGTCTTCGCAGAAAAGGCGAATTCACAAACGCGGAAATCCCCTGCGTTTTATGACTCACGAACGCATCAAGCCCGATGTCTCTCCACGATTTTCCCCATAGAGGAGAAATCTCTTCGATCGGCAATCGAAATCCCTTGGGGTTCTCCGATCCCCGCTCCAGATCGAGAATCACCACGTTGCGCAGCTCACTCGACAGCAAATCCGGGCAGCTGGCGCAGTAAATGTTCTCCGGATCTGCAGCGCGCTTGACAGCTTCTGGTACGAGCAGCCCCGCAGCTTGATGATGGCCATGCCCTTGATGAACTCCACCCCAACCGTTGATGACAATGTTCGGCCGAAATTCCCGAAGGACGCCAACCATGTCGCTTAGTACTTCGTCGCCCCAAATTTTCTCCGCTTCTTCCGGCGTCTTGCAATACCCAAAATCTTTCGCGCGCGTGAAATAAAGCTTCACGCCATAGCCGCGCGTCGCCGCCAGCAACTCCTCTGTCCGAATCAATCCCAGTTGTGGCGCCTGCTCCGGCCCCAGTGCATTTTGTCCGCCTTCACCGCGCGTCAGCGAAAGTAGCGCCACGTCCGCATGCAGCCCTCGCGCCAAATACGTCAGCACCGCCGCGCTCTCATCATCCGGATGCGCTGTCACATACAAAATCCGCGTCGTCACGCGCGCGCTGTCAATCGCCTCAATCGTTTCCGCAAGCCCGGGCCCAGTTCCCGGCGCTGCGGGAAACTGCGCATAGCTCCGCCAACTCGCAAAACTCAACGCCAACGCCGCCATCACCGCGATCTTTCGCATAACTCTCCCGCGCTTCAGCGTCTAATTCCGCGCACCTTCATCTGACGCGTTTCTCCGGTTCCGCGTTACCTTCTAAGCATCCGCGTCCCCATCTTTCTTCTACTGACGACTGGCGACTGATGACTGTTGACCGCCGTTCTCAAACGGCCACTGCTTTTTCTCCTTCGCCCAAATCAAATAAGCCACCACGCCCAGCGCAATCTCCAGCAATCCCCACTTCCGCGCCGGTCCCGTCTGCCAAAAAAGCCACGCCCAGCCAAACATCGTCAGAACCGCCGGCGCCGGGTACAGCCACATCTTGAACGGAAACTTTTCCGGCCCCCATCGCCGTCGCAACATCATCAATCCCACCGCCTGGCCGATAAACTGCACAATCAGTCGTACCGCCAGAATTCCCGCGATGCTCGTCTGCAAATCCAGCGTCACGCTCAAGATCAGCGCCAGAGCTCCCAGCACCAGCAGCGAAACATGAGGGAAATGTTTCGTCGGATGCACTTTCGCAAAGACCGACAAAAAATTTCCGTCCAGCGCCGCCGAATACGGAACCCGCGAATACCCCAGCAGCACGGAAAACACGCTCGCCAGCGCAATCCAAAGCACCATGCACGTCACCACTTGCGCCGCGCCGTGCCCGTACAATCGCTCCACAAACAAACTCGCCAGAAATTTCGAATCCTGCGCCTCGCGCCACGGCACCACGCCCAAAATGCTCGACTGCATCAGCAAATACAGCGCCGCAATTCCCAGCACCGAAAGAAAAATCCCGCGCGGAATATTCTTCTCCGGCTGCTTGATCTCTCCGCCCAAATGGCAAATGTTGTAGTAGCCCCAGTAGCTGTAAACCGTGCTCACCATCGCCGAACCCAGTCCCGCAAACCACAAAGACGAAAACGAAAAAGCGCCCGCCGGAAAATCGAACGCAAGTTTCTTGTCAAAATGGGTCATGCCGCCCCAGATCAACCACAGCATTGTTCCAATCACGCCGGCCCACAAGAGCACGGAAATTTTCCCAATCGCCGTAATGCGCCGGTAGAGCAGAACAATCAACAGCAACACCAGCCCGCCGGAAATCGCCTTCGCTTCCCATTTGTTCAACGGATGCAGATAGGTCGCATAGCGCGCAAATCCAATCGAAGCCGAAGCCACCGAAAGCGGCGCCTGAATAAATGTCTGCCACACAAAAAGGAACGACATTAGCCGTCCCCATTTGTTCGGCCCGTACGCTTCACGCAAAAAAACGTACGTCCCACCCGCTTTCGGCATCGCCGCGCCGAGTTCGCTCCAGACGAACGCGTCCAGTGTTGCAATCACCGCGCCTGCCAGCCACGCGATCATCGCCTGCGGCCCGCCCATCGCCTTGATCACCAGCGAGCTCACCACGAACGGGCCAATCCCCACGATCTCAATCATATTCAGCGCGACGGCCTCTTTCAGCCCAAGCCCGCGCTCCAGCTGCCCATTCGCCTTGTCCGATTGCCCGTTCCCGCCCTCATTCATCGTCCCGCGAGAATAGCAAACCCACCGCGTTTCGTCTTTTTTCCGCGCCCCATGCCTAGATGCTTACGTGCACACATTAAGAGCGCAGTTCGATGCCGTTCGAGCCATTCTTGTGTTACAAAAGTCTTCTTGTGACTGCAACGTGGGGTTTTGCAAAGGGTCTCGCGCCGGGCGAGGTCCGTTCGCGGCCGTTCCTCTGGCTGGTGACCGCCGCCCTTACCGGCGGCATTGTCATGTCGCTCGAGCTTGCCGCATTTCGCCTGTACGCCCCCTATTTCGGCTACTCGATCTACGTTTGGGGCACCATGATTTCCGTCGTCATGGCCGCTCTCGCGTTGGGTTACGCTTTGGGTGGTTGGCTCGCCGACCGCAGCCGCTCAGGCACGATTCTCTACGTCGTTATCGTCAGTAGCGGGATCTATCAACTGGCCGCACTGTTTGTCGAGCGTCCCATTCTCCGTTGGCTCTGGCAATCAGGCGAATTCTTCGGTACCACCATCGCCAGCCTGATTATTTTCGTGCCGACCATGACGGCGCTCGCCGTAACTGCGCCCTTCGTCATTCGCCTCCTCGCCCGTGCCGAACACATCGGAATCACCGCCGGCAAAGTGTACGCACTCTCCACCGCCGGCAGCATCGTCGGAATCCTCCTCACGGCTTTTTACCTGGTTCCCCGGCTGGGTACGCGAATGACTCTCCAAATCTTATGCGCGTCCACTCTGCTTGTCGGCGCATTCGGCCTCGTTAAAAGAACCGCCGCTGCTGCCGCAATTTTCCTGGCGGCCATCGGCGCCCTCCTTCTTCCGAAGCTCACTTATTCGCCTGCCGTTCTTTGGACCACCGAATCTGCCTATAACTGGGTCGCCGTCATGCATCACGACGATCTTCGCTGGCTGGTTCTCAATCACCCCGCGTATTCTCAAACCACCCGCAAGGTCGGCGCAATTTGGGCCGGCTCCTATTCGGATGACTTCGCTCTCGGCCCCACTCTCGTCCCCGCCCACCGGATGTTGGCCCTGGGTTTGGGCGCGGGTGGAGCCATCACTTCAACCCTTGCCGTAGCCCCGCAGCTTCATGTAGACGCCGTGGAAATTGATCCCAAGGTTGCGGATGTCGCCGCCAGATATTTCGGTTTGCCGGTTGGCGGCGGCAATCTCTCCGTCCATATTGCCGATGCGCGCCCGTGGCTCGCTTCTTCTGCGCAGACCTTCGATCTAGTTCAGGTCGATATCTATCAAGGCGGTCCGTACATCCCGTTCTATCTCATCACCCGGGAATTTTTTGAGGAAGTCACCTCCCACATCAATCGCGGCGGGCTTCTCATGATGAACGTTTACGATACCAGCCGTTCTCACGAGCTGCTCTTGGCCACTGCCTCAACGCTCAGGCTCGTCTTTCCTTCCGTCTTTGTAATCTCACGCAGCGACGGAAATCACGTCGTCCTCGCCTTTCCAGGCCAAGTATCGCTGTCCGATATCCGCCAGCGATTGTCGCGCGCCGATGGCGACGCTGCTCTCCGCGCGATTGCCGCGCACGCTGCGGACGATGTTCGCGAACTCATCCCTCCCGCCGGAACCACCATCTTCACCGACGATCGCGCTCCGGTCGAGGAAATCACTCGTCGCATGCTTCATTCGGCTAGCTGATCCTTTCCGCGATCGGTGCCTTCTATTGGGCCTTTAAGCCTTCCCCTTCACCATGCTCCGCACCATCGCAATCTGTCCGCCGTGCCAGATCGTGTGCTGCACAATTCCATTCAGCAGGTATTCGTAAGGATAAGCCCGCCCCGGCGTCTGCTTCCCCAGATCCGCTTCCGGAAAACTCCGCATGCGCTCTTCCAGCAGATCGCGGCTCCGGTTCCACTGCTCCAACAGTTCGCGCCACGGAATCGCCGCCTCCGCCCACTCTTTCTCCGCTTCCCACTTCGGTATCGGACAACTCTCCGAAGTTTTCCGGATCCGTTCATTCCAAAGCAAAAGGTGCTGCAGCAACTCCGCAATCGTATGCGTCGCGCTAGCGGGCTTGGTCACCGCCATCTCCGGCGTAATTTCCGTCAGCATCTCCCCAATCGCCGGCCCGTACCACGCACCTTTCACCGTCACCGCCCGGTACGCCGCCGCAATCTCTTCGCACTTGTTCACGTGGTCTTCTCCCCGGCTCGCATCTGCTTTCTGTCTTTCCGGGTGCCAGTGTATCTCAGCAACCGTGAAGGATGGATACCACTACGGGCGGCGTTATGCCCTCAGGCCCTGGCAGTCGACTTTCTTTCCTAAAGAGTCGAGTGTCGGATTAACGCAATGCGGGAGAAGGCGAAAGTTTGTGTTTCTGGCTGTAGAGAGCCTCGTCCGCGGCGCAGAGAATATGCTCGACGGTGTGGCCGTCGTTGGGATACTCCGCGACACCGATGCTCGCCGAGATTCGGGGAGTCTCGGGGTCGTTCGCCAGCCGTTGTGAAATACGTTCGGCCACTTGGCAAGCCTGTTCGAAGGGGGTTTCGGGCAAAACCAGCGCGAACTCGTCGCCGCCATAACGCGCGGCCGTGTCAACCTCACGGCTGTTGAACCTTAGGACTTCGGCGATTCTGGTCAGCGCCCGGCTACCAGCCAGATGCCCGTACGCGTCGTTGATCTTTTTCAGGCCATCGAGATCCAGCAAAAGAACGCAAAATGGCCGTCCCGTGCGGCCATAACGCTTGACTTCCAAATCGATTCGGTCGAGCAGAAGGCGGTAATTGGCGAGTCCAGTGAGCGGGTCGGTCACCGAGAGCAGTTGTGTGTGCTCTTCCTGGCGCCGCCGCTCGGAGACCTCGGCGGCGAAGGCCAGCGTCATCACAACCTTTATTCCCAAAAAAGCTTGCAAGAGAAGCAACGAATCGTTCGGCGACGGCCGCGCAAAAGGTCCGTAACCCATCTTCGTTCCGACCACGGCGATACAAGCGAAAATAAAAATTACCGCCGACGATTCCCTCTGGCCGAACCGAAATGCCGCCCACACGAAGAAAGGCGTGCACAAGAATGTCCACGGGTCGTTTCTCATCTGCGCATGAAAGAGCGGCCCATAGACGATGCCGGCGGTCAATAGCAGCATGCTGACCAAGACCGCCGCCTCGAGCATCTGGCGTTCCGTCCATTTCGGTCGGGGATTTGCTGTCCAAAGGAGCAAAAGAGGCGTGAAAACGAGGGCGCCGGCGCCGTCGCCTAGCCACCAGGTGCGCCAAATCTGCCAGTATTGGTTCCAATCGGCGAACCCGCCCAGGCTCAGGCTCGTCACCCCGAAAGTAGCCGCAACCATCGTGCTCAGAACACCCGCATAGAGTCCAAAGCGGAGAATGTTCCATGTTTTTTCAAACGCGCGGCGGCCGTTTGCAAAGCGGTTCACAAGATAAGCCGCAAGAAGCGCCTCCAGCGTATTGCCGCTGGCGATTCCAAGCGACGTGAGCGCCGTGCCCGCCGTGGTCTCGTTCACGACGAACGCTCCGGCAAGAATGGCCGGCCAAAACCGCGGGCCCAGTGCCAGGAGCGCCGCGATTGCTACGCCGGTCGGAGGCCAAACGGGAGCGGCGCTGGGATGAATCGAGGCGAGGCGCAGGCTCAACTTGGCTGCGACGATGTAGACGGCGCAGATCCCTATCCCGATCAGCAGATCTTTGGAAATTTTCGGACGCGTCATGCCAACCCACACTTGGCCCCCCGGGCGGGAGAGGTCAAGGGCCCTGGTTCCGTCAACTTTCAGCTATAAGGATACCGCCGTTCGCCCTTCGATATCCTCCCGCAAATCACAAGTTCCAAACGGTTATCGGGTCTTTCCCGTACCTGCAGGATGCCCTCGGTTTGTGAGCGTGATCTTCGCTTTTTCTATTCTCGGGTGGCCCCGCCAAAAAAAAGTCTGTCATCCCGGCCGAAGCAGCCCGGCTTTTTCCTGCGTGCAAGAAACGCCTATTTCACCACCGGCAACACCACTCGCGACGCCATCTTCGGCGTGCAATAAATCTTCTGCGTCGCCTTCACAAAATCTGCCGCCGTCGCATCGTAAATACTCTTCACAAACTTCTGCGGATTTCGGTCAATCAGCGGAAACCACGTGGACTGCACCTGCACCATCATCCGGTGCCCCTTCAAAAAAACGTGGTCATGATCCCGCAAAGGAATCTCCCACTCCGTCGCCTCATTCGCCTTCAAGGCCTCCGCATGTTCGTAGCTCTTCAAATACCGCCCGCGCCGCACCTCCATCGCAATTGGCAATTCGTAGCCGTTCAACGATTGCGCGAATTGCCCGGGCTTCGGCCCCGCTTCCGCTTCCCACGCATTTTTTTGTGCATCCTGCGGATACACGTCAATCAGTTTCACCACAAAATCGCTGTCCGTCCCCGAGCTCGACGCAAATAGCGACGCCGCCAACGGCCCCGTCACCACCAAATCTTTCTCCAGCGGCGCGCTCACGAACGTCAGCACATCCGGCCGCCCGTCCACGAATCGCTGGTCCGCCACTTCCCACGTCCGCCAGTCGCCCGCCGGATACGTCGGCGAAATCGGCCGCTGCCGGTAAGGCACCGGATTTGCCGGGTCCGACAAATATTCGCGAAACGCGCCG
>Ga0247666_1000009_pt1 | contig 153293 bp, 126 predicted proteins | sample CNK07_metaG_FD_183025 | JGI IMG/M metagenome (GOLD analysis project Ga0247666, IMG submission 183025) | Soil microbial communities from Purdue University Martell Research Forest, Indiana, United States - CNK07 | ecosystem: Environmental > Terrestrial > Soil > Temperate forest > Bulk soil...
ACGCGGACTACTTCGTCCCCGAGAGATTCGTGCAGGAGATCGCTGCTCTCGATCCACCTCCGGACGTCGATGGCTATGAGGCAGCATTCATCTATGCAGTCAATGGCAGGCCACTCCGGGCCACGCTCTACACGCCTCGGCCGGTATTACTTCGCCGCGGTGCATTCGAAATCTGGCAGGACGGCCATACGCAGCGCGTCCGCGTGCAGGGCCGCACGGAGCGCCTGCGTACGCGTCTGATTCACGATGACCGCAAGGATCTGCGCCGCTTCATCGAGCGCCAACGCGCCTACATGCGGAAGGAGTCGCAGAAATTACGGGCAACGCCCTGGCGCAAGCTGCCCCTTTCCGGCCGCATCCGCAAGCTACGAGTCGTGTCGCCCTTCGCCACCCTGGCGTACGTGCTCTTCGTGAAACGGACGATTCTCGACGGCGCCGCCGGTTTGCGCTACGCGTTGGAGCGATTCCTTGCCGAGGGCATTCTGTCGATCGAGTTGTTCAGAAAGCGAGGATGACTCGCGTAGCCTCGGGACAGAGACCAGGCAGGGTTCCTGATGTCAGTTCACGGTCACCGCGTCGAGGAACTCGTAGAGCTTTTCGAGCGTCGCGGCTGTGGCCATACGCGCCTCTTCACTTTTCTCCGGTGAATCACAGAGTTGTTCGAGCAGCTCTCGGGCCGTGGCCGAGTGCAGGACATCGGCGGTCATGTGCACGGAGAAGAACGCTACGTCGCGCGGCTCGGTAATGCCGTACCACGCCGCGAGGCCGTCGATCTTCGCTTTCGCTACCGCGGGGATCTGCGACTCGTATGCGTAGAGCGCGGCCAGGCCTTCGTGCAGTGATTCGCTGCTGGCGAAGGTCCGCATCGAGTCGATCAGCGCACGCGTGGCCGCGTTCGGCGTTCCCGACACCACGTCTGCACGATCGAGCGACAGCGCTTCGCAGAACCGCAGCCAGAGCTCGGGATGGTTCTCCGGGCCGCGCTCCTCCTCGATCAGATTCTCGAGAAGATGCTGGCGGATGACCATGTCTTCGGTGTGCGCATGCATCCCGCTCAGGAAGGTCGGAAAGGCCAGCGCGTAGTGGTAGTACTGGCGCGCGTATTCTTCGAGCTCAGGGCGCGACAACTCTCCCGCGCTCCAGCGCTGATAAAACGGGTGATTGAGCAGATGGCGCTGCTGCACTTCCTGATCGAGAGAGCTGACCACGTTCTCCATCCATCCTCCGCAAGCTGCGATTTCAAGAGACGGTATCACGCACACGGCATCATCAACACCGCCCAGCACAAGCAGAACGCAAGAAGGAGCTTTAGTTCGCAGCCGTCAATCTCCACGTTTGCTCGAGCAGCATCGGGGCGACGTACTCCGGCGATTTGTACGCCATCGGTCCACACGGCGTCATGGCCGCCCGGCGATTGATCACCGCGAGACTGAGACCATCGGCGAAATCATAGCTGGCCGTGTACGCCTGATCACGCAGAGAACCGAGCTTGCTCCGGTCGCTTGCACGGCCGTGCTGAATCACTCCCATACAACCTGCTTCGAGATCCACGTACCGCTCAGGAACATCGAGAGCGCCGAGAAGTTCGCGCAACTCTGCCACGAATCGCTGTTCTGCGGAGCGACGATCCCGAAGCGGGATGATCACGGACAACAGCGACGGGCCGCTCATGTAGTGGAGCATCCTCTGACTTCCGGCGTTGAGCGTGTTCGCGTACCACGGCCCCAGCGCACCCTCACGCTCCTCGACGGGCGACAACCGCTCCGGAAGGCCGAACGTCTTTCGATATTTCGCAGTGCAGAGGAGTATGGTCATTGGTCGCGGATCGTAGCGCACCAGGCGATGGCCCCGAGCTCACACGGCGAGCTCAGGTGGCGGGTGGGCTTCCGTCGCTGGGCTCAGCCGCCGCGGCAGGACGCGATGGGCGCATGTAGAACCACCAGTAGATCGGGAAGGCGAACATGCTTCCAAAAAAGAGAATGATGACCCAGAGAACTCGCCTGTCCTGAGCCACTTCGTCACTTCTGAACGCGTGCACAACATAGACGGCCGTGAGCGCGAACATCAGGATCATGGTGAGCAGGTGAAGCGGGAAGATGTACAGGAACAGATCAGTGCGAGGAAACCCGCCATGGTGATCGTTGATCGAGGCAAAGCTGAATGCTATGAAACACAGGAAGAGACAGAAGTAGATCGGCGGCCACACGGTGAGCACCGCGATCAAGTAGGCAACAGACTTCGCCAGCCTCCATGGGGGCGTCATGATGGGAATTCTAAGTCAGTCTGTGGTTCTGTGGTGGACAGGCGCGCCTGCGAGAAGGCGGCGAGCCCGACATGGGCCGCCGCTTGCAGGGATAGCCTGTATCGCGGCTGGCGCGCGGCGCAATCTTGCATCGCCCCAGTCGCTGAATCGGAGGCAACACCCCCATGAAACGAATTGGATTGACGGGCGCAATGCTTGCGCTTCTGCTTTTTGGCACGTCTGCCGGTGCCTACGCACAGCAGGACAATCAGGACAAAGAGCACGGCAACAAGCACGACAAACAGAACAAGGATGAGAAGGACAAGAAGAAGGCTGACAAAGACAAAGGTGATGCCGACGCGGCGAGCAAACAGCAGGCTGCGCAGGCGCAACAGGCCTTGCAAGCGCAGCAGGCACAGCAGCAGGCTTTGCAAGCGCAACAGGCGCAGGCAGCCCAGGCAGCACAGGCGGCGCAGCAACATCCACCACAGCCGCAACCAGCCATTCCTCCAGGAAGGCAGCGCGCACAGCATGGCGCAGCGAACCAGCCGAATGGGCAGCTGATCGATCAACAAAGACAGCAACAAGCCGCGCAGCACCAACAGGAATTAGCGCGCCAGCAGGAACAGATTCGCTTGCAGCAACAGCAGAATCAGGCCAATCAGCAGCAACTCGCGCAGCAACAGATTGCCATTGAACAGCAGCGCGCAAGTCAGTATCAGAACAATCTCGATCAGCAGCTGCGCGTCATCCAGGCGCAGAACGCGCAACTGGAACAGCAGAATCGCCGGTCGCAGTATCAGGCCCAGCAGCAGTATGCGCAGGCTCTGCAAGAGCAGCAGCAGCGGATCAGGAACGAACGGAACTACGACTACAACGGCGACCCCTTCTACCACACGGCCTCAACGTATCGTTACACGATCAGCGGCCAGACGCGCCGGACAAATCGATACGGCGCCGACCTTCTGCGCCAGGCCGTCAATTACGGTTACGACCAGGGATATCGCGCCGGCGAGGCAGACCGGATGGATCACTGGGGATACAAATACCAGGATGCCTTTGCCTATCGTGACGCCAATTACGGCTACTCGGGACGGTATGTCTCGCAGAGCGACTACAACTACTACTTCCGCCAGGGCTTTCGCCGCGGCTACGAAGATTCCTATTATCGAAGAGCCAAATACGGCCGCCGGTCAAACGGCAAGACCACGATTTTCTCGGTGACCATTTCGGGGATACTGAATCTTCGGGTAATTCGGTAGGTTGCGTAGAGACGCGGGGGTCGGGGGTCGGGAGTCGGAGCAGTCGCCATATCTAGTCTCCGACACCCGACAACCGACACCCGACACCCTCACTTCGGGACCTAGAACGCGGGGCTCGGGAGTCGGAGCAGTGGCTGATCATCAGCAGAAATCTCTCCCACACCCCACTCCCCACACCCGACTCCCTCGCTCCGACCCCCGACAACCGACTCCCTCACTTCGCCACCACGAACTCCGCCTTGCAGCCTTCTGACACCCAGATTCCGTCGCGGCCGTAGCCCCAGCTTCGATTGAGGACGCAGTCGGTCTCGCTGATCTGGCGCAGCAGGCCCACACCGTGTGACGCGTCGACCTCGCAGATCTTTTTCTGGCCATCAGCAGACTCGCAGACGAGCTTCATCGCCGTGGGAGGAAGCTTCGCGGTCGCCGGCAAGCGGTAGCCGCCGAGGGCGAATTGGGCGCGGCAGCTTTCGGCGACCCAGACGCCTTTGTCATCGAAGCCCCAGCTCTTGCCGAGGATGCATTCGTTCTCGCCGGTGTTGCGCACGAGCGCGACTCCGTATCTCGTCTCCGCCGGGCAGGCCACGCGGACGTTGTTGTGCGACTCGCAGGTGACGGCCTGGATCGTCGGCTTGGCGACGCCGCGGATTGCGAACTCGGCGCGGCAGCCGCCGCTGACCCAGATGCTCGCCTCGTCGTAGCCCCACTGCCGTCCGAAGCCGCACGTGGTGTTGTTCAGTGTTCGGATGATGCGCACGCCAGCCCCGGTATCCGCGGCACATTGCACCTTCCCGCGGTTGGGTGTCTCGCAGACGACTTTGGCGTCGAGCGCTTCCACGGCTTTCGACGGACTGGCGTGACCGACCATGAATTCGCCGCGGCATCCCTTATCGACCCAGATCTGATCGCGCTCGATGTCGTAACCCCACCCCTCGCTTTCGACACACGCTTTTTCGCCGAGCTGCCGGACGAGCGATACGCCAACCTTCGGATCGGGGGCGTTGTTCAATTCGACGGGGCACCATTCGAGCGTCCCTTTCTGCGACTCGCAGATGATGCGCCGGTTGCCGGTGAGACTGCCGCCGCGAAACGAAAAGTGGCCGCGGCAGCCGCGATCGACCCACACCACGCCTTCCATGCGCGTTCCGTAGGTGGTGCCCTCGATGCAGCGGTTGTCGCTGAGCTCCATCGTCAGGACGGCCTTGCCGGCTGATCCGCCGCGGCATTCGCGGTAGCCTCCCTCCGGCGATTCGCAGGTGATCGATTGCGCCAACGCCGGCGCCGCACACGACAAGAGAACCACACACGTAACGAACCATCTGCGCATTGCTGCCTCCGGACTTGCTGATCATCTGCGCTTCCGGGTCCGGGGTCTAGTACTGATTGGGTTTCCGCGACCGCATCGCAAAAGACGGCGGCGAGGACGCCGCCGGGCCAGCCGGCGGGACGCCGGCACAGGGCCGCGCCTTTAGTAGATGGAACGCTGGCGTCCTCGCCGGCTGGCTCGGAGGCGTCTCGCCTCCGTTGCGCACACCGTCATAGACTCCGCTACGAAGGAGAAGCCCATCATGTCCGAGCACTATTACGAATCAAAACATCTTGGCGCGTTTGGCGATATTGCCGAGGGCGCTCCCGATCTCGCGAAGAAATTCTTCGAGTACTACAACGCCGTTTTCGCGGCCGGCGCGCTCACGGAGCGTGAGAAGGCGCTGATCGCGCTTGCGGTCGCCCATGCGGTGCAGTGTCCGTACTGCATCGACGCCTACACGACCACGAGTCTCGAGAAAGGCGCCGACCTCGAGCAGATGACCGAGGCGGTTCATGTGGCGTGTGCAATCCGAGGAGGAGCATCGCTTGTTCATGGGATGCAGATGAAGGGACACGCGAAGAAAGCGGGGATGTGAAGAAGGGTGAAGGGATCCACGATCTTGGACTCGACTGAGGAAGCGACTGCAGCCGCCATCGATGGTCCGCGTGCGGCGCAATCGCTTCGCGCGCGGCATTCGACGCTTGCGGCACCGGCGGAGCAGTTGCGTCAACTCGCCAACGTCGTGATCGCAGGTCAGCCGCTCGACTTCGAGCAGTCGATTGCCGCCGCCGGTTTTGCCGGCCTCCATCCCGCCCCCCTCGAAATCTTCCAGATCAACCTCGGCAAGCTTTGCAACATGACGTGCCGTCACTGTCACGTCGACGCCGGGCCCGACCGCACCGACGCGATGATGAGTCTCGACACGATCGAGGCCTGTCTGCGGGCGCTCGACCAGACGACGGCGCATACGGTCGATCTCACCGGCGGCGCGCCGGAGCTGCATCCGCACTTTCGCTATGTCGTCGAGGAAGCGGTGCGCCGAGGGAAGCACGTCATTGATCGATGCAACCTGTCGGTACTCCTGCTGCCGCGCAACAAAGGACTCGTGGAGTGGCTTGGCGAGCGCGGCGTGGAGATCGTGGCGTCGCTTCCGCACTATCGAAAGCGCAACACGGATGCGCAGCGCGGCGATGGCGCATTCGACAAATCGATCGAGGCGCTCCATCTTCTGAACGAAGCCGGCTATGGCACAGGCGATCCGCGGCGGCGGCTGACGCTGATGAGTAATCCTGCCGGCGCGTTCCTCTCCGCGAACCAAGCCAGCATCGAGAGCGAGTGGAAGGATGGTCTTCAGCGCAATTTCGCGATCACGTTCGATCGTCTCTTCACGCTCAACAACATGCCGATCTCGCGGTTCCTGGAGTGGCTGGTCGACAGCGAGAACCTCGATCCGTACATGGAGCGGCTGGCGAAGTCGTTCAATCCCGCCGCGGTCAACGGCTTGATGTGCCGCAACACGATCTCGATCTCCTGGGATGGCCGCCTCTACGACTGCGATTTCAACCAGATGCTCGATCTCGATGCGCTGCCGGATGATGCGGCGATGCACGTGACGGAATTCGATCTCGCCAAATGGCAGAGCCGCCGCATCGTCACCCGCCGCCACTGCTTCGGCTGCACGGCCGGATCGGGAAGTTCGTGCGGCGGGGCGACGACGTGAATCAAATCGTTCGGATCGTCCACCGTCTCGTCGACAACCCTGAGATCGGCGATCCGATCGAGACAGCTCCCAGCGGAAAAGGAAAGGAAATTCTCGCTGTTTTCCGCAGTTGTAGGGAGCGAGTGGTATTCGTCTAGCAAAACGATAAAATCGCCCACCGAGACAACCATGAATGACGAAAACGGCGTCGCCACCTTCAGAACTGAGAATCGTTACAGCGCAATGTATCCGCACATTCGTGCGGTTCCGCAATCCACTCTTCACGTCATCAAGCGCCTGCGGAGCGCTGGCGTTCGCGTACGGATCGAGCCCGACGATCATCGGCCGCTCTGTTTTACTTTTCAGCGCGGCATTGGCGATTGGTTGGCAGATCCGGCCGTGGCTCTACTCGCAGGTATTCCTGTCGGTGTCGTCTCAAATATCCTGTACGGCTGGTGGCACGATCGCAAGAGACGCGACCGTGAGTTTCCATCAGCAACGATTGCTTTCGTGGTCGAGGAAGACGGCGAGATTCGTTACTACTCTTTAGATGGACAGCCGTTGCGGAGAGAGTTAGCTCACGAGATCTCGTCTCGCGCTCAGCGAAGTGCGGAGCTCTTTCGCAAAACTATCAAGACGCCAGCACCCGATCCACGGCGACCGTACCCAATCCAGCGAGACCATTCCGGTGAGGTGATCGGTTGGTCCGCGGGGGTCCGGCCCGACGCCGACAAAGGAACGCTCAATCTCTTGGATGTCATCGTAACCGACGCCGTCGCCGAAGCGGATCTTGCAAGTGGCAAACTTAGCGGAACAAGCGTCGGGGCAATTGCGCAGAGATCGCTGTGCTCCATATGCGACGGTAACTACATTGAATGCAACCATGTGGCGGGGGATGAATACGAGGAGGGCCGTTGCGTCGTATTCATCGAACGGTCACTTCCAGCAGAATTCAGTTTCGTTCAAGACCCAATAAACCCCTCAACCAAGTTCCTACGCTAGAGAATGCGACTCCCAACTGCGAAGTACGATCGCCGATCTCAACCGGCAGCGGTGATCTCACTCGCGGCTTCGCATCTCGCGGAGCAACTCATCGGCGGAAATCGTTTCGCCCCGCTCGCACTGCGCGATTGATTCGAGCAGAACGGCGCGAAGCTCGGGACTGACCTCGAAGGTCTCCTCATCCTCGCGTGCGATCAGCGTGATGTCGGCGCCCTCGGGCAGCTCTCCTTCGTAGACGATCTGGCCGTGAACGACTTTGCCCGACGCGATTTTCATGGCCGGAATTCTAACGCAGCGCCGCGGCGCACACCACCTCGGGGCGGGACGCCCCGAGGCCGCGAGCGAGACGCTCGCACTCCTCACAGCAACTTCTCAACCGTGATCGGCAGTTCGCGCACGCGCTTCCCCGTCGCGTGGAAGACCGCGTTCGCGATCGCCGGCGCGACACCGACGATGCTCACCTCGCCGATGCCTTTCACACCGATCGGGTTGATGTGCGGGTCGGTCTCTTCGACGAGGATCACCTCGATCGATTGGATGTCGGGGTTCACAGGTACGAGGTATTCGGCGAAGTTAACGTTGGTGAACGAGCCGAGCTTCGTGTCGACGTGCGTCTGCTCGAGGAGGGCCTGGCCGAGGCCCCAGACGATGCCGCCGTAACATTGGCTGCGCGCGGTTTTCTCGTTCAGGATTTTGCCGGCGGCGAAGGCGCTGACGATGCGGCGGACGCGGACGACCGGGATGTCCTCGTCGATGGCCACCTCGACGAAGTGCGCGCCGAACGCGTGCGACGAGTAAGGATCTTCCATCGGCGGTTTGGCGTCGAACTGCGCCTCGACGTGATCGAGATAGTGCTGCCGCAGGATGGCCGTGTAGTTGTTGGGATCGAGCGAGGCGGGATCGGCGCCGGCCAGTTCGCCCAGCTTCCTCTTCAACGCAGAAGCCGCGCCGAAGACTGCGCAGCCGACGCTGGCGGCGGTCAGTGATCCGGCGGAGATCGGCGCCGTGGGCAGCTTCGTGTCGCCGTACTCGAAGCGAACGCGCTCGACAGGGATGCCGAGCGTCTCGGCGGCGAGCTGCGCCATCACGGTCGCTGTTCCCATTCCCATCTCGTGCGAGCCGCAACTCAGGGTGACGGTGCCGTCGGCGCGCATGAGGGCACGCGCCGAGCAGGGCGCGCGGTGCGCCGGACGGTTGGCGCTGGCCATTCCCCAGCCGATGAGATTGCGGCCGTCACGCATCGAGCGCGGCTCGGCGGTCCGCCGCGACCAGCCGAAACGCTCGGCAGCGCGCGTGTAGCATTCCTTGAGCGACTTGCTCGACCACGGCTTGCCCGACAGCGGATCCTGATCGGCGTGATTGATCAGGCGGAACTGGAGCGGATCGATCTTTAGCGCGTAAGCCATCTCGTCCATCGCCGAGTCGAGCGCGAACATGCCGGTGCTGTCGCCCGGGCCGCGCATGTACGTGCCGGACGGGAGATTCAGATCGACGACGTGATGGAAGCCGCGCATGTTCGGAGATGCGTAGATGACGCGCGTCGGCGCGGTGAAGGCTTCGACGAATGAGCAGACTTCGTTGCCCTGCCCGAAACCCTCGTGGACGACGGAGACGAGCTTGCCGTCGGCGCCGGCGCCGAGGGCGACGCGCTGCTCGGTCTGCGGGCGATGGCCGTTTGCGAAGAAGAGCTGCTTGCGCGTGACGGTCAGCTTCACGGGGCGGCCGACGACGCGCGCCGCCATCGCCGCGATGACGACGTGCGGCCAGACGCCGCCTTTGCTGCCGAACGCGCCGCCGACGAAGGGCGAGAGCACGTGAACGTTTTCTTTCGGGATGCCGAACAGCGTTGCGAAGGTGCGCTGCACCGCGAAGATGTTCTGCGACGAGTCATGCAGCGTGAGGTGATCGCCATCCCACGCCGCGATGAGGCCGTGCGCCTCCATCGGGTTGTGGTGCTCGTGCGGCGTGCGGTAGATCTGATCGATCTTGACGGCGGCTCCGGCAAGCGCGGCGTCGGCATCGCCTTTCGTGAACGCGCTCGGCGATTGCTGCGATCGATCCTTTGCTTCGCCGCGGTACTTCTCGATGTCCGTACGCGCTGGCGCGGCGTCGTAAGCGACGCGCACCAGCTCGGCGCCATGCACCGCATGCTCGAGCGTGTCGGCGACGACGACGGCGATGTGCTGCCCGAGGTAGTGGATGGTGGCGTCGGAGAACGGGAGGTACTTCGATTCCGTGAGGCTGCTGCTTTGCTCCCCCGGTTTCGGCGGAGGAGGCGTATTGATCTTCGGCGCGTTGAGGTGCGAGATGACGGCGAGAACGCCCGGCGCTTTCTTCGCGCGGCTGTCGTCGATCGACTTGATCGTCCCGGCCGGAATGGTGCTGTCGACCAGCGCGGCGTACGTCACGCGATCAACCTTGTTCTCGGTAGCGTAGTGCGCGCCGCCGGTGACCTTCTGTCGCCCATCGACGCGGTCGAGCGGCTTGCCGATGTTGGGAATCATGCGGCACCTCCCGCGAGGTCGCCGAGGGCGCGCACGAGCGTCCGTTTCGCGAGCTCGACTTTGTAGGCGTTTTGTCCGTGAGGAACCGCGGATTTCATCTCCGCTTCCGCGGCAGCACGAAACACATCCTTCGATGGCCGTTGCCCGATCAGCGCCGCCTCGGCGAACCTCGCCCGCCACGGTTTCGTGGCCACGCCGCCGAGGGCGATGCGCGCGGAATGGATCGTGCCGCCGCTGATCGCGAGACCGACGGCGGCTGACGCGAGCGCGAATTCGTACGCGGCGCGATCGCGGATCTTGAGGTATGCCGAGCGTTTTGCGTGCGGCGCATCGGGGATGAACACGGACGTGATCAGCTCGCCGTGCTTGAGATCGTGCTCGGTTTGCGGCGTCGTTCCTGGCAGCAGATGAAAGTCGGCGGCGGCAACGTGACGATCGCCATTCGGACCGTGAAGCGTCAGGACGGCATCGAGCGCGGCGACGGCAACCGCCAGATCGGACGGATGCGTGGCGATGCACGATTCCGAGCCGCCCAGAACGGCGTGCATACGGTTCTCGCCGTCGATCGCAGCACAGCCGCTTCCCGGATTTCGCTTGTTGCACGGCGCGAACGTCAGCTCGCGAAAGTAGGCGCAGCGCGTGCGCTGCATCAGATTGCCGCCGATCGACGCCGCGTTGCGAATCTGCGGCGACGCGCTGGCCAGCAGCGCCTGCGAAACCGCGGGAGCACTTTGGAGCACGAGTGGATGGCGGGCCACATCGCTCATCCGGGCCATGGCGCCGATGCGGATACCTCCGCTGACGCGCTCGATGCCGGCCAGCTTGAGGTCATTGACGTCGACGAGATGCGCCGGCCTCTCGACGTCGCATTTCATCAGGTCGACGAGGTTGGTGCCGCCTGCGATGAACTTCGCATCGGCGCGGGAGCCGGACGAGAGTGCGGCGGAGACTTCGCGCGCACGCACGAAATCGAATGGATTCATGCCCGCCTCCCGGATGCCTCGCGAACGGCGGCTACGATTCCCTCGTAGGCGCCGCAACGGCAGATGTTGCCGCTCATCCACTCGCGGATCTCATCGTCGCTGCCGGCGTGTCCTTCCTGGATGACCGCGACGGCGGAACAGATCTGTCCCGACGTGCAGTAGCCGCATTGAAAGCCATCGTTGCGGATGAACGCCGCCTGCACGGGATGGAGCCTCTCGTTCGCGGCGATCCCTTCGATCGTGGTGATCTTTCTGCCGCTGTTCATGACCGCGAGGGTGAGGCAGGAGTTGATGCGGCGTCCGTCGACGAGCACCGTGCACGCGCCGCAAGCTCCCTGATCGCAGCCCTTCTTTGTGCCGGTCAGGTTTAGATGCTCGCGAAGTGCGTCGAGCAAGGTCGTCCTGGGATCGAGGCGAAGCTCGTGAACGCGTCCGTTGACGTTGAGCGCGACCGGAATGGCATTCGGATCGGCAGCCACATCCGCGTGAGCTGCCGGCTTGGCGAAGGCAGGCGCGACCAGCAGCGACGCCGTCACGGTCGCCGAACTGATCAGAAAGGAGCGCCGGCTCGGGTCGGACGGAGAATCGTTCGTCTCATCCGGCTCGTCATCCGGCGGCTGATAACAGGGAGGCAAGGTCATGCAAACCCTCCATGAAAACCGAGGGCGGGGATGCAGTGAGTGGGCCAATTTTGTCGGCTCAAACCGTTTCACGCGGAGGCGCGGAGATGCGGAGAAACCCCCTCCGTGTTCTCCGTGTGTCCGCGTGAAACGATTTCAGAACATCACACGCTGCACCGTCCAGAACAATCCGACAGCAGCGATCACCAACGACGCAGGAATCACAAACCGCGCCCTGTACCACGGCTTCTTCCGAATCCAGTACGCGACGAGCACGAAGGCGGCAGCGATGACAGTCAACTGCCCGAGCTCGACACCGACGTTGAACGTGATCAACGCGGTCAGGAACTCGGAGCGCGGCAGACCCATCTCTTTCAGCACGCCGGCGAAGCCCATCCCGTGCAGTAGGCCGAACGCGAAGACGATTGCCACGCGCCACGGCTTGAGCTCGCTGGTGACGAGGTTCTCGACCGCCACGTAGACGATCGACAGCGCGATCATCGGCTCGACGATCCTCGGCGACAACGACACGAGCCCGTAGATCGTCAGGCCGAGCGTGATGGAGTGCGCGATCGTGAAGGCGGTGACCTGAGCCAGGATGGCCCGGATGCGCGTGGTCAGAAGAAAGATACCGAGGACGAAGAGGATGTGGTCGAGTCCGCGAGGAACGATGTGCGTGAAGCCGAGCTTCAGATACTGCTTCATGACCTCGAGGCGCGTCGGCGGCAGGATGTCGCGTGCGAGCGGAAACGGCGCGCTGCGCTGATCGCCTTCGAGCCATTGGTGCGCAGGCGCGCCATGTCCTTCGTTCTCCAGCGTGATCGCGTACGCCGCATAGGTGAGTGCGTACTGCCAGGTGAAGTCGCTGGCCTGCGGAGGAATGTCGCCGCGGAAGCGCACGATCACGTACGACGCCTGCCGCGGATCGGCCGGAGCGACGATCGGCTGCACTTCCACGTTCGGTACGGCGGTCTCGCCAGCGAACCGGATGGTTGCCGCGCCCGCGAGCTGCGGCGCCAACGATTGCAATCGCTGCTGCAGTTGCGCCGGGCTTAGCCCCGAAGACCGCGGCATGTGCGTCCGCGCCTCGATCTTGTTCAGCAACGCCTGCGGCGCCGTGACCACATCGATCGAGAAGGTGTGATCCTTCCGAAACAGCGCATGCACCTGGGTGGTACCGATCTCGTGGGCGCGGGCGGGCGACGCGAGAGCGATGAGCGCGAGGGCGGCTCCGAGGAAGAGCCTCTTGTGCGGAGCCAAAAAGTCCATCTGCAAACGATCTACGCACCAGCGCCGCTGAGGGTCGTATGCGATTCTAGCCTCACCAAACCGATCACCACTGAGACACAGAGGTCACTGCGGCTCTCTGTGATCTCTGTGTCTCTGTGGTTCATGATTCTTCTGGTGCAAGGTGCGATAAGCTTCCCCCATGAAGCGACAATGTGCCGTCCTCCTCATGGTTTCTCTGATGACACTTTCCGCATACGCAGCCGATGAAGTTGTCCGTCTTCATGCGCTCTTCGACCGCACGTGGGAGATGAACATCAAAGAGAGTCCGATGTTCGCGACGTCGGTCGGGCGGCATGAGTACGACGACCGGTTGGGGTCGTCGACGATGGCCGATCTCGAGCGGCGCAACGCACAGGAGAAAGCGACGCTCGCCGAGTTGAAGGCCATCGATCGGTCGAAGCTGCCACCCGAGGAGATGGTCAACTACGACATCTTCCAGGAGCAGATCGAGAACGGGATCGCCAGTTTCGAGCTCGGCGATTACCAGATGCCCTTCAACGCCGACTCGGGATTCCACTCCGGATTCGCGCGGCTCGCCCAGAACATGCCGATGGCGACGACGAAGGATTACGAGAACTACATCAGCCGCCTGAACCAGTGGCCGCGCCACGTACGCGAGGAGATCGCGCTGATGCGCATCGGCATCTCCCGCGGCATGACGGTTGCGCGCGCGACGCTGGATGGGTACGACTCGACGATCACGGCTCACATCGTCGACGATCCTGAGAAGAGCGTCTTCTGGAAGCCGTTCGCGAAGTTCCCGTCGACGGTCCCCGAGGGCGATCGCGAGCGGTTGCGGCAGACGGGGCGCAAAGCGGTCATGGAGGGCGCGGTCGTTGGCTACCGCGAGTTCCTCGATTTCTTCCGCAACGAGTACCTCCCTCACGCCCGCACCACCCTCGGCGCGTCCGAACTTCCCAACGGGCGGGCCTACTACGCGCAGCAGATCCGCGAGTACACGACGCTCGATCTGACTCCGGAACAGATTCACAAGATCGGACTCAGCGAAGTGGAGCGCATCTCCGGCGAGATGGATGCGGTGATGAAGGAGGTCGGCTTCAAGGGCGACTTTCCGGCGTTCCTCGTTTTCCTGCGCACCGATCCGCGCTTCTACGCGAAGACGCCCGAAGAGCTGCTGATGCGCGCATCGCGCATCGCCAAACGCATCGACGGAAAGCTTCCCTCGCTCTTCAAAACCCTCCCTCGGCTCCCCTACACGGTCGAGCCGGTGCCGGCAGATATCGCCCCGAAGTACACCAGCGGCCGCTACGTCGGGCCGCCCGAGGGGAGCACGCAGCCGGGCATCTACTGGGTGAACACCTACATGCTAGAAAGCCGTCCGCTCTACAACCTCGAGGCGCTCACACTTCACGAAGCGGTGCCGGGCCATCACCTCCAGATCTCCCTGAGCCGCGAGCTGACCGGCCTGCCGAACTTCCGCCGCTTCTCGTATATCTCCGCGTTTGGCGAAGGGTGGGGCCTTTACTGCGAGTGGCTGGGACTCGAAGCGGGCATCTACTCGGATCAATACTCGAACTTCGGCCGCCTGACGTATGAGATGTGGCGCGCCTGCCGGCTGGTCGTCGATACCGGCATTCATTCGATGGGCTGGACGCGCAAACAGGCCATCGACTATCTGGCCAGCCATACCGCGCTGCCGCTACACGAAGTGGAGACCGAGGTCGATCGCTACATCTCCTGGCCGGGCCAGGCGCTCTCATACAAACTCGGGGAGCTGAAGATCAAAGAGCTCCGCAAACGAGCCGAGGGAGCGCTCGGCACGCGCTTCGACTTACGCGCCTTTCACGACGTCGTCCTAGGCAGCGGCGCGGTGCCGTTGAAGGTGCTCGAAGCGAATGTCGATCGGTGGATCGAGACGCAGAAGGCGCAAGCACATTGATCGTCCGATTGATGGATCGTCAGGAGAATTCGATGAAGAGAATCGTGGCCGCTGTCGTGTTTCTGCTCCTCGCCGGATGCGCGTCGTCGAAACCGGCGGATATTGTCTTTCTGGAAGGCCACCTCGATCTGCAGCCGATCCCCGGAAGCCGTTCGATGCGCGCCTGGTCCAGCCGCCCCGCCGTTCTCGGCGACTATCACGCGTTTCTTTTTGAGCCGGTAGTGGTCATCCTGAGTAACACGGCGCCCGACAAACAGGTCAGCGCGGAGGAGATGACGGACCTCGGCGCGCACCTTCGCGATGCTTTCAAGGCCGAGTTGCGGCGCGGAGGGTATTCCGTGGTCGATGTTCCGGGCGCCGGTGTGCTTCGCGTTCGCGCAGCGCTTACCGAGCTCGTGCCGGTCGATCCGACGAAGAATGCCGCCGCGAAAGTCGTTGGCGCAGTCATCCCGGGAGGCCTGTTCCTGCCGACGGTCGACATCGGTCACGCAGCGATCGAAGTGGACATGCGGGACTGCATGACCAACGCGCGCATCGCCGCATTCGCCGACCGCAAAGCCGGCCGCGCATACTTCAACGGTCTGCGCCCGTACCGTCGCTGGGGTGACGTCGAGAACGCGTTCACATCCTGGGCCAGCGAGTTTCGGGTACGGCTGGATCAGGTGAACGGGAAGAAGTAGGGGGTTGGGAGTGGGGTGTCAGAGTGGGGTGTCGGAACGACAACTGAACCTTCGAAGCGCCCGAGTCGCGGCAGTAGATTTTTTCGCCCACCCCGCGATATCTACGCGGCGGTGGAAGGGGTCAGACCCGAAGTGGAAGTGACGGAAGATGGCACTGATCAGGAAACACCGACAATTTTCGTCACTTTCACTTTGGGTCTGACCCCTTCCGGCGGCGTCCAGATAACGCGCGAATGAAGGTTCTTTGATCTGCGTGGATCTGCGTCATCTGCGGATCCCGGGGCCTTCCCTCGATATGCGAGCCTTCAGCTTCGATATCGACAGGGAATCGTGATCGAAGGGAGGGCGGCTAATGTCGAATGGAGCACGGCTAATGTCAAACGGCGCGCGGCTAATGTCAAACGGAGCGCCGCTAATGTCAAACGGAGCGGCGCTAATGTCAAACGGAGCGGCGCTAATGTCGAACGGCGCGCCGCTAATGTCAAACGGAGCGCCGCTAATGTCGAACGGCGCGCGCCTAATGTCAAACGGCGCGCGGCTAATGTCGAACGGCGCGCGCCTAATGTCAAACGGCGCGCGGCTAATGTCGAACGGCGCGCCGCTAATGTCGAACGGCGCGCGGCTAATGTCGAATGGAGCGCCGCTAATGTCAAACGGAGCGTTTCCAATGCGAAAGGGAGCGTCCCCAATGTCGGAGTGCCGAGGGGGTCAGGCCTTAGGCTTCTTTTGCTAGTTACCTGCGAATAACTAAGAAGCCATCGACACGGCGTGGTTCCCGAATCTCTTCTTCCACACCCCACCCCCCACCCCCCACACCCTCATCTCTCAAACGTCAGCGACGCCCACAAGCTCTCCCACTCCGCATTCGAGCCGGCTGGGGCGGGAATCATCTGCACGGACTTGATCAGCCAGACGCCGCGCTTCGGGAGGTGGAAGGTGACGCGGCCTTTGGCATCGGAGCGGAGGCGGATTCGCAGCGACGAATCTTCCTGGTGCATGGCCACGACCAGCGCGTTCGGCAGCGGCTTCCCCTCGTAGAGAACGGCCACCTGCATCTCGTCGCCCTTCATCTGGTACGGATTGGTCTTCGGGACGATCTCGTAGCGGAACGCCAGAGGCGCGTCAGGGCGCGCGCCCGTTCCGTTGCCGTCAGCGAGAATCAGTGCCTTGGCGCAGCGCGAGAAGATTTCTCGCGAAGGCTTCATGGAATCGCCCCGCTTCGCGCGTAAGGCGACGATCGATTCGAGTCCCTCGTCTTTGAGGTACTGCTCGAACTTATCCGGCGGCATTTCCAGATACTTGGGCCGGCTTCGATACCCGATGACTGCGATGCCAGAACGTTCGACAGAGAGAAAACCCGCCGGGTCTCTGCGCTCGATGCCGGCGATGTCGTGATCGCCGAGGCCGTCGCGAAGAATGAACCGCTCGATCATCGACGAATCGCGCGCCACAGGATCGCCGACGAATTCCTGACCGACTCGGAGCGTCGTCAAGAGAGTCGTCCCCACCTGCGGGCGAAACGTAGACGGCTCGATCCAGAAGTCGTGGGCGAGCGCGGTGCTGGCGATGAATGCAAAGACGAGTGTGAGAGTGGTTCGCATAAGGTTGCTGAGAAAACGGCACCACAGAGACACAGTGACACAGAGTCTCCCTCTGTGACCTCTGTGCCTCCGTGGTTCATTGATTCCGAAAGATTACGGCCGATACTCCGAAGCCGCTACGAACCGTCCGTCATTCGAAGTATTGTCGATGACGACTGCATAGCAAACCGCGGAGTCCGACGGATCGAACTGCACGGTACCGTTGCTGACGATCGTCGTGAGCGCAGTCTGTCCCCAGGCGTTCGCGCCGAGAGTGAGCGTCTGCGTCCCGAGGGTCTGCGTTCCGGTGCTATCGAGGACGGTCGCTTTGATCGAATTCACGGCGCCGGACTGATCGAAGCACCCGATATTCGTCCGCGATGCCGCGCCGACAGTCACTCCCGGACTGAACGACCGTGAGCTGGTCCCCGCGAACTCCAGCGCCGGAACCGACGTTCCGAAGTGCGTGCTGCTCGTGCGAACCTCGGTGTCGATGATGAAGCGGTTGTTACGCGTGCCGCCCGCAGAGTCGGGACTCCGGAACGTCACCGCGCCGCCGCCGACAAAACCCGAGAACACCGCATCGAGAAAGTTCGGATAGGTCTTCAACTCGCCGGCGGCGAGCGTGATCACGGCGTCGTGCCTGCCGCCGGACGCGTCAAAGAGCGAAGCCTGGATCGAGTACGCCGACGATGTCGGATTCAGGATCGCCACATACGTCTGAAACGTCGAACCGATTCCGGGCACGTTGCCCATGACCGGTACCGTCTGAAAATCGGATGCAAAACCCTGCGCATGCGGAACGCGTGCTTGGGCGAGGGCCGGCAATGTCATGACGGCCATTGTGATGGCGAGGAGAGATGCAAGTCTCTTCATGATGATCTCCTGTTGATGGTTGGCTGCGCGTGATTACGGATTGTTCGGATCCGGGATGTTCGGGACGGTTACGGCGTTCGTGCCGCCATGTCCCTGGAGCAAGCCCTGGTGAGGCGGTGCCAGGAATGGGAACCGGTCGAGATAATTCTTATCGTTCACTTCGACACCCTTGGCCAGACCGGCACCCGGATCTCCGGCCACGATGAGACTGATCAACACGCTGTTAACGTTCACCTGATTGCGATTGGGAGCCGATCCGCCGCCGATCCGTCGTCCGTTCGGGAACATCGAATCGATTGCCGCGTCGAGGGTGATGACGTCGCCGGTGGATCCGTCGGCGACAGGAATCGGCCGCCCGAGGTTGATGGCGTTGATGATGTCAAGCCGGGGTCCTTTCAGTGTAGTAACAGCGGCCGCAGGAACGCCCAACGCCTTATAAATGCCCAGCGCCTCGGCGTCGCGAACCAGAACCGGGAACAGAATGTCATTCCCGAACCGGGTCACGTCTTTCATAGGGTCCGTGTGCAGATAGAGCGTTTGCCGCTGCGTGCCTACCAGCCCGGCGTTGAAGAGCGGCAGCGCATTGCGCCCCACTTGTACGTAGTTGCCGGAACCGCGAACGCCGGTGATGATGTTGGTCGGATCGACGGTCTGCGTTGCCTGACGGCTGATGCTGGTCCAAACGCGCAGAAGACTGTCGGTTGATTGCGCGTTGAGCGTTCCGTTGTGCGGGATGCCATTGGGGAACAAATCCGAGGTGGGAATCTCCAAAGCGATCGCAGAGACATTGAAGCCCGCGAAAACGTCCTTGATGGGCGTGCTCCTCGCTCCCTGGATCCCTCCAAGATCGCTGCGACCCAGATTGACGAGGTCGAAGATGCCCTTCTCGTCGAGTTGATACGGATCGTCGAAATCGCCCGCGATGATACGGCCCCCGCCCGTGAGATTGTGGATGAACGTGTCGACGAACGGCTGGTCATAAAGACCGTTTTCGCGGCTGGTTTTATCGCCGGAATCGTAGCCCTTGAAAGCGCCGAGTCCATAAACGAGCCGGTCGGTCTGCGGACCGTTGTTGTTCGGCAGAACGGTCATCGCCTCGCCCAAAACAACCGGGTTGGGATTGCCGGGAGCCATGATCCGGGTGACGGTCATCGTCTCGGTGCCGCCGGTCAGCTGCCAGAGAAGCTCGTTGCCGCCGCCGAGCGCATCCGTCGGACCCGGAGCGGGCGAGGGAGCCAGCGTATTCTTGAACTCGATGCGATAGACGGCCTCGTCCTTGAGGCTTGTTCCTTTCCCGATGTGGAACTCATATCGGTATCCGTTGCAGGAACGAAAGCCCTGATTGCCCTGGCCAGGCTCGTGGAGCGGGTTGTAGTCCATGACCAGGTACAGCTTGTCGTGCGTCGCGTTCGACACCCACGCGTACGTGTCGGTGTTGTCCGCGCACGGCTCATTGAGAACGGCCAGCGCTTCGCGATGGCTGGAAGCGTGTGCCAGCGGAACGATCAATACAGCAGCGGCGAGAGTGAGTGCACCAGCCAGCTGGTGCGAGAGCGAGAGTTTCATCGGTTCTCCTTTGCTCCACGGATCCGTTTCCGTGGTTCGAGAAGGTTTACGTTGCGAAAGTCAAAGCAGATTTAGGGAGCGAAGAAAAAAGGGGGAACTGTCTCACGCGGAGACGCGGAGGACGCGGGGGTTTTCTCCGTGGACTCCGCGCCTCCGCGTGAAACGCTTTTCTCCCGTTGCAAGGACCCGCGCTTCCGGATTGGAACAGGGCAGTGCTAAGGTAGCGAACCATCAACAAAGGAGGGCACTCCCATGATCAAGAAGAAAGACGTTCAGAAGGCTGCGAAGAAAGCAGCGGACACCGTCATCGAGGCGAGCGAGGAAGCGTACAAAAAGGTCAGCAAAGCTGCGGCTCCCAAGCTGAAGGCGATGAAGAAGGCGGCTGCACCGAAGGTCGAGCAGGCTAAGAAGGCCGTCAAGAAGCAGGTCGCCAAAGGCGTGAAGCAGGCCAAGTCGATGACCAAAGACGCGCTCATGGCCGGCTCGAAAGGGTTGAAGCGCGCAGCAAAGAAGATCTGACCATTCCACAGCGGAACGACCCATCGGGGCGCGCGTTTGCCGCGCCCCATTCGGGCTTTGACCTCATCCCGCGCCAATGAAAATAGAGCGCGGAACCGCGCTGCTCCCGATCATCGCGCTCCTGGCCATCGCCGCCCGGTTGCTGCAACTACAGGGACTCCATCCGCTCGTCTGGGATGAGATCGAGTTCTTCCGCGCCACGGACTGGGTGTGGCACGGCTTGGTGCCCTATCGCGATTTCTGGGAGCACCACACACCGCTGCAGTGGTTCCTCTTCGCGCCGGTGACGGCGCTGACGAACAGCCCCGGAGCGAGCGCGATCATCCTGATGCGCTGGGCACAACTGCCGCTCTGGATCGCCGCGTTCGTCCTGCTGCGGGGCTGGATGCGCCGCGCGGGCATCTCCAGTTTCGCGGCCTTGAGTGCGGCGACGCTCGTCCTCTGCAGCACCCTTTTCATGCTGCCTGCGGTCGAGTACCGCGTCGACGTGCTCGGCTGTGTGATCTACATCGCCGCCATCGCCTGTCTCCAGCGCCTTGCCGACGGACGCCGCTTCGCCTTCCTCGGCGGCGCTTTCCTCTGCCTGGCCGGCCTCGCCAATCTTCGCCTCGGCCCGCTCGCAGTCGTAACCTTGCTGCTCGTGCGCGTCGTGCGCACGCGCGACCGCGCCTGGGGCGGCAACGCGCGCGCGAACTGGAGCTTCGCCGGCGCCGCGGCGGCTTTCGTCCCGGCAGCAGTCTATTTTGCGGCCACCCATTCGGCACGTATCGCCTGGCAGCGGCTCTGGATCGACAACTTTCTCGCCGATCGATTCGCGCCGGGGGGCGAGTGGATGTTCGTTCGTCGCGTGGCCGCGCCGTTCGGCATCCGGTTCATCGGTAACGTTCCGAGCTTTCAACTCTCCCTCGCCGATCCGGGCGGCATCGCCATCCTCGTCATCGGAGGTATTGGCGTCGTCCGCGCGCTCTATCGTCTCCGCGCGCCGGGCGACGAATTCTTCCTGGCGTTTCTACAGGTCACGAATCTCCTCTTCATCGCCGCGATGAAGTACGTCTACAACTACCACCTCGAGATCGTCGCCCTGCTGATGGTTCCGCTCGCCGCCATCGAGATCGACCGGCTGGTTACGTCGACGGCGCGGCGCCGCGCTCTTGTCGCTCTCATCGTCGTCGCCGCCGCGGTCAACATCGCGGCCGCAGTCTTCCGCGGCAAAGAGGCCGACATGCAGTACGAAGACTTCATCATGCGCGAGGCGGATCGCCGCATACCCGCCGGCGCCAAAGTCTGGGACGGTGCCGGCTGGGTACTGCACCACGAACCGACGTATCGCTACTGGTTTCTGCGCGCGAACGTTTTCGTCATGGAGGCGCACGGCTACTTCGAACCGTACAGAGTCGAGGATGTTCTGCGCGACCCGCCCGCCGCCGTCATCGCCGACTTCACCGTCGACAACTGGCTGGCACTGCACCGCCCGTTTGCCGGATTCATCCTCACCCACTACCTCCCGCTCTGGCGCGAGATCTGGCTGCCGGGCATGAGCGCCCGCGTCACGCCGGCCACTCCCGCGGCGCGCTGGATCGTCCTTGCTGATGGCACCTACGACGTCTATGCATCAACGAACCTCGCATCGCACCCCTGGTTTCGCGATCCGTTCAACTTCGATCATCCCGCGTGGTCGGGGGTCCATCCGCCATCAGTCGCCGATCGCGGAGCTCGAGTCGACTGGCTCGTCGACGGCGCGCCCATCGCGCCATCCAATACGCTCACACTCCGCCGCGGCCAGCGCATCGACGCGGTCTCTCGCGAACCGCAACCCATCGGCATCATGCTCATCGGCGCTCAAAATGAAGCAGCGTTTTGCCAGCCGATGCGCGGAGTCAAGCTCGAAGCCTCCGAACCGCCCCAATGGCACATCCCCGATCTAGCCGTGCTCCGACAGATCGCGAGAGGAACCGATGCGATGCCAACGCGCGAGCCGTGCCGGCGATGAGAGAATTGGCTCACCTCCCAATCGAGCCCCTTCTCCCCATCGCCTTTTGATGGGGAGAAGGTGGCCGAAGGCCGGATGAGGGGCCGTCCGGCGCCGCGAGACCCAATAACCCCGACTACAATACCCGGCCCGGCACCTCATGACCCATCACTCCATCGGCATCCTCGGCGGCGGCATCTCCGGCGTCTCCCTCGCGGCGCACCTCGGCGACGACGTCGAGGTCGTCGAGAAACGCGCCCGCATCGGCGGCCTGTGCGGCACGATCGTCGAAGACGGCTTCACCTTCGACGCCGCAGGGCCGCACATCATGTTCAGCAAGAACAAAGAGGTGCTGAACCTGATGGTCGCCGCGCTCGGCGAGAACGTTCATCAGCGACGCCGCGAGAACAAGATCTGGTTCAAAGGACGGCTGGTGAAGTATCCGTTCGAGAACGACCTGGCCGCTCTTCCGCCCCAGGACAACTTCGAATGCATCCACGGCTACATCGTCAATCCGCACGCTGATGATGTGCCGTCCAATCTTGCCGAGTGGTCGTACAAGACCTTCGGCACAGGCATCTCGGAGAAGTACTTCATCCCGTACAACGAGAAGATCTGGAACTATCCCGCGACGAAGCTCGGACTGGAGTTCGTCGAACGGATCCCCAAGCCGCCGATGGAAGACGTGCTCAAGTCGTCGATCGGTATTTCGACCGAGGGGTATCTGCACCAGTTGCATTTCTACTATCCGGTTGAAGGTGGGTATGAGTCGCTCGTTCATGCCTTCGCTGCGAAAGTGCGCGGTCAGCTCCGCACGAACTGGCGTGTGGCCGCGGTCGCGCGCGACGGCGAACAGTGGCGGGTGACTTCCGCCGAGGGCGAAGAGCGAACGTATGACACGCTCGTCTCCACGCTGCCGATTCACGAATTGTTGAAGGTATGGACCGACGCGCCCGACGAAGTGCACCGTCTCGTCGAGCCGCTCCGCTACAACTCGCTGATCAATATTCTCATCGGCTGCAACGAGGACCGTGGCTATCCCTACACGGCGCTCTACGTTCCCGATCCTGACCTCCTCTTTCACCGCCTCTCATTCCCGAAAGCCTTCAGCGAACATTGCGTTCCGGCCGGTTCCTCCTCCGTCATGGCCGAAATTACGACCAACGAAGGACGCGACGGCATATGGGAGATGACGGACGAGCAGATCATCGAACGGACGATCGCTGAGCTCACCCGCACCGGCCTCGTCGACCCATCGACGATCGTCTACCAAAAGGCGGTTCGTTTTCAGTACGGCTATCCGGTCTACGATCTCGACTACCGCGCCAACGTCACCGCCATGCGCAACGCGGTCGCCGCCACCGGTTTGCACTTGCTCGGGCGTTTCGCGCAGTTCGATTACATCAACAGCGATGTTTGCATTGAGCGCGCGATTGCACTGGCGGCGAATCTGCGTTCATCTGCGTCATCTGCGGACAAAACCTGATCCGCAGAAGACGCAGATCGACACAGATAAAACCAATGTACGAATCCAACAGCTATCAATATTTCGAAGACGTCAATTGGGGCTTATTGCGTCTTTGGCACGGCCGCAAGAATCTCGATGTTCTCGATGTGGGCTGCGGCTTTGCCACAACCTCGCAGCACATCGCTGCGCTCGGCAACCGCGTGACGGGGATCGAGTCGAGCGCGGAGGCGGTGGCCGTCGCACGCACGCGCGTGAACGAAATCGTCCATGCCGATCTGCAGCAACTCGACGTCGTAAAGAGCGCTCTCGCAGGCCGGCGCTTCGACGTCATCATCTTCGCCGACGTCCTCGAACATCTGGCGTGGCCCATCGGCATCCTTCGCGGCTACCTCGATCTTCTCAAAGAAAGTGGCACGGTCATCGTCTCACTGCCGAACGTCGGCCTCTGGTCCGTGCGGCTCAATCTGCTCACCGGACGGTTTCGCTACCAGGAGACGGGCGTCCTCGATCACACTCACCTTCGATTTTTCACACGCCGCACGGCGGGAGAGATGATCGAGCAAGCCGGACTGAAGATCGTTCGCCGCAAATACAATCCCGGCCTCGTGCGCCCGTTCGTCCCCCTGGCAAAGAAGCTCCTCGGCGGCGGCGCGGCGTCGACGCACGATCCGTCGTCGCTTCTCGAATCAAAACCGTACAAGTTGTATCTGCGAACGATCTACCCTGTCGAGCGCGCAGTAGCCAGCATCTGGCCGGGCGCGCTCGCATTTCAAATGATTTTCGAGGGGGAGAAGAAGTGATCAGCGATAAGAGACCAGAGATCAGGAAAGCCCGCAACCGCGAGCACCGTTTCCTGATCTCTGATCTCTTGTGTCTCTGATCTCTGAATCCATGAAACTCACCGTCTCCATGATTACGCTCAACGAAGAGCGCGCCGTCGCGAAGGTCGTTCAGGACATCCGCCGCGTCGCGCCCGATGCGGAGATCTTTCTCGTCGATTCGAGCCGCGACCGTACCGCCGAAATTGCCGCGGAGATGGGCTGCCGCGTCTTCAAGCAGTTCCCGCCGAAGGGCTACGGCCCGGCGATGGACCGCGCCGTGCGCGACGCTGCCGGCGACATCGTCATCACACTCGATTGCGATGACACCTATCCCGTCGAGACGATTCCGATTCTCGTGGCGTTGATCGATGAAGGCTACGACCTCGTCAACGCCACTCGTCTGGCCACGCGTCCGAAAGCAATGCCGTTCGCGAACTACCTCGCCAACCGCGTATTCGCATGGACCGCGAGGCTGTTGCACGGCATCCGCACGACTGACGTCCACAGCGGCATGCGCGCGTACCGCAAATCGATGATCGAGAAAGTGCAGTGGAATCCGAACGGCCCGGCATTGCCCGTCGACATGCTCGTGATTCCGTATCGAATGGGCTTCCGCATCAAAGAGATCCCGATTGAATACCGCGACCGGATCGGAGCATCGACGCTGCAACGCTGGAACTCGACGAAGTGGACTTTCAAGCGATTGTGGCGGGCACGGCGGCTTAAACGATGAGTTTTTCACCACAGAGACACAGAGAGCACAGAGAAACCCTCTGTGTCCTCTGTGTCTCTGTGGTGCTTCTGAATCTGAATTCATGAACACAGAACAAGTCACAGTAGCCATCCTCGCCGGCGGCTTCGGCACGCGCCTCGGCAACCTCACCCGCGACGTTCCCAAGCCGATGATCCCGATTGCCGGCAGCCCGTATCTCGAGCGCGTGATCGATTCGTTTGCGCGATGCGGATTGCGCGACATCGTTCTCCTCACCGGTTATCGTGCTGAGGCGGTCGAGGCACACTTTGGAGACGGCACGGCGTTCGGTGTTCGCATCAGCTACAGCCGGGAGACCGAGCCCCTCGGCACCGGCGGCGCGATTCGCGAAGCCCACGCGCTCCTCGGCGAGCGCTTCGTGATGACCTACGGCGACGTCCTTCGCTACTTTGACTACGATCGATTCGTGGCCGCGCACGACGAGCCTTGTCTGGCCGTTTATCCGCGCCAGAGCGTCGGGAACGCCGAGGTCGAAGGCGGACGGGTAATCCGCTTCGACAAGAAAGCGCCGGAACTGCCCTTCATCGACGCCGGCTTTTCGATCATGCCGTCGGGCGTGGTCGATCTCCTTCCCCAAGACGGCCCCTGCTCGTTCGAGGAGACGATCTTTCCAGTCCTTGCCGGGGAACGCCGCCTGGCCGCCGAGATCGTCAACCTCGATTTCTTCGACATCGGCACGCCCGAGGAACTGGCGCGGACGCGTGCGGCGTTGGAGAAATGACCAGTGACCAGATCAGAAATCACCGCTTAATCTCTGATCTCAAGTCCACTAATCTCTGATCTCTCCACTCCAATCGGCTAATCTACCGTCCGTACCCATGCGAATCGTCGTCACCGGCGCGGCCGGCTTCATCGCCACGAACCTCCTCGAGCGTCTGCTTGCCGGCGGGCACGAGGTCCACGGCATCGACAACTTCTTCCTCGGCAAGCGCGAATACGTCGCCCGGTCGCAGGCAAAGCCGGGCTTCACCTTCCACGAATTCGATCTGCTCGACCGCGACCGCGTCGTCGCGCTCTTCCAGAGGCTACGCCCCGAGCTGGTCTGGCATCTCGCCGCCAACAGCGACATCAGTTTCGGCACCAGCTACACCGACTTCGACCTCAAGGGTGGAACGCTGGTGACGTACAACCTCCTCGAGGCGATGCGCGTGGCCGGCTCGAAGCAGCTCATCTTCTCCAGCAGCGGTTCGATCTACGGCGAGCCGACGGTGCTGCCCACTCCCGAAAACTACGGCCCTCTCTTCCCGATCTCGTTTTACGCGGCCAGCAAGATCGCCTGCGAGACGCTGATCACGGCCTTTGCCGCCGGCTATCAGATGCGCTGCTGGATCTTCCGCTTCGGAAACATCGTCGGCGGCTATCCGACACACGGCGTGATTCACGATTTCGTCCTGAAGCTGCGGCGCGATCCGACGCGACTCGAAATCCTCGGCGACGGCACCCAGTCGAAGCCGTACGTGCATGTAGAGGATTGCCTCGACGGAATGATGTTCGGCCATCGCACGGCAACAGACCTTGTCAACTGCTACAACCTCGCCGTCTCCGACTGGACCTCGGTCAACCAAATCGCGGACTGGACGATCGAAGCGATGGGCATCGATCCGAAGAGCGTCGCCATCACTCGCACCGGTGGCTCGCGCGGCTGGCCCGGCGACGTACCGAAAGTCCGCCTCGACACATCGCGCATGACGGCGCTGGGCTGGACCCCGAAAATGGGAAGTGACGAAGCCGTGAGGCGCTCGATCCGGGAGACGGTGGCGCAACTCGCGTGAGTCGGAGTATTGGTAGGCCCTAGCGGACTCGAACCGCTGACCCCCACCGTGTCAAGGTGGTGCTCTAACCAACTGAGCTAAGGGCCTGTGAAAGACTCGCTAACCAGCCCACGAACAGGGCCGATCCCGTGATGATTCCCCTCGACGGGAGAGGGAAGATAGCCCGAATCCGGGCTCCGATGCAACGGGCCTTCGATCCGCAGATGTCGCAGATGAACACAGATATCTGCGAACATCAGCGTCATCTGCGGATGGGACTTCCTCTAGACTTCCGATCAATGACCGATACGGCCACATCGCTGAAACCGTGCACGAACTGCGGCGCCCCGGCTGCCGGCATCTACTGCGCAAGCTGCGGCGAGCGCCAGCCCGGCCATCACGACCTCAGCGTCGCTCACTTCGCCCACGAGGTCTTCCATGAGATTGCGCACGTCGACTCGAAGCTCATCCTCACGTTGCGCGATCTGGTCGCGAAACCCGGTTTTCTAACGCAGGAGTATTTCGCGGGACGCAAGTCGCGGTACATACCGGCACTGCGGCTGTTCCTCATCCTCTTCGCCCTGCAGTTCCTCGCCTTCACGGCCTACGAGCCCGCCGCGCTTTACACGGTGAAGTCGATGAAGAAGTTCGACAGAGTAGGAGCCCTGCACAAACTTCTCGATAAGAAAGCGCAACGGATTCACGTCAGCGCCGAGGAGCTCGAGCAGCGGATCGACGAACGGTGGCACAAGAATTACTCGCTCCTGCAACTCGTGAACATCGCCGCTCTCGGTCTCGTGCTGAAGGTGCTGTATCACCGGCGGTATCTCGCCGAGCACCTTGTCTTCGCGGCGCACTATCTGGCCTTCTCGTACATCCTCAGCCTCGTTTTCATCTGGCCCATTTTCGCCGTCGCCGGTTTCCAGCCAGGGCTGACGTACAAACTGACGGTCGCAGCTACAAACGGCATCTCGCTCCTCTATCTCTTCCTCGCGCAACGCCGCTTCTACGGCGACAGCCCGGCGTTGACCGCATTCAAGACCGTGTTCCTGATGGGCGGGCGCCTTGCGATCATGGTTCTGCTTCTCAGCGGCTCGCTGATAGCGGCGATTCTGATGGTGCACTGAGCGCTCCGGTCAGCGCGGGAGAGGGACGGTTCGTCTCTAATCGAGCATTTGACATCAGATGCTTCGCTCCCTAGCATCACGCATCATGCCGCGCACAACGATCAATCTCGACGGCCCGGTGCTCGCGGACCTCAAACGGCTCCAGCGCAAGGAAGGCAAGGCGCTCGGCGACTTGGCCTCCGAGCTCCTGGCGTCGGCGCTCGCGGACCGCAAGCTCGCAACTGCGCCGGCGGTAGGTCTGCAGTGGACTTCACGTCCGATGGGAGCACTCGTCGACCTCGCCGACAAAGAGGCGCTCTTCGCGGCACTCGATAAACATCCGAAGAAACCGCGCCGCCGGTCATGAGCTACGCGATCGATCTCAACATCCTCCTCCTGGCCTCGAACGCCGAGGCCGCGGAGCATGAAGAAGCACGATCGTTTCTCGAACTGTGTGCCGCGCGCCCCGAGGTACTTTGTCTTGCCTGGCCGACAGTGATGGGCTACTTGCGGATTGCGACCCATCCCTCCATCTTTTCGTGGCCACTCTCCCCACTGGAAGCCCTCGCCAATATCCGAAGCCTGCTCTCCCTCCCTCAGACCCGAGCCCTCGGCGAACAGGAGGGCTTCCTCGGCATCTACGAATCCGTCGCGGGCACGCCGGCTCGCGGCAACCAAGTTCCCGATGCGCACCTCGCGGCAATCCTCCTGCAGCACGGGGTGACCACGCTCTACACCAGAGACGCCGACTTTCGCCGGTTCGAGTTTCTCGAGCTGCGCAAACCCTTCTGATCGAGTCCGCGTACTCGGCTCTGCCGGCGTCTCGCCGCCTCGGCGCAGGGGAATCGCAATTGCGTCATCCAACCCCCACCTTGTGATCTGGAACACGGAAACAGCCGAGCTTGCGACCCATTAATAACGACACGCATGCGTTCCGGGCCTCCGCCCAACCTTGCGTATTTCGATTTTCCCTTAACCTAAAGGAGTCAACTCATGAAACGACCAATCGTCGCTCTCTCTGTTCTCTTCGCTCTGGCTGCCGCCCTGCAGCCACTCACAGCCGCCGCGAGCGAGGCATGGATTCTCAACATCCCGGTACGCGGGATCCCCAATCAGGAATCGGGCATGGTGCGCGCCACTCTCGAGCTGGACTCCGCTCCCGCCGGCTCGCAGCTCGTCATCAATGGGAGCACCACCCTCAACCTCGGCGATACCCAGATCGTCGCGGGCGATTCGGTGACCTACGAGGCGCTCACCGGCAACAACGTCCGCATCACCTACGTGCCGCTCTCCAACTTCGGAGCGGACTTCTGCGTCGGCAACGCCGCCGTCGACAAGAACATCCCGATGCGCTTCGTCGGTGCGCAGGACGTCACCGCCTACCGGATGTCGACGTACATCGTCGCCGCGCCGATGGCCGAGTGCTCGCAGGTGTCGAAGCACACCGGAGACACGCCGGCCAGCCTGATTCCGAACGACGACGGCGTGGCACAGCCGCTCAACGCCATCTACAAAGGCCGCAACAACTTCGACGTCGCGCTCGTCCTCGACAAGTCCGGCAGCATGGCCGACCTGCCGCCGGGCGCCAACGCCGGCCCGGCAAAGATCGACATCCTCAAGACGGCCGTGCAGAACTTCATCGGACAGTGGGAACTGCTCGACGCGCCTCCGGGCGGCGGTCCAGAATGGTCGGGCGACCGTATCGGGCTCGTCTTCTTCGACTCCACCGCGCATCCGCAGACCCTCGTCGGCGCCGATCCACCGGCGAACTTCTTCCTCCAGCGCGGCAACGCCAGCGCCTGGGACGAAATCATCACCGCAGCCAATGCCCTGGCACCGGGAAGCTCGACCTCGATCGGCGGCGGTGTCAACGAAGGGATGAGCCAGTGGAAGGCCGACCCGAAGAACGATCTGAACATGATCGTCGTCACCGACGGCATTCAGAACACGGCGCCTCTCATCACTCCCACCGGTAGCGGCTTCCTAGGCCTGACGCCGGTGGCCGGACTGCCGCAGGAACTGCGCAAGCGCTTCGTCCCCATTCAGACCATTGCCTTCGGTACACCGGCGCAAGTGGACGCGACTCTGCTCACCAACATGTCATTCGAGACCTCCGGCGTTTCCTTCCAGGCCCTCAACGCCACGACGATGTTCGATCTCTGGGCGAAGACGCTGGTAGCCATCCTCAAAGGGAACACCGCGTCGATGGCCGTATCGCTGCAGGACACACTGACTGGAGCGGGCCCGAGCGCGGCCGTTCCGGTTATCGTCGACCGCTCCGCGCAGCGCGCGGTCTTCTCCGTGCAGTGGGCGCCTCCGTCGCGCCGGCTGCTCGACCTTGATGTCTTCCCGCCGGGCGCTGTAACACCCGCGGTGCCGACCTCGTCGAAGAAGACGGCCACGGCGTCCATCCAGTCGTTCGACATGGGCCGCTCGTTCGGCCCGGGCAAGTGGACGGTGCGCGTGAAGCGCGACGTCAAGAGCGCCGAGCCGGTGCCCTACGCGCTCAACGTCATCTTCCTCGAGAAACATCTCGACTATCAGTTCTCGCTCGACAATATCCACCCGGTCACCGGCGACCCGCTCGGCATCCATGTGCTGATCGACTGGAACGGCAAGCCGCTCACCGGCCTCCCCGACGGAGCCATCAAGGTCCGCGTGCTGCGTCAGCCCGAGAGCATGGGCACGATCCTGCACCAGACGCAGCGCGAGGTGCAGCGCGGAACCATTGTCACGGCGACGGGCGATATCCAGACGCCGCTCGACGCCAAGATCGCCTCATTCAAAGGATCGTCCCTCCTCGAGCGCATCACTCCTCGGGAAGTTGCCGTCCTCACGCTCAAGGAGCAGGGCAAAGGGATCTACGCCGCGACATTCCCTGACAGCACCGTCGCCGGCAGGTACGTGTTCGAAGCATCGCTCGACTGGGATACCGAGCTCACCGGCCACGTCGTCCGCGAAGAAACGATCGAACAGAACGTGAAGCCGCGCGCCGACCGGACGAAGACCGACATCACGATCAACACCACCGCGTCGGGCATCACGACGCTCACCGTCACCCCACGCGACCACTTCGGCAACTACTTCGGACCCGGCTATGCATCGCTGATCCAGGCCCGCGTCCGCGGCAACGAGCGGACTTTCGTTCCTGACGATCAGGACCAAACCGGCAAATACACCTTCACCATCCCCGGCTCCCCGGAAGTAACCCCGATCATCGACGTCATCGTCGACGGCGTCTTCGTTCTGGGCGAGGACAACCGGTAAAAGATTCAGCGTGCAGCGGTGCTCGAAATGGGCATCGCTGCACGTCATCGCCAGGGCACCAAAGCTTCCCACCACAGAGGTCACAGAGATACGGTTTCTCTGTGACCTCTGTGTCTCTGTGGTTATTCTTCTCTTGGAATGCCCGCCCCCGAGATCATCGCCACCTTCCGCGCCGACACGATTGCCATCGTCATCGCCGTCGTGCTCTGCACGATGGGTGCGGGGATGTTGCTCCTCGGCACGCTCAGCGCCCGCAAGGCGCGGCGGTCCTTTCTCTACACCGGCCTCTTTGCCATCGTCTACGGAGTCCGGCTGGCCTTCAACACCTCGTCCTTTGCTCTGCTCTCGGAGAATCCGTACTGGCTCCCCTATCTGCGCTCTGCGTTCGAGTACCTCGTGCCGATTCCGGCGGCGCTGTTGTTCAAGTCGTTCAGTGAAGGCAGACGATCGGTGCTGCACCGGATCGTCACCGCCGCGCTCGCGATGTGCGCCGCCATCGCCATTCCGTGGGAGATCGCCACCCATTCGCCGTACGCATTCAAGCCGGTCATCGATGCCCTCGTGCTCGTGCTGGTGGCCGTCCTGGCGATCGACCTCCTCGCGCCCGGCGAAGAAAAGCGCGACTGGCGGCTCGTGCGCATCGGCGCCCTCGTCTTCACTGCGTTCGTGATCAACGAGCACTTTCGCTTCGTCGGCCCCGATCCCTACGGCTTGACGCGCGAGCCGACCGGCTTTCTCTTCCTGATGCTGACGATCATCATCACGACGATGCGTGAAGGAACGCGCGCGCAGCAACGGCTCGTCGCAGTCGATAGCGAGCTGGCCACCGCGCGTACGATCCAACTCGCGGCGCTGCCGCGCACGAATCCCGATCTCGCCGGCCTCGAAGTTTCGACCATCTACATGCCGGCATCCGAAGTCGCCGGCGATTTCTACGATTTCGTCGAGCTGGAGAACGGCACCCTCGGCGTCTTCATCGCCGACGTCTCCGGCCACGGCGTGCCGGCTGCGCTCGTCGCATCGATGCTCAAGATCGCTCTGGCGACCCAGATCGAGAATGCCTCGTCGCCCGCGCGCATCCTCGCCGCTCTCAACACGCTCTTCTGCGGACGGCTCGAGCGTCAGTTCATCACCGCTGCCTACGTCCACATCGATCCCCCAGCCGGAACGCTCGTCGTTGCCTCAGCCGGCCACCCACCGCCGATTCTGCGGCACGGCGACGCCTCCGCGGAAATCGTCGCACCCGGCGTCGTCCTCGGCCGCTTCCGCGATGCGCGTTACGAAGAGCTCACCCGCCCCTTCACTCCAGGCGACGCTCTCGTCCTCTACACCGACGGCGTGACCGAGACCGCCAACCGCGACGCCGAGATCTGGGGCGACGAGCGCCTGCGCGCAACGATCACAAACCACGTCAACGGCGCGTCGCTGGCTACGACCATCATCAGTGATGTGGCGCAGTGGCGAGGCACCTACGGTCCGCCCGATGACGACGTGACGTTGATCGTGGTCAGACGAAAGAACTAAGTTCAGCTTGATGGCAGTCATACACGTTTGAGTTAATCTAATCCTGCATATTCGAGGAGGTGCCGCATGCGACGTCGTTTCGTGGGAGTCCTTCTGGTGACCGCGCTCAGTTTGTGGAGCGCGGCGGGCTTCGGCCAGGAGAAGAAAAAAGAGGCGGAGCCGCTCAAGATCAAGGTTGGGGACGTCGCGCCTGACTTCACGCTCGTCGAGTACGACGGTCAGAAGGTCAAGCCGGTCTCGCTGCACGACTTCAAGGGCAAGAAGCAGGTGGCGCTGGCGTTTTTCGTCTTCGCGTTCACCGGTGGCTGAACGCAGGAAATGAAAGCTTTCCAGGCCAGCATGGCCAAAATGGAAGGCTCAGACACCCAGGTCCTGGGTGTGAGCATTGACAGCCCCTTCGCAAACCACGCCTTCGCCCAGCAGAACGGCATCACCTTCCCGATCCTCGGCGACATGGACGCCAAAGCGATCAAGGCGTACGGACTGGAAAAGGAGTACCACATCGGAGGAGCGACGATGGCGTCGGCCCGCCGGGCCACGTTCCTGATCGACAAGGAAGGGAAGATCACCGCGGAACAGGTCGACAGCGAGGCGGTCGATCCGACGAAGATCGTCGACGCCTGTCAGATCAGTCAACACAAAACGAAATAGCTCCCCTCACGCTTCGCCATGCGCATGATCGATGCGCATGGCGAAGCAGCCGTAGGTCGGAAAGCGGACGTGCAGGAACGCCGTGCCGGCCGATTGGAAGAAGCGATCGACTGTCTCTTCGAGCGCCGGCGCGCTGACCATCACCGCATCGACGATCTCCTCCTCGGCCGAATACGCGCGAATGACGAACTGCTCGCGCAGATAATCGGTCGCAGAACCGGCCGGCGGAAGGGCATCGCGCCGGACTGGTTCGCTGCCTGCGTGCGCCAGCACGAAGACCGGACCGTATTCCTTATACGGCCCCGGCTTGCTGAATGGCGTGAAGCTCGCGAGGATCAGCTCCTCCCCTGCCCTTGCCCGGCGCAGAACATCGCGGCAGGGCTCTCCGCCCGCGGCCACGAGACGCTTGACCGGCTGCCCGAGGTCGTCGACGCCTTCGGAGCGGACGCGGTCGAGGAACGGCTGCGGAATCGAAGCGATCGTTACCGCGGTGGATGTCAGCGAATCGACGGTGGTCATCAGTTCTCCTTTTCTTACTGAGAGAACACGCGAAAGCGACCTGGCGTTCGCGAACTTTGAGCGCCGCCCCCAACATCGACGCCAGCCTAAAACCTCGTTCCATCCGATTGCACGACACCCCTCATCCGCCTTCGGCACCTTCTCCCCTCGAAAAGCACGAGGGGAGAAGGCGCTCGATTCAGAAGCATCGCATGACCGCACGACCACGTAATCGCCAATCTTCACGACGACCTCTCACACGAGCGGAGCATCGCGTGACCGCACGACCGCATAATCGCCAATCTTCACGACGACCTCTCACACGAGCGCCTTCTCCCCCACGCTTTTCAGTGGGGGAGAAGGTGCCGAAGGCGGATGAGGGGGCATTTGAGTCGCGCAACGTTGCCAAACAGGACTGTCGGCGTGACTGCGGGCCTGAACTTCGTCCGAATCGTTTGCGCTACACCCAGTTATCCTGCGCCCCGTGAATCCTCGAATCACTCTCTTCTTCGCAAGCGCTTGCGTGTTCCTGGTTGCATGCGCATCGAGCCATCGACACCCTCCCGTCACACCGGTGACCTTCGTGCTCGATTACAACACGCCCACCGATCGCCGTTTGCAGGCGCGCATCGAGAAAATCGACGCGCGGTTGCGCGCGAAGTACGGCATGTCGACGGAGCAGACGGCCGTCGGCGTGCTCGATTTGAACCGGCTGCGGCTGGCGATGATTCATCCCGATCGGATCGAGTACGCGGCAAGTGTGGCGAAGGTCGGCATCCTGCTGGCGTATTTTCAACTGCATCCTGATGCCGCCACGCAGATGGATGCGGAGACGCAGCACGAGCTGGGGTTGATGATCAAGGCTTCCAGCAACGAGATGGCGGCGAAGTACTCGCGGGCGATGGGATTGCGCGAGATTCAGCAGGTGCTCAATGCGCAGGGCTTCTATGACGCGGCGCATGGCGGCGGCATCTGGGTGGGCAAGCATTACGGACCGAACAGCGAGCGCATCGGCGACCCGGTCGCCAACCACTCCCATGCCGCGACGGTGCGCCAGCTTCTCCGTTTCTACTGGCTGCTGTCGCGCGATCAGCTCGTTTCGCCTGCCGCATCGCAGAAGATGCGGGCGATTTTTCTCTCGCCCGATATCCCACACGACGACCACAAGTTCGTGAAAGCGCTTGCGGGCCGAGGGCTCACCATTCTGCGCAAGTGGGGTACGTATCAGGATTGGCTGCACGATTCCGCCATCATTGAGGGTGCGAACCGCCGCTACGTGCTCGTGGCGCTGACGCATCATCCGAAGGGCGATGACTACCTCGAGGATCTCGCCCGCGAAGTCGATGATTTGATGGCTCGGCGGCGGTGAAGGAGCCTGCCGGGATGGCGTAACTTCGGCGGCATGCTCCCGAGTAGAAGCACCCGGGCGGGACGCCCTGGTGCCCGCGGACGAGACGTCCGCACTCCTTGCTATCCGCAAAGGCCTGCGGAACAATCGATTTCGCATGCGCGTGTCCATCGTCACGCCCTCATTCCAACAGGGGCAATTCATCGAGCGGACGCTCCGGAGCGTCTGGCGGCAGAACTGTGGCGTGCTCTCCGGTGAAATCGAACATATCGTCATGGATGGCGGCAGCACCGACGGCACGGTGGAGATTCTGGAACGATGGCGCGACCGGATCTCCTTTTCGACCGGTCCGGACGGCGGACAGTCGGCGGCGATCAATGCCGGGCTGGCGTTGGCCGGCGGCGACATCCTCGCCTACCTCAACTCGGACGACACCTACCGCGATGGTGCCGTTGCTGCTGCGGTCGCAGCGTTCGAGGCCGATCCTTCTGTGGACGTCGTTTATGGCGACGCCCACTTCGTCGACTGTGACGATCGCTTCATCGCCCGTTATCCGACCGAGGAGTGGTCGCTTGAGCGGCTGAAACTGGTTTGTTTTCTCTGTCAGCCGGCTGTGTTTTTCCGGCCCAGAGTGCTGGAGCGGTTCGGACCGTTCAATGCGAATCTCCGTTACTGTATGGACTACGAGTATTGGCTGCGTCTGGCCGCGCGCGGGGTGCGCTTCCAGCACATCCCGGTCACGCTGGCGGCCTCGCGGATCCATCCCGCGACCAAGACTCTCAGCGCTCCCTTGCACGCGCACACCGAGATCAACGACATGCTCAAAGAGCACCTCGGAACGATCCCCGACAACTGGTTTTCGAATTACGCCTACGCGGTACTGGACGGCCGCGGCGTAGCGCGCAATGTCAGCCGCGATTACCTCGCGCGCGTAGCGCTCTTGGCAGTCCGCGCCGCGTTTCGATGGAACGGCTTCCCGTCCGTCTCTCTTCTGCGGACACTGGCTTCATCGCTGCTCCACGCACACGCCACCGTTCCTCCAAGGATCGCGATTCATGCTTGAGTTGCTCGGCCGTCACCCGTATCTCCGCGAGCTCGTCATCTCGACGCTGATCGGACTGGGCGTCTATGTGGTGTGCGCGCTGGTGATCGTGGCCGCCGAATTGCGGGAGCGGAGCGATATGAGCGTCTATCGCACGCGGAGCGCACTCAACGACCTCGCGTATGCGGTCTTCTACAAGTGCAGCATCTACAACATCCTGGTCACGCCGCTCTTTTCATTCCTCTCCCCCCGCCTCCAGTTTGCGCGCATCGGATTGTTGTCGTCGTTACCGCCTCTCGTCTCCGTCATCGTTTATTGGATTGCGATCGACTTTTGGAACTATTGGATGCACCGCCTGCAGCACGGCGTGCCGGTGCTCTGGGCATTTCACAGCGTTCATCACACTCAGACACGTCTGACATTTCTCAGCGCAAACCGTATCCACGCGGTCGAGCAGTTGTATAGCGGCCTGTTGATGATCGTCCCTGCCTTTCTCCTCGGCGTACCGCAACAATTGTGGCTGCCGCTGCTTTTCATGCAGCTATTCAGCGAGACGCTCCAGCACGCGCGCCTCAACTGGTCATTCGGTTCCCTGCACGGGCTGATCGTGAGTCCCCTCTTCCACAAACTTCATCACTCGGCCGACGAGCGCGAATACAACGGAAACTACGGCCGCGTCTTTTCGCTCTGGGACGCAATGTTCGGAACGTTCGTCCGTTCGTCAACGACGCAACGCCAATACGGCGTGACTGGAATGGACGTCCCCGACACGCTGACCGCCCAGTTCATTCACCCTTTCCGCTACCTAATGTCGCGGCGAGCGCGTTCCCTTGACCCCGCGATCGAACAAGCGCAGCCCTGAGGCGGGCAAATCAACTTCCGGTAACGTCTTTCGCGTCGCCAACCTGGTAGCGGCAAATACAGCCCTCGGTGTGCTGAAATGATCGCCGTGAAATGGATTCCATTCGTCGCGCTCCTTCTGCTCGCCGCCACGGCACGCGGTCAGGACAACTACGAGATCCAGGTCTACGGATCGGAGACGGTAGCGCCGGGCATGACGATGGTGGAAGTGCATAGCAATGTGACCGCCCGCGGGGAGCAACATGCGGTACGGGAGACGCTGGAGCTGACGCATGGCTTCAACGATTGGTTTGAGACGGGGTTCTATGTCTTCACGACGGCCGGCTCGGGCCAGGGTTGGAGCTATGTCGGCAACCATATTCGGCCGCGGGTGCGGGTGCCGCCCGAGTGGCATTGGCCGGTCGGTGTCAGCCTCTCGACGGAGATCGGGTATGTCCGCCCGAGGTACGCCGCCGATACGTGGTCGTGGGAGGTACGCCCGATCGTCGACAAGACGCTCGGTCGCTGGTACGTGGCTCTCAATCCCGCGCTCGAGAAATCGCTGCACGGCGAAAACGCCGGACGAGGATTCGAGCTCGCCCCCGCCTTGAACGTGAAATTCGATGTCACGCCGAAGGTCGCGGCCGGCATCGAGTACTACGCCGGCCTCGGGCCGCTCTCGCACTTCGATCCGTCAGCGGCGCAGTCTCATCAGATCTATCCATCGATCGATCTGAATGTTTCGCCGGAGTGGGAGTTCAACGCCGGCGTGGGGTTCGGTCTCACCAGGGCAACGGACCGCGTGATCGTGAAGTTCATCGTCGGGAGACGAATGCACTGACCGCGGGGTTTGTGAGGTTCGGACCAAACGAAAGCGAGGGGCGAGATTCTCGCCCCTCGCGTGTTCAATGACTAGTAGTGTCGATGGTGGCGGTGGTGGCGGGCTGTTGCCTGATGCCTTGCTGCCTGCACGCCGTTACCAACTGCAGCACCGACGGCCGCTCCCGGAGGGCCTCCGACGATGGCGCCCGCTACCATCCCGATCGCGGTACCTTTCGTCCTGCTCTTCGGCTTGGACCAGTCATTTCCAAGTGCGGTCGTGGCCGGTAGAAGGAGGGCCGCGGCGAGCACACCTGCCAGAAGCTTGCTGTTGTTGGTGGAAACCATAGTGAGCCTCCTTGCCCGTTGTTTAGTGCGAGGGAGATACCAGGTTTGCCACCGTGTAAGTCCATGGAAAGGAATGGCTTAGTAGCAGACGCAGCGTTCGCGTGGATAGACCGGCAGTTCATCAAGTCGCGTGGCGCGCCAGGTCCGGGATCAGTTACCGGTGACCGCGCGATGCGGGGTCGCCGCCTGTATAGTGTTTGGAATTCCCAGTCGGCAACGCACGCCCCACTGAACGCCACCCCATGACCCCGAAAGGAATCACTCGCCCGCTGTTCCTCACGGCCGTCCTGGCCGCCTTTCTTTTCAGTGTGCAGGCATCCGCGGCTTTGCAGTTGCAGCAGAGAGCAGTCATCGGGTTTCCGATCGATAGTGTCGTGGACGTCGCCCAGACCGACGTTGCCAGCGCCGGCGGACATCGGCTTGCCGTATTGCATCAGAACTACCTGTTGGGTTTGCAGTGGTCCCCGCAGCGGAACGTTTACGACCAGACGTTTTTCGTCCAGATGAACTTTAGTCTGGGCGCAGGCCACCTCGTGATCGCCGACGCCAATGGCGACGGGCGCAACGACGTCGTGGTCTTCGGCGGTTACTCCGAGACGAGTATCGCGAAAGCCTATGACTCCATAACAGGAGAGCTGCTGAAGACGATTCAATTTAATAACGTCCAATGGGCGGTCGGCGCAGATATCGACGGCATTCCCGGCGATGAGATCGTCGTCAGTGACAGCGGGACGTCCGCGTACAAGGGCGACGTCCAGCTTTGGCACTCGCCGGTCATCGGACAGATCCTTGCTCCTGCTCCTGCATCGTCTGCGCGGCGCGAGATTATCGTGACGACCGCGACGGAAGTGATCGTCCTGGATGCGCGCACAGGACAGGAACGCCGGCGGCTGCCACTCTCGTGCTGGATAGCCGCGGTCGGATACAGCCAGAACAATCCGGCGATCGCGTGTAACTCCGCGTCCGGTCTTCAACTCATCGACGGCACGACCGGAAGTATTCGCTGGACGCGGCCCTCGAACAATGTGCGGAAGGTCGTTATGTTCGACGCAAATGGGGACGGAGTGGATGACGTCATCCTTCGTTCGGAGGTCGGCACATACCAGGAGGAGGTCACTGTCCTGAACGGAGCAACTGGGTCCCGCCTGGGCGGATCGAAAACTCTCGAGGACAGCGGATTAGTACTCGGCATCAGCAGTGGCTGTGATTTCAAGGCCATACTGGCCGTCGAGGGGACCGCGAGCACAGTTCCGGACAAGCTCTGGTTGTTCGATGGAGCAACGCTCGACACAAAATCCGTTTTTGCGCTCGATGGGTATGGAACCACGGGCGTAGCCATCGCCGATTTCGCTGGCGACGGCCAGAACGAACTGGCCGTCGCCCACAACGGCCTGGTCTCGTCTCTTCGCCTCGAACCGAGAGTCACAGGCGACACAATCAACGTTGGTGAACTCTGCTGCTCGTATCGAGGGATAGCCGCCGCGCAGCTCGATCGTGACGCCGCCTTGGAAACTGTCGTATCCGGACTCTGCGAACCACGCGTCCCATGCATCACGGCATGGGACGCGCCGGGAAGGACGAATCTGTGGACAGCGAGAATGGATGGTGGCGAGATCATGCGCACTGTCGTAATTGCCGATGTCGATGGCGACGGAACAGACGATGTCCTCACCGCGTCGGTCGCGGCCGACAGCGGCGCGAAGGGACAATTCGTCTACGCCTACCGGGGCCGCGACGGCAACGCGTTGTGGCGCAGCACTAATATCCCCCGCTCCACGGGAAGAGTGCGAGTGGCGGATGTCGAAGGCAAAGGTACGCCGCAGGTTCTGGCACTGAGTGCAACAATCGGCATCGTCCACCTGAATCTCGCCAACGGCACCGTCAGCGGCTTCGACGAATTCAAGGACGGCACGGCATTCGCGACGTACAAGCGTCCCGGAGATTCGCGAGCGCGGACCGTCATCGCGGCAGGCGAGCGCCTTTTCGTCCTCGACGGCGGCCAGGTGATTACCGAAGTGCATGGCGCGGAATTCTCAGGAACGACGGAGATCGAGATCGCGGACATCGACGGCGACGGTGTGCCGGAGGTTCTCCTGGCCGAGCACAACTCGAGCACGTTTGTCACCTCCGTCCGGTTACAGGTTCGGTCTCTCGATACCCTCGCGCTTCTCTGGACCTCGGAAGACTTTCCCATCCCCGTCAACTTCGAGCAGGTGGAACAGATCGCGGTGGGAGACGTCGAGAATAGCGGGGTGCCCGAGGTGGTGTTTCTTTCTCCTCTGACCGCGCGCGTGTTCAAAGTGGACGGTGTCGTCAACGGAGCGATCTCGCCGCGATTCGATTCACTCCGGCTGAATACGAAACTCAGCATGCACTCCTGCTGCGCGACGGTTTTGCTGGATTGGGACCACGCGCGGCCTGGTAACTCTCCGCCAATGCAGTACCGGGTGTACCGCAGCCGCACCGGCGGTGGGGATGAGGTGCTGCTGGGGACGACGTCGCGAAATGAATTCGCCGATCTGTCGACCGGCGCCGGAGCGGGGTACCACTACTCGGTTGAGGTGGTGGACGGGGCCGGACAGGCCGCGCCGCAGAGACTGACGGCAGAGGTCAACGTGCCTCTGTGTAGCCGCGCGCCGGGGAGACGATGAACGTCCGTCGATTGGTCGTAGGTTTCGCCGCCGCGATCGTGCCGCTGATCGCCTCTGCCAGGTTCGACCCGGCGGCGATGCGCCAGAAGTATGTCGTCGGCACGACGTACCACACGATGGGTTGGAGCGGAGCCGAGGTGCGCGAAATCGACGGAATCGCGGGAGACGAGATCCTGATCGGCTACACGAGCATGTGGCAGATTCTTCATTGGGACAGCCAGTCGGCTGACTTCAAGCAGCTCGGCTTTTACGAAAACGGATACGGCGGCGTCTTCGGCGGCGGCGGTCTGACGAGCGTTCACTTTGCGCGATTCGATCCCGCGGCGCCGGTTCAGGTGGCGGTGCTCGCTGAGAATGGGAACATCGGGCGATTCGATGTCGATGGCACATTCTCGACATTCTGGCGACCGCCGGTCCAGAACATCGTCGCCATGCGCATCGCCGACCTCGACGGAGTACCAGGCGATGAGATTCTCCTCCAGAGCTGCACGGAGTTGACCGCATGGAAATTCGGTGCGGCCACACCGCTCTGGCGAATTCCGATGCAACAGTGCGAAGCCGTCCTGCTGGCACAGCTCGATCGCGATCCACAGCTGGAATTGGTCCTTCGGTCGGGAAGCGTCATCGACACGAAGACGCTTCAGACGCAGTGGCGATATCCCATCGGTTTCGGCGTGGTCATGACCGCTGCGGATATTGACGGCGACGGTGTCAACGAGTTGATCGGCTGCACCGGCCGACAATGCGATGCGTTCGACGTTGTCCATCAGACAACTCTCTGGGAGACATTCCTCCCATATCCTCAGGACACCGGTGCGTTGACTGCAGCGGATGTAGACGGCGACGGCAGAGCAGAGCTGTTCGCGGGCGACTCTCAGCATGGCTCGATCCGGAAGATTGATGGCAGGACGGGCACAACGCTTCAGGAGTTTCAGAAACAGGGTGGAACGAATTTCATACTCGTCGCCGACGTTCGCGGTGATTGCCAGAAGGAAGTGGTCTGGGCCAAGGATGGAGACAACACGGCTCTGGATACATTTCACGTGACGGATGCACTCACGATGAAGACCCTCTGGTCGAGCGTACCCGAGGAGGGCGGGTCGTCAGGAGTTGTCGTGGCCGACTTTGCCGGAACAGGTCACCCCAGCATCCTCTGGCCAGCGAACAGCGGCACGGTCGAGCGCTTCGTCACCTTCAATCCTCCCTCTCGTGCGTACCGCACAGTCCCCGGTTCATCCTACGCAACCTACCCGTATCTCGGCGTCAGCGGCGCAGCGCAACTCGATTCGGACCCCGCCATGGAATACGTGCTGCCGCTCGCCGAGAACAGCGTTAGCGGGACGATCGGTGTCTACGATGGAGCAACACACAAACTGGAGTGGTCGTTGCCGGTCATCCCCCAGGGGGACACGGTGTCGAGTATCACGACAGGGGACCTCAACGGTGACGGTGTCTCCGACATCGTAGTCGGCTCAGGCATCCTCTACTTCCCCAAATCCCACAACGAAGGCGTCGTTGCCGTGGACGGAGCGACGCGGAAGGTTCTGTGGCGAACGACCGAGCAGGTTTCCCACTTGCTCGATCCAGAATGCTTCGGATGCGTCATACAGGTGAGAGTCGCCTCGCTCGATCTCAACGGCTCAAAGCAGGTCCTCGCGCTGGTCCGGAGCGAAGGCCTCTACGCCTTTGACGCTCGGACGGGAGCAATGTTGTGGCACAGGCTCCTGGGCGGCGACGACGACCCAACGGTATACAAGGCGCAAGCATTTACCGTCGCCGACATCGATCCATCGCCGGGTGCCGAGATCATTGCTCTGCTCGCCGACGGACGGATCGCTGTCTTCGATTCGACCGGCAACAAGATGATTCGCGCGAAGGATCTCTCGAAGTACGGTGTCGGCTGGGCGCTGGAAGTCTCCGATCTCGATGGCGACGGAGTAGCGGAGATCGCCGTCGTTGCGGACGCCGGGCTGATGGTCCTTTCTGCTGACAATCTGGACGTCCTGTGGTCAGGCGGCTTCGTCCTGCCGTACTTGAGCCGCGGAAATCAGATCGCCATTGCCGACGTGGATGGCGACTCGACACCGGAGATCGTGGTGCCTTCTGCGCATTCGCTGCGGGTGTTCGAATACCGTGCAAAGCAGGTGGACTCTCTGCCGCCGGTCTTCGGCGATCCGACGATCCGTCCGCTCGCGTCAACGGGCTGCTGCAGGATCGAGTTCGAATGGAGTCCGGCATCCGACGCGGCTTCGATGCCGGTGAGGTACCGCATCTACCGGTCGATGGTGCCCGGCTTCACGCCCGACCCATCGACGCGGATCGCCGAGACCGCAAAAAGTGACTTCGTCGACCGGATGCTTACACAGGGACCGGCGTACTACTACGCGGTGACCGCAGTGGACAGCGCCGGAAACGAATCGTCACAAGCGCTGCGGATTTCCGCCACCGCGCCGCCCGCCTGCCCGGCAAGGCATCGCGCAGCGCGGTAAGGGCGCCGTGTCGCACCACCGAGACTCGATACATTCATTTCTGTCCGATACCGCACAGCAGTGTTCCAGGAGCGAGCAGCGCGTTTGGCAACCTCGCCGTACTTTTGGATGGCGGTTTAGCAGCGGACGCAGCGGGTGTTGGGAGTTGGGAGTCGGAGAAGAACGGGCGGCTAGCGTCTCGATCCGGCCTCCGACAACCCACACCCCACTCCCGACCCCCCACACCCGCATATAATCTCGCCGCTCTTCCATACAAAACTGAATCTGATCGTGAGCCTCATCGGAGGGTCTCCATGCGTCTTTCGCGGTTGGCAGGCGGAATCGTTCTGGTTGTCGCGAACGTGTCGTTGGCGAATGCCCAGCAGGTGGACACACATCCATCTGCCTACTCCACGGCCATCCCCCAATCGCTTCGCGGCCCCTTCATCTCGGATCCGGCCGTGGTCATGGCACTCGAGTGTCCGACGTCTGCGTGTGAAGGGCGGCTGAACTTCGCCCGGCTGATGCAGGCGCGCAGTCCGAATGAGAACGTCGCGGGACAGAATCCATTCAACCTGGCGGTTGCGGCGAAGATCCTGGCCACGGTGAAATCGGACTTGACCGACGTGCGCACCACCGCGGGCGCGACGGAAGGGCAGCTAAACCCCGACTTTCTCACCGACTCGGGGTCGCGCGTGGAACTGGTCGGCGCAATCAATCGCATGGACCGGCAATTCATCAAAGATCCGACGGTGGGCCTCAGCCACGCCCAGTTGGGCTGCGGCGAGATCAGCCTCATCTACCGCTTCTCGTACTCCATTCGCGACGGCAAGCAGGCGTCGCGGCTTCCGGTCACATTGAATATGGTCTTTCCGGCGTTGCCGTCGCGGGCAGTGGTGCGGTCGCTTGCTCCGTCAAAGACCCGGTCAGTCGACTGCGCGGACATCGCCCAACGCTGGCTCGACGAGGGAATGAAGCCGGCGGGAAGGACCCCGCAACAACAGGCCGCCGATCTTCTCGACCCTGCAAACGGACCCCTGGCGTTCATCGATGGCCGCGATCTCATCCGGCTCGAACTGAACATGCAGGCTTACCGCAAAGGTGCGTCCAGCGATGACACCGATTTCGGGACGGCGGCCGCGTATCTGATACGGGTCTTCAAATGGGAGCCACACCAGAAGCTGTTCCTCCCCGAGTTCCTACGCTGCCAGATCGATCGCACCACAGTCCCTCTGCGATCCCTCGGACACGAAGACCGCATGCGCGGAGAAACAGCGCCGGCGCAAACGGCTCATCCGCTACCTGAGCCGGCCCGACGTCATGGCCTCGATCGACAAAGGGACGCTCGAGGTGCCGTATGACTACGGCGTGCTTGCCACTCGCGCCCTGTCGATCTCGCCGGGCGGCTTGCAGCGCTCCGCGAACCAGCCTTACTGGAAAGCGTTGACGCCATCGCAGGAAGTCATCTCGGATTCGGAGATCGCTGCAGCGATGAAGAAGGCGCACGCCGCGGGTGTGGCGTTCAGCTTCGTGAAGTCGGCGGACGATTTCCGCACGCGCCTCAACGAAACGAGTTGCACGGGCTGCCATCAGACGCGCGCCATCGCCGGCTTCCATTTTCCCGGCGCGGACCGCCCCGGGACGCCGGCTGTCAACGCCGTCCTCCTCCCGGGCTCCCCGCAGTTCTACGGCGACCAGCCGCGGCGTACGGAGATCGTGACGATGATGGCGAAACGTCTGAAGCGCCGGTTGTCCGAATACGAGCTGGCAACTAGTTACTCGGCGCGGCCGATGAAGCGCTTCACAGACAACCTGCGCGACACACAACTCATCGGTGGATGGGGTGCCGCCTGCATCATCTCCACTGCGCTGCCGGCGACGCAACGGCAATGGACCTGCCGCGAAGAGCTTGGACTTGCTTGCACTCAATTGTTCGCCTCGGCGAACGATCCCGCCGTCGGTACGTGCGTCCCATCCGGCCGCCCTCAGGTCGGCGATCCGCTGCAGCGCGGCAACGTGGTATCGACGGCCTATGGCCTGGACAAGTACACGCGGAGCGCGCCCGTGAGCCCGGATCAGCGGATCCCGGCCTCCGTTCTTCCTTCGCCGCCGCCGGCCGGCAACGCCTACTACGGCGCGCACCAGGAGTTCTATGAGGGCGACGCGACATCGACCGACTACGCGATTCGCCGCGACGCGCTCACCGGTGGCTTCCCCGCGGGGATGCTACGTCTCTCCGAATGCATCGGCCTTCCACCCGAGGCAACGTGTGGATTGATCGCATCAAGCGGCTTCAATGGCTGCATCGGACGCCTGGCCACCGATCCGAACTACACGATCGGCACCTGCTTCAGCAACTTCACGTCTTACGCCGGGATACGTGCCTGCGACGCCGGTTCGCCCTGCCGCGACGACTACATCTGCGTCATGCCGATCGGCTACACCCCCGACACGGCGGAGCAGCTGTTCAAAGAGCGAGCAGCGCGGATGGCAACCTCTCCGTACTTTCAACAGGTGAATGGACGCGCGTACGACCCGAATGACTTCGGTCAAAAGAGTCCCGACGCAGCGTGGATCGCGAGGAACGACCAGCGCGGCCTCTGCATCCCCCCATACTTCGTCTTCCAGTTCCGCTCGGATGGCCACCCCGCGCCACCGGAGCTCGCGCCCAGCTCGCCGGCCCCGGGGATGTCCGAGACATCCGTTCATCGCTGACGCAATCGTCACGCCTCAGGGGGACAGCGTTCGAAGGGTTTCGATCTACGAATAACTGCCGCTCCGTTGCAATCGCCAGTTGGCGAGATTGCAAGTCATGATCGTTCAATAGGTTACGAGCGCTGAACGAACGAAGTTCTGACACCGCTGCTTTCAAAGCCTACGCGGCGCACGGCCTGCCTGCATGTGACTCGCGCGATGCAGGCCGCGCGCCGCTGTTCAGGTTTGACTTCACGAGGCGGCTCGGCCGCCGGACCGAAGCCGAGCCGCGTCAGCTTCTACGGCGAGTTAGGTGTGCACCGCAATGGGTGTTGCACACGCCATGCAGAGTTGACCTGAAAATAGGCTAAGGCTTATCCGGGTGATCGGGGTGATTCGACAGATCCCGTTCCCGTTTCTCCTCGCGCGTCGGCGGACAGGCGCTATTAACGAGCGACCTGACGTATGTGTCGGAGGCAGCAGCCAACTGATTTACGGCGTTGGGATTGTGATGCTGATAATTGGCGTACAGATTTCTGATGCCGCCGATGTCGTTCTTCGCGAGCATGTCATGCATCGCTCCGCCTTGCTTTTCATGGTCACAAACCCAATCGAAATTCTGAATCGTCTCTTTCTGGATCTCGGCGATCGACTCATCAATAATCATATTCAACTCGTCGTCGGGCTCGCTCGAGATCTGAAACTGTGCTTCCTCGTTGTGATGTTCTTTATCCATTGCACAATTGCGAATTTCTGCCACTGACCGGCGATCGTCGGCAGCGAACACAGAACAGCCCTCATGAAAGATGGTCCACTTGAGATTCTGCTTTGCCCGGTCTCGGTTCTTCACGAATGTTGCAGGCCCGCAAACTCGGCCATCGTAGTATGTCACTTGGCAGTGGGGGTTTCGCAATCCGCACTCGACACGGCCCACTTCTCCGCCGGTGACCGACTCGCAAGTGAATGTGCCCCAGCTTGGACCGCAAACCACGCAGTACTTGTCAGCTCGAACTGACAGCGTGACGGCAAGCATGGCAACGGCAGCGATCAACGTGTGACGTCCGCTTAGCATCGACAAACCCTCCTTTCTCTATTAGAGGACCTTGGCCGCACTTTTCCCCGCTCATCGCGACAAATGTTGCGGCCTACACTCAAGTCTGGCCTCGAAGATTGCCGATGGTGGCCCCGCTTCGCGCTGGTCGTACGGCAAGAACGCCGAACGTTTTGGCCGAAGCGCGCGCAACCTCCGACCAGCGTAGAAGTCGCGGCGGGTAGTTGGCAACGCAGCGCTGCAGCCCTGATACGTTCACGTCTGTCGTGCCGCAAGCGGGTGGGGAGGGTCGCGAGTTCCCGTACGAATCTGCGGGTCGGCCTAACGTGTTGGCGTTGAACTTCGAGACCGCCAGCGGCGGACTCGCTTCGAGCGGCGCAGGCCGGCTCGGCCGGCGGGATCGCGACAACGCCTCGACAGCTACGACTAGTTAGTTTCTGCTTATCCGGTTGTTTCAGCTAAGCCCAACTGGTTGTGGTCCAGTGGTAGCGAGACCGTGGCTGATCTGCGCGTAGGTGGTTGGCCCTCGGCCGGTACCAAGAACAAGGAGGGTCTGGAAGGCCGCCGTGGGTTTTCCGCGCCGGTCGGCACGAAGCGCATTTTGCCATCGGCGTCGGCCGACCAACGCGTATGCCTTCCCATTGCTGCACCGGGGACACGAGAACCCGTCCGGCCATCGGCACGCGGCCACGTAGTCCGCGCACGACTCGTTGGTGGCAAAATCTACTTGAAACTGGCGCAGCGTCGCCGGGAAGGATGGTCGTCCCACGTCTCGATACTACCCGTAGTGGTTAGCTGAAACAACCGGATAAGCAGAAGTTAGTTAGCCCGCGCTTCGCGATCATTGTACGTTTGATTTCAGAAGGCACCGAGTCTCGAGTTAAATACGAGCAAACTCTCTAAGTAGCGTTGACGGCACAGCTGAGATTTCCTGCTCCGAGCCATGAATTAGCAGGCCCACGAGCGCGCCGTCGTGATCGTATACCGGTGCGCCAGCGAAGCCTGGGGAGATGGAACCCTGAATAACGAGACCAAGGGGCTCAACACGTACAACACTTGAATGCACAACAGATTTGTCAGCCCCCGCCGGGAAACCAACAAGTACCACGTTGTCGCCAGGCCTCACCTTCTCGTTGAACCTGCGAGTCGGAGCCTCTTTTACATCGACGCTCAATAGCGCTAGATCAAGCTCACTATTCGTCTTCAGAATGGTCGCACGCGTGCCAGCGTCGGAAGGATGCGCCCGCACGGTAATGACCGGTTGACCTATGGACGCTTCGCCGGCTTGAACTAAGTGTAATGCCGTCAATACTCGTCCGGCTTCGAGAATCACACCGGATCCCTCCAAGTGACGTTTTAAGCCGTTCGAATATTCAAGATCGCTGTTTACACTGACGGTCGCTAGGCCCAGAACGTCAGGAGAAGTTGTAGGCTCACTACTTGAGGTTTTCTGCGTCAGGTTATCGGTCGTCGACGGCGCCGCTCTTTGGTACCTCTCCAAGTCTTGTCGCATACCGGCGACGATGAATTTGTCGTACAACAAAGCGGTTAGCGTCATCCCGGCGACTGCACCTATCAGGAACGACAGCCAGTTCTTGGCTACGTACGTTCCGAACTTCTGCCACTCTTCGACATTCAGCATGAGACGAGTATACCCCCTCAAGTGTGGAACTCGTTTCGATGGGAGCTTTCCGGAGCGAGATTACGGCGGGCTAACTCATGATTCGACAGCAGCACCTCGACACGCTTCCCGCGGGCGTTGACGGACTCACCGCATGCATCGCCGCCTACGACGGCCGTGCGCACCGCTCTGCCATTCGCGTCACGAAGCAGCCGCTTGTCCGCTGCGTGCAGTTAGCCCTCGCTATCATCTGACTGCGCGGTGCGACTGCGCAAATCGTCGTCGAGCTAGCGTTCTTTCGATCAGCCGACCGCGTGCCTTCACGTGCAAGCCGCACTGACACCTGAACCGGCGAAGCGCGACGCGCGGCAACGCCGGGCCAGCGAACGGCACGCGGTCGGCTGCTGTGAAGAGTCAGTCGACGTTGTTTGCACTTACCGCGGGGCCACCATTCGATGGATGGCGGCGCGAGTTGCGCTGTAATGATCTCGAACGTTTTCTGGGACCTGCTGCTCCATATCTGTTAACAACTTGAACACCTCGTGAGGGAGGCTTTCTGCTAATCCGGTACCACCGTGGACGAGGTTGACTTCATGTGTGGCGTGAATCGTCGTCTCGTGAACGGGCAGAGGTTCGAGCTGTACGCCACGCAGCGCGTGTAGCCCTTGGCACGCGGACGGATGAACCAGCACTCTTAAACCCTTGACGCCGGAGCTTTCTGCTCTGTAGGCACGCACGACTGCTGATCCGAGGAATGCCGCAGTGGCCTGCGCTCCGCCGACTCTAGAGTTCAGTGATACGTCTACGAGAGAAAAGGACCCGGCCCCGATGCCGGCGCGCACCGGCACATGTTGATAATAGAGCATGGTGACTAGCCCCTCCGCAAAGGTAAGGGTCTGCGCAGGATGACTGGACGCGAAAAAAGCTGAGTCAGAGAAGAGGATGGCGATGGGGCCCTTCCTCAACTTAAGGAGCTTGCCAAACTCCTCGGCTCCTTGAAGTTGACGCGCGAACTCCTCGCGAAAGTCGGCATACCTTCTGTACACCCAGCCCGGCTTACTCGATGCTGGTAGGCGGCCCGTCTCCAACGCTCTTCGAAGTTGTTGGTGCTCGCGAAGATTCAGCTCTTCGATTGCCGAGCCAAATCCCAAGATATCGACAAAGGCCACATACATCACGCATGCAATAGTATCGCCGAACCGGCGTTGACTGAATAGATCGCAGGCGTCGGAATCGTGAGTGCCGAAGTGATTGCGTCGACCGACGGTAGTTTTGGGTTTGCGGGCCACCTCAGTGCACCTAACTCGTAATTCGACAGCACCTCGATACGCTTCCCGCAGACGTTGACGGACTCACCGCGACTCGGTGAGGCACCAATCGTCCGACCAGCGAAAAGATATATGAATTTCAGAGAAGTGCTTGGGGGTCACACCTTCGGCTTTCGCCGGGATCTCCGAACGCGGAGCATAACTCGCGCAGGTTCATTGACTTGCGTCAACACGCCAGGGAAGCCATCGTTCGCACCCTGGGCTCGACTTCGACCCTAAGCCATTGTTCGAATGGTTTCGATCTACGAATAACTGCCACTCCGACGCAACCGCCTGTTGTAGAGATCGCAAGTAATGATCGTTCAATGGCTTACGAACGCTGAACGAATGAAGGTCTGACCCCGCTGCTTCGCACGGATTTCGGGACGGCGGCCGCATATCTGATACGGGTCTTCAAATGGGAGCCGCACCAGAAGCTGTTCCTCCCCTGAGTTCCTACGCTGCCAGATCGATCGCACCACAGTCCTCTGCGATCCCTCGGACACGAAGACCGCGTGGGCGGAGAAACAGCAGCGGCGCAAACGGCTCATCCGCTACCTGAGCCGGCCCGACGTCATGGCCTCGATCGACAAAGGGACGCTCGAGGTGCCGTATGACTACGGCGTGCTTGCCACCCGCGCTCTGTCGATCTCGCCGCGCAGTCGCTTGGTTTGAAGATCAAAGGTGAAGTTCCGACTCGTGCTCGCATCATTGAAAGCCGTGCCGTACTCTCGACGGCATAAATGGAATCGCTCGGGAATCCCAGTGATGGTGGTGAATCAGAATTCCGAATGTCTCTGGCAACGCTCCATGTTCGGCAGATGGAATTGCCGCGCTGACTACCATCAACTGTTCCGTAGACCGCCATTCAGCATCGCCCGCAGCTCACCCTCGGCCACCAACCAGCGGTTCGCTTCGTCCGACAGACGGCGCACATCGGAGTGGGGAGTGGGGTGTCGGGAGTCGGGTGTCGGAGAAGACCCGGGTGGTAGCGTCTCGATCGCCGATTCCCCGGACACCCGACCCTGATTCGCGCGGCGTTCGAAGCGGTTCGACCGAATAACCACCATTCCGGCGCAATCACCAGTTGGGGAGAGCGCAAGTTACGGTTGTTCAATAGGTTACGAGCGCCGAACGAACGAAGGTCTGACCCCGCTGGTTCGCAAGACGGCCGGTGCAACCGGTGACACGGCTCGTGTATGCAGTGACACAGATCGTGTAGGTGGCTACACGGCTCGTGTACACGTAAACACAGCCCGTGTACGTGGCAACACAGCTCGTGTACACGTCAACACAGCTCGTGTACGCAGCAACACACATCGTGTACACGTCAACACGGCTCGTGTACACGTCAACACACCTCGTGTACACATCCAACACACCTCGTGTACACGTCAACACACCTCATGTACACGTCAACACACCTCGTGTACACGTCAACACACCTCGTGTACATGGCAACACACCTCGTGTACATGTCAACACAGCTCGTGTGCGCAGCAACACACCCCGTGTGCGCAGCAACACGCATCGTGTGTACGCCAACACGACTCATGTACGCATCGACACGGTTGATGTCCGCAGCGACACAGCTCACGTACCTAAGGACATGGCTCGTGTCTACGCTGACACAGCTCGCGTCCACAAGTGCTCGCCGTAACCTTTCGCTTTCTCGCCCGTCTGAAGCTGTATGAGAAACGATCAGGAGACAAGTACCCATCGATCTGCCGCTGAGGACCTGCCGGAGGCGGCGCCGCCAATGACACCCGACGAAGTCGTGGATGGTTTGCGGGCTATACGCGCGCGGATCAGCGAAATGACGCCGATGACCGCGGCGCAGCGTACAGCGCTGCGCAACCGCATACGCACGTCCAATCCTGTCATCCAGGCCTCGATCAACGCGATCGGGGCCATGGACGTTGTCTCGCAGGCCGTCGGCCAGCCCGCCGAGGAGGTACGTCAGTTGGCCGACGAGTCCAACCGCTGGACGGCGGTCGAGGACGAACTGCGGATGATGCTGAACGGCGTCTCCGGCGCGAACCTCATGCGCCGCCATCGCCTGGCGTTCATCGCCTCGCAGGCGCACAGCATCGCGACGCGGTTGGTGCGCGATCCGGCCAACGCCATCCTCGTGCCGTATGTGGAGGAGGTCACGCGGCTAAAGAGCTTCAGGCGCCGCAGGAAAGCGTCGCGGGCTCCAGCCTCGCCGCCGGCAGCGCCGGAATCGGCGGAGGAGGATTCCTCGACGACCGGGGATCCACAGCCGTAAGTGATCGGTGGGAGGGCGCCTCAATGCGTCGGGATCGAGCCCGGGAACACGTAGGCCTGCAGCAGCGCGATCAATCCGATCACCGCTGCGCCGGCGACGGAATGCCACCACACTCTGCGGAAGATGGGGCCGAGGGCGTGAGCGCGCTCGTAGGGATCGTCGTAGCAGGCGGCGCACGCCACCATGATCGATTGCGCGTCGATCATCTTCCCCATGACGCCGCCCGTGGAGTTCGTCGTCACGATCAGGACCTCGTTCAGATGGAGCTGCTGCGCGGTGATCCGCTGCAGGCTTCCGAACAGCGCGTTCGAGGCGGTGTCCGATCCGGTGAGGAACACGCCCAGCCAACCGAGATAGGCGGCGAAGAACGGATACATCACTCCCGCGGAGGTGAATGCCAGCCCGAGGACTGCGTCGGTGCCCGAGTAGCGCGTGAGGAACCCGAGGCCGAGCACCTGAGCGATGACCAGCACGGGGATCTTCATGCGGCGCATCGTGCGGACGAACGCTTCCTTCCATTGCGCGACGGTGAGTCGTAACGCGAGTCCCGAGAGTAGCGCGGCCACGAAGACGCCCGTGCCCGCCGTCGACAGCCAGTTGATCGTCAATCGCGCCCCCTCGGGCTTCGCGTTGGCTGGAACCACCGGCGGCATGCGCTGCACTTTGTCGTGCAGCGACGGCATGTCCCACACCGGCAGCGAGAGCGAACCGGAGAAGTTGGAACCGAGCAGCGTGGTCTTGAACGTGACTGCATCAAGAGAGTTGTTGAGCGTCTTCTTGAATGCCGGGCTGCCCCACAACGCGCAGCAGAGAATCAGGAGCGCCCACGGTGTCCATGCTGCGATCGTCTGCCTGGCGGTGAAGTTGTATGTCCACGCCGCCGCGGGCGATTCGATTCCGCCCAAAGCCGCTCCACGCTCTGACTTGAGCAGGAATCGCGTTCGAGGATGCCAGACGAAGCGCAGGAAGAGAGCCGTGCAGACGACGGAGAAGACGCCGGCCACGACATCGGTCATGAGGTGAAAGGAATGCGTCCCCGAGGCGAGGTACTGCATCGCGGCGAACGACGCGCCGCAAACGAGCGCGCCCGGCCACACCTCGAACGCCTCCTTCCACGTGCCGCCCTCCATCTTCACGAAGGTGACCACCAGCCAGAACGGAACGAGGATCGATACCCACGGAAGCTGATGCCCGGCCATGGTTGACAGCGTCAATTGATCGAGTCCGCTGACGGCCGCGAGCGTCACGATCGGCGTGCCGATGGCGCCCCAGGCGACCGGTGCCGTGTTGGCGAGCAGGTTGAGCACGGCGGACTGAAAGGGCGAATAGCCGAGACCGACCATCACGGCCCCGGCGATGGCCACCGGTGTCCCGAACCCCGAGGTCCCCTCGATGATGGCCCCGAACGAAAACGCGATCAGCAGCACCTGCAGCCGGCGGTCGAACGAGATATTGACGATCGATTCCTTGACGACTTCGAACGTCCCGGTGATGACGGTCATCGTGTAAAGGAACATCGCCGCAAGCACGATCCAGATGATGCCGAGGAGTCCGGAAAGGGATCCCAGCGCGAACGCGGAGACCGCGGAATCGAGCGGCATCCTGAAGACGAGACACGCCACGAGCATCGCCGCAATGACCGCGTAGAAAGCGGCGTACGGCGCAGAAATGCCGAGGTGCCGCGCCCCTTTCCGATCGCGGTGAGGATGGAGCGCGATGAAGTAGAGCAATACGACGATGGGAATCGCGGCCACGACCGTCGAGAGGACCACGTTGCCGGTCGGGTTGTAGGTCTGGTGGTACATGTGCGGTGAAGGAGTGTAAATCCGCACGTGGGTTTTGCCGAGGAGCGTGTGGTCATCACCGCCGGATGGTATGTTGACCGAGATGTGGTCCAGCCCAAACCCGGTGATCCGATGACCCAGAAACTGACCCTCGGCCAGTTGTCCGTCAAGGTTGCCAATGAGAGCGTTGACGTCGATGGCTAGCGTTTCTACCGAGATCCTAGCCCCGAGAAGGCGTTGATCTTTCGGATCACGCATCGATCGAACTTGCCTTGGATTTTCGAGAACGGTCTCCACTGCCGGCGTTCAGAGATCGCTGACCCAGACTTTGTCAGCATCGGGAATCCCGAACTGATCGAGCGGCGGTGTCTTCGGACCGTCGATATTCCTCCGGGCGGAACGCTGGAGGACTACGTCCCGTTCTACTTCACGCCGTTCAGCCCGATGCTGCTCAACATCAAGACGGGATGGGGTGTGAAGCAGCGCGGCAACGATGAGATCGTCATCCTGATCTCATCCCTTCCGGCGTTGGAAGCGAATGATGTGGCGTACGTGTTTACCGACCGGCACGCGTACCTCAAGACAGCGAGCTTCTTCGGTGACCGCAACGAAATCGAGTCTGCGATCGACTACCCGCTGCTGCGATCTCGAGACTTCACGCGGGACTCGGAGCATCCCGAAAACTTCGAGCGCTATCAGGCCGAAGCGCTGGCCTATCAACACGTACCGGTCGATGCACTGATCGGCGTCGGCTGCTACACTTCCGCCATCAAGGACGAGATCGAGACCATCTGTTCAGATCTGCAGGTCGATCTGAAAGTCGTCGTCCGGAACGGGTGGTACTTCTGATGATCCGGTTCATCCATGGAAATCTCCTCGACGCGCACACCGATGCGGTGGTGAACACCGTCAATACCGTCGGTGTCATGGGCAAAGGAATCGCGCTCATGTTCAAGGAGGCGTTCCCGGCGAACTACCGCGAGTACGTGGCTGCGTGCAAACGAGGTGATGTACGGACGGGCGCAATGTTCGTGACGGAACGTCCAGCGATGCTTGGGGCACCGCGATGGATCGTTAACTTCCCGACTAAGCAACACTGGCGCGGGAACACGCGGATCGAATGGATCGAGGCGGGACTCGAAGATCTTCGTCGCGTCATCGCTGAAAAGAAGATCCGTTCGATCGCCCTTCCTCCCCTGGGTTGCGGCAACGGTGGGTTGGATTGGCAAGATGTGCGTCCGCTCATTGAACGCTCATTGCAGGATCTACCGGGTGTAGAGGTCGTTGTCTACGAGCCGACTCGCGAGTACCAGAATGTTGCCAAGCGGTCAGGCATCGAGAAGCTGACTCCCGCTCGCGCCCTCATCGCCGAACTGGTCCGCCGCTACTGGATTCTCGGAATCGAGTGTTCGATACTCGAAATTCAGAAGCTTGCATGGTTCCTGGAACGGCAGATTGAGACTCTCGGTTTGGACAATCCGCTCGATCTCCAATTCATAGCCCATCGCTATGGTCCGTACGCGAACCGGCTCGATCACCTTCTCGATGGCCTCGATGGAAGTTACCTCCGTTCCGAGATTCGGATCCCTGATGCGAAGCCGACAGATGTCATCGCGTTCAATGATGAGAAGAAGGACGTTGTGGCGGCCTATTTGAAGTCCGAGGCGTCCCGTTACCTGCCCGCTCTCGAACGAGTATCGGACCGAATCGACGGCTTCGAGTCGCCGCTGGGAATGGAGCTGCTCGCGACGGTTGACTGGTTGATCGCGCGCGAACAGCGGCGTCCAGAGTTGGCGGACATCAAAGAAGGTCTGAGGTACTGGCTCAAAGGAACGGATGCGGGAGAGCGAAAGCTGCGGATTTTCGACGACCGAATGCTCACGCTTGCGATCGAACGCTTGAGCAACACCGCCTAGGTTGGATCTACCCACTTTGGGCAGCAGAATGCCCGGAATGGGCAGCTCTGCTCCGGCGCATCGTCGGGCCGACACCCGCTCGACCAGTCTCGCCGACGCGCTTTTCACGATTACGCAGCAGCGCGTCCTCCGACTTCTATTCGGCAACGCCGAGAGGACCTATTTCAAACAGGAGTTGATCGCACGAACCGGTTCGGGCTCGCGAAGCTCGCTCCCGCTGAAAGGACGCTGGGGCGCAGCATCCACCCGACGCTCTACACCGCCGAGGAGTTTGCGCGGCGACGAAAGAGCAGGAATCCTTTTTTGCTGAAAGTGCTCGCGGGAGAGCATATTGATCTGATCGGAAGTGAAGATGGCGGCGTCGAATCTCGATTAACCATCGAATCGGCCTGAGGCCTTCTCCGAAAATGAATTATTCTTGCTCCGGCATGACCACGAATCCCCACCCTCGCCTAACTCCCGAGGAATACCTGCGAATCGAGCGCGCCGCGGAGTGGAAGAGTGAATACATCGACGGAGAGATGTTCGCGATGGCAGGTGCGTCAATGCGTCACGTGCTCATCACGACAAACCTCGTCGGCGAACTTCGGGACCGTTTGCGCGAAGGGCCGTGCACGGTTTACGGCGCTGAGCTGCGCGTCGCGACTGACCGTCTTCGCCACTATACGTACCCCGATGTCGTCGTGGTCTGCGATCCTGTCGAAGTCGTCGATGAGCACCGCGATACTCTCACCAACCCCAAGGTGATCGCAGAGGTGCTTTCCGACTCAACGGAGAAATACGATCGCGGAGCAAAATTCGAGCGCTACCGTGCGGTGCCCGCGCTTTCCGAATACCTGCTCGTTTCGCAGGATCGCGTCCACATCGAGCTCTACACACGCCAGCCCGACGGGGGATGGTTCCTGCGCGAGTGGAACGACCCGGACGCCGAGATCGATCTCACCTCACTTCACTGCCGTCTGAAGATAGCCGAGGTGTACGCGAAGGTGACTTTCGGCGATCAAGAGGCAGGGTGAAGGGGCTCCCGAGCGCGACCAGCGCGGCGTGGACCCTGGACGATCGATACGAAGAACTGCTCGTTCTGTGCGAGTAGTCAGATGAGCGGTCACAAGTGATCAGTTTGTCAATCACTTGCGCATTGCCAAAGAACGAAGGCATAGCCCAGCGGAGTTGCCCATCCGATCACGATGTCGCCACCTTCTCTTTTTTGGAGTGGCGAAGCTTCGAAGGAGGGGGTAGGGAAATCACCCTCTCGAGTCTCTCCTGTGCGAGGGAGGGAGATTCCCATGAACTCGCATGTCCCGCCGCAACAGCCGGCCAAGATCGCGCCCGTTGTCTGGATCCCCGCACTCGTCTTCACCTCGATGCTTCTGCTCTTCATGATGTGGGTGTTCATTCATCCGCCGGCGGGCAATCAGCAGCCGATTCTTCGTGTACTACTTTCGCTCGTTTCCAGCTTCGCGGCTACGTTCATGACCGGCACAATTTCCGTCCAAATGAACGCGCCGAAGACGAAGTTCGGAAAACTCACGATCAGCGCCGCGGGCGGTCTGGCGGTGTTCGTGGTTGTCTTCTTTTACGTGATGCCATGACAGAGCTCACTCTGGCCCCGTCCTCACGACGGCTTCATCCCGTTCCGCCGCAGATATGGATTCCAGCGCTCGGGCTGTCGCTAACGCTCATCACGTTCCTTGCGTATGCCTATCGCCTGCCGCCACGCGCGGACGTGACCGGACGCTACATCATCGCGCTGATGGCTTCTGTGCTCGCAGGACTCGCGAGCGGGTTCATGACTGGCACTGTCGCGATAACGATCGGCACCAACTCAGAGACGTGGAAGATTTCGGCGGGCGGCGGGCTACTAGTGTACCTTTTCACGCTCCTCTACGGCGCGCATTGGCTCACTCACGAGTTGCCGTACTACACCGTGTTTCTCGATTATGCGCACCAGTTGCGGACTGAGATCACCGAGCGAGTCTACCGACTACGTCTGCTACCGCGACTTATGCCTGGGCCACGAAACGTGTCGGGGGATGTTATCGACGCTTCGCTGCGTAGCAGCGTGCGTGGAGTGCAGATGCAACTGCTCGAAGAAACGAGCGGCAAACCCGAGCGACACGTGACCGTCACGGATGAATTCGGAAACTTTCGCTTCGATGATATCGACGGCAAGCGCACGTATCGCCTCGCGCCAATGTGCATCCAATGTCAGCCCGATCCACCGACCGCACTCATTCCATCCGGCGCTAGCGCGGAGGAGCGGCATTTTATGGTGCGTCATCCGCTCCAACATCTCGTATTTCAGGCGACCGACCCAGCTGGCGGGCCCGCGAGTCGGGTCGGTATGCGTATTATCGTTGGCAGCAAGGTATTGCAGTTCACGACTGACGATGAAGGAAGATTCGACTTCGACGCCGAGATCGGAAGGAAGTACTTGCTGACCGCGAGCGACTCGTATCTCGATTTCGGTGAAGAGCAAATCAGTGTGAATGCGGTAACACCACCCCTGCTGCACCCTTTGCATGCTGTCCTCACTGCAAAGGCATCTGTCGAGCAGAAGGTTATTCCCCTCCGCCCGCTCATCGGCGGAGCAGTGCTCTTCCGCCACACGACAGGCACGCGCATCCGCAAAGGCGATGTTGTCGCAGAAATCGACATTGCTTCGCAGAAGACGAACATCGCATCTTTGACGGCAAGCATGGAAGCAATCCGCGTGAGGAACGACATCCTAAAAGCGGAAGCTGGCGCGCTGCGCTCTGGAAGTGACGCCGCGGGCACAAATTCGGGCGTTGGTGATGATGCGCGGCAAGCGGTGACGATGGCCAAGACGAACCTTGAACGGCTGCAGGAACTCGCAAGGCAGGGCCTTATTCCACGGATGCAGGCAGATGCAGCGCGGCAGAAGCTGGCCGTTGCACGCGAGAAGCTCGCCCGAGTGATCGAAGACACAATCGCCGCGAGTAACGTCGACCTCTCCGCGAAAACGGACACGCTCACTTCACTGCAAACACAAGTCAACCATGCTGCGGTCATCGCATCGGCGGCCGGCACTCTTAGCACTTCTGTGGACGAGGGTGCGATCGTTTCGCCGGGCCTGACAATCGGTGAGTTGCGCCCTCTCGCGGGAGTAGTGATTCACTGCCCCGTTCCCGCGAAGTACATCAGCATGGCGCGCCGGGCTACAGACGTAGTGATTACGGATCCAATATCGGGCCTTCGAGTCCACGGCACTGTCGAGCGGGTGGCCGCGAACGAGATCATAGTCCGAACACCCGAGCAAATCACGGCAACCAGCGTACAGGTTCGATTCGACACTCGCTGAGGGGCGCAGGATAGTGCCGCCTGCTGGCAGTAGCGGGTACCTTCGATCGCCGTGACGGCGCTGGCGCGACGCAAACGTTTCCTCTAGCCACAATACATCTTCGAGGGCTTGATTTCCTGTTTTGCTCCATCATATGATGCTGCAAAAGAGGAAACCTAATGGAAACCGTATCGCAGCCCACGCCGTCGGCATCGGATCGCCTCGCTTCCAACAACCTCCTTCCGTTCGACGTCCTCACGAGCGCAGTCACAGCGGGCCAGCTCGCGCTTTCTGGCTGTAGCTTGGATCGACCACCCATGGCTCGAGGTGTTCACGTGTGGGGTGTGATGATTGAATCGCTTCGTCAACTCGGCCGCAAATATGGATGGTTGCGGTCCGAGGGCAAGCTGTCCGCGATCTTGTCCGCAGATGGCACGGTCCAAATCGCTGTGGCTACCGGTGACGAGGCGACTGGCAACCATGACGCCGTTCCTCGAACCAAGTACCCACGCGGCGCGGCCAGCATCGAAGCGATCGAGGTCAATCAGCTGTCGCTGTTTCCTAATCTTGTCGCGATCAAGCCGCGACCCGTCGCGAAACCAGGATGTCTTACGTGGATGCTCTTACACCGTCGGCTAAAGGATTCAGTCAGATGGGAGCTGTCGCTTCCGAAGAGCGTAGATGAGTACGGCATCATACAGAGTTGGGCTGACCGCATCATCTTCGAACCGCTGTCGGTGGAAAGCATCGACGATGCATTCATTGGCGGTCTCGACTTGGATGATGCCTCTGGACAGTTCGATCCGATTGTCACTAGAAAGCGGGACGAGTGAACGCCTTCAACCCTCAAAGGCTACGACTCGCTCGCGAGCGCGCCGGGCTTTCGATCATCGATTTGGCCAGAAGCGTGGGAGTAACCGCGCGCCAGGTCTCAAACTACGAGCGTGGCGCCTCGGTTCCGAGTTCCCTAGCACTTGAGAAGATCGTTGCCACGCTTGGATTCGAAGAGCGATTTTACTTTGGCAACTCGCTAGTGGCGTTGCGTGACGAGCATGCGACATTTCGATCGCTTCGCCGGACCACAGCAACACAGCGGAATCAAGTACTGGCAGCAGGGTCGCTAGCCATGGATCTGAACTCCTACATTGAACAGCGCTTCGATCTTCCGCCAGTGGACATTCCCGATCTAAGCGACCACCTCGGCCAGCCCGAAGTTGCAGCTGCCACGTTGAGATCAATGTGGGGATTGAGCCACGCCGTTCCCAACGCAATCGCTCTTTTGGAGGTCCATGGTGTTCGTGTGTTTTCTCTTCTTGAGGAATTGAGAGAAGTGAATGCGTTTTCGGTCTGGGTTGGTCAGCGGCCATTCGTCTTCCTGAATATGACAAAAACAGCAGAGGCGAGCCGGTTTGACGCGCTTCACGAGCTCGCGCATCTCTGCCTACACAGACATGAATGTGACCCACGAGAGATGGAGGCAGAGGCGCACAGGTTCTCTGCCGCGATGCTCATGCCGCTCTCAGATGTGAACTCGATCGCAACCGGCGTAATCACACTGGGGACTTTGGTGAAACTGAAACGTCGATGGGGAGTTTCGGTTGCGGCATTAGCCCATCGTCTTCACGAGCTAGACATCATTGGACCGTGGCCATACCGAAACCTCTGTATCGCATTGAGTTCGAAGGGGTACAGGGCAAAAGAACCCAACCCAATGGAGAGAGAGTCGTCGCGAGTTCTCGCGAAAGTCTTCGCTCAACTCCGCACCGATGGCGTGACGATTAACGATCTTGCTTCTGACTTAGCGATTCCCGCTGAAGAGATTCGACGCCTCGTATTTGGGCTCGCCATCGTCGGGCTAGATGGAGGCTCCACGAGAAATACCTCGGTGAAAGCTACCGCGCGGACGCTTCGCGCAGTGAAGTGACGTCAACCAGAAAGGAGGTGAGAGAGCGATGGCAAAGAATGGAAAGTCCGGCGACGGTCACCGCGACGGCGCTGTTCGCAACCGGACGCAGGTCTTCAATCCGAAGACCGGCGACTGGACCAAGCGCGGGCCCGACGGCCAGTTCATGGACCGTAAGACGTCCGATGACAAGCCGTTCAAGGGAGTCACGAAGGAGAAGTAGAGCGCGAGCGGGACGGGTCGATCGAGCACCCGGAGCAGGTTCGTAGATCGGCCCGTCCTCGCTCTCGCTACTGAATCATAGATTTGCTGTATGTGCGATCAGTCATGGAGTCTTCTTACGTCGAACGGCGTTCTGCATCGAAGTCAGGCGGAAGTTTCGCGCTCAGTAAATCCGAGTTCGGGATGCGTCTCCACCTTACCGACACCGGTTGCAAGATGACGGTCTCCCCCCCGTGAGCGCCGTCTCGCGTTGGTTGGCCGAGCCGGTCTACGAAAAAACTTACGGCACGTCGATGTGGTTCACAACCTTCTTGACACCGGTGACCTTTGACGCGTCGTCGTATGCTTTCTCGCGATCCGCCTTGGTGGGCAAGTGCCCGGAAAGCGTCGCGACACCATCGGTGACATCGACATCGACGCCGGTCAGGTGGTCGGCCAGCAGGTTCTTCTTGATCTCTGACGCCGTCGTCGAATTGTCGAGCGACTTCGGAGTCATCCGGTTCCAGTTCGAGCAGCCGAGGGACGCGACCAACGCCGCGGACATGATGATGGATCCAAGCAACTTCTTCATTTCGTTACTCCTTTGACTGGGCGGGGAGCAATAGGCAGGCCAGACTCCGCGAAAACGAGCGTGCAGCGCTCGCGTATAATTTCCCTCACGCCCGATGGTTCATCTACTAGTCGCTCATCCAGGTCACGAACTTCTGCTCCATGGTTGGATTTCCCGGAACAAACCGGTCGTCCACGTCTTGACTGACGCTTCGGCGCACTCTTCCGACGCGCGTCTCAGCCGGACGGCGGAGCTCCTGCGCGACCTCGGCGCCCGCAAAGGCGCGATCTTTGGCCGGCTTTCGGACGCCGAGGCGTACGCGATGATCCTCGAGCGCAACACTCCCCTGCTCACGTCTCTCGTCGCGGAGCTCGCAGAACAACTGGAAGAGGATCAGCCCGCGATCATCGTCGGCGACGCCGCCGAGGGCTACAACCCGGTTCACGATCTCTGCCGCCTCATCGCTGGTGCCGCGATCGCCATGGCGGGCGTCTCCACGAAACAGTACGAGTACGCCGTGGTCAACCATCCTCATTCGTCCGGCTCTGCGGCGATCGTGCTCGATCTGGATACCGTCGAATACGCCGCCAAGATGGAGCGGGCGCGCGAGCAGGCCGCTGCGTTGACCGACATCGAGACGCTGTTGTCGCGACACGGTGCGGACGCCTATCGAACCGAGGCGCTTTATCCCGTCGCCGACTGGACGGCTGTCGGCGGCGACCAACCGCCGCTTTACGAACGCTTCGGCGAGGAGCGGGTCGCCGCGCACCGGTACACGCAGGTGATCCGGCGCCGCCAGCACATGCTTCCATTGCGCGACGCGCTGCGTGCCGAGGTGGAAAAGCGCTCATGCGCGTTCTGATCGCCGGCCATTCGCTCGGCGAGATCGGCGGCGTGCAGAGCTATGAGCGCGACCTCGCGTCGTGGCTGCTCGCCCGAGGACATTCGCCGGTTGTTTACGCCACGGAGCTCGGCGATGCCGCGCGCCAGCTCAACGCGCTGACCGTTCCGGTCGTCGACGATTTGAGCACCATCACCGCGCCGATCGACATCATCCACGGCGACAGCGCGATCGAGACCATGGCCGCGCTGCTTCACTTTTCGACAACGCCGGCCATCTTCGTTTGCCACGGCTGGGAAGACCTCGGCCGGACTACCCCGCGGTTCCCCCGAATCCTCCGCTACGTTGCCGTCGACGATACCTGCGCCGACCGCCTCGTGACGCGCGAAGGGATTGCACCCGAGCAAATCTCCGTGCTGCTCAACGCGGTCGACATGAGCGCCTTCCGGCAACGCGAGCCTCTCCCGGACCGGCCGCGGCGCGCGGTGGTCTTCGGCAATCTCGCTCACGAGCTCACGTTTCTGCCGGCGATTCGCGCGGCCTGCCGCAAGGCGTCCATCGAGCTCGACGTCGTCAGCGCCTCCGCCGGCACAGCGGTGCCGAACCCGGAGTCGATCCTCGGCGGCTACGACCTGGCGTTTGCCAAGGCGAAGTGCGCGATGGAAGCGATGGCCTGCGGGCTGGCTGTCATTCTCTGCAGCGAGGCCGGCCTCGGCGGGATGGTTCGTTCGCACGACTTCGATCGCCTGCGCCGCCTCAACTTCGGCATCCGCTCGCTTCAGAATCCTCTGACGACGGAAACCGTTTTTGCGGAGCTCGCGCTGTACGACGCCGATGATGCCCGCAGAGTCTCGGATGAAATTCGCGAGTCGGCGCCATCGGATGCGCTCCACGAGTCGCTCCTGTCGTTGTACGAGAGCGTCATCGACGAACATGCCGGTATGTCTTCGAAGAACGACGGGGCCGCTGAAGGCCGCGCGACATCGGCGTTTCTCCATGATCTGGCTACTCGGGAGCGACGCCGCGAAGGACGTATGTGGATGCTGGCGAATGCCGCGCAACGCGTGCTGCAGGTACCTGTCGTCGGACCAATGGGGACCCGGCTCCTTCGCTGGCTGGCTCCGAAACGATGACTACGCGCGCCGGCGACGGCCGGCTTTCTCGAACAATCTCCGGCTCAATCTGACCGGGAACCATTCCGCCCAGATCGTTCTGAACAAGAGCCTCGCTCCGGACTCACGCGAGATTTGAAGCCATGTTTGTCCGTCGCCCTCTCGGCCCAGGTTGCGCACGCGCAGGCCGCGGCGGTGGCACTGATCGCCGATCCACTTCAGACTGTGCCGGATGCAACCCGGCTGTCCCGGCTCGTGGCTGGTGCCGAACCATCCTTTCCCACGATAGTCACGCCGCGGCCAGACCGCCGGCAGCACGGAGGTGAGAAACACGGCGCCCGGCGTCGAGTCTCGCAGAAAGTTGTCGAGCATCGTTTCAATCTGTGGCTTCGAAGCATGCGTCCAGATCGAATAGGCGACGAAGAAATCGAACTTGACACCGAAGACACCGTTGTCGAATTCCGGATTCGTATCGAACCGCGGCTGTTTGACGCGCTCGGTTTCCGGTTCCAGGATGAGGTTCCTTCCGGTCTCGAGCCGCTCACGATGCGGCTCGATCCCAAAGTAGCAATGCGGATCGAGGAAGTGGATGAGCCAGTATCCCGCCCGTAGAACTCCACAACCGAGATCGAGAACCTTCGAGTGCGGTTCCAGCCCCGCCATCAAGAGCAAAACGAACTGCTGCCGTCCCGCCCTCTCGAATCCCGCGATCGGCACCCCGAAAAATGTCGAACCATCAAGCCGCTCCGCGCGCTCCTGAACTGTCGTCATCAGTGAGATTGGATCACAGCACTGCTGCTTGATGGGACATCCGCACCTGCGCGGCGTACTCGATACCAAAGCAAACATCGACCGGTGCGCATCATCACCGACCACCGGTGCATACGAACATATTCGTATGTCGTGCTCCATCTGACGGCTGCCGTTCTCTTCTCCCTGACCATGCAGAGCACGGCGCCGGCCGTCGAGCATTACAAGCTCCGCTTCGCCATCGATCCGAAGACTCATTCCCTCTCCGCGGAAGCTGACCTCGGCGTCCGCAACACTGAGGCGCGAGCGATCACGCTTGTCCCCGTGCTGCTCTACCGGCTGATGGATGTCAGCGCTGCGTCCGACGGTGCGGGCAACCCGCTGCGCTTCACGCAGAAGGTCATCAAGTTTCCTGATGAACCAACTTGGCAGGTGAACGCCGTGGAAGTGACGCTTGCAAAGCCGCTTTCTCCCGGCCAGACAACGACCGTTCATTTGACCTACGCAGGGCCGCTCTTCGGCTACCCCGAGGTCATGCAGTACGTCCGGGACACGATCAGCGAGCAGTACTCGTTGATCCGTGCGGAGACGATGGCATATCCGATCGTGGCACCCCCCTCGATTGCCGGCTGGCGGCAGTCGTTCAAGAACAAATTCGACTTCGAAATCGAAACGAGGGTGCCGGCCGGCTTCACCGCTGTCTGCAGCGGAAAGGACGTCGGAGAGGCGCAGACGCAGGAAGGGACTTCAACGTTCCGATGCATCGGCGATGCAGGAAGCGCGCAGATCAGTGTAGCCGTGGCGAAGTTCCGCGTCCTCGACGATCAGGAACGTAATTTGCGGGTCTATGCCCTCGACGCCGATGCGGAAGCGGGTGCGCGGGTAATGGATGACATGCGGCGCGCTCTCGATTTCTATCGCTCGTATTTCGGCGCGATGCGCCCCGGCGGCAGCCTCACGCTCGTCGAAATCCCCGATGGCTGGGGCTCCTACGGCGTGCCCGGGCACATTTTCCAGAGCGCAGCAGCCTTCAAGGATCGCAGCCGGGCATCGGAGCTGTATCACGAGGTTGGCCACATCTGGAACGCACGGGCAAGCGACGGCGTGCAGCGCGCTCGTTACTTCGACGAAGCCTTCGCCTCGTACTTCGAAGCGCTGGCGGTCCGGCAGTTCGAAGGACCTGACGCGTTTCGCGCGTTGATGCAGAGTTACCGGCAGACCTACCTCGATCGAGTGGCACGCGATGCGCGGGGCCGCACGATTCCAATCGCCGGCTACGGCAAAGAAGAGATCGGAGTCTTCTCGTACACCAAAGGCGCCTGGTCGCTCTACGTCCTGCATCAGTTGCTCGGCGAGGACGCATTCCGCCGCGCGATCTCCGATTTCCTCGCTGCGTACAGCGACAAGCCGGCCGGCTTCGACGACTTCCGCCACGCCGTCGAGAAGTCGTCTGGCCGCGACGTAGGACTCTGGTTCGAACAATGGATCACAGGAACCGACGCGTCCGCGATGCTGATCGATGGGAAGAGCGTCGAGGAGATGGGTGGCAGTCGGTAGGAGGCTGCGCTCGCTCGATTGGACAAAAAATGCACTACAGAGCCACTGAAGACTCAGAGTTGAATCCTTCTCTGTGACCTCTGCGTCTCTGTGGTGCAAAGGTTTTGCTAGGGCTAACGATTTGCGTTCAGAGCTTTTGCGCCGCGCATCGTGCTCGGGCTCGATCCCGTCCATCGCTTGAAGGCGCGCGAGAACGCGGCCGGTTCGGAGAAGCCCACCAGATAGGCGGTTTCGTGGACCGACGCCTTTTTATCGCTCAGGTAGTGGAGGGCCAGCTTGTGGCGCAAGTCATCGAGCACCTTCTCGAAGGTCACGCCCTCGGCTTTCAGCTTACGAAAGAGCGTCTGCCGGCTGAGCGCGAGCTTTCCGGCGATCGTGTCCATGCTTGCCTGGCCGGTGTGCAGGGCGGGAATCAGCAGGCTCTCGACGCGTCCTCGGATCGATTTCGAGCGTTCGAGGTTTTCGAGCAATCCCTCGGCATGCGCTCGCAATACTTCTGCTAGATAGGGGTTCGCGCTCGGCAGCGATACCTGCATGAAGGCTTCATCAACCACGATTGCATTCGTGTGACTCTCGAAGACGAGCGGAACGCCGAAGATCCGATCGTATTCGGCGCGGTAGCCCGGCTCTTTGTGCGTGAAGTGGATGGCTTTCGGAAAACGCATGTTGGCCAAGCTGGGTATCGAGCCGATCATCGCCCGCACGCCACAGATACAGCGCGCGAACGCTGACTCCGTGAGAAGAGGATTCTCCACGTAGAGCCGGCTCGTCGATCGCAGCCATAGATCGCTGCCATCGCGGACGATTTCCATGAGCTCCGCGGGGTCACCGTCATCCTCATCGAGTGCGAGACGTCCGTAGCGGCTCATTTGCCGGCGTGACTCCTCGCTCTTCCCTGCCACCTGGCCCATCAGACCGACGATCGAGATGTCCGCCAGTTTGACCGCCTCGCCGAACAACAGAGCGAGCGCCGGTTCGTTGCACAACTCGATTCCTGCGTGGAGCATCGCAAGGTAATTCGCCAGCGGAATACGCTTGTCCTGGTTCCGGAGCTCGTCAGGATGAATGTGGGACCTGGCGATCAGCGTTTGCCGGTCAGCACCGCGCGAGACCGCGAAATCCAGCAGTGCTTTCGGATAGCCGGCAGAAATCGTTGGGTTACCCATGTCTTCCCAACTCCTTGCAACCTGCGGCCATGCTTTTGGTACGGCGCGTCATGTCCCGTTGTTTCGGTCGCCGATAACTTACCCGCAATCGACGAAGCATCGAAAGGGAGGCACATGGACGCAGGGGAAATGACGGAACGGATTGCGGAAGCATCGCCGCGTTTGAAGGCCAGGATTGCCGGCCTCTGTTATCTGTTGATGCTCCCGACCGGAGGGCTGGCTATGTTCGTGCGCGGCCGTTTCGTGGTCAAGGGGGACGCGGCAACCACCGCGGCCAACATGATGGCGCACGAGACCTGGTTCCGGCTGGCGTTCGCGGGAGACCTACTCGTGGTCGCCATCTACATCGTATTCACGGCTCTGATGTTCGACTTGATGAAGCCTGTGAGCAGGAACGTCTCGTTACTGGCAGCGTTCTTCAGCCTGATGGGGTGCGCGACGCAGGCGTGTGCCTGCCTCTTCGAGATCGCTCCCCTCATCGTCCTGAGCCGCGAGCCCTTCCTCGGCGCATGGAACCCCGACCAGTTGCATTCGCTGGCCTACCTGTCGCTCAAGCTGTATGCCGCGACCTACGGCATCAGTCTGGTGTTCTTCGGCTTCTACAATCTCACGATCGGCTACCTCGTCTTCAAGTCCACCTTCCTCCCTCGCATTCTGGGCGTGCTGATGGCGCTGTCCTGTCCGGTCGGACTGACGTTTCTCTGGCCGCCGTTCGCCACTGCGTATTTTCGCTACCTTCTGATCATGGACATCGGAGAGCTCTTGCTGGTCCTATGGCTGCTCGTGATGGGCGTGAACGTCAAGCGATGGTGGGAGCAATCGGACGCGGCGGAGCGGTCCCGCCTTTTCATCGCAAATGGCTCTGACTACGATCAACGAGTGCAACGGCAATAATCCGAGTTGCTGCCAGCGCAGGGCAGGAAGGTCGACGCACTTCGATCTGAAGCGAGGAAAGGAAAGCGCGCGTCACCAGTGATGTTGCCGCCCGTTTCCCGCTCGGGCAGGCAGCCGATGCGTACTTCGCGCTCAAGATTTTCGCCGCCAGATCCTCGTGTGATTCCGGTTGGTCTCCGGCTAAGATCGAGGGATGAGAAGAGCCTTAGCCGGGCTAATCGCCCTTTTCGCATTCGCCGCTCCGATCGCAGCACAGTGTCCCAACTTCACCCGCACGAATTACACGATACCCGGCAAGCCGCGCGCCGTCATTGCCGCCGATTTCAATGGCGATGGAATCACGGACCTTCTCGTCGGAGTCGATGAGAGCAGCGGCAACGTCATCTTCTTTCCAGGGAACCGCGATGGAACGCTCGGCTCCGGGATCAGCACAGTCACAACGATCCCCTTCGTTTGGGCGATGGCGTCCGGCGATTTCAACCACGACGGCAAGCTCGACGTCGCGGTGACCAACGAGGCAACCGTACTTGCGATTCTCCTCGGCAACGGCGATGGAACCTTCGCCGTGAACCGATTCACGGTTTCGGAAGCCGACGATCTATACGGACTTACGGTCGCCGACTTCAATGGCGACGGCAAGCCCGATCTGGCGATGCTCGAGGCGAACGAGGACAACATCTCCATTCGCTTCGGCAACGGCGACGGGAGCTTCGGCCCATCGAAGCTGTTTGCCGTCGGCGGCATGCCGCGCGGCATCGTTGCAGGCGACTTCAACGGCGACAGCAGGATCGATGTTGCCACTTCGAATCTCGCCGGCAGGTCGGTCTCCGTTCTCCTGAACAACGGCGACGGGACGTTCGGAACAGCGGTGACGTACCCGATCAACGGCCCCGTGAATTCAATTGCCGCCGGCGACTTCAACGGCGACGGCAAGATCGATCTGGCGATGGGAATCTCCACCACCGTCTCGATCCTGATCAACAAAGGCAACGGAACGTTCGCCCCCGAGGTCCAATACCCGACCGGAATCACACCAACCGCCATCGCCATTGGCGATTTTGACCTCGACGGAAGAATCGACGTGGTCACGGCGGATCAGTCGAGCAGCAGCGTTTCGGTGCTCCTCGGCAAAGGAGATGGAACGTTCAAGAGCCCGATGTCGAACCCGGTGGGCACCACGCCATGGGGCATCGCCACCGCCATATTCAACGGCCACCCTGGCGTAGCAGTGCCGAATTGGGGATCGAACAACGTGTCGGTGCTGGTCGATGTGTGCGCGGTTCCGAGAAAACGCGCAGCGCGGCATTGAGGGGAATTTGGAAGGCGCTAGCGGACTAGAACCGCTGCACGAGCCGATGTTCCGGCTGCCGCCAATCAACTACCTGTGTGCGCTGTCATTCGCTCCTCACCGCCACGCCTCGGCACCTCGTCCAATTAAGGCGCGCTGGACGGTATTATGACGTCGGAGCTCGAGGCAGTCGCCTGCGGCACAAGCGGGCGAACTGTTGCGGGGCTGGGTCCAATGAGCAATAGCGATTCATCTAAGCGCCGCCGCTTTGCGATCGCCCTGTCGTTTCCCGGCGAACGGCGCGAGTACGTCGAGAAGGTCGCGAACGCCTTGCTGCCCGCGTTCGGCGGCGAGAAGTCGCGCATCTTCTACGACAACTGGCATCAGAGCTTGATCATCGGCTACGCCTCGAACAGGAAGCTCCAGAATATCTACGAGACGGAATCCGACTTGATCATTCCGTTCTACTGTCGGGACTATCGCAAGAAGAAATGGTGCGGCGTCGAGCTGCGCGTCATCGAAGAGGTGCTATTCGATGAGGAATACGATCGCGTACTCCCCTTCCGGTTCGATGATGTCAAGATCCCCAGCAGCTTCAGGACAGACGTTTTCCTCGACGTGTCCAAACTTCCGGCGGAGGATGTCGCCCGCCTGATCCTCGATCGCTACCGCGCGCTCTATCCGGTTGTCGAAGAAGCCCCGCCTGACGACGGACGAAGCGCCGGAGTGAACGCCGACATCTCCCGCATCATGAAATACGCGCCGTCGGAGCTCATCGGGCGCGAGGCAGAAACAAAGGTTCTGAACGATGCATGGGACCAGGTCGTGCGCGGCGAGACGAAGCGCCCACACATCCTCACCTTCGTTGCCCTCGGCGGTGAAGGGAAGACCTCGGTCGTCGCGAAGTGGGCCGTGGATCTGGCGTTTCAGGACTGGCCGGGTTGCGAGGGTGCGCTGGCGTGGTCCTTTTACAGCCAAGGCACGCGCGAGCAGCTGGCGGCTTCGTCCGACCTGTTTCTCAAGGAGGCCCTCACCTTCTTCGGCGACGCGGCGATGGCGAGCAGTGCGGCGGGCTCGTTCGACAAGGGCCGTCGGTTGGCCCAGTTGGTAGGCGAACGGCGGGCGTTGTTCATCCTGGATGGCTTGGAACCGCTGCAATACGCGCCGACCTCGCCCACGCCTGGCGAGCTGAAAGACCAGGGAATCGCCGCGCTGCTGAAAGGGCTGGCGGCCAACAGCCGCGGTTTGTGTGTCGTCACCACCCGGTACAGCATTCCCGATTTGGGCGCCTATGTGGGGAAAACGGTTGCTGAGAAGAAGCTTGCGCGCCTTTCCACAGAGGCCGGCGTGGCGCTGCTTCAGTCCTTCGAGGTGACGGGCAGTCTGCGAAAAACAATCCCCAGCCCGGAAGGGCGCACGCTCTGGAATGAATTCGAGAAGCTGGTCGAGGACGTGAAGGGGCACGCCCTCACGCTCAATCTCCTCGGCAGCTACCTGCGCGATGCCCACGGCGGTGACATCCGCAAGCGCGACCTCATCCGGCTCTCGGAAGCCGATGCCGAGGAGCAGGGGGGCCACGCCTTGCATGTCATGGATGCGTATGTGGAGTCGCTCGCCAACGGTGGCAAAACGGCGGACGATCAGACCAAAGGCCGGCGCGCCCTGGCGCTCCTGCGCCTGCTCGGCCTATTCGACCGGCCCGCCTCGGCCGGCACTCTGGCGGCTTTGTGGGAAGGCGAGGCCATCGCCGGGCTGACCGAACCGCTGATCGGCATCAGCGAGGCGCAGCGCAACCTCGCCCTACAGCGTCTGGAAGACGCGAAGCTGCTCACGGTGATCCGGGAGCACGGTTCCGGCGTGCTCGTCGCCCTCGATGCGCACCCTCTCTTGCGCGAGTACTTCGGCCAGCGCCTCCGCGAACGGCAGCCCGAGGCGTGGCGGGCGGCGCACTGGCGTATCTACGATTACCTCTGCGCGATGACTGAGGACAAGCCCGACGCCACGCTCGAAGACCTCCAACCGCTCTACCAGGCCGTGGCCCACGGCTGCCACGCGGGGTTGCAGCAGGAGGCGTGCAAAAAGGTTTACTCCGACCGCATCGTGCGAAGAGGCGAGTTCTACAGCACGAACAGACTCGGCGCGTTCGGCTCCGACCTGGGAGCCGTGGCCTGCTTCTTCGAAACTCCGTGGAGCCGTGTCTCGCCCACGCTCACGCAAGCCGATCAGGCGTGGTTGCTCGCCGTCGCTGCCTTCAACCTTCGCGCTCTGGGCCGGCTGTCAGAAGCTCTCGAACCGATGCGGGCCGGGTCGGAGATAACTGTTAGGCAGGAGCGCTGGAAAAACGCCGCGCGCAGCGTTTCCAACCTGAGCGAGCTGGAGCTGATGTTGGGTGAAGTGGCGAGAGCGGCGAGGGACGCCGAGCAGTCTGTGAGCTACGCAGACCGGAGCGGCGATGCCGAAGAGCGGATCATCAATCGCACGACCCATGCCGACGCCTTGCACCAGGCGGGCCGCGGGGACGAGGCGGAGGCGCGCTTCCGCGAGGCCGAGCAGATGCAGGCCGAGGCCGATTCCGACAACCCGCGTCTGTATTCGGTTCAGGGCTTCAGGTATTGCGACCTGCTCTTGTCGGAGGTGGAGCGGGGAGCGGGGAGAGCGCGAGTAGAACGGAGGGAGGAAGAGGGTACTTCCCTGTGCCGCGCCGTCGCCGATCGCGCGGCGAAGTCGCTTGAGATTTGTGAACGCAACCACTGGCTCCTCGACATCGCCCTCGACCATCTCATTCTAGGCCGCGCCGCGCTTTACAACGCGATTCTCGAATCGCGGAGCTGCCAACGTGAGCCGGCGAAACCAACCCAGCTGCCCACGTCCGAACAAAGTCAACGAGGATTCACCACTGCAGCGACGGAGTTGGACCTCGCCATGTCCGGCCTCCGCCGCGCCGGCGCGCAGCACCACCTCCCGCGCGGTCTCCTCACCCGCGCTTGGCTGCGCAGTCTCACCGGCGCGCGTACCGGCCCCGAGAGCGCGCAGAGCGATCTGGACGAAGCGTGGGAGATTGCCGAGCGCGGGCCGATGCCGTTGTTCCTGGCCGACATCCATCTGTATCGCGCGCGACTGTTCTTTCGTGAAGCGAAGTACCCGTGGCAATCCCCGCAGCACGACCTCGCCGAGGCTCGTCGCCTGATTTTCAAACACGGCTACCTGCGCCGGAAGGAAGAGCTCGAAGACGCCGAGGCGGCCTTGAAGAAATTGGGGGACGTCCACTGAGCGTTTCGCCAGGCTTGTTTTCGATCTGAACCGTTTCAAACCATTGGAGGTAACAGGCCGGATCCAAACCGCCGAGGCGGGACGCCTCGATGGCCGCGTGCGAGACGCCCGCACTCCGACGTAAGGGAGTGCGGTCGTCTCGACCGCGGGCACTCGGGCGTCCTCGCCTGAGGGCGGTCAGGGCGGAGGTCGAAACTCGTCGACGTTCTTGCTCCCGAAATACGGGCTCTGCAGAGCCTCGTCCTCGTCAGTTGCTGCCCTCCCAAGCCTCGCGAATCGTCTGCACAACCCGCTCCGCCTCCTCGATCCCTTTCGCAATCCGGCACGCCCGCCCACGGTGGCGCGGCGCCTGCACGTCGATCTTTCCCGCAGCTTCATCGACCTTGTGTGGGACGGCACGATCCATCCCGGAAAGGGTTCGATGGAAGGAGCACAGCAATGTCCGTCACCGACACAACGTCACACGTTCCGACAGTCACACTCAACAACGGTCTCCGGATGCCGCTTCTCGGGTTCGGCGTTTTTCAAATACCGAATCCGGAGGAGTGCGAGCGGAGCGTCGCCGACGCGCTTGGTGTTGGATACCGCCTTCTCGACACGGCGGCCTCGTACGGAAACGAAGAGTCGGTCGGCAACGCGATCCGGCGCAGCGGCGTTCCGCGCGATGAGCTCTTCGTGACCACGAAACTGTGGCTCCAGGACGCCGGCTACGATAAGGCGCGCCGGGCGTTCGATCGATCGATGCAGCGCCTGCAACTCGACACACTCGATCTCTATTTGATTCATCAGCCCATCGGCGACGTGTATGGGTCGTGGCGCGCGATGGAAGAGTTGTACCGCCAGGGCCGCATTCGCGCGATCGGTGTAGCCAACTTTCATCCCGATCGCCTGATGGATCTGATCCTCCACAACGGGATCGCGCCCGCCGTGAATCAGATCGAGACGCATCCCTTCCACCAGCAGATCGATGCCCAGAAGTTTCTGCAGGAGAACGGTGTGCAGATGGAGTCGTGGGGGCCGTTCGCCGAGGAGAAGAACAACATCTTCCGGAACGAGCTGCTCCGCGCCATCGGAGAGAAGCACGGAAAAAGCATCGCCCAAGTCGTCCTGCGCTGGCTGACGCAGCGCGGTGTCGTCGCCATTCCGAAGTCGGTTCACAAGGAGCGTATGGCCGAGAACTTCGACATTTTCGACTTCGAGCTCAACTCTGACGAGATGAGCTCCATCACCACGCTCGACACCGGAACGAGCAGTTTCTTCGATCACCGCGATCCGGCAATGGTGAAGTGGCTTAGCGAAGCGAAACGTCCGACCTAACTCGAACGAGCCAGCGTTGAGAAGGCGCCAAAAAGCAAAGACTGGTCTGGTCCGCCGAGGTAGGGAAATAGCCCGTGGCGACACTCCTTGGTCACATGGCAGGACTGAGCTCAATCACAAACATCGTCGTGCTGATGTTCGAGAACCGTTCCTTCGACAACATCTTCGGGAACCTCTACCTGAACGGCAGCACTGTGAATGGCTACCGCTTCGAGGGCGTGACGGCCGGCACCGAGCCGAGCGATTCCAAGCCGTGGACCGACGTTCAGCCGGTCCTGTGGAACGACGAGATGATCACTACTCCGAATCCCGATCCCGGCGAGATTTTCCAGGACGTGAACATGCAGCTCTTCGGCAGCACGCAGGACGGATCGCGAACGCCGCCGATGAACGGATTCGTCAACAACTACACATTGCAAAGCGATCCGAACGGGCCGCTGTCATCGGAGGTGCCGCGCAAGCGCTCCTGGGGACCTCCGGGCACGACGTCGCCAGTTCCTTTTCCGGGATGTCCGCCATCGCCGGCAGTCTACCGTGTGCGCCAACTACACTCTTCGTGCGCTGGACTTACCCATCTACCGCGGCCTACGAGCCGTTTTCCCGTTTTGCGTTTTTGATTTCGGATCGGCGCGGCGTCTCGCGACGCTCGTATTGGTCCTCTTGTGGTGGGGCTTCTGTTCACGAATCGGGACACGAATCAACTGTCCGAATTGGGGCGGCACGGCGGCTGCGACAACGATTGGGCCCGCCGCGACGAGTTTCTTGCGGCGCGAATCGACTTTCAGATTCAGGCCCTCCAACGCACGTGCACCCAGCAGTTGGAGATCGCCCTTTTGCGCAAACACAACTTCGTCCACGGTTTCCGATTCGTCTACTTTGGGCACGGCGTAACCAACCGAGCGGATAATGATGGGACCATTCGCCATCTGAAACTACAGGTCTTTCTTGCGCGGTTCGATTCCGATCTTCGCCAATACTGCACTGTCGATCCAGGTCGCTTCCGCGCCGGTGTCGACCATCATTCTCGGAACAACGGCAGACTTTGAGTTCCGAGTGTTGACGACTTTGCAGCCGACATAAAAGAGTCCCATACACGGAAATGATAACTCTCGACACCGTCCGATCGAACGAAGGTCACGGGTTCGTCTCCGGTTTTTCGAAGTGACGATGATTCCGGTATCCGGGAAAATCTGTTTCGCGTTCGATCAGAGGTGCTGCTTCGAAGACTTCACCGCATCGTCGCCGTCATCGGGGATCGTCTCGACGAGCGCGACATCAGTTCGGACAGGGGTGGTTGAGTGGTCCGCGAACTTAGTCCCCCCTCATCCGCCTTCGGCACCTTCTCGAGAATTTGACCGCTACCGCGGCGAAATCGGGCGCCGGGCAGGATCGGAGAAAAACCAGCGCACCATCTTCCAGACCGGCCCGATGCGAGAGGGCGACTCGGCTTCTCTGCGCAGCCCCTCGATCAGCGCTTCCCGATTGTCGATTGCGCGAATGCCGTCCGGCTCGATTCGCAGCCCAGCCACAGCCTCGCCCCAGCGCGATAGGACCGACGCGTCTGAATTGGTAACCATCGGCAGATCCCAGACCAACACATTGGCACCGACGGTAAGAAGCCGCGTGCCGTCGTCGCTGAGCATGATCTTCACCGGCCGCACCTCACGCGGAAGCGACGTCAAGGGCAAGCCGGTCCTCGTGTCCGACACCGTCACGGTCGCGTAATCGGTCGTGGCCACGCGCGTCCCATCGCGGCCGAAACAGGCGCCACCGATTAGTCCAGCGCCGTGCAGAGGGATCGGTGGTGGTGCGCGATGGGAAGCAAGGTCCCACGACCAGATCAAGGCATTGCGGGAGGCGCTGATCACGCGGTCAGTCTTCGCCGTGAAGGCCGCGGCAAGCGTTGCCTCCCGATGAGGAAATGGCGGCAAAGCCTCATCACCCGTACGAGCATTCCAGACGCGCACGGTGCCGTCTCGAGACGCAGTCGCCAAACGCTCGCCATCCCGACCGAGGCTGACGGATCGGAGAAGGTCATCGTGGTGCAGCTGTTTTCCAACGAGATGCCCGCTGCCTGCATCGAGCAGATCGGCGTACTGGCCGTAGCTGTGCACAAGGAGCCCTCGGGGATCGTCGTAGTGGAGATGGAACGATGGGAGATCTCCCAGATTTGGCCCTCCGGACTTTTTAGGAGATTCGGCCTCGAGCAGATGCAAGGGTTCGGATGTCTTCAGCAAGTACGTCGGGCCTCCAAAGAGCGTCGTGAAGGCGAGCCGGCGGCCGTCATTGGCGATGGCAACATCTTCGACATCCTTGTCCAGATCGATGCGCTGGACGGCTCCTGTCGAGGTGCGCGCAATCCACAGATGGGAGCCGGCAGCCGATACGGCGAGCTCGCCGTTTGCGCTCAGCGCGCCGGCACTCACCACCCCCTCAGACGGGAGCGTCAGCGGCTCGCGAACGCCAGTGCGGCGATCCCAGACGTGCACGCTTCCGTCGGTCGCACCGGTGGCGACCCACGAGCCATCGTCGCTGACCGCGGCGCTCAACAGGGCACCCTCGTGAGTGAACTCGACTACGGAAGGGCTCCCGGCATTGCCCCAATCCCAAACTCGGGCGCTGCCGTCTCGCGAGATCGTCAGCAGCTTATGTCCGCCCTCCAGGAATCGCGCGCGAATGGCAAAGTCCTTGACGACGAGCTGAGGCGATAAAGCCTGTCCGGTCTTCGTGTCCCATACGCGAACGAAGGACGGCGCGCCGTATGCGCCCGTCATCAGGTATTGTCCCGAACTGTCGAGACATGCGTATTGAAACGCATCGCCTGCAGGGACGGGAGACCCAACCCTGACTCCCCGCTCGTAATCCCACACATCGGCTTGCCGGCTGGCCGTAACTACCCGTTTGCCATCAGGGCCGAACTCAGCTGAAGAGTTCGATTCGGATCGTATGCGCGGGCCGATCGCAGCTCCCGTCACCGCATCCCACACTTGCGCCCCATCGCGGTCCGCTGCCAGGAGGCGCCGTCCATCGCCGCTGAACGAGAGCGAGACGATGCGACCCTGAAGGGCGAACGAATGGCCCTCCACCTTCGGGGAATCGATGATCCAGAGGTGAATCCCCCCGGACGCATCGCCCGTCGCGGCGATCTTTCCATCGCCAGTGAGTGCGACGGCGGTTATCGACGATCGAGTATCCCCCAGCCGCTTTGCGCGCGTCCCACCGGGACCGGGGTCGTAAACGAAGGCCTTACCGCCGGCCGCGGCGATCAGGCGCCTGCCGCCGGCGGAGATCGCGACCGAGGTCACCTCGGAGTCCGCCTTAACCGACAGGCGCGGCCACGGCCGCCAGAGTAGCAAATCGAGCGTCAGCCCTCTGGCCGCATCGTTGTTGAGGTCGAGCGCTACAGCGCGCGCAGCATAGGCAAGTGCCTCGAACGGCTTATCCCCTTCCATCTGGCTGACCGACTGGTGAAAGTAGGAGCCGGCCAGTGCGATCTCCGTTTCGCGTCGCGCCGCGATTTCCTTCTGACTTGCGGCGTCCGCGATCCCGCGTTGCTTCTCGGCACGTTGCCAGAGCCAGCCTGCCACCAAAGCGGAGATGGTAACGATCAGCAACGCGATGTTTCTGTTTCTCGCGCGATGGCGCTGCGCGTCCGCCGCTCTGCTTAATGCCTCTTCAGCCTCGCGCAAAGCTTTCTCGCGCTCGGCTTGTGCGATAGCGACCGATTCGAGCTGCTTGCGCTGGGCGTTGCCTCGCGCCTCCGCTGCCTCTTCGCTCGCCCGAATGAAGTCGAGATGCAGGCCAGTCGGCTCCGGAGCGCTCGGTGGCCGGCGCGCGGTCCAGGCCTTTGCTTCCGCAATGTCGCTGCCTAACAATAAACGGTTTTCAGGCCAACCGGCGTCCCTCCACTCAATCGCACGCTGAAGATAGCGGGTATGCATACGCAACCAGTCGAAATCGGTCTTAAGAGCCTCGCTCAGTTGCGCCAGACCCGTTCCGAAGCCCGATCCCGGCACCTTCGACTCCGCATGAAAAAAAATGAAGTTCAGCTCCCGTAGGCGCGGAGGCGGCGTTGCCTCCAACAGCGGCCGGCAGATGACTGGGAGAATGCGCTTCCCAAGCCGTCCCGCTTCCTCTACCTCCCACGCGCACATTTCCGACCGCGCCGAGCCAGGCGAAAGAACGAAGACCACAGTGTCGGCCTCGCTGATAAGGCTGCCGAGACGTCGCTTCCACTCTTCGCCGCCCGAGACACTATGGCGATCAAGGGTACAGTCGAAGCCGCAAGCACCCAGCGCCGCGTCGAGTTGGTCAGCGAATTGGAGATCGTCGCGACTGTACGAGAGGAAGACGCGAAGTTTGCCTCGGTCGGTTGTCCCCGTGTCGCCTGGTTTCGACAAACCCGAACTGGAGGCGTCGTGCGCGCCATTCGCCATGGAGGATCTCGTCCCTCTTCTAACCGCGAGTATCGCACGGCTGTCACCACAGCAACGAAGTGACTTTCTCCAAGACCGGAGGATCAGGTTTTGAGTCCCAAATCCGAAACAAAGGAAGGGTCAGGTCGAAACCGAAACTGACGACGGCTTGCATCGAGTGGCCATGAGGTTACGAGCGCCGAAAACCGAAGGCCCGACCATCAGGTGTTTCCCAGGTGTTTCCTGACCCTTGTAGTGGAGTTACCGGAGAATGCATTAGAAAGGAGGCGACAATGAGGCGATCAAGAGCTGTCTTTCTCCTGGCAATCCTCCTTTCCACGATTGCTGTCTATGGCCAACAAGGCGCAAGCGGCAGCAGCTCTCCGGCAGACATCGTTTACACGCGGCCCGGCAAACTCGTTTCCGTCAACGGATTCCGTCTGAATCTCTACTGCATGGGGAGCGGTTCGCCCACGGTCGTTTTCGATTCGGGATGGGGAGACTGGGCGCCCGCGTGGTCGACGGTGCAGCCGGAGATCGCCAAATGGACACGTGCCTGCAGCTATGACCGTGCCGGCACGGGGTTCAGCGATCCCGGCCCGATGCCCCGTACCAGTGTGCGCATCGCGAAGGAGCTGCGTACTGCGCTGCATCGCGCTGGCATCACCGGGCCGTACATTCTGGTCGGGAGCGCGTTCGGCGGCGACAACGTGCGCACCTTCGCGGATCTGTATATGGACGAGGTTGCGGGGCTGGTCCTGGATGACGCGGATCCCGTCGACCTCGAACCGAAGGCGATGCAGGAAGAGTCGCATCGAGGACAAGCGCAAATCCCTGTGGACCTGCGCGCATGCCGGAACTTGATCGCCGAACACAAACCGTTGCCGAAGGTGTCGTCGCGTCCTGACCGGCCGCCACAGAGCTGCGCGCAGCGATTCTTTTTCCGAGGTCTGCCCGACACGGCGTGGTCTCCGGAATTGAACGCCAAACTACTGGCCCTCGCGCAAACCAAGGTTGCCATGTATGACGCTTATGCCTCGGAGATGGAACAAACTCCGGCGGACGAGATCTATCTTCAACAACACCGCCGTTCATTCGGCTCCCGCCCCATCCGCGTGCTTACATCCGGAAACCACGGAGTCGGCCACCTGGAGAGGAAGCCGCCGGACACGCCGGAGCACCTCAAATACGAGCAGGAGACCACGCTGGCCCAGGCGCGCTGGCTCGAACTCTCTTCGAACTCCAGGCAGATCTTCGCCCGCAACAGCTCGGAATATATCCAGTTCGACGAGCCGGATACGGTCATCAACGCCATCCGCGAAGTGTATGACCAGACAAAGCAGACGCCTTCGGGCCACAAGACTTCGGCGCACAAGCCGGGCACTGTCTTCCGCGATTGCAGTAAGTGCCCCGAAATGGTCTTCATTCCAGCAGGCGATTTCATCATGGGATCTTCCGACGCCGAAAAATCGTGGGCCGCGAGCCACGGCAGCAATAAGGCGTCCGTTGCTGATGAAGCTCCGCAACATCACGTCTCATTGCCGTCATTCGCCCTCGGCAAGTACGACGTCACTCGTGGCGAGTACGCGGCATTTGCGCGAGAGACGGGATACCCGGCCGGTGATGGTTGCGGCCGCGGCCGTGCCATCTTCAAATGGGAGCAGGATCCGAAGACGACCTGGGAAAATCCCGGCCATGTGCAGACTGACCGTGATCCGGTCGTGTGCGTGAGCTGGCAGGATGCCCGTGCCTATGTCGCCTGGTTGAACCGCAAGGCGCATCGCGGCGGCGCGGGCGCGGCGGCAGCAGACGGGCCTTATCGGCTGCCCAGCGAAGCGGAGTGGGAGTATGCCGCACGCGCCGGAACGACGACGAAGTTCTACTGGGGCGATGACGACGCGGCCGCTCCTGTCCATGCCTGGTTCAACGCCAACTCCGGCTGCGAAAAGATCGAGGGTCTTTATTGCGGGAATGGTCAGCCACATCCGGTGGGCGCGAAGCCGCCGAACGCATTCGGCCTTTACGACATGGCGGGGAACGTCTGGCAGTGGACGGAGGACTGTTACGACAACAGTTACGCCGGCATTCCCGCGGATGGGCGCGCGAACGAAACCCCCTCGAGCGACCCCAAGGCCAGGGACAGCCAAGGCAATTGCGTCCGCGTTGATCGCGGCGGCTCGTGGATGTTTCCGGCGTGGCTACTGCGGCCGGCCACCCGCGAACGCAATCCTGCCGCCTTCCGCGCGGACATCATGGGCTTCCGCGTCGCGCGAACGCTCCCGTGAGGAAGGGGTCAGGTCGCAACCGAGTCTATCGTGGGCGCTTCGCAGCGATCTGTTTCTCACCGGAGGCACTGCATCGAACGGGTGAAGACGCGCTGAACGTCGCCCACAGCCGATTCTCGATGACCGAAACGCTCACGCCTGCAGGGGTGATCATGTAAATATTCAGCGGCGTCAGCACAAAGATCGGCATGGACAGTCTGACTGCCGTGCGTTGATCGCCTGCCGATCCGAGCGGTATCTCTGACGGGTGTGTGTGGATGATGGCTATCGTGCCGGCCGGAATCGCGCCATGGAACTCTTGCCGCTGAAGGCGTCCATCCATCGGCCAGGCCACGCAACGGTACTGACCACTTTCTTCGCGCACGAGGAATGCCGCGCGTTCGGTCTTCCAATGGCCAAAACCGCCTTGCTTGAGCACATCGGCGAAGTAACCGCGGATCGTTGTGTCATTGAGCAGCTCATCGGTGATGGGGATTGCCCGAATCGGATCGACTACTTGCGCGAACATGGGGAACGACCAGAAAAGAATGAAGGGAAACAGTGACCGCACAGCAGGCCTCCTTCGGCCCGCGTCGCCGCGGGCTTAGAATGGCCACGGTCCTCGGACCGTGGGCTGTGCTGCGCAGCACGTGTACAAGTTGCTTCCGGCGAGCAGAGAAGTCGTAACCGGCTGGCAGGTTTTCGGTAGGCCTCGCGTGCAGATACGATTCGGCGAATTCGTTTTCGACGGCGCGGCTCGCCAGCTCACCAGGAATGGCGAGCCCGTTCATCTGGCGCCGAAAGCGTTCGCGCTCCTCCAGGTCCTGACCGAAGAACATCCTCGGGCGGTTCGGAAAAAGGAGTTGATGGATCGCCTATGGCCGGACGTCGTCGTCGAGGAAGCCAATCTCAAGAATCTGGTTGCCGAGATTCGGGCGGTCCTCGGTGCCGGGACGATCCGAACGGTCCAACGATATGGCTACGCCCTTGCGGCACTCGCCACGGGAGAGGCAAAGAGCGTCGCCCGACTGATCGAGGGCGGCCACATTCACCGATTGAAACCGGGAGAGAACCTGATCGGGCGTGACGAGGACTGTTCTGTCATCCTCGACTTCACAGGCGTGTCCCGGCACCACGCAAGGATACGGATCGCGGAAGGCCGTTACGTCCTCGAAGACCTGGGCAGCAGGAACGGTACGTGGAGGAACGACGAGCTGGTGAAAGGTTGCGTCGACTTGCGCGACGGCGACCGGATTCGCCTTGGCGGCGTGCCTCTGGTCTTTCGGTCCAGCGCTCGCGCGGAGAGCACTGCAACGATCAACGACCAGAAAGCTCGCGGGTAAAGTTGAGGATGACGTTGAGCTGCCGCGTCTCGTGAAGCTCCTCGAGATTTTGAGCGATCAGGAAGCCCTCTCTTGTCACGTCATAATCGGCGACCCCGGGGATGGTGAACAGCAGCCGGGATTTCCCGGGCCGCACTTCATTCCCCGCCACTCCGATCGGCACGATGAAGAAGTTCCCGCCTTGCCGGTAATACACGGCCTTGCCGTCCAGCGACCAGCGCGGCCCTCGCGCTCCCTCCGTCGAGATCTGCCAGTGTCCGCCCACGGGAGTTGCTTGACGAACGTATGCTTCAACCCGCCCTGTCTCATTGGATACGTACGAAATCCACCGGCCGTCTGGCGAGAAGGACGCGTCAAATTCATCGAATTGGCTTCGTAGCAGAGGACGCGGCTTCCGATCTCCGGTGAGCGGCAGCAGCCATAAGTCGAACCCGGTTACAGGGTCGCGCGCGGCGTACGCGAGAAACGTTCCATCCGGAGAACAGGAGGTCGCCGCGGCATTGGACCGGAGTAGCTCCTCCGAATCCCCTGCGCCGTCGGAGTTCCTGACCATCAGGCGCTGCAGAGCCGAGTAGACGACACGAGAACCGTCCGGTGTCCACACGGGAAAGCCTTCGTCTCCGCGCTCGAAGCTGAATCGTGTCGCCGCTCCGCTGCCGATGTCATACATCCAGATATCGTCATTCGCCTCGGCAACGGAGAGGGCGATTTTGCGTCCGTCAGGCGACATCTTGAGAGAGTTCACGCTTTGGGCGAGATTTGCGACCAGCCTGGAATGCCCGGCCAGGTCGACTGACAGGATTGCGGTGCGGCCATGAGCGATGCCACCGGGAACATAAACAACATCGCCGTTGCTGCCGGCATCGAAGTGAGTCGCTCCGCTGGAAGGCATCGTCATCACGCCGTCGATGACCTTCCTCCTCGGCCCGGTCACCGATAACGACTGCAGATCGAAAGGCACCGCGTAGAGGTTCCCCGCGCGCCCGAAGAGCAGATTCCCGGAAACGTAGCGGGCGCACGCCCCACCTTCGAGCAACACTTTCCACTTGCCGGTGTCCAGCGATAGGACAGCGATCTTGGCGTCGTCGAACGAGGTGATCTGGTCGGTGCGGATCGTAAACAGAAGGTGCTTTCCGCCGGGCAGGACTTGTGGCCAACGGTGACTGTTCTCGCCGGCGGAAAAATCGGGTTCAGTCAGTTTCTGCGCCGCTCCCCCGGCCGATGACATCTTCCAAAGGCCCCCGCTGGACTCGGGGGAAAAGTAAATCGTTCCATCGGGTGCCCACGTCGCGCCTCTGCCCCTCCCGCGAAGTCTGGGAAACAGGAGCGCGGGGGCTCCTCCAGCCAGGGGGATTTTCATCAACATTCCGAACTTGACGAAGCCGATCCACTGGCCGTCCGCAGAAAAAAACGGGCCTGCACCCGTCTCTGTGCCGGCCAGGGCCACGGTTTCGAATGAGTCGAGCTGGCGGACGTAAATCTGACTGACGCCGTTGATCACCGCCGCATACGCGATCCGTTTTCCATCGGATGAGATGGTTACACTTGGAAGACCCGACGCAAATTCGATAGCCGTGCCCGAAGGTTGATTCTCCGCGGCTCCGTTGATCGTCTGCGCAACAGGAATCGAAAGACGAACGACATCACTCGATTGATCTCTTCGAGACAACCTCCACATTGCCACGATCGTGACGAGCGCACCGGCGATGAGGCTCGCAATGACGATCAGCGCTCGCTTGCGCGCGACGATTGGCGTGGGTCCGCTCGCGCGAATCCATCGCAATTGCTCCGCGACGTCATGTGCCGACTGCCAGCGATCATCCGGTTGTTTGGTCAGACACTTTTCGATCAAGTGCTCGAGCGGAGGCGGAACATTTTCCGGCAACGGCTCCGCGGCGTGTTCCAGGATCGCGGCCATCACGCTCGCTTTGCTCGTGCCGGAGAACGCCGGCTTTCCGGTGAGCATCTCGTACAGCACCAGCCCGAGGGCGAAGATGTCGCTGCGCGCATCCGCATCTTGTCCTGTCAGGACCTCAGGAGCCATGTATTGGATCGTGCCGAGGATCCTGCCTTCGTCGCTGACCAACTGAGCGGTCGAATCGGCAGCCGGCGATTCGATGTGCATCTTGGCCAGTCCGAAGTCGAGAAGCTTCACGCCCGACTTAGTAATCATGATGTTCGATGGTTTGAGGTCTCGATGAATGATGCCGGCGCGATGCGCCCGGCTCAGAGCGTCGGCGACCTCGATTCCATACTGCATGACCTGATCGAGAGGCAGTGCGCCGCGCTCCAGCCGATCGGCGAGGTTTTGCCCTTCGCAATACTCCATGACCAGATAGTCGACCTCGTTCTCGCGTCCGACGTCGTGGAGCGTGCAGATGTGCGGGTGATTCAGCGCGGAGATCGTTTTCGCTTCTTGTTCGAAGCGCGCCCGCAGTCTCGGGTCTGCGGCGAATGCGTCGGGCAATACCTTGATGGCCACGCTGCGCGACAGCCGCGTGTCACGCGCGCGATAGACTTCGCCCATCCCGCCCGCCCCGAGGCGCTCGACGATCTCGTAGGGTCCGAGCCTGGTACCGGATTGAAGCACGGGAGAATTAAGAATAGCTCGAATGGCGAGTGGGACCCAACGTGGAGCGGCGTGAAAGCCTTCGAGGGAATGAGGGCGCCGGATGAAGCGCTGACATTTCTGCGCGGACTCCGAATGTCGTGGATGTCTCCGGCCCGGCTGCTGCGACGCAATCTCCAGTCCCTGCTCTACGATGCAATGCGCCGGGATTACTGCACGAGAGCGGTTACTTGCTCTTTGGAGTAGTCGTCGATGACGAAGATGTCACCGGCGAAGGCTTTCTCCGGAGCGGGCCTAACCGAGGATGCCGCGTCGGGGGCCGGCTTGGACTTGGACTTCCGCACGCGCTAGGCCAGGGTTTGCGCCAACACCGCGTGGTATGCCGTGTACACCGCGAGGTCTGCGCGATGCGGCGCGTGCCCACTCTCCCATGTCGCAGTACTGCGCAATGGATGCACACGTCCGAGCGCGGCGTGGAGCAACCCTCCGTCTCCGCGCAGCAATGCTCCGCCCCCCGTGTAGCAATGCTGTACGTCCGCGCGGCAATGCTGTCCCTCCGCATAGCAATGCTGCCTCTCGGCGTAGCAATGCTGTCGGTCCGCATAGCAATGCTCTGTCTCCGCGTGGCAATACTGTCCTATCCGCGTAGAAACCCTTCGCCCTCCGTGTAGCAATGCTGCGGCTCCATGAAGCAATGCTGCACCTCTGCGCAGCAATGCTGCCAATCCGCGCAGCAATGCTGCGCCCCGGCGTAGCATTGCTCCATGCTCCGCGTAGCAATGCTGCGCCTCGGCGTGTCCATGCTCCATGCTTCGTGTAGCAACGCTGCGTCCCCGCGTAGAAACGCTTTGCCCGAGCGAAGAAACGCTGCGCTACAGCGCGGCAACGCTTCACTCACCGCAGAGGAACGCTACACACTCGGCGCGCTCTTGCAGCGCTTGTTGCTATAAGCGCGACTCTTCAGAATTTTCCCGCATTGCCCCTTGACAAGTCCTCTCAACGGGCTTATATCATTCGCTACAACGTCGAATTTCGTAAGATTTTCGGCGCTGGCGGCTGTCGGCGGTACGGGATGGTGCTGGATAGCACACGATTAAACCTGTACCGGCGCGGGAGTTGAGCTTGCTCCTCCTGCCGCGGGCACCCGAGGTGTGTACACACCGCGGGAAAACATCAACCGGAAGAATCGGCGCGTCGCCGAAACTTTCAGCCGGTGGCCGCTCGCACTTGTCGACGAGTCGTGAACGTCACCTCCGGCTTTTACAGCTCGCAGAAGGAGACTATGTCATGAGTAATACAACCCTTGTTACACCAAACCCTGATCCGGCCAAGGTGGCCCCCGAGGAGGTCATCGCTCAGTTGCGCACGATCCGGTCGCAAATCGATGAGGCCCCGCCGTTGTCGAAGGAGCAGAGCAAGCTGGTCAAACAGCGTCTGCGGATCCAGCCGAAGAGCATCGTCGAGGCATCGATCAACGTCATCGGTGTTCTCGACAATGTATCGCAGGCGCTCGGGCAGCCGCTCGACGAAGTCCGTCAGTTGCAGGACAACTCGCTCCGCTGGGATGCCGTGGCCGACGAAGCTCGCGCGTTCCTGAAAGTCGTCGAGGGAGCAAATCTCGTTCGCCATCAACAGCTCGCGCTCATCGGAATGCAGGCGTATGCGATCGGGACACAGCTAGCCAAGGACCCGGACAAGGCGGTGCTCGTGCCGCACGTGGAGGAAGTCAAACGGCTGAAAGGCATCTCGCGCCGCAAGAAGGTGACACCGCCTGCGCCGCCGGCGCCCGCAACCGCCCTCGAAATGTCCGCTGCACCGAAATCGTAGAGTAGAGAAGTTGTGAACCCGGGCGCGCTCGCATGGCGCCCGGGTTTCATGACGTTCTCGAATGGCCTCATTCGTGGTCAGCTTCAACTTCTCGCAATGGCAAACGGGCGGTCACCTGGGGCGGTTCTGCAGAGTGTCGCGGAGACGTTTCAGTCCGTCGCGGGGAAGAGCGGGATAAGCCTTCGCGACACGATCCAGTTGGTCCATACAGACGTGGTAGTACAGCAGGTCGCGGTCCAGCTCATCAATGCCAAGGCGATCGATGGCGGTGTCGAGGTCCGCTTCCTGAAACGCTCGTTCCCGAACATCGCGAAGCGGAAGGCCCGTGCATCGCCCCGGCGACTGCTCCTCGCGCTGGACAGCGCCGCGAGCCATGTCAGCGAGCGACCCGCGGGCGGGGAAAATATCGATAGGGCGGAGTCCCGGGTGCTCTGAGTCGTAGATACCATATCCGGCGATCACGTAGCCGCCGTCCGCTGTCAGGAGAAGCCATCCCGCGTACTCTCTGCCCGAATCGCGCGTCAGCTCGAACGCGCCTGGCGAGGACCAGATGCGGATCGTGCCGTCAGTACCACTGGTCACCAGCCGCTCGGTTCCGATGAAAAGGGCATCGGTCACGATCGTGCGAATGCCCGAGGCGATAGACGCATCGTGGGTGAAAGCCGGAGAGACACGATCCGCGCGGGTGTCCCAGATGAATCCGCGCGCATCGTCAAACGCGGCTACGAAATGCCCATCATCCGTGACCGCGGCGCGATCGAGTTCGTGAACGTCGTCCCTATGTGCGACGACCTCGCCCCTGACCAGATCGAGCAGCACGAGCTGGCATCGGTTTCGATCATTACAGTTCCGAAGGGCCGGAACAAAACGGCCGTCAGGCGTGACCACGATTCGCGTCCATTCCCCTGGCCCATTTCTGCGGAAGACTCGGAATGCGCCCTGACCTGGAAGGATGAGCTCTTCGTAGCGACTGATTCGAAGGATATGACTTGTTTGGGCAGGGCAGATGGTGAACTCGGTCTGCGAGCCATCGGGAGGCGGGCAGCCAGCGCGTCCGGCGACCGGCTGTGATACGGGAGGCATCCGCAAGGCCTGGTCCGGGACGCCAGACCTCGTACTCCAGGCATGATCGTACTGAAGGACCCATGATCCGCGCGGCGAGAGGGACGCCGAACTGCCAGAAGATCCCAAGGGCGATCGCACGCGCCCCACGAACTGGCCATCAAGATTCCAGCGCCACACCTCGCCGAAGTTCCAGAGCACGACGACGCTTTTTCCGTCATCACCGAACGCAATATCCGTCGCCAGGCCGCCGATTGGATCTGCCATGACCCGCTCGAACTCGCGGTTCGGCATGAGGGCGAGCTCGCGTGGCGGTCCTGTTCCGTCGAGAGAGAAGATCAGTCCGCGATAGTTCCCGCCGGCTTTGAAGACCGCTGCAGCATGATCGCCTTCGCGGCTCAAAGCGGCGCAGACGACCTCGCCGTCGCTCGGCCATGGGCCTGCGATTGGGTTGCCCGTCAGCGCATTGATGACTCTCATCGTCCGTCCATCAGCGACGATCAGACGGCGGTCGTCCGCGTTCGCGGCAATGACACGCTGCCCCGCGGCGAGGCGAATTGGTGCGACCGCGGCACCTCCAGTCTTCGTCAGAAGGACGTGCCTGCCGTCGCGCATCGCGAGAATTGCGCGATCGTCACCGTCATCGAGCACACGTTGAAACGGGAGTGGCGTGAGGGTCGTTGTGGCAGGCTCGCCGAAAGGGGAAAATGCGGCCACACTGTCGCGACCGAACGGCCGGAAGAAGACGACCACGCCGCTCCCTGACGACGAAGGCCAGATGATGGTGTCGCTGATGCCGACCATGTCGCCTTGAAGCTCCTGCAGCTTCCTGCCCGTCCGGCCGTCGTGGATGACTGCGAAACCGCCCTCGTCGCTCCGAGTCGAGCGCGTGACGACGAAACGCTCGTTCCGGGAATAGCGCGCTCCGAGGAAAACCAGCGACGGATCGCTCAGAACATAACTGAATTGCGGCGCACGGATCGCCTGCGTTAACGACGCCAGCACTACGGGCGGCAGCGACGATCGCGCCGCCTCGGCATTGGAGTCTAACCCGCCGAGCATCTTCCGCAGCGCTTCGGTCCCGTATCCAAGACCAGCCGTGCGGATGGCGTCGTCGGAAATGATGCGCAACGTCTCCACCTGTTTTTTTTGTCTCTCCAGGTTCGCCTCTTCTGCTTTCTGCGCGGCTTCCTTCGTCCTCCGCAACGCAATCCAGCCGACGAGGGCTGCCGTCACGAGTAGCAACGCAAACGCGCCGGCGATGCTCCGCGTGACGAGCGACCGTCTGCGCGCGGCCTCGGCTTCGCGCTGCCGGAGCTCATCAAAGCCAACACCCAGCAGCGGCGCGACCAGCCGGAGCAGAGCGATGTTCCGGCTGTCGCGGCCGGGCCGCACATCGGCGGCGCCGGCCTCATGTCGCTCATCGGTCAGCATTCCATCCGCCCCGATGCGAAACATCAGAGAGGGCGGAAAACAGGATTGCGCCTCATCTGGAGGAACCGCCTCGCGCGCGTTCGGATCGCCGTCGATGATGAGAGTACGGATGCGATCTTCTCGTCCCATCCGCTTGAACCTCAGGACCTCCTGGTTGACCCAGTCGCTCCTGGCCGCGTTGGGCGAGCAGATCACGATGAGAAACTCCGATTGCGCGAGTGCTTTCTCGATCTCCGCACTCAGATCGGAAGAGGACGCCAACTCCTCCTGATCACGAAAAATCGGGAACAGCTTCGCCGGGATTGTGCCGCGTACGGAGCTCGTACCAACCAGCCGCTTCGGCACGCGATACGACTCCAGCGCTTTGTGCAGCCATATGCCCCACCTCCTGTCGAGATGGCTGTAGCTGAGAAACGCCTTGTAGCGAAAGTCGGCGGCCACGTGATTGCTCCGGAGATTTTGAAAGAGGAATCAGAATAGCAGCACGACCTCAAATTCATAGGCCTGCGAACGCCTCCGGGACGTCGGTCTGCTGCCAGTCTGCGGAGCTGCCGAATACTCCTGGCACGAAGGCGCGCCATGCATTTGTCGCGTGCCGGGTATAGACGAACAACCCTTCCGTTTCGATGCGGAGAAGCCGGTGCCCCCGCCCCATTGCCGTGCGCAGGAGCCAGGCGTCCTCGGCGAGACTGGCATCGGGATAGGCGAGATGGCGAAGGATGGAGCGGCGATAGACCAGCGTCCCGCCGTGCACGTCACCGGCGAAGGCACGGCGATGAAGGTCGCGAGACAACGTCCAGAAGACGTTCGACGCGGAATCGTAGACGCACGTGGCGGCAAGGCCGGTAAGGTCGGCGTTCCCGGCGACGATGGGCGCGATCTGTTCTCGCAGACGCGACGGCGCGTACCAGTCATCATCATCCCAGTGGGCGATGATCTCGCCGCGCGCGTGCTCGCAGGCCATGTTGCGCTTGCGGCCGATGCTGCTGCGCCCGCCGGCCCGGACGTAACGAACGCCTTCGGCTCCCGCCACGAGATCGCCGATGGCATCGTCGCCGTCGTCGACGATCACCAATTCGCGCCGCGGGTAATCCTGCCCTGCGAAGAGAGCCAGAGCGCGCCCGATGAACGGACGGCGATTGAACGTAGGCATGATGCAGGAGACCAGCGGCTCTTCATCGCCACGGATGAGGCGATTGACCTCTTCGATGTCGTGCTCGCGCCAGAACGCGCCGGCGGTTTCGTGCGAGGCCGTGTTCGCCGGATGAATGGCCGCCACGCAGAGCCGCGGATCAGCCATGTCGTGAATCTCCTTCGGCACGCGCCGCCAGAGGAGCTCGGAATCCTCGCCGACGTTGCGGTCCGTGAAGCGATTGCGCTCCCAGAATTCGCGCCGGTACGCCAGCGACGCGCCGGCGAGCCACGGCGTGGCGGAGCTGTAGCGATAAAGCCAGGCCCGCTGTTGCCGGCGGTCGAGGAAGTAGAGCGTGCTCGTGCCGCAGATGTCGGCGCCGGCCCGGCGCAGCGCGCGAACTTGTGCGGTGAGGCGCCATGGCGGGTACCAGTCATCGTCGTCGGTATGCACGATAATCTCGCCGCGAGCCGCGTCGCAGGCGAGGTTTCGCTTAGCCCCGACCGGCCGTCGGCCGTCGATGCGGAGATGACGAATGCGGGGGTCGGAGGGAATGAGATCGCCGACGGAGTCCGCGCCGTCATCGACGATCAGCAACTCGCGGCGCGGATATTCGAAGCGGAGAAAGTTGGCGATGGCGTCGCCGATGAACTCGCGGCGATCGTGCGTGGGCATGATGCAGGTGACGAGGGGATCGTCTTCGACGACTTCGATTTCCGGGAGCGGCGCGATCGCGGACCACGGCCGGAAGACGGTGATGCTCTCTGCCGGCGCGAAGTTCGGGCAGTCGTCGCCGCGGCAGTGCGTTCGATAGTCGCTCTTCTCGCCGCGCAGGCGCGCGCCGCAAAAGCGATCCTGGTAGAGGCGGCGATTGCGGTCGAAAAGGCGCGCCTCGTCGGTGCGGCGGCGGACGGTGAACGGCGGGCGATACACATACGCGCCGCAGACCCAGACGCCGTGCCACCCGGCTCGGGCGGCGCGCGCGTTGTAGTCCATCTCCCAGCAGGGCCCGAGGCCGTACTCCTCGTCGGCGGCGCCGATGGCGTCGATCACTTCGCGGCGGACGGCGATGCAGAAGTCCGCGAGGCTGTAGAGAGGAGCGAGACGCCGGGTGTCGTTGCCGAAACGCGACGCGGCGGTCGCGGCGACCCGCGCGATGTCGTCGAGCGTGCCGCCGCCGGTGAAGGCGCGTTGCTCGTTCCAGGCGTTGTTCGTGCTCGGACCGGCGAGGCCGTTGCGCGGATCCGCCGCCAGGCCCGCCAGCAGCCGCTCGAGCCATTCCGGTCCGACGATCACTCCCGCTTCGAGAAAGACGGCGACCGGTGCGTCATCGTGCGAGGCGAGCTGATTAAAGCAGGCCGCGGCCGGCCCATCACCGAGCAACAGGATCTCGTAGGGGATCGCGGTGTTCGCGGCAATCGACGCCAGCGTCGGCTCCGGTGCGGCGTCGACATGCACACCGATGGTGACCCGGTCAGCCGGCGAAGTACGTTCGCAGCTCGGCATGCTTGCCCCGTCCCCATCCGCAGAAATGGAGGATCCGTACATCCCGTCCCGCCCACAGCGCCTCGGCGCGCGCGCCGCGCTGCTCGATGCGCACGTCGCGCACGTGCAGTTGCAGGTTGCACGTCGGATCGAGCTCGACGCCGCACTCCATCCGCGCCAGCGCCAGATTGAAGAGGAACTGATTGCGGCCGCGGTTCTCGCGCGGCTCGTCCATCCACGGCACGGCGGCGGGAAGATCGCGCAGGAACGAGTCAAGAGCCATCATTCCCTCGCGCCGCGCGGCGAAGACGCCGTCGTTGACGACGAAGGCGAAGTGCTCCTCCCCTTCCGGATGGACCAGCAGGCGCGCCAGGTCGCCGGTCGAGCCGCCGTAAAAACCGGTGAGCGTCTGGCCGAGGCGCTGCGGCAGGTAGGCGTCGCGGCAGGCGAAGATCGCGCGCGGCGGCGCGGCATCGAGCGCGGAGAAGATCGGACGAAGATCGCCGGTGACGAGGATGTCGGTGTCGAGGCAGAGGAAGCGCTCGGCGTCGATGACGCGCGCGGCGGCGTAGAGCACCGACTTCGTGCGCGTGTCGAGCGGTGCGATCGGATCGCAGACGATCTCCGCCGCGCCGTGCATGGCGACGACCTGCGCGACGTCGGGCGCGGCGCCGGCGTTGAAGACGACAATGACGGTGTCGTCGAGACAGGCCCGTCGCTCGATCGAGGTGAGGAGATCGCCGAGCAGCGGGCCATAGCCGGCGGATGCGACGGTGGTGATGCAGTTCTTCGCGAGAGGACGAACGAGCGGCGGGCGGATGATCACGCGTTGGAGCGGATCCGGCGAGGGCGCAGACAGTGACGGCTGTGCCGCATCCGAAACCAGAGGATCGAGCCAGACACTGTGGCAGAAGTTGTGATGCCGCGTCGCGATCTGCAGCGAGAGGCGATGCGCGCCGTCGATCGGCGCGACGATCGTGCGCGGCGGCTCGTATGCGGCCACGGCCGGTGCGACGGCGACGACGCGATCGTCGGCCACGACGATGAAGTCCGCGCGGGTCTGCCGCGCGTCGTCGTTCATCGCCACGCGGCATTGAAACGAGCGAAACCCGCCGCCGAGCTCGAACTCCAGTGCCGAGGGAGCGTGGGCGCTCAGCGCGTGCGGTGCCGCGATGCCGCCGGCGATCACCCGCCCACCCTCGTACCCGAGCTCTCCCAGTACCCCCAGTCGTCCCCACCCGACCTCGGCGGCGACCGGCGGAATGGTGTCGAGAAAAAGTGAGGTGGTCATAAGAGAAGCCGGTCCCGCCAGTCGTGGTATTTCTCGCGTCCCCACCCATTGAAATGCAGGATCTTCACGGCGCGTCCACGCCAGAGCGCCGTGGCGGCGCCGTCGTCGCGATCGCGCTTGCGAACGTCCTGGAAGTGCAGCTGCACGTTGCATGCGCCGTCGCTTTCCACGCCGCAGCGGAGATGCGCGAGGGCAAGGTTGAAGATGAACTGATTGCGCCACCAGTTGTCGCGGCGCTGATCGGTCCAGTCGCGCGCGTGCGGCCAGCGGCGGATCGTGCCGTCGAGCGCGAATAGCGCGTCGCGCGAGGCGGCGAAGACACCGTCGTTGACGATGAGCGGGTAGTCGGCTTCGCCGTCCAGCTCTCCCATGATCCAGCCGAGGTCGGAGACGCGGCCGCCGTAGATGGCCTCGATGGCGTGGCGGATGCTCATGGCGTTCGCGCCGTTCGCTTCGCGCGAAGCGAGGATGCTGCCGGCCGGACAGACGCTTACGGCGTCGAAGAGCGGCCGGAGCGACTGAAGCACGAGGACGTCGGCGTCGAGACAGATGAATCGTTCGGCGGCGACCGCATGTCCGGCGCTGTAGAGAACCGATTTGACCGTGGCGTTGACGACGGCACGGCGCTGACACGGGATCACCAGCGCGCCGTGCCGCCGGGCGATCTCGCGGATGCGGTCGTTGGCATCGACGGCGAAGACAACTCTCCGCGCGTCGTCGCAGTCGCCGTGTACGCGGAGCGAATCGAAGAGGCGTTCGAGGAGAGGCTCCCATCCGGGAGAGATGACGGTGGCAACGCAATCGCGCACGGAGTCGCGCGACGGCGGGCGCTCGAAAGCGACGCGGGACAAGCAGTCTTCGAGCTCGCCGCGCCGTGTCTCGGCGGGAACGTCATCAACCTCGGGATCGAGCCAGACGGAGTGGCAGTACGGAAACGCGGTGGTGCTGGCAACGAGCTCGATCGCCGAGGCTCCGCTGATGTCGGCCTCGATCGACGCCGGATTGCCGGGGGTGACGAACGGCGCGGCGCCGACTTCGACACCGTCGGCGAGCACGGCGAAATTCGCGTGCGTGGCGGCCCGGCCGACGTCGTCGTTGATCGCGACGCCCGCGCGGAAGCGTCGGAAACGTCCGCCGATAGCGAAGGTCAGGCGTGACGGCGCGTGAGCGCTGATCGCGTGCGCATACGAGCGGCCGGCGACCGAGACGCGGCGATTTTCGTAGCCGAGGTCGCCGTGCAGACCAGGCTCGCCCCAGGCGACGCGCGCGCTTTCCTGCGGAGTGTCGTCGAGGAACATTGGACTATCTCTGAGGCCGCACCAGCTTCTCCACTTTGTCGAGACGGGTCTTCAATCCATCGAACTGTTGCACCACCTTCGTTGCGCTTTCCAGGCCGGTGGTGAGCTCGGCGATGCGCGCGCTGGCGGCCTTGTTCGCGTTCTGCAGGTCGGCGAGCTGGGCGTTGAGGGTCTGGATCGCGGCGTCGCGCTCGACGATCAGCTTGCGCGCGCTCTCGAGATCCTGACGCAGCAACGGAAGGTCGGTCGTCGCGCCGGCGACCTGGTCGACGCGCGAGGAGAGCTCGGTAGTCTGCTTTTTCACGGCGTCGACGTCGTCGCGGATCGTGGCGGCGTTCGCCGCCGCATCGCGGATGTCCTTCGTGTCCCGCACCAGCGATTCGACGTTCTGGCGGATGTCGCGCACGTCGGTGGTGCTGATCTGCGAGGTGAAGTAGGCGACGCGGCCGTCGCGCTGGATGATCGTCACCGGCTGATCGGGAACAAAGCTGGTGAGGGCGGTGGCGAAACTCGCGGGCGCCGCGTCAGCCTGGTAATCGGCGATGCGGTTGACCTCGATGCCGTCGTCCTTCAGCCGGCCGACGGCCGTCTCCACCGGCAGCGCGATCAGCTCGCGCGGATCGGTCTTCGGGCGGATCGGTTTCACGGGCACCTGCCGGTTGAGTACGTAGTCGCCGAGGAGCTTTCCGCGCTCGACCAGCGTCGTGGTTGTGCCCTGCCCGAGATTGCGCAGCGTGTCGAGGATGACGCTGAGGTCGGGTGTCTGTCCGCAGTTGAAGCGGTTCGGATCGTTCTCGTTCGGCAGGGTGATCTTCTTGAACCATTCGGGGATGTCGAAGCAGCAGAACTTCTCCACCGCCAGTTTGAGGAGCGGCCGAATCGGAATGATGGACAGCCAGTATTCGACGGTGCGGAAGGTGTGGACGTACTTGCGGTGCTCGACTTCGCAGATCGACCGCACGCGGACGTTGGCGTCGAGGTCGAGGCAGCCGAGGTAGATGATGTCTTTCTCGCTGCACGACGGGCAGTCGATGAGTAGCTGATCGCAGAAGCGATTCTTTAGCGTCTGCCAGAGCTCCGCGATGAGGTCGAGCCACGCTCGCAGCATCTCCTGGCGATAGTTCTCCAGTGTGTTGATGTCGACGGGATTCAGAAGTCCCTGCTCGCCGAACCGCGTGATCGTATTGCTGGCGGTGTTCAGCACGAACGTCATGGTCCGTTCGGGCACTGCCGCGACAGCCATCGGGCAGACCTGCACCGGGTTGTGCAGCGACGCGAGGCGGCCGTCGGCGAGGACGCGTACCTCGTAGTCGTCTTCGTAAGCCACGGCGGTGATGCCGTCGGGCCGCACGGTGGCGAGGCGGATGCGCGTGCCCGATTCGAGGTCGACATCGGCCCGGCCGGAGCCGAACGGGTTGATGCCGAGGGCGTGCTTCGTCGTCGAGCCGGAGGTCGGATCGATCACCACCCAGGCCATGCCCTCCTGGCCGGACGTGGTGACGGTGACTGCAAGATCGTCGCTCCCCTGCGCGTCGAGATTCTTGATGACCGGCGCGGCGACCGAGTTGCCGTCCGGCAGCAGTTGGGAGACGAGCAGGTCGTACTTGCCGGCCGGCGCTTTCCCCGAGTTGGCGAGCGCGAAGAGGAAATTGTTGTCGTAGACGAGCTGGCCGGTCGGTGGGGTCGTCTTCAGGTTCGTGATCGTAATGACGCTCTTCTTCGCCGGATCGATCTGTACGAGTGCCCCGTTGAGATCGGCGCCGTAGACGAATTGCTGATTCCTGCCGGTGGTGGTGACGATCGTCGGGACGTTGTGGTCCTTCAGCTCGAAGAGGTTCGTGAACGGAGCCGGTCGGTCGGCGCGCGAGGTGCCGAAGACAGTCACGTCGCCGCGGCGGGCCACGGCGTAGAGCACTGCCGGATCGTTGCGGGAGATGGCGACGTCCTGCACGATCGTTTCGTCACCGGGGAAAAGGAGATTGAACTCCAGCTCGCCGCTTTCGGTGTTGTAGACATCGATCGTCGCGCTGGTGCCGAAGGCGTAGGCGAAGTGGCCGGTGGGCTGATGGATGCGCAGCTTCGTGCGCGCGTCCTTGGCGAAGATGGTGCGCTCGTCGGGGTTCTCGAACGGGTAGGCTGGGAGATCGGGTCGCGTGTATGGAATGCACCTACCCGGATCCGTAAGGTCTGCGAGGAGACTGATCAGCTGATCGTAGAGCCGGCGCAGGCGGTCGTGCTCATCGCGCGAGAGGAAGACCTTCCGCCCGTTCTTCGGGTTCGCGAGCTGGATCAGGAGATTGAACAGCGTCGAGAAGTTGCGCTGCTGTTCCGACACCGGTCCGGGTTGATCGGGCTTCGGCAGCTGCAGAAAGTCCTGATACCACTTCACGACGTGTTTGAACGTCTTCTCGTAGTAATCGGCGAGCAGCGTCCCAGCGAATATGTCTCGCCAATTGCTCGGAGTCTCATGCGGCACGATGGCGAAGCGCGGGCGGCCGTCGCTGCCGCGTGACACGGTGAGGCAGACGGACTTCGACGCGCCGAGGTTTTCGGCGCCGGGGAGATCCTGGAGCCGCAGATGCTGCGGATCGCGAACCCAGATGTCGTAGCCCTCGCAGTCGATTGCGTAACCGCTCTTCACCAGCACCTGCAGATCGCCGTCGCAAGCCAGCTGCAGACCGCAGACGACGCCCCAGCCGTGCAGATATTTGTTGTGCAGCCGCAGATCGGTGCGCTGGCAGAGCTCATCGATGGCCTGCTGGACGTTCTTTACCGAGGTGGGGAATTCGCAGATGCTGTTGTCAAAACAAACGTCGACGGCGCAGATGTCGGTGAGCGCGGGGAACGGTTTGCGGCAATCGTCGATGCGCGACAACACGCCGCCGGTACGTTGCACGAGCGCGAGGCTCGCGTAGTGATGCTGGATGCCTTGCGGCGGCAGCGCCACCGGATGGCCGTCGTCGACGCCGGGCCAGATGATCCGCCGCGTGGCAGTGCGCGCGGGGATGAGCCAGTAATCGCCGGAGTGATAGGTGCCGGCGGCGAAGCGGATGCTGATGCCGGAGCCGAGGCTGAAATCGGCGGTGGTCATCGGCACGCCATCGGGCTGGCCGGCGGCATCTGGCATGTCCCAGCGCCGAAGTTGCAGGCCGCGTGCGGACGCCGTCACCGGTACGGGATTGGTCATGGTCACGTCGAGCGAGGACTCGTCGGCGTGATCGATCTGGGAAAGCGGATTCGGCTGGCCGGCGGCGTACGCTTCGAGCTGGGTGGCATCGTCGACGAGCTCGACCCACTGCCGGTCGGCGAAGCCGAGGACCTGGTCGCGTCCGAGGTCGTGGACCGTGACCTTGCTCCCTGTCGGATTCGAGGCTGAAGTGACGACCGAGCCGTTGTTGATGGACCATTTGAACGTCGGCGGATTCGCGGCCGGCAGGGTGCCGCCGCGATGCACTTCGACGCGGTAGAGCTGATTCTCGAGGCCGCGGTAGCCGGCGGTCGCCGGGAGGAAACAGGGATCGGTGTCGTCGGGCGGCGGCGTCGTCCAGGCGGTGAGCAGGCCGGTGCTCGGATTGGTGGAGTCGTCGAGCGCGGCGCTGCAGTCGGCGGTGCCTGCGACGCCCGTCCAGCGAACCTGCCAGACGATCCCGATCCGGCCGGCGGTATCGGGACCGCCGAGCGCGACCTCGCGGATCGATGGATCATCGAGCGCGCTGATCTCGCGATCCCAGACGTCGAGATAGAAGATGTAGCGGCCGTCGGCGGTCGGGAGCGCGGGGGCGATGCGATACGGCTGCGTGAGGAAGGTCGGGACGCGGCGGATGGTGCCGCTGCCGCTGTTGGCGACGTTCTCGGTGAAGGTGGCGCGCAGTGTGGTGGTGTTGAAGGTGTCGACTTTCAGGAGCTGCGTGCCGGTTCCGATCGAGAGGCCGACCCAGTCGCCGTGCGCGAGCGGACGGCTGTCAAGCAACAGGGCCGGCGCCGTGATGTTGTTCGTGCCCGCGGTGGCGGTGACGCTCCAGTCGCCGGTGGTCAGCTCGACGGCGATGCCGTCGAGGTAGAAGCGGCCGGGGTGGATGATCAGGTCGTTGCCGTTGTCGTGCGGCACGAGCAGGAAGCCGCTGTTCTTTTTTGGAGCGCCGCTGCGGCCGACGACGTCGATGGTCTCGCTCTCGAGCCGTTCGCGCGCGATGGCGGCCTGCTCGTTCCAGTCGGCATCGAGCTGCACGCGCCCCTGCTGCATCGTGACGGCGACGTACTGTTTCGATCGATCATGCGTGTCGCGTGTGAAATCGCCTGCCATGGTGCACTCTCCTCAACTGGCGTAGAAGATCCCGGCCTCCAGGCCGAAACGGAGGTATTCGTCGAGCCGGGCGCGCAGGTTCGACTCGCGCTGCGGCTGATACAGATCGTGATAGACGCCCATCTCCGCGGCGTCGTCGGCGCCGGCGCGGATCTCGATCGGACAGCTCGCCGAGAGCTGGCAATAGGCGGGATTGCCGAAGCGCCGGGAGACGAAGCGCGGACGGACTCCCGGCGTGGCCTCGGACGGCTGGCACTGAAAGCGCCGCGGCACGTGCGAGCGCGGCGGGACGTAGGAGAAACGGACGCACCCTTCCTGCACCTGCGAGGCGGTGACGTTCGCGCCGCTGAAGATGACGTTCGAGGCCAGTTCGATGAGCCGCGTCTCGACGCGGCCGATGACGGTGGAGTTGTCGATAGTCAGCGGTCCGCCCGGTCCGCCGGGCGTCCCGCCGTACGCGAGATCGTTCTCGCCGAGTGCGTCGACGATCGATCCGGTGATGCTGGCTTTCGCGGTCTCGCTGACCAGGAGTTGTCCGGTGATCGATCGCTCGATCTCGAGGCTGGTGTCCTTTGCCGCGACGGTGAGCGACGGGAGGGCGGCGGGTGTGTTGTCCGCCTTCGGCGCCAGCGTGCAGTCGGCGATGCGCAACAATGCCAGCGAAGTGTTCTGCGGCACGACGAACGACTCGCCGGTGAGGAGCAGTCCGCTGAGCACGGCCTGCGCGTCGGTGCCGCCGGTGATCTGCGGCGCACCGCGCAGGACGACTACGGGGCGCTTGCCGTCGGTGGCACGGATCTCGACGATCTTCTTCGCCGGAACGTCGATGATGAGCTGTTCGATGAAGAAGTCGTTGGCGTTGATCTCGACGATGCCGCGCTCGAAGGTCTGGCCGCTGCTCCAGCGGTTCGTAAGGTCATCGAGCGCACTCTGGATTGTCGACGTCGCATCGATTTTGTTGATGAACGAATTGTCGTTCTCGAACGTCGAGGCGCGGTCGTACTCGCCGCCGCCGAGGTTCGACGGCGCGCCGTAAAAGTACGAAACGCGGACCGATTGCACGGCGTTCGGAAGGGTGAAGCGCCCGAGCTCGGGGTCGATGGCGATCTTGTCAGTCGGATGATGCGCCCATGCGCCGTTCGCCGGGCCGCTGAGATCGCAGACTTCGACGTCGGTGCGGTCGTGGCCGTCTACGTTGATGACGATGCTCTTGCCGTCACCGTAGTAGGCGCCGAGGTTGCGGTACATCGCCTCGCGGGCGATCGGTCGGGAGACGCCGAGCGGATTGTCGAAGCTGTTGGTGACCGTCTCATCGCGGCGGTTGAAGAGGGGGACGTCGCGGCCGAAGGGGTCGAAGAAGAATTGCGTAATCGTGCCGTCGTTCGGCGGGAACGGTGCCGCCGAGGTGACGGGATGCGCGCCGATCCGGAAAAGGTGGATGCCGATGTTGGGGATGTTGTACTTGCCGCCGGCCGTGGCGATGTTGCGGACCTCGGCGTTGCGCGTGACGCGGTCGAACGGCGTGTTGATTTCCGCGAGTGCGTCGTGCCGCAGGCTGGCCCAGGCCAGGTTCTGCGGCCGCAAATGATTGAGGTACTGCGTCGTCGCCAGCAGCTGGAAGTACTCGACGGCCACGGCGTCCCACCCGGTGGTGTCGCGCGCGAGTTGCTCCAGCATCGACGCCGTGCCTTTGCGGCGGCGCAACCGGATGGTGTCGGCGACCTGGGCCCGGTTGGTGAAGCCGGCGCCGGCGACTGACGACACGCCGCGCGCTCCGACGAGGTCGCCGATGTACGGCACAACCCACTCGGCGCAGGTTTCGATGAAGAGATCGTCGTAGAGCTGTTCGAGGTTCTCGTCGATGACGGCGATCTGCTCGGCGAGGATGGCGAAGAGAGCGCGCAGCGGACCGCCGATGGCCTTCCCTTCGAGCGCGCGGAGGCGATTGGCATCCTTGTTCGAGAGCGGAGGCGTCATCGCCCGCAGCGAGGCCAGCTCGTTGCTCTCGCCGGAGTCGAGCAAGCCGCCGGTGGCGGAGGCGAGCTCGGCGTCGCGGATGCGGTAGATCGCCGGGAGGATCTCCCAGAGGCGCTCGAGATCGAAGCTCATCGCATCTCTCCGATCTGCACCGAGGTGAGGGCCACGGTCAGGATCCGCGCCGGCGCCGAGGCGGTCTCCGGCAGCGCTCCGATCCGCGGACGGACGGTGGTCGACGTCGCGGTGGTATCGCCGATGGCGTAGAAGGCGGTGACGTCGGCGGCGAGGACGCCAGGGACGCCGGCAAGCACAGCGTAGATCTCGCTCAGGCTGACCGGCTGGCCGAAGTCGCGCGCTTCGAAGGAGAATTTGTCGATGACGGTCTGCTTCGCCGCGGCAAGGATCGTCGCCTTCACCAGCGCCGGATCGACGCGCACATTGGCGGTCAATGCGAACAACCGCTGCGCGGCGGGGACGATCGCGATCGGAACGTTCGGATCGCCGAAGTCCTGCATCGACGTTCGGAGCCGCTTCGCCAGATCGCTGTTCGAGGCGATGATCCCGCCGCCGGGACCGGCGACGGTGACGATGATGTCGCGCGTTTCGCCGCTCCAGGCCCAGCGCGCGTTCGCTTTGGCAATGCCGAGGTAGGCGCGAGCGTAGTCTTCGTAATCCTGCAGCGAGACCACGCGGTCGAGGGTGAACGCTGTGAGCGTGGCATTGTGGCGGATGTCTTCGATCCTGTCGGCGTCGGCGGCGCCGGTCGCTTCGATCGGGTTGGTTACCCCTTTCACGCCGGTGATCGGCTTGAGCAGCTGCGAGAGGCGCGTCGGTCCGACCATGCCGGCCACGCCGATGCCGCGCCGATAGCGTAGGGTGACGTTGTTCGTACCGGTCGGCAACCGCGAGCCGGTGACGCCGTCGCCGAACATCAGCGTGGTGTTGCTGTCGTCGTCTAGCCGGGTGATGTAGATCCGCTCGTCCGGTCCGTGGCCGAAGAAGGACGGCACTTCGTTCCAGAGCGCGTCGTTGACGCGGACTTCGAGCGTAGTCGCGCCGCCGGTCTCGTTCTCCGCGCCGACATAGGTAAGCGGCGGCTGTTTCAGGACGAAGGTCTGGAAGGGCTGCGCGGCGTCGCCGCTGCCGGCGATTTCGTCGACGGTCTGTCCGTGCGTGGCGTGGGAGACGTTGCCGGAGATGGTGACGGTTTGCCGCTTGTACGAATGAGCCAGTGCCGACTGCAACGTGATGGTGGTGCGCGGACCGCGGCCATCGTTGGTGCTGGTGATCTCGCGCAGGGTGTTGGTCTCGCTGTCGATCCTGCCGGCGAGATCGCTCCGCTCGCCGGTGATGATGACGCGCTGCCCTTTGCGCAGTCCGGTGTAGCCGGCTTCGAGAATGATCGGCTGATCGTGGACGACGGAATCGTCGGGGACGTCGGCGATCGGCAGAGACTCGCTCTGCAGGAGCACAACGCTCTCGCGGATGGTGAACGACCCAAGCGACGGCGTGATGGCGTACACGCGCGTGGCACGGCCGCTGAGGGTGTAATCGCTGCGGCCGATCTCCTCGGTTTTCTCGACGGCGATCGGACGGGCGTCCAGTCCCGCCTGTTCGAGCACGATCCAGCCGTTGGTCACTTCGTCGTAGACGCGATCGAGGTCGATCTTCCGGCGGCCGAGGGAGGTGGCCGCGGAGTCCAGTTCGAGCGTGCGTCCTTCCCAGCTCGTGGGGAACGGAGGGACGGTCGCGGCGGGCGTGGAGACTCCGGTCGGTTGCGAATAGCGCGCGATCAGCGGCAGCGTCCCCCAGTTGGGCGCGTTGTAGCCGAATACGTTGCCGTGCTTGCGCATGACGAAGACGCCGGTCGGTCCTTCGGGGACGTCGATCTGCGGCGGCGGACTCGGCGTCTGTACCCGCTGCCTTTGCGAGCGTCGGAAATCGTTGCGATCCCAGCCGTGCGTCGTGGCGAGCACGTTGAGCTCTTCTTCGCTCCAGTCGTACTGGAAGATCTCGTCGAGGATTCCGTCGGTGAGGTCGCCGCGATTGCGATACGCGTAGATGTCGCCGCGCTGGCGCGCCTCGGCCTGGGCGAAGGATGTGGTGCCGGCAGTAGTGGTGCTCGGGACCGGCACGAGCTCGATCTTCGTCAGATCCGCCGCCGGATCGGTCGCCACCGCGCTGATCGTGCGCAGCGTGGCCGTGGACGGCGTCGGGACAATGAGCAGCTGATCGGCGACGTGGAGGTTGTGGTCGACGCCGCTGATCCAGAGCGTGGTCATCGTCGTGGTGATGGTCTGAGGCAGCGTCAGGCGCGGACGCATGGCGTTCCACTCGACGTGCGCTTCGAGGTCTTCGATGCTCTCGAAGATCTGCGGGGCCTCTCCCGGCGGAGGGATGCTCTGCACTGCGGTGCGCGCCGGTATGGCCACCGGCGGCGGTGCCTCGGGAGCAGTGGGCGTGTTGCTGGAGATGCTCAGCGCCTGTCCGAACGCTCCCGGCGCGTCGTCGATGGTGAAGGCGAGATCGGTCGACGCGGCGACGCCGGGGCGCAGCTCGTAGCCGATCAATCGCGCCAGCTCGATCAGCGACCGGCGCTCCGTTGCGGTGCGGAGATACGACTCGTTGGCGATCCGCTCCTGGTAGAAGGTGAGGACGTCGCCCATGGCGGCGAATGCGTCGAGCAGAGCGATGGTGAAGTCGTCCGAATCGCGCGTGCGGAGATCCCGCAACGGTTTCCATCCCGAGGCGGAGATGCGCGCCAGGAGAGTGTCGCGGAAATCGGAATGCACGCCGACGCGGTACGAGATGGCGTTGAGGCCGGGCCGGTTCGTGATCTCGACCGGCGTCTCAGCAGAGATGCCCGAACAGCAGCGGCAGTCGGTCCCACACGTCGCGCAGCTCATCGTCCACCAGCCATGGAGAAGGTGATCACGCCGTGCTCGCGGAAATTCGGATCGTTGTCGAGACGGGCGATCTCCAGCGTGCCGATGTCGAGCACGCCGCTCTGCAGCGCCTCGTCGCTGGTCACGCCCTGCCGCTGGAACGTGCTGATCTCGACGGAATCGACGCCGGTGACCGCCTGCGCCGCCGCGAAGAGCGCACTGAGAAAGACCGGCTGCCCGAAGGTGAAGCGATCGGGATGGAAGAAGCCGCGCGTGCCGTCGGGGAGGATGCGGTTGCTGAAGACGTCGCGCAGGGCGGCTTTGACGTTGGCGGCGAAGTAGTCGCGCTTGACGCAGACGCGCATCACGATCTCGAGCGAGACGAACTGCGGCTCCTGCATCTCGAGGTCGTGTCCGGCCATGCGGTAGTGCTCGAGGCAGGCGCGCAGTTGCCGCGTGAAGCCGGCATCGACGGTATTGCCGCTCACCCGGTCAACGGTGAGAAAGACGGTGCGCCAGCTGCCGGTCCAGCGGAATCGGGCGGTGGCGCGCTGGATGTCGGAGCTGCAGCGGCGCGCCACGGCGGCGTAGTCGTCGGTGGTGACCGCGCGCTCCTGCACGCGGAATGCTTCCGGCGCGTTCTGCCGGACCCGCTCGATCGATTCGGGATCGATTCCGCCGCGCGCGCCGAGGGGATTGCGCACCGACGTAATGAACGCCGCTCCCGCTTCCGCCGAGGCGATCACACGCAGCGAATCGGCGCCGACGTTCCCGCGCAAGCCGTTGCCGCTGCGATACGTCGCGGAGAAGGTCGTCGTCTCCTTCGGCGAGGCACCGGTGACGCCGTCGCCGAAACGGAGGAAGGCACGGCCATCGGTTTCGCTCTCCACCACGAAGTCGGGATCTTCGTTATGGCTGCCGAGGAGGTCGGGACGCGGCGTCCAGGTCCCGCCAGCGCTGTCGTGGACGATCATCCGCGACGGCGCGGCGCGCTCGATCGCCGGTTCCATCGCCTCGCTCGCGCTTTGCGTGGCGTTGTACGCCGAGGCATACGTCACCGGCATCTGCGCCAGGAACGGGCGGAAGCGGGCGGGAATCACGCGCGGCGGTTTGTGCTCGCAACGCGGCTCGCTGCCGTGCAGCGTGAGCGCGGGGTTCGGCTCCGGAACTTCGCCGAGGAATTCGTTGGGAATCGTGGCGCCGTGATCGGCGAGGACGACGTTGCCGAGGGCGACGCTGACGTCGCGCACGTGGGCGTTGGCGTCGGCGCCGCGTGAGGAGACGCAGAGCGGGAACGGAAGCGCGTCGGCGGCGCTCCACTCGACCCGCGCGACGTCGACGCTGCCGCTGGCCGGAGGATCGTCGAAGTCGCCGCCGATCGGATCGGTGAGATGGGAGACGTTGGTGAGACGGACGGCGTGCCGGTGTGCGGGATCGGCATCCTGCTCTTCGCCGGTGGACGGTCCTTTGACCTCGATGAAGATGAGAACGTGCCCGGCCTTCAGATTCGGCAAGGCGCCGCGCAGATCGGCTTGCGTCGCCCCCTCGGGCAAACAGCAATCGAGCGCGCCCCAGGTGTGGAAGCGGATCGTGTCGTGGTCTTTGAAGAGCGCGATCGGATCGTTTTCGTGAGCCGGATCGGAGCTCTCCGGGACGATCTCGAACACCGTCGCACCGGCGCGCCTCGCGGCGTCGTACTCGGGCGTGTTGAATCGCAGGAGCGAGCTCGCGGTGGCGTCGGTCGGGGTGAGGAATTGCGTGGGCGCGGTGCCAATGCCGGGCGTGATCTGCGTGTCGGCGGAGACGGCGAGCGCGATCCAGGCGCGGGCGTTGCGGCCATCGTGCATCGGATAGTCGACCAGCCGCGCATGACGCCGGACCGACACCCGTCGTCTGGCCGTTCCGAGATAGGCCTCGGTGGCAATGGCGTCCTGCTTGTAGCTGAGGTAGTCGCCGGCGTACGCCAGGAGCTCAACCAGCATCACGCCGATGTCGGCGGGATGGCGTTCCTGCCACGACGGTGCGAGCGCCGACATCCGGTCGAGCATCAGCTGCTTGAACGAGGCGTAGTCCTTCGCCAGGTAGTCGATGTCGAGCGATGTCCGCTGCTTCGGCGGGCAGGGTGGCGGGAGGCAATCGAAATCGTTCTCGCAGGCCGCCTTGAACTCGAAGTCGATCGAGGAGAGGCCGGTGTCGAAGCCGTCGGGCGGCGGCGCGGGCTCGTCGTGCCTGGTGTTGTCCTGGAGAATGCGCAGCGTGTAGCGCGAGAAATCACCCGGTTCGGCGACATCGATCCGCAGGACGTGCAGATCGCCGATCGACGAGTCGTCGGCGCCACTGGTCACGCCGGTGATGACGATGCCGCGGATGCGCTCGCCTCCGTCGATCCGCACATTCGACGCGTTCAGCTGTCCCGGCTGCAGATCGTTGATGAAGTGAACAAAGAGCGCGCGCTGGCGCTGTGAATTCGGTTTCGTTGGATCGTCGTCGACTTCGAGGAAGTCGATGCCGTTCAGCGACGGGTTGCCGCGCAGATCGTTGCGGCGATGATCGTTTTCGCAGCAGGTGAAGATCATTGCGCCGGCCCCTGCCGCGCGAAGGTCGCGGTGTTCGTCTGCTCGGTCTCGAGCACGGTGTAGACGACGGTGACGTGCAGCGAGGCGTCATCGGCGATGACGGCCACGTCGTCGATCTTGATCAGGTCGCCGAGCCATTGTTGCAGCGCGCCCTGCACCAGGTACTGCGTAGCCGCGGCCAGCTCGCCGCTGTTGGGAGCGAACACGAGTTGCAGCAGTCCGCAGCCGAACTCCGGGTTGTTCGCCCGCTCGCCGGGAGAGGTGAAGAGCACCTGCTCGATCATGTCGAGGATGTGCCGGCCGCGGTCCACCGTGGCGGTGCGGCCGGTCGCGTCGAAGCGGTAGGGAAAGGCGACATCCATCACGTGGCCGTCGCTTTCGTCTGCGTGCTGGCGATGACCAGGGGCGTGCCGGTGGGCGCGCAGATCGCCTGGCTGTCGAGGAGGAGGACGGGGACGCCGCTGACGGTGACGCGCGTCGCCGAGGTGATGAATTGCGCCGTCACGCAGGGGCCGTTCGCCGCGGGCGGCGGAGGGAACGAACATCCGGCCACGACGTACGGAGAACTGATCGTGACCACCGGCTGTCCGCTGACGAGCACGCGCGGGCTGGGCGTCGTCGGCGTAGCAGTGCCGGCGTGGGAGCATTGAACGGTCGCACCGAGGTGAAGGATGAAGCCCGGCATCAGATCACCGTCAGTGCGCCGTTGTTGATCGAGACCGATGGACCGGTCATCTGGATCGTCGCACCCTTTCCGTTGCTGATGGTGATGCCGATGTCGCTGACGATGATCATCGCCCCGGTGGCGGTCTTCAGCGTGATGCCGCCGGTCGGTCCGGGGAGATCGCTGATGCAGATGTAGTGCTGCGTCAGCGACTGCAGCACGATATTCGGCGAGGTGGGAAGACCGGCCCGGGCGATCGTGGGGATATCGCTGGCCAATCCCCAGCGGCAGCCGGTCCAGATCGGATACTGCGGATCTCCCTGCTCGAACTCGACCCAGACGCCGGCGCCGATCGGCGGGACGAGGAAAACCCCCATCCCCGGTCCGCTCGGTCCCGCCAGCGGCACGCACGGCTCGGCCCACGACGACGGCGTGGGGCCGGTGACGTCGGGCACGGACACGAGCAGACGCCCGAGTTGATTCGGGTCGATATTGTTCATCACCGTCCCGCGGTACTTGCCGTAGAAGCGCTGCCCCTGGTTGGTCTCGGTCATAAAGGCACCGCCGGCGTGTTGGAGATGACTCCGTCGCGGGAGAGCGTGAAGTTCTGTTTGTATTCACCGCGCTTGATGCTGTGCGTCACGGTGTTCACGTAGTACATGCCGTCGTACATGAGGCCGGCCCCGCGCACGCCGACCAGGCCCCGCGCCTTGAGCACCGCGCCATAGCGCAGGACGTTGAGCGAGCCGGTGGCGGTGACCGCGTCCGAGCTCGCCGCCACCCTGCCCAGAGCCGCGCCGATCGCCGCCGGTATCGACATCTTGGTCTGCTCGCGCGAGAACTCGACCTTCATAGGCACCGTCGGCCGCGCGCCGAGCGGCGGTCGGAGAATGCTGATGTTCGGCACCGGCACCGGGATATTGATCTTCTTCGTCACCGGATCGAGGACGTTGAGCACGAGGATCTTTTTCTTCAGGCCGTCGAGGGTGAAGGTGAGAGTCTCGACGTTGGAGTGCGCGTCCATGTTGATGCTCAGCGCCTTCTGCGGAATCGGGATGCGGATGTCGGGACCGAAGTAGGCGATGTTCGTTCCGATGACCGGCCCCGGCTCGATATAGAAGACGTAGCCTGCCTGCGCGGCGAGCTGTTTGATGTAGGCGAGATCGGTCCCGTTCTGCGTCGGGATGGCCTGCGTCGGATTCGCTTTCGTCGGGTCCTCGAACAGCGGCGGGATGGCGATCGGAGCGATGCCGAAGACGGCGTACTTGGCCAGCGTGGCGTAGACGATGGTGACTACGGTCATGGCCGGGAAGCGCATGAACGGAGCTTCGACGACGTCCATCAGCACGCTGAGGTCCTCGCCGGTGATGGTGATCGTGGAATGACTGGAGTCGTTCGACGGCGCCACCTCCTGCCGCGTGACGATGCCGTCGACGAGCACGTTCGGGATGCCACCAAGGGTGACGGCGACGATGACGCGCGTGACGCCGGGATCGAAGTAGCCGGCTGGGAGCATGGTGGTCTGCAGCTTCGAGGTCTTGCTGACGGCGAACTTGAGCTGGAAGCCCGTGCGCTCGCCGCCGCTGGTGATCTGAACGCTGCTCAGCGCATCGATGACCAGGCGCGGCGCGGGGACCGGCACGCCGGGCCCGACCAACAGCGTCATTTGAACGTTCTTAAGCATTGCGCGGCGCGGGTACGCCCTCCGGCAAGGTGATGCGGACGCGTTTTCCGGTCTCGGTCAGCTCCAGCGGATCGACGACGCCGTTGGCGTCGCAGATGCGCCAGTACTGCTCCGGATCGCCGAGGTGCTCGGCGGCGATGGTATCGACGCGCTCCCCCTGCTTCGTGCGATGCTCGACCAGGAGCGCGAAGTGCTCGACCGGCGGGAGGAAGCGGCGGCGGACGTAGGTGATCTCGCGCCCGTCGACGGTCAGTTTCGAGATCGGTATCGCCGCGTAACGGCTGGTCGTTGCGAACACGCGCGTCCTCCTTTACGGGATTCTGCTCAGGCCGAGCGACGCCAGGCTCGAGCCCGAGCTCAGCGACGCCAGCCGCTCCTTCTGCTGGTGATAGGCGCGGAAGATCGACGTTCCCTTGTGATCGAACGGGAGATCGTTGTTGTTCAGCACCCGCAGCGAGATCGAGACCTTGGCCCGGATCGGGTTCAGATTCGGATCGAAGGCCTCCTCGGTGATGCTGATGTCGGTGACCCGCACCGGCAGCACGCGGTCTTTGCTCCAGACGAAGAGCGCAAGCGGCGTCTCGGCGGGGGCGATCTCGATGCTCCCCGCCTGGGCCAGGCGGTCTTCGTCCTGAAGCTGCGCCACGCTCGGATAGACGAGCAGCTCCAGCGCCGCAAGCTGCGGCTGCAGACCGCTCTTCGTGGTGACCGGATTCTGCTCCGGATGTTCGAGCTGGTCGCTGGCGTCGATCTCGGCGTCGAACTTGATCGTCTCGCCGGGAGGCCCGGTGAGCCTCAACGCCTCGGTGCGGTCACCCGCGTCGCCCTTCGTTCCCTGGATCTGGAACGTGCGGGTGAGCGTGTCAGGGTTGTACTGCAGCGCGATGACGCGGACGATGGCCGATGTGGTCGGATCGATCAGCACGATTCCGGCACTCAGCAAGCGCGGTGACCCTGGAAAGGTCGTCATTTAGCCTCAGTATCTAAGGAGTGTTGCAAACGCCGAAGTCCCTACCCCCACTTGAAGGATTTCGTCAGTGCAGTCTCATCTTCCGTCCCGAAATCAACCGGCCGCCGAACGACCGCCAGAACGAACTGCCCCCGGTGCGGAACGCTCCACGCCGTGAGGCGGGCCGGGCCGTTCTCCGGTGCCTGTCCGAATGACCCATGCACCTCAACCCCCTCCTCCACGATGTCGAACGCCGCCTTCCAGCCTTCCCGGTCTCCGAGATGCGCACGCTCCCGCCCGAGAAAGGTGGCGAGCGTGTGCGGGCGGGCCTGCACGGCGGCAGTCCAGCGCTCGATCGTCGCGTCGGCCGCCCACTCCACGCTCCATGTGATCGAGCCATGACTCTGCGCGAAACGGAACGTCGTGTCCTCGAGGCCGACCGCCGTCTCAGCGTCTTCGAAGATCGCAAAGGCGAAAGCCGCAGCTTCAACGGTATGGATTCGCAACTTGCTCATCGCGGGATACTCAGCATCGGCTTGATGGTGTTCTGTTCGATGGGCGCGTATTTCGACTCGATCAGTGTTCGCCAGGCCACGTTTCCGGAGATATCCCTCCGGTCCAGACCATTGGTCGCGTTGAAGAGTGCCTGGATCGACGCGGCATGCGCGGGGAAGTTCGTGTGGCTGTAGCTCTCGATCGCCCTGCGCAGGTTGTCCAGCCTGATGGAGGCGATCAGGTTGATGCCGTCGGGAACGACGTATGCGTCGACCTGTTCGCGGAAGCCCGCGGTGTTGGCGTCGTAAGCCGGTCTCACATAGCGATAGGTATCGGATCCATACAAGTGGTCGAAGATGGCGCGCGCCTTCTCCGATTTCGGTCCGCGGCCTCCCATGCCCGGGTCGAACGCAGTTGAGCGCGCCCCGCCTCCCTGCGCCGCCGGACGGTTGTCGAGACCACCATCCGTCCAATAGGCCCTGAACTCGGTTTTGTACCGTTCGATCGTCGAGCCGGGCACTCGCGGGAAATCGAGGGCGTGAATCGACTCATGAATCATGTTGCCGATGATCGAGTCACGCGAACGCTTGTTCGCCGGCGCGGAGAGCGAAGGAGTGAGGTTGAGGAACAGCGTCGTCGGCCGGGAATGCAGGCGCATGGCATCGGCACCAGGACTACTGATATTCGTGTCGGCGGTGCTGATGGCGGTGTGGCCGAGTGCGTAGGCGACGTTGATGAGCGCCGCGGCGGAGCCCTGCGTGGCGATAATGTGCGCCGCCGAATCGGCGCGGATGAGCATCGGCTCGACCGTGACATTCCCCGCCCGAATGGCCTCGGAGATGCGCGCGGCCTGCCCGCCGCGCGAAGTCATTTCGGCGAGAAAACTGCCCGAGCCGGTCGCGTTGAGCTGCGTCCAGTCGGCCTGCAGCTGCGTAAGTACTGCCGCGTTGGTGAAGGTCGTACCAGGCTGTACATCGAACGGTCGCGTGATCGTATGGAATGCCGGGATCGCCGGATCAGCCGAAGGGAAGAAGTCGAGTTTCAGTTCGAAGTGGTCGGGTGTCGTCGCCGGCGGCGTGCTCTCCAGCACCGTGACTCCGCCGGCGGATACCCTTTGGGCGCTCAAGCCGAATTCGACGCGTGGCAGCGTCTGCAACAGCGTTCCATTTCGCGAGAAGCTCGCCTGCGTGAAGATCACGAGACCGCGATTCGCGCCGGTCCCGAGCCGTGGAATCGCGCGCAACGACAACTGGCCGCCGTAGTAGCGGACCGTATCGCCCGGCGACCAGAGGAAACGCGTGTTCTGATCGCTGAAGATCAAACCGTGCTGGATGTTGGCGATGAAGAACGTCCGGCGGTCGTCCGAGACGCGTACGACGGCGGTGTGCGGCGTCTGCGTGATCGTGCCGACGGCAGGCTCGACGGTCAGCGATCCGGTGAAATCGACGAACCCTGCCGCGCCTCCGGAGTTCTCCACGATCGCCGAGTGGGTTGCGCCGATGAGCGCTGTCGGCGGCCAGGGTCGCAACGTGATCGGGTCCTGCCGCACACTCGCGGCGGGAGTGACCTCGACGCGGCTTCGCACGTTCAACCCGGCGGGATCGCGTGAGCTCGAGGGATTGAACGCGAGCGTCTCGGTTTCCAGTTGGCTCACGCGCGGAGAGACCGGACCGGCGAGAGTTAGGTTGCCGACGAAGGTCTGCTGATCGGCGGTCAGCGTGAGCGGCGGAGTGACGGGCGGCGGAATGACAGGACCCGCTCCTGATCCTCCGACCGGCGCTACCGGCGCCCTCGCCGAGCGGATCGTCTCCATCAGATCAGCGCGCAGCGCCGACGGCGCGACGATGCCGTCGATGATCAGCCGCCATTCGCGGGATGCCTCGATGTTCTGGCGGTCAATCGGGTCGAGGTTCTGCGCGGCCGTGTTCACCGCCGCCTTGAACGTCACGTAGTCGGGATCGGTCGTGGTCGCGGAGGCGAGAGGAGCGCGGATGAAGGTGCGCCGCAGAGTCTCGATGCGCGGCGACGCCTCCAGATTCGCGCCCGAGGGACCGGTGTAATCGTCGATCTCATGACGCGTGATGCCGTTCGCGTCGTACGCCATCTGGATCTGGACGTTGGAGTTGTAGAGGTCCTGGAAGACATGCCGCCCGCGCTGGCTGCGCGGGCCGCGGCTGTCGAGCGTCGGATCGAATTCCGCGGAAAAGGCCTGATACACCGGCAGGATCCAGCGGGAGTTGAATTCGGCTCGATAGCGATCGAAGTCGGTGATGTTGGCAGCGGCAAGATTCGCTGTTCGCGAGGCTGTCTGCATCAGCTCGACCGACGCGCCCGGCGGCATCCCCGCCGGCGGCGTGAAGATGGCGGCGTCGACGCCGTCGGCGAAGTTGCGCACGATGCGGGGCCAGGTCTCTTCCGAGCCGAGAAGCTGCAAGGACACCGCACGCCACGCCTGCGCGCTGGTGATGCGGCCGGCGGTAAGGTGTCCGCTGATCGCCGTGCGGACCGGAACGCTGGCTGCATGCGCGCCCGCCTCGGCGCGGAGGAGCTGGAGGAATCCAGCAGGGTCATGAGCGGTCAGGCGCTGCTCCATCTGCGTGATGAGCTGCCCCTCGGGAAGGCGCAACGCAACCTCGCGCAACGACGGATTCCTCCGCGCCTGCAGCACGTGCTCCAGCTCGTGGCGGAGAATCAGATTCCCTTCGGGCGTCGTCTGCAGGTCGGGCCCGCGCGGGCTTGGGAAAATCGTTTCGCCGATCGTCAGCGCACGCGCGCCGGCCGGCTCCGTCCGCCGCGCCGCCTCGCTGCCCTCATGAATGCGAACCGGTGAGAGATCGGCGCCGGCGCGCGCCTCCTCGGCGCGCCGCACTCGAGCATCGAGCGGCTTGCCGCCCGTGGCCGGGGGCGCCTCGCGGCGGGCGAACGGCGCCACCGCCCCGCCGTGCGGATCCGATCCACGGTTCTTTGGCGTGGACTCTTTCGGCTTCGCGACTGTGGTCTGGACCGGCATGGCTTATCCCGTCGCCCGATCGATCAAATCGCCCACGAGCTGCCGCACGTTGATCTCGGGAGTGATGAATTGAATGTCCTGCAGCGACGGAGGACGGAACGGCTCGTCCGAGGCGTAGTGAAGCGGCGCGCGGAGACCGAACCGCAGGTTGCTGCCGTACTCGAATCCGGCGAGGTGCCACACTTTCCGCGCCTGGTAGCTCAGTCCGAACGCGCCCGCCTCGGCGGTGACATCCGCATCGAGCGACAGTCGAAGCACCGGCGCGGCGCTGATCTCGGCGAAGGCGTCGAGAGAGAAACGATTGTGCTGATAGCGGACATCAACCGCCGCTTCCAGTCCGCCACGCAGTTCCGCGGTGCCGCGTGCGGTCACGCCGCCCGTGACCGAGGCGATCCCGGCGCTGAGGCCGACCGCGCCGCGCACGCTGATGTAGACGCCGGCATGCGCCGGAATCACCAGCCGCGCGCCGATCTGCAGATCGAGATCGGGATTCTCATCGAGCGGATTGAACGCCGCGGCGATCCGGGCGTTTCGCAGTTCGCCCGGCCCGATGCCATACGTCACGCCGAAGGCGCCGGTGATCCGCGCGATCAGCCCGACGCTGACGGGCCCGAGGGAGACTCCGACGATCGGGATGTCGACGCTGCGGTTGAAGAGCTCGCGCTCGGCGTTGATGCCGCGGAAGAGACCGATTGGCTGCGGGAACTCCAGCACGCCGCTGAGGCGCACGCTCCGGTCCTCACGCACTTCGATCCCTGCCGTGGCGGTGAGGCTCGGCGTGATCTGGTAGCGGATCGTGCCGGTTCCGGAGATGCGTCCGCTCTCCGCAAGCCGTACCGTCATCGTCCCGTTCGCGCGGCCGCGGTTGATGGCGATCGTTCCTTCGCCGGTCACCCGGCCGTTGCGGTAGGTGATTGCGACCTGGCCATTCAGTCCACCGATGGTGATGCCGGTACGTCCGGTGGCGCGTATGTTCGTGCCGTCGTACTCGACCTGTACTTCGACCGGATGCAGCGCAGGAACGTTGATGGTCCCGCGGCCGCTGTAGACCCAAGCGCTGTCGCTCTGGCGGCGGCGCACTGCGAGCTCGGCCTCGTTGCCGCCGGGCAGCGCGAGCAGGACGCTGCCGCTGAGCGTGTAGCCGGTGTTGTTGAAATCGGCGCGCAGCGTTCCGCGCTGCACATTCGGCAGGCGGATCTGCGTGCTCTCGATGACGATGAAACCGGACCACTGGCTGTTGCGATACTCGACGTGTCCCTGCGCGTTGTCGACGCCCGGGATGTGGGCGAAAACGTCGCCGCGCAGCACCAGGCCGTTCGCGTCTGCCTCGGCGGTCACGCTTCCGTCGATCACGGGGCGATCGGCGGGTCCGATGGCGAACGCCACCACACCGTATGGACGAAACGCGGGAGAGAGATCGAGTCCGAGCTCGGCTCGGGTGACGCGCGCGCCGGGGAACGGGAGGTGGATCTTGTCCGGCGGCACCGCCACATTCGCGTTGAGGGAGCCCTGGGAGAAGTTGACGTTGATGTTGAGCCGGTTCAGCAGCGGGAGGCTCGGGCGCAGCGTGCCGGTCCCGGTGACGCCGCCGGCGTCATCGACGCCGAGCCGCAGCGTGCCCTGGCTGAGGTAGGGATAGGTGAAGCCGACATTCGGATTCGGATTGCCGTGAAAGCGGAGGTGACGCTTGCCGGTCTGATCGCGATGGAGATCGAAGACCATCGCGTTCTGTCCCGCGAGCGCGATCGGGATGCGTGTCCCGCGCGTCGCGCTCCGCTTCACGCAGGCGGGATCACCGGTCTCGAGACAGGCGCTGGCCCGTTCCCCGGTCGTGGGACGGGTGATGGTCTGGATGATGGCGCCCGGGACGAGCTCCGAGGCGGCCACGTTGCGGGCTGTGTCGCCCTGCAGGGTTGTAGGGTTTGGCGCGGGGCGCAGTTCGGTCACGGCATCCGCGCCGCCGGCGACGAGCGTCACCTCTTCGCGCGGTCCGGCCTCGGGGGCGGCCGCTCCTGCCGCGCCGCGCCGCGTCTGTGCGCACAACTCCGCCTCGGTACACGACGCCGCCGCGCCGGGCGCCGGACAGGGCGACGACGCCGGCGTGTCGATGCCGTCCACCACCGTGTCGAAGTGCAGCATGATCTCCTGCGGCCTGCCGGTCGCCGGGAGCGAGTCGTAGACCTGCTGGGCGATGCCGCGCACCTGGTTCCAGATCTCGCCGCCCGACAGCTGGTTCGGACTGGAGTTGAGCACCTGGATATTCGCCGGTACGTTCACGCCGCCGAGCTGCAGCTCGACGATGTGGTCCATGTCACCGCTCGATGACGCGACGGCGGGATTCCGGTCCGGAAATCCGTTGCGGATACCGCCTGCCTGAAACCAGCGTTCTCCCGCCTCGGCCGCGGGCCAGCCGACTTTCAGCAGCCAGTTGTCGCGCAGTCCGGGGGACGGCTCGCGCTGCTGCCACAAACCGGCGCGCGTGGCTGTTCCGCCGACGAACGTAATTGTCGACTCCAGCGCTCCTGTCTGCGCCTTTTCCGTGTAAAAGCGCTTGACCGGACCTTTCCCGACCGGCAGCCGGAACTGATCGATGCGGAAGGCGACGGTGGCCGGGCTGAGTGCTGCCATCGCCGTGGCGTTCTGGCCCGTACCGACTGCAAGCGGCGTCGGAAGCGGCGTCCATGCCCTCCCTTGCGGCTGCGGGACCGGCGGGATGTTGGAGCTCGCCGAGCTGGCCTGCCGCGCGATCATCGGCGGTCCGGCGTGGCTGACGCTGGCGACGCCGCCGCTCATGATCGCGCCGGCCACCGAGTCGGCTTCGCTCTCGTACGTGTCGCCCGGCGACGACGTGCCGAGGCTGTCGATCGCCGATTTCTGGATGCCCTGCTGCTGGATCGTGTGCGTCAATTCGTGCGCGAGGAGATGGCGTCCCGACGATGAATCGGGATCGTACTTGCCGCTGCCGAAGACGATGTCGTTGCCGACGGTGTAGGCATGCGCACCGACCGACTGCGCCGACGCTGCGGCCTCGGAGCCGGTGTGGACGCGCACGCCGGAGAAGTCGCGGCCGAAGCGCGACTCCATGAACGAGCGCGTGCCGCCGTCGAGCGGACGGCCGGAACCGGCCAGGACGTTGCGCACGGCCGGTGGGACCGCCGTCGATGCCGGGCCGGACGACGATGCCTTGCGCTGCATCGTCCCGCCGCGCGGCTTCTCCTCTTCCGAACATTTGTCGCATGCCTTCTCGGAAGGGCCGCCGCACGCGCACTTGCGCATCAGCACCGGCCTGCGGACCGGCGTCACGCTGACTTTCGGCGCCGCCTCCGCGACGACGACGGCGCCTTTTGCGCTCTGCTCGCTCATCGCCGCAGCGCCCCGTGGAGTGCGCGGCCGACCTGCGCACCGATGGTGTGCGCGCGCAGCGGCGCGGCGATGTGAATCGTGCCGGCGTTGAGCCGCGGGATGGCTATCGCACCCTGCGCGGCGATGCCGTGCGCGGCGATCGAGCGCGCCAGCTCGCTCTGCACCGCGTCGGCGATGCGCCAGCGGTCGTGCGGCGAGAAGCCGTGCAGCACGAGCTCCTCGATGTGCAGCTCGACGTTCGGCGCAACGCCCGGCTTCACGTCCAGCCTCCGCCGAGGTTGTCGTTGATCGGCTTTTCGAGTTTTGCGAACTCCACGTGCGCGGCATTGAGCAGGTGGCGCATCCGCACCGCGCCCTGCTCTCCGGCCGCGAGAAACGCGGCGTGCAGCGCGATGTTGCGGATGTTGCCGCCGGCGACGTTCAGCCGCGCCAGCTTCTGATAGTCGAGGTTCTCGGTCGGCGTATTGCCTGGGAAGATTCGCTGCCAGATCCGCGCACGCTGCTCCGCGTCGGGGAATGGGAAGTTGACGATGAAGCGGATGCGGCGGAGGAACGCCGTGTCGAGCACGCCCTTGAGGTTCGTAGTCAGGATGGCCAGCCCGTGATAGCTCTCCATCCGCTGGAGCAGATAGCTCACTTCGATGTTCGCGTAGCGGTCATGGCTGTCGCGCACTTCGCTGCGGCGGCCGAAGAGAGCGTCGGCTTCGTCGAAGAGAAGGATGGCGCCGCCTTCCTCGCCGGCATCGAAGACGCGCCGGAGGTTCTTCTCCGTCTCGCCGATGTACTTGCTGACCATATGACTGAGATCGATGCGATAGAGGTCGAGGTGCAGCTCATTGGCGATGATCTCCGCCGACATGGTCTTTCCCGTTCCGCTCGCGCCGGCGAAGAGCGCGGTGATGCCGAGGTCGCGCTCGCCGCGCCGCGAGAAGCCCCACGACTCGTACACCGTGGGCCTGTGGCGGACGTGCGCGACGATGTTCTGCAGCGTCTTCACCGCCGGGTCGGGAAGGACGATGTCGTTCCACGTCGCGGCGGGCTCGATGCGCTGCGCCAGCGAGTCGAGCCGCGTGCGCGCATGAACGCGGCAGGCGTCCCAGAGCGCGGCGGCGAGGCGTTGCGGCCCGGCGTCCGGCTCGCCCTCGAGCACCTCGCGCGACACCGCCCGGATCGAGGAGATCCCGAGGCGGAATTGCGAAGCCAGCTGGTCGATGCCGCCGTTGAGACGCGCCGCGGCGTCGTCACCGAGCGCTTCGTGCCACAGCTTGCGCTGCTCGGGAACGGTGGGACGGGTGACGTCGATCCGCGCCACGACGCGCCGGCGCAGCGCCATCGGTTCGCGGCTGGCGATGAAGACCAGTCCGCGGACGTCCTCGACGAACGCTGCGATCGCCGCGCCGTGCTCGCTGGCGTCGCTGTCGTCGATCAGCAGCGCCCCGCCGGTGAGGACGGCCTCGCGCTCCCAGAAGCGCGCCAGCAGCTCGCGCTCGGCGGGTTGCTGCGGGATGTCCGGCGCGCCGATGGTGTGCAATCGCAATTGCAGCATGGCCGCGGCCACGGTGGCGATCGACGTCTGCGCCGTTACGTCGTCACCGCAGAGGTTGAACAGCGTGGCGTTGTTGACGTCGTCGCGGCGCGCAAGATCGGCGATGTGCCGCACCACCGCTTCCTCCGATTCAGCCAACTGCCCCGGCGGCAGCGCCGGGACGATGATCCCTTTCAGCCGCGGCTCGGGATACGAGACGCCGAGGAGGAAGTGGAGGACGCGCTCGTCGATGCGAAGCTCGCTCGACGTGAGCGAGTCGCCGCGGCGGACCTCGATCAGGGGCCAGTGCCGTAGCGCCGCGGCCGGAGTGAGCGCGCCCCAGTTCGGGTTGCGCAACGCCGCCAGCGCCACCGCCACCGTGGCGTACGGGCGCTCCCCATTGCCGCCGACCGCCGCGCAGAGCGGCGCGATCTGCGGATCAAGCTCGACGCCGGCACACAAGACCAGGACGTCGCTCTCGAATCGCGAAAGGCTGAATCCCGCCTCGACGATCTGCAGCGCCGCGGCGCCCGGCAGCGATTGCTCCGCCGCATACAGCAGATGTTCTGCCGCACTGAACGCCGGATGCGACGCCTCGGGGGACACGCACGCGAGCAGCCGCTCGCGAACGGCGGCGATACGCGCCTCGAGGTAGCGGTTATTCGCTTCCAGCCAGCCTTCGTCCATGGTCACACCGTTATCGTCGGTCCCGTAAATCCGGCCGCGTTGCTCGCCGGCACGCTTTCCGCGCCATCGATCTGTATCCGCACCAGATACGTCGCACTCTTCACGTTCGTGATCGGGAACACCACGGTGTCGGTCGGATCCGGCGGCGTGGTCGGCACGCTGGCCACCGTCGTGCGCGGCGGGAGCACGAACGAGTACGCGGCCGCCGGCTCGCCGGGTGGAATGCTGCCCGTGGTCAGCATTTCGTTGAGCACGAGCCGCCCGCGCTGCGCCGGTGTGACCTTCGGCGCCAGGCGCACAGTGACGCGTCCCGAACGCGGCAGCGCCGGATCGCCGGCATCGAGATCGAGCTGGAGGTTGTCGATGCGCGGCCGGAGCACGAATGCCGCGGCGTTCGATTCGAAGAGCTCGTGCGTGACGGTGTCGGCAGGATCGAATTTCAGGCGGAGGACGACCTGCACCCCCTGCGCGCCGGCCATGAGCGCGGGGTCGGTGAGCGGGACGATGATCTGCGTCGCCGACACATCGCTCGGCGCAGCTTCCACCGTGCCGACCCGGACGATCGGGTCCTCGCCGGACAACTCTTCGCCGCGCAGCACGAGGTTCGTGCCGATGACCACCGGCCCCTCGGCGATCGGAGCTCCGGCGGTCGTCTGCGACATCACCTTCTCGATGTGCGGATGGCGATTCGGAACGACGGAGATGGCGCGCGTGAGGACCGGGAGCGGTGTCCGCGCGCTCTGGCGGCTCTCGATCAGGACCACTGAGGCAACGTAAGCGGCCAGCGGACGGTAGGTGGTCTGGAACGCCGCCCACAGTTTCCCGATCTCATCGGTGGTCATGTAGTGCGGCGTGATCTTGATCAGCTCCACCTGCTCGGCGAGCTCGGAGCGGGAGAGCTCGCGCAGCGGATCAGGGATGCCGCTGTTCGAGGCCACGATCGACGGCGGCGCCAGCGAGCGGCGGATGGCCTCGCGCGTCAGTACCGGCGTCTCGTGCAGCAACTGCATGCCGTACCCGAGGAGGATCTCGGCGTCGAGCTCCTGGGCACCGTAAGCGATGAGGAGATAGTGGAGGTCGATCGCCAGCGGCGGATTGGAGGTGCGATCGCCGCGCGAATCGCGCGACGGCAGCCCGACGTTGCGCCAGCCGGTGTTCGGCGAGACGTGGTAAAGGAAAAGCGCGAGCTGACTGGTCCCGTTGTTGTTGCCGGTCTCGATCCGGTCGGGCGGCAGTGCTGTGACGGCGACGTCGCCGGCCAGAGCCTTCGAGACGTCGTGGTCGATCAGGCCGTTGTTCAGCAGATCCTTCAGGACCGCGGTCACCGAGGCGATGGCGAGCGCGGTGCTCATCGCGAACCGCCTTTGCGCTGCGCAAGGTAGTCGGCGAGCGAGAGCTCCGGAGCTTTCGGCGCGCGCTCGGCGCGCGGCTGTGATGCGGCCGGCATCACGGCGCGTACGTCGACGCGTCCGATCGTGACCTGGATCGTCGGCTGCTGCGGTTGATGGGCCGGCGAAACATCCGTTCGGCGCGGCGTGAATGTGCGCTCTGCGCGAACCGGCGGCGGAGCGGCGTGCATGATGCGCTCCGTCACGACCCGCGGTTCCGGCGAAGGCGGCGCGAGCTGCTTCTCGATAATCCGCTCGCCCGGGACTTCGCGCACTGCGCGTACTTCGGGCAGCGTCGCACCGTGGCTCTCACCCCGGGTCCGCACGACTTCCTTCTGGGTCGTCCGCTCGGTGCGGATTTCGCGCTCGGTTGGCGGCGCCGCGGGGGAGCGCTCGATCTCTCTCGTGTGTATCTCGCGTTGTGACTCGACGCGCTCGACACGAAGCGGAGGCGCAAGCAGCGGCTCGGTCTGCTGGACCTGCTGGTGAATCACACGCGCGACTTCGACGATGCGTTCGGTCGTCGTCTGTATGTGGGGAGCGGTTTCCAGGGCACCCGAGGGATGCGGCGGCTCAGAGACCCCGCCCCCCGTGAACACCTCGGGCAGCGGTGCGCCGTCCATCGGCGTGGCCTCGAATCGCGACGGCAATCGCGGCGCGATGGCCCGTTGCGGCGATGCCGCCCGCGCCACGAGTTTTGCCAGATAGTTCACGCCAGCAGCTCCAGGTAAGCGCGGCGCCGCGGGGCACTCATCGCCAGGATGTCGCGCTCGCTCCAGCCGTAGCCGCGCGCCAGCTCGTGGATCTCCAGCAGCAGCCGCTGCGCCCACGCATCGATCTCGCTCCAGAAGTACGACGCAATGTCGAATGGCGCACGCCACGTGTGACCGCAAGCCGGACAGGTAAGCGAGAGATCGATGTCGCTCTGCGGATCGAGCTCCGCCATCTTCGCCGCCACCGCTTCCATGACGTCGTCGTCGTGCTCTCCCTCGACGCAGCGCTCGAAGAGCGCGCGCTCCGCGTCCGCGCGGCCGCGGACGACCGCGAGATCGATGCTGTTGGGAAGGCGAAAGCGGATCGCCCGGCCGCCGATGTCGATCTCAAACGGAGCGCGGACGTCCCCTCCGCTCTGCATCAAGAGCTCGTTCGCACTCACTTCCGCTTCGAGGGCCTCCCCGCATCGCGGGCAGGCTGCCACGAGCGGCATGCGGCTGCCGAAGGTCGCCTCGCGCAGACGGAACAATCGCTCGTCGCGCTCACCGATCGTGAGCGACGCCAGCGCATCGGCCGGCTCTTCCGGGACGCCGGCCACGAGCAGCGACAATGCGCGCTCCACGTGCGGCTGCCCGAGTCCCGCCTCCCACGCCTCCAGCAGAGCCGCGTTCGAGAGAGGACGCATCGGCTACACCGGCGGCTCAGTGAACGACGGCTCGCTCGGCTCCTTCACGTCGTAATCGCGCTCCCACCCTTCGTTCTCCAGCTTGATGTGCTGGATGGCGATGGCGTTGGCGTTGGCATCGAGATCGGGAAGCGCCAGGAACTCGGAGACCCAGCATCGATAGATCTTGTAGGCCAGGGCCAGCTGTCCGGCCTCGTTGTAGACCTCGAGGATCAGGTCCTTCCGGAAGTCCTTCAGCGAAACCTCGGCGCCGAGGCCCGAGCCGAAGTTCCAGACCTTGTTCGCCCACTTCTCGAACTCGGTATCGTGCGTGACCCCGCGATCGAGCGTGACGGCGTCGTACTCGGTGCGCCCGGGCGACTTCCGGCTGGAGCTCGGATCGCCTCCCTGGCGATGCTTCACCACCTCGGTGGTCTTCTTCAGGCCGGTTACCTTGCTGACGCCGGCCACGTACTTGCCGTCCCACTTCACGCGGAATTTAAAGTTCTTGTATGGATCGAGACGCGCGCTGTTGACACTGAATTCAGCCATCGTCGTTTCTCCTTACACTTCGATCTGACCGGCCAGTTGCTGGATCTGCAGGAAGACGAACTCCGCCGGCTTGAGCGGCGCGAAACCGACCAGGATGTTGACGCGGCCGGCGTTGATGTCCGCCTGCGTGGTGGTCTCCTTGTCGCACTTCACCAGATACGCCTCGCGGGGCGTCTTCCCCTGGAACGCTCCCTGCCGGAAAAGGCCGTGCAGGAACGAGCCGACGCTGAGACGGATCTGCGCCCAAAGCGGCTCGTCGTTCGGCTCGAACACGACCCATTGCGAGCCGCGGTACAGGCTCTCCTCGAGGTAGAGAGCGAGACGGCGGACCGGTACGTATTTATAGTCGTCAGCGAAGATGTCGGCGCCCCGAAGCGTGCGCGCGCCCCAGACAACCGAATTGATGACCGGAAAGGTGCGCAGACAGTTGATGCCGAGTGGATTGAGGGCACCGTTCTCGAGATCGGTGAGCTTCACCGTCAGCGCCTCGACTCCTGAGAGCGCGGCATCGATTCCCGCGGGAGCCTTCCAGACGCCGCGTGTGGCGTCGGTTTGCGCCATGACGCCGGCCACGATGCCGCAGGGGACAAATGTGTCGAGCTGGTTGTCGCGCAGGGTGTCGCGCTGCATCACGCGTGGGAAATAGAGCGCGGCGTTGCGCGATGCGATGCCGCTGATGCCGATGGCATCTTTCCCAGCGATGGCGCGCGTGACCGCCTGGTCGCGATTGGCGTCCCAGTTCGCTACCGGATCGACGATCAGCATCGCCCGCCTGCTCACGCAGTACGCCGCGGCCGCGGTCCAGACCGTCGCGTCGGTGTCGCCGCCACGGGCCGGAGGGGGGATGCACAGAAGGTTGAAAATATCGGCGTCGTCGAGCGCGTAGAGGCCGCTCTTCAGATTCGGGTCGCCGATGTAGTTGGTCGCACCGGGCGCCGAGCCGTCGCTGCCGTCGCTGTTGGCGTTGACGTACTGGAGAATCGGCCCGCCTCCCACCGGCGGAATCGAGGGAATGCTGCCGAGCGTCTCGTCCGGCCGGCCGTTCAGCGCGCTGACCCGCACCAGGCTCGATTCGTTCGTCAGGACGCGCGTGATGAAGCGCGGATCGTTGCTGTCGGTGGAGACGTTGAGGAAGCTCTCGCTACCGGTGACACGCACCTCGCCGAGGACCGTGGTCGTCTCCTGCACGAAGAGATTGAAGAGGGTGGTCGAGCTGATGTCGGTGCGGTAGGTGACCGCCGCGCGGAGGTTTCGCCCCCACGTGCCCGGGCTCGCAGCTTCCAGCGTCAGACCGCCCCCCGTGCCGTTGAGAGTGATCGTCGCCGGCGAGGCGCCGTTGACGACCCGGACGATGATGGCCTGGCCTCCGCCGTTGAGGAAGAAATCCTTCACGGCGTAGCTCATCGTGCTGCCGGCGTTCAGCCCTCCGTACTGGCGGGTGTAATCGCCGAAGTTGTTGACCATGACGGCCTTGTCCGGAAAGCCGCGCGGCGCGCGGCCGATGAACGCCGTGATGGAGGTGGCGACCCCGATGATCGTGCGAACACCGCTGGGGATCTCTTCCACATAGACGCCGGGATACGTCGCCTGGATGGGCATACACTCTCCTTCCGCCGTCGCGCACGGATCGCCGTGATGCCCTTTCCCCAACCCACCCCATGCATCGCGAGTGATTCAGCGATGGCTCTTAGCTTAGGAGTGACGGCGGAACTGGTTTCCCTACCCGCCCAACGAAGAAAATCCCGTCACTCTCAAGCACACTTGGGAGGCCATCTCCGGCACGCTCTCCTGGACTGCCTCGGCTAGGTCTTGCCAGGGCAATCGCCGGGGCTTGTTCGAAGCGCGTTTGATCAAAAGCTCGCAGGCAAACAGTCCGGAGGTTCGGACAAAATGCGAAAGGCCGCAAGTCTCGCAACTCGCGGCCTTTGACGAACTTGCGACTTGGTAGTCGCTACCGGACTCGACCTTGCGGGCGCGAAGAGTCGTGCTCCCTGTCGTTGCTCCTCGGTGTGCGCCGCCTGGACCGAGCTGGTGGGCAAGGAACTGGCAGCCGAGGGGTCGCGACGCCGGACGTGAAAGGCTATACTGATCGCGCTCATCGATAGCAGCACCATGTGCCGACCGATCATCGCTTGCTGGGCATTGCTCTTCGTATGTGCGGCGGTTCCGCAGGCAGACGCTTCGCAAGACATACGCAGGCCGCTGGGCGTCTACGCAAAGGTCGACGTCGAGGCCGCGATCCAGGGCTATCCCGGTTCTGTCACACCGTCGCCGGCACAATTGCACGCCTACCTTCGCGCGCTCTACGCGAACCTGTTGGCCAACCCTGCGATCTCGGGGATCACCGTGGGAATGCACTGGGACAACATCCAGCTATCCGAGACGATTTATGATTGGAGTTACCTGGACGACGCCTTCGACGACGCCATTGCCGCTCGGAAACCCGTCCAGCTCATCATTACGCCCGGCTTCAATTCGCCGCAATGGCTGTTGGCGAAAATCCCCTCCTGTGATGGACTCTTTACCAATGGAATCGCTTCGGCCGATTGCGGTTCCGTGACCTTTGAGGGATTCCCGCAGGAGCAACACTCCGACAACAAGGTGCTTCCTCTGCCCTGGAACAGCGTCTATAAAGGGGCCTGGCAGAATCTCCTCACACAGCTCAATGCCAGATACTCCGCCAATCCCGCGTTCGTCTGCATCGCCGTGGCGGGGCCGACCGGCCCGTCGGATGAGATGATCCTCCCTACCACGGCCAATGACGCGTCCATCCAACCGTCAGGTCTTTTGGTCGATGATACGTGGGCCGCCCTGATCAAGCATTCCTTTCCGGACAACAGCAGTTACCAGGGCTCGGATCAGGTGTTCATCGATGAGTGGAAACAGGTCATTGACGCGTATGAGAGGATTTTTTCAGGAGTGACCCTTTCCGTGAGTCCTGACGCGGGAAATGACCTGCCCGCGTTCGGCAGGAAGGTTACGCCGCATCCCGACAACGTACTGTACGTCAACGATTGCGCAGCCAGCATCGCCAGCAATATAGGCCTCATGTCCTGCGAAGCGAAAGCGGAGATCCTGTCGTATTTCGTCGCGGTGACCGGTCCTGATGGAAAGGTAACCCGAGTCGGTGGAATGACGGCCTCGAGCCCGGCGACGCTCGCCGCAGGCGATATTGGTATCGGCGGTGTGAAGCTGCTGACGTTGTTTTCGCCGCCGCCTTCTCCTCCGCTCCTCGGCGGAGCCGAATTCGATCATCCAGTCTCGGGCTCGAGCAACTTTCAGGACGAAGGATGTCCGAGTTATCCGACCGTGTGCGCGGGCCTTACCGTCGAGGAGGCCGCGTACCATGTGCTGACGGTTTTTTTCAATGGGACGCCGGTCGCGGCATCCTACGGGGGAACGCCGGGCAATGCGCACATGCACTATCTGGAGGTCCCTTACGTGGACGTTCAGTATGCGGGAACGCATCCAACCCCGGCAGTACCGAGCTCGATCATCGGGAACATGTCGCTCCAGGATCTGCTGAACAAGGCCAGCCACGACCTGACCGTGATCAACGCCCCGCGCCGGCGCGCCGATAGACACTGAGGATCGTTCAGACTCGATCCGGTTCTCGGCCTACTGCTCCGGTCCGATCTGCGAATACTCGCCCGGCGCGCGAGCGCCGGGCGTTCTCGATGAGACCTGTACGCGGGAGAGCATCTCCGGGTAAAGCTTCCGCGGTCCTGACTCTTGCGAACACCAGGGGTCCAACCTCGCGGAAAACGACAAGAAAGCCACCCCGTCTGGATGACGTGAGCGGCGGGAGGCAGTTACATGCAGCGTGGCGACTCAAACCATATTGTCAGCCCGGTCCTTCGGCCCGTAGGCGATAGCTCCACTTGTTCCCCAGGAGGCGCTGACTCCGGATCACGTCATTGACGTCGCGTCGTCCGGGAGCTGTAACTGAAGCCGAGTGAACCCGCGCTAATACGCGACGCGCTCGAGCGGCGTCTTGCCCGAAGATGATCGGAGGGCCGTCGGACTCGTCGTAGAACCGGACCCACACCCGACGCCCCGGCGGGTCGGAAGTGATGGCGCCCTCGCGCCTCAGCTTAGCGCGTAGCGCTCGACCTTTATGAAGAAAGGACTATTTTCGTCGGAAGCAATCGCCACCCCGCCTTACGACAGGCGTTGAACCAGGATTGCATCTCGGTGTAAATCGCGGTGAGCTTCGCGGACCGATCTGGGTGTCCTTGTCGCCAGAACTTCTCAGCTTTTTCGAGCAGCTGTTCGTCAGCGTGCAATTCTCCAGAAATCCTTCCCGAACAAAGCATAGAGCGGAAGCCGATCCAGAACAGCGCTTCGCGAAAATGGATATAGTCACCGGCCTCGGGTAGTGTGCTCTCTCGGATTGCCTCATTCAGAACGGGCAGCAGAGAGGCATTGAATCGGACGGACGGGGGTGCGATCCGATAAACCGCCAGCATTCCCGCGGTTCGGACTAAGGTAGCTATGCCTGCCGGGTTCGACGTGGCGACGAGAGTATTGATCTCGCGATTAAGCCGGTTGGACAGTGCTGGTGTCGCAAAGCGACGCGTCTGCGGCCCAGTGAGGGAGGTCCAGATGTCGAACAGGGCTCCGGACAGAATATCGGCGTCGCGCGCCTTGTCGTACTGTGCCACGAGCCAGGCAGGCGTAACCACGCGGGTGAGAAAACGATCTATTTCATCCTGCGGGAGGTGTCTCGTGTAGCGAAGGGTGTCGCCCAGTGCGAGCAGGTGGAATCCCTGTTTCGGCCACCGAATTGGATCGGCGAACTGAACGGCCGGTGCAGCCAGCATGCTGCTAAGGTCGACGCGGCCGCATCGCTCGAACGCCTTCAAGACCAACCGACTGACACCGACGACTAGGTGGCGATCCTTCAACTTGAATTCTTCAGCGTCGATGGCTCTGATCAACTGACACCGATAGTCGATCTGGTCATCATGCAGCAGCGACAGCAACTGCTCGATCTCACGGGGCCAACCGGCGGCGGTCGCACTCGCTATCTCGGCAAGCCGCTCACACAGCAGCGAATGCCGAAGGCGTTTGAATACGCCCGGGTCGATGATGTGAATCGAATTAAGAAACGCCGAGAGGGCCTCCAGATTCGATTTCGCGAGCCGGTTCGCAAGCTGCGAAATCATTTCATCGCTTTGCAGGCGATAGACCAATTCGGACAGGAGTTCCGGCATTGAAAGCGCAATGAACGAAATGATATAACTAGCTGCGAGTGCGGGGCCTGAGACGGCTCTCTCCAGGAGCGTTGCGGTTGCCTCAGAAGACGAGGTTAAGAGGTTGAGAAAGTGCTCGTGGCGCTCCGGCAACAATTCTCCGAGCGCCGCAAAGAACGGCGCCATCTGGTTCATCCCGTCAGACAGGATCTTGCGCAGAAACTCGGCGTCATGGGAGTCGTCGTTGAGCAGCTTGGCCGTTTCCACATACAACATGGGCATGTAGGCTCGTGAAAATCGCAGCAGGCCGGTTACCTGCGACAATTGGCGTCGCAGGATCCCACGTGCGATCCGCTTAGCGTCATTTTCGTTTTCCAGCGCGTTTTGTAGAATTTTCCACAACGTCGGCATCGCTGTTCGTGCGAAATTGAGAAATCCGACCACATGGCTCGGATCGCTATTGCGCAGATCGTCTGCAAGGCGCATCCTGTGCGCCGCGAGGAGCTCACGTTGGATAGCTTCGAATAGGGGCGTGTGGTTAACGCGCGCATACCGCAGAAACAGGAGCAATGAGAGAGGCGTGGCGCGCGACATAGCCACGCGCCAACTTGAGATTTCTGCGTCGCTCGACAGCATCATGCGAATTTTCTCGTAAGACAACGGCAACGTTCGCTCGACGAATGCAAGAATTGTTGCGATCGCGCCACCACCATTCTGTTTTAATTCGGACAGAAAGGCAGGAACGTTGGAAACTAACGACGCATCCGCGCTAGCGGGTGTTATGAGGCCGAGTTGCAGAAAAAGATTGATCGTCTGCATTGTCGCGCTCGGCTTCAGCGCTACCTTGACCCACGTCTGTTCGGTCACGTGACGCTCGAGGTACGATTTGGCAAGGCTCGAATCGCCGCTTGTTTGAGCGCGACCGGCAAGCCGAACGGCGAGACTCGGCGACATTTCGGCGATTTGCCTGCGTATCGTTGCGCCGTCATACTCGGGAAGTGCCGACAGAACCAAGTCTCCAATGCCGGCATGAATGAAACGATACTGACCTTCGTCGCCGCCCGTCACCCGCAGAATCATTCCCTGCGACAACATGCGCGCCGGTATGTCGCCCAGGATTGCTCGGTCCGCGGATAACTCAACACTTGCAAGAGCCGCCAGCCGCGCTAGAGACATCTCCTCCTTCGGAGAGATTTCGGCCAGGTAGTTTTCACGGATGTAATCTTGGGCATCGCCAGCGCCAAGCGTCAGATCGCCAGTGAGCAGAACGTGTCGCCGTTTGGCGACTGCGAAAGAGAACGCCAGCAGATCGCCGCCAAAAAGCTTTAGCCAATTCTCGATCACCGGTTGGGGTGGTGGCTCAATGACAGTGTTCGATACCCGGCACAAAAGCCGTGAAAAAATTCCTGCGAGATCTTCAGCGGAAGCCGCGAGGAGAAATGCATGAGGCTCGAACTGCGATAGTGCGTCCTGCTCGGAACGAGTTGGAGCACTGACGACGCGACTGAGCATTAGGAGTGACGCTCCACTGAGGGCAGATTCCCACGTCTGGAAGAGCTCGCGCGCATAGATGGGTGCGACGTGAGCATTGTCCGTGATAAAAAGTACCCTTTCGTCCCCTCGAGCCACGACCGCGTTGAGCAAATCCGAAAATGTAATCGTCCATGTGAAATCGAGATAGTAGATCGCGCTCCAATCGAACGATAGATCCGACGCGAGAAGAAGTGCGAGCACGGTCTTTCCTGCAGCACCTTTCCCGCGTACGAGCGCCCACCGCTCGGTTCGGAGACGCTCCCGAACAGCGTTGTAAATCGTAGGCCGGTGTACCTCACCTGCGGAGTATTCCGACCTTCGCGGCATCCATCCGCCAGACGCTAAGGCGTCTTCCCTGCCATAAAGACCATCCCCATGTTCAAGTGGCACGAAAGGGGCCGCGGAAACCGGTAGACGGAGCGGGTCGAGCCAGATCTTCGCATATCGAGGATCGCGCAGTTCCGTGACAAGCTGGCGGCGAAACACAAGGCGTACGGTTGGTCGGACGCTCGAATCGACCTTAAGCTCATCGAAAACGTCGCGCTCGGACGGTCCGTTCTCCCACGAGACGAACAGCAAGCCGGCGAAGTGGTCGCCAGACGCGGCGAAGCGGCTTAGGTCTTTGCGGAAATGCGATCTCCACCCGCTGGCGGCATGCGTCGCTTCGATGGCCCATTGGGTGCCATCGCGAAAGACAACGTAAGCGTCCGGCCACGGCCCGACCGTCGCGTCGGCGGCAGTGCGACCCGCACCGACGACGCGTTCAACGCTCTGAAACCGGATGCGAGCATAAGTTTCGACGAGGCGTTGGAACTCACCGGCCGAAAGCGTCGCGATTCTCTGTTCGATGGTACTTTCGCTGGGCCGTGCATCCGCCATCGTTTACTTATAGCACTGTGGCGGAGCCCGCACGTAAGAGCGCCGCTCTCGCGAGCGGCGTCGGGTGATGTGTTTTGGTAGGCGCTACCGGACTCGAACCGGTGACCCCCACCGTGTGAAGGTGATGCTCTACCAACTGAGCTAAGCGCCTGCTTGGGATCGTCTCAACGAGCTGCGTTTCCTCGCTATTTCAGCGAGGGGGGACAGGATAGTGCGTGTGTCCGCGCGCGTCAACGAAGGATCGGCGATGGGTCAGGCGCGCTGCTCGCGCAGGGGGCTGTAGATCTCGGTGTGGCTCACTTCCAGGCGGTCGGCGAGGATGGACATCTCGCGCTCCAGCGCCGGCGCGACCTCGGCGGCGAAGGTGCGGCCGCGGGCGATCTCGCGCTCGATGAACTCGCAGAAGCGGTAGGACTCGACGTAGAAGTGGACGTCGGTGTTGGAGTACTCGGTCCAGAAGGCGTCGAGCATTTCGCGCAGGTCGGGGCCGAGGGCTTTGACGAGATCGGGGAGATTGAGGGCCAGCGGGGCGAGGCGGTTGGCGCGGTAGAGCATGCAGTTGCAGGCCATGCCCGGGTGGTTGACGATCTGCTCGAGGCGGCGGGATTCGCGGTCGCTCAACTGATACCTGCCTCGCAGCACCGCAGGATCGCGCCGCGCCTCGGTGCAGAGAGAAGGCGATGACACGAGGTCGGCGAGGGCTTGTTGGAAATCGGGGTTGGGGGGTGGGGCGTGGGGTGTAGGGAGTGGATTCGGGAGTCGGGAGTCGGGGGTCGGGGGTCGGAGAGATGCCACGACACCGCTGGTGTCGAGCGCAGGGTCTTCAATGAGGTTGCGCGCAGCAGAGGCGGCATGGTCGCGCATCCCTTCGAACTCGGAGCTTGACTGATCTCCGACTCCCGACTCCCGAACACCGCCCCCCGCACACGCCGCCAGCTCGTGCATTGCTTCGAGCTCGCCGAGGATGCCGGTGAGGCCGAGGCGGGGGAAGTAGGATTCGTGGAACTCGAAGGTGATGCCGCGCAGGCGGTGGCATCGGGGGACGATCTCGTAGGCGTACTCCCACACTTCCGGCGGGCTCAGGCGGGAGTGCGAGTCGGTGTAGAAGCCGGCGATCTCGTCGCCGCCGGCCATGTGAATCTCGACCACGGCATCGGGATTGAGCTGCTCGAGGTACTTGCGCGGGTCCATCCCGCCGTTGCGCCAGCTCACGTAGAGATTGTGCAGATCGAGCAGAGTCCCGCAGCGTTCTTCGTCCCACAATCGATTGAGGAACTCGGGCTCGCTCATCTCGGCGTCGTCGATCGGCGTGAAGACGCTCGGGTTTTCCATCAGCAGCGGACAGTCGAGAACCTGGCGCAGCCGGGCCAGTTTTTCGCGGACGAGGGCGAACATCTCGTCGTCGTAGGCGATGGGCAGGCCGAGTCCGGCCTGGGCGTTGGGGACGCTGCCGTGCGGGACGAGGAACATGCTGAGGTGCTCGCTGTACCACTGGAAATCGAGCTGGCGGTTGAGCGACGCGATCTCGGAGAGCATCTCTTCGTCGAGCGGCATCGCGCTCGGGAGGGAGAGACCGATGCCGTGTCCGGTGAGCTTCCTCGTCCGGGCCAGTTCCCGCAGCGTCTCCACCGTGGCGTGCGTCTTGTGGAAGCGGCCGCCGCGGCCGCGCTGTCCAAAATCAAACCAGAGACGATCGGGGATCACCTCGACGTACTCGACAAGGCTGCCTGCCGCAGAGATGATCCCCGGAATCGCAGGATTGTTCAGAAGTCCGACCATCGGCCTGACCACCGTTGGAGTGGCACGGTGGCCATGGCCATTGTTCAGGTTGGACACGCCGGTCTACCCCAGATCGACGTTGATGGCGTTGGTGAAGTCGCCCGTGACGATGACGTCGATGACGCCGGAGAGGCAACTGCAGCCGGTGTGGCCCTTGATCACGTCGATGATCGACTTGCCGAGGCGGCCGAAGTCTTTATCGGTGACATCGCGCGGGACGCTGACATGAAGCGATTGACGGCCGACGAGTTTTTCCAGTTGGAGATTCGCATTCCGAGAGGGAGCGGGCATGTGGTGTTCTCCTTTGTTTGAGGTTTACGTCCACAAGGTGGACGCTGAGGCAGGTATAGATAGGTCGCGCGGTGCATGAGCTGGAGTGACGGCGATCACGTTTCGGGATTGAAAGTGGCGAACGGGACCAATCACGCGAAGACGCGAAGACGCGAAGTTGGGCCTTTCTCTTCGCGTCTTCGCGCCTTCGCGTGACCGGTTTCAAGGCTCCTTCAGCCAGCTGATGGAGACCACGATCTGCCAGAGACGCTTCGGCTCCTGGGGTTTGTCGTCCGAGGTTGAAAGCGTGAGCTTGTGCTCCATGCCGGTGATGTAGCCGAAGCGATAGATCGGCGGGTGATTCTTTCTCACGAGCTTGTAGCGATAGTGAAGCGAGCGTTCGCCGGAGATGGTGAGCAGTTCCGATGAGTAATCGGACATCGTTTCCGGCGCGACGGCCTTGCGTGTGTTGCTCTCGAAGCTCGTAGCATAGCTCTCGGTGATGATGTCCCCGCCGGGCCGGTACGACTCCATCACGACGAGATCGTCGAATGTCTTGGGATCGCGAGCGAGCCATCCGACGGAGTCGTTGATTGCATCGGGCCAGCGAGGATCGGCATTGCCGTCGAATTTGCGCATCTCGAACCACTCCCAGTTCGTAGGCACGTGGATCTGGAACCAGCCGTCCGGCGAATGGAAGGTGCCGGCACGAAGATATTGCCCCGGCAGCGGCGCCATGCCGGTGGGCGTGGAACCGAGCGCGAGCAAGGCCACGAGGGCGATCGCGGTCGCGAGGGCGACGCGTTTCTTTTGCATTGGCGGAGTATTCGGCCCGCGTCGCATCGAGCGCGTGATGGTAGTCACGTGGTGGCCGCGTCTGTGTTCGAATACGCGCTGATGCGGAAAACGACGAAGGCTGCGATCGCGATTGGGTCTGCGTTCGGGGTGGCAGCGATCGAGAGAATCTTCTTCGCTGCGCCCCGATGGCGCGGTGCGGTCAGCGATCACTTCGATGGCGAGCGGTTTCGCAATCGCGAAGATGGCTGGCAGTCCGAGGGGTCGTTTCTGAAGTGGATGGCAAATCGGGAGCGGGGGACGTGGCCGGAGCATCCGGAGCCGGCGTATGGACCGCGGCCGCCGGAGCGGGTTGGCGATGGACGGCTGCTCATCACCTTCATCAATCACTCGACCACGCTCATCCAGATCGATGACGTCAACATCCTCACCGATCCGGTCTGGTCGGAGCGCGTCTCGCCTGTTTCGTTCGCGGGACCGAGGCGGCATCGGGCGCCGGGGATCCGCTTCGAGGATCTGCCGCCGATCGATCTCGTGCTCGTCAGCCACAACCACTACGACCACATGGACGTGACCACCTTGCGGGCGCTGCAGAAGCATCACCGGCCGGCCATCGTCACGCCGCTCGGCAACGCGGCGCTCCTGCGGCGGCACGGTGTTCATGACGCGTTCGAGCTCGACTGGTGGGAGACCGCGCATCATGCGAATGGGATCAACACCACCATCGTTCCGGCGCGGCACTTCTCGGCGCGCGCGATGAGCGACCGCAATCGCAATCTCTGGAGCGGCTTCGTGATCAGCGCTCCCTCGGGGCACGTTTACTTCGCCGGCGACACGGGCTGGGGCAATCACTTCGCGGAGATCGGCCAACGTTTCGCGCCCATCCGCGCCGCCTTGCTGCCGATCGGTTCGTACATGCCGCGCTGGTTCATGCAGCCGGCGCACATCGATCCCGCTCAGGCCGTCGACGCCCACTTCGCCCTCGGCGCGCAGACGAGCGTGGCCGTACACTTCGGGACGTTCGCACTCGGCGACGATGGCGAGTACGATCCGATTCACGACTTGAATGAAGCGCTGGCCGCGAACGGCAATCCGCCGTTTCTCGTACTCGGCCAGGGAGAAGGACGCGACCTGCCATGATTCATCGCAGCATCGGAGCGGTATCGCACGGCATCCTCGACTACGCCCTGGCCATCATGCTGATCATCGGGCCGTCGGTGGCCGGGTTCGCTGGTGTGAAGGCGACGTGGGCGTACATCTTCGGCGGCCTGCTGTTCGCGATGGCGCTGCTGACACGCTACCCGCTCGGCGTCGTGAAAGTCGTCGGACTCGCTCTTCACGGATTCGTGGAGTTGCTGCTGATCGCTTGTGTGATTGCAGCTCCGTGGTTCGGCAGTTTCACCAGCGGCGTCACCTCGCCACGTTTCTACTGGATGATGGGATTGCTGATGCTGGTGCTCTGGGCGCTCACCGATTTTCGCGGGGTTCGCGGCCGGGTACCGGCGACGCCGGTTGCGGCACCGGTGTCTTCACCAGTTGATGCGCCAGTGGCAGCGCCGCCAGTTGCCGATCGTGCAGCCAGCCCAAAACCAAAGGCGCCATGAGAGCGCCGACGAGCGCCGTGGCCATGTCTTCCTGCGTGTCCCAGACGTCGCCCTGCGTGCCGAGGAAGGAGTCGCCGGCGCTGCCGGTAGCGACGCTGACACGCCACTCCAGCAACTCGTACGCGGCGCTGATGGCGAGGCAGATCGACACGATGATGTAGTAGCGCCACCCGCGGCTGCGCACGACATTGCGCCGGATGAGGATCTCGCGCGCGGCGATGGCGGGCACGAAGCCCTGCGCGAAGTGGCCGATGCGGTCGTAGTCGTTGCGCCCCATGTGCAACGCGTCGCGTATCCAGAATCCCACCGGCACCTCGGCGTACGTGTAGTGCCCGCCGATCATGAGGATGATGGCGTGAATGGTCAGCAGGGTGAGCAGCAGCGGCGTGAGCGGAAAGCGGTTTCGCAGCGCGATGACGAGCGCGATGCCGATGATGGCGGGAAAGACTTCCAGGAACCAGGTGAAGTAATCGTGCGGATGGATGAGCGACCAGACGAAGAACGCGGCGAAGATGGTGAGGAGGATGCGGTTCGTCACTCGCTCAGTGTACGGGCTTTCAAACCGTTTCACGCGGAGACGCGGGGGGCGCGGAGGGTTTTCTCCGTGCTCTCCGCGTCTCCGCGTGAAAAGTCTTTTACTTCTTCTTAGACGACGACTTCTTCGATGACGACTTCTTCGACGGCACCTTCCCGCCTGCTCGCCTTGCCTCGGAGAGTCCGATCGCGATGGCCTGCTTCTTACTCGTCACCTTCTTGCCGGAGGATCCGCTTTTCAGCGTTCCCTTCTTCCGCTCGTGCATCGCCTTCTCGACTTTGTCCGACGCCTTCTTCCCGTACTTGGTTGCCATGCGCAAAATCTCCTTTCGATTCTGCACAGGAAGGAGTGCAAGTCGTTTGCCCGATCAATCGCGGTCGACGTACGTGCTGCGTGCCAGAATCGACGCGCGCCGTTGCGATGGAACGTCGACTTCGATCGAGTGCGTGCCGCGGACTTTCGTATCGGGCTTGCGCACTTCGAGCTCGTAGTGTCCGGCCAGCGTTTTCTGCAGGCGTTCCACCGCGATCTTCGGGAAATGAAATGTCTTCGCGTAGAAGCCGCCGGTATCGTCCGCGACCTTTCCCAGTCCCGCTTCGAGCGAGTGAAAGTCGGCCTGCGTGAAGTCGATCGAGAAGACGCTGGCACGCGCGGACTCGAGGGCCTGACGCGCCGGGATGTATTTCGATTCCATCATCACGCCGCTCGGCGTGAGCCGGCCGAGTCCCCAGCCGAAGAGGATGATCGACTTCGGACCTGGTATCGGCCGCAACGCGTTGGCCAGGATGATCAATGCTGCTTCCGGCGCGGCAGCCTTGCGCATCTCGATCGGGTCGAGGCGCTTCGCCAGCGCGGGCATCGGCACCATCCGCGGCGGAGGCGGATCGTCCGTGTACAACGCCTGCTTCATCGCGTCCTTGATGTGGTCCTTGTTGTTCGTGAAATCGAGACGGAACTTGAGGTGGGAGTCGAAGGAGAACACGGCCACGCGGTCTTCGGGATCGAGCCAATCGAGCCAGTCGTCGGCGTTGACGACCGTCTGCATCTGTCCGGCCACCCGTGACTCGTTGCGCTCGAAATCGGTCTGGTAGAAAAAGATGAGTAGGCGTCCGTGCGGCGCGGGTTGATCGAGCGTCGTGTTCACGTCGGCGATGGCGGCATCGATGCTGGCCAGCTCGCGCGCGGCCGCCGTCTCCGGAATCCACTCGGCGGATTCAACGCGCGCCGGCCTGCCGTCGATGCGCACCTGAAAGTCGCCGGCCTTCAGTCCGGTGATCGGATTGCCGTGATCGTCCGTGACGCGCGCGTCGACGAGAATGCGCTCGACGGTGATCTGCTCCTGCATCTGGGCGTGCAGGGAGGTAGCAAACAGCACGAGCGCAATGAGAAGAGCGCGCATCCCGGCAGTCTACATCTGCGCCCCATCTGCGACATCTGCGGATAAAACGCTTCCACACATCGACGCAGATCGTTCACAACTACAATCTCCCCATGCGCAAACTTCTTTTCGTCGCCGCGTTGTTTCTCGTCGTCCCCTCCGCCTTCGCCGCCCGTTTCGACGAGATGTTTCTCGACAAGACGATGCGCGTGAACTACTTCCACACGGGGAACCATGGCGAGGAAGTCATCGCGCTCGATTCGGTCGTCTCCGATGGTCCGTGGCCGGGCAGCCGCGCCCGCCTCATCGACACCCTGAACCTCGGCAACTACTACTTCGAAGTCATCGACCGCGATACGAACCAGCCCATCTACTCGCGCGGCTTCGCCTCGGTCTACGGCGAGTGGCAGACGACCGATGAGGCGAAAGAGCGCGCCGGCACGTTCGCCGAGTCGGTGCGTTTTCCGTGGCCGAAGAAGCCGGTGCAGCTCGTCGTCAAGAAGCGCGATGATAAAGGCGCGTTCCAGCAGATCTTCTCGACGCTGATCGATCCATCATCGCGCTTCGTGAACCCGTCCGACCGCAAACCCGCCGGTCATGTCTGGAACGTGATCGAGAACGGACCGGCATCGGAGAAGGTCGATCTCCTCGTCATCGGCGAGGGCTACACCGAATCGGAGCTGCCGAAGTTTCACAAAGACGTCGAGCGCATGATCGGAAAGCTCTTCGCCACCGAGCCATTCAAGAGCCGGCGCAAAGACTTCAACGTGCGCGCGCTCGATCTCGCCGAGCCGGCCAGCGGCGTCCACCGTCCGCGCACGAACGACAACCGCCGCACCATGACCGGCGTGCAGTACAACATCTTCGATTCCGAGCGCTACGTGCTGACGCTCGACGATCACCGCATGCGCGATGTGGCGTCGTCGGCGCCATACGATTTCATCGAGATCCTCGTCAACGAGAAGCAGTATGGCGGCGGCGGAATCTTCAACGATCAAGCCACGGCCTGCGTCGACAGCGCGTTCGCCGAATACGTGTTCGTACACGAGTTCGGACATCACTTCGCGGCGCTCGCGGACGAGTACTACACCTCGCCAGTCTCCTACACGAGCGCCGGCGGCAGCGAACATATTGAGCCGTGGGAGCCGAATGCGACGGCGCTCCATGATCCCGCCAACGTGAAGTGGAAGGAGCTGATCGATACTTCCACTCCCCTGCCGACGCCGTGGGACAAGGAGACCTTCGAGAAGCACAGCCGCGAGATTCAGAAGGAACGTGCCCGCCTCCGCGCAACGAACGCGCCGGAGTCCGAGATGGACAAGCTCTTCACCGCCGAGCGCACCTGGGAAACCCAATTCCTCGGCAGCCAGAAGTTTGCGGGGAAAGTCGGCGCGTTCGAAGGGGCGGCGTACGAAGCGCAGGGGCTCTATCGTCCGGAAGTGGACTGCATCATGTTCACAAGAGACGAGGTGGGATTCTGCCGAGTATGCCGAAAGGCGATCGAGCGGATCATTGATATGTATTCGAAGTAGCGAAAACGTTTCACGCGAAGACGCGAAGACGCGAAGGTGCTTTTTCGCGTCTTCGCGTCTTCGCGTGAAATGCTCTTACGAGACCACTCCCCGATACAAATACGCGATACCGAACGTCAGCGGCTTTACATCGATCGACGTGAATCGCGCGGCGTTGCGCATCATCGTCACGAACTCGTCGCCGCAGGGAAACTTCGCGGCGGACGATTCCAGGTACTCGTATGCACCGCGCTCGCCGGTGACGGCGCCGCCGAGGCGGGGGAGGAAGTGGCGGCGGTAGGAGTCGTAGAGTGCGGAGGCGATCCGGCTCGATGGCTGGCCGAACTCGAGCACGATCACGCGTCCGCCCGGACGGACCACGCGCGCCATCTCGGCGATGCCTTTCGCAGGATCGCCGACGTTGCGGATACCGAAGGAGATGCTGGCGATATCGAATGAGTCGTCACCGAAAGGCAACGCGGTCACGTCGGCGACTTCGAACGTGATGCCTGGCGCCTTGCCGCGGGCGAGCTCGATCATCTCGGGAGTGAAATCGGTTCCGACGACGCGGCCGCCTTCCCCTACGGCTTTCCTGAACGCGATTGCGAGATCGCCGGTGCCGGTCGCGCAGTCGAGGACTGCGTCACCGCGTTTGACGCCCGACCAGCGCACTGCCGTTCTGCGCCAGAGGTGATGGATGGGGCCGGAGAGGACGGTGTTCGCGCAGTCGTAGCGGCCGGCGATGGAACCGAACATGGTTTTGATGCGTGTTGGATCAGGACCTGTGTATTGCGTTGCCGCCGCGCTGGCGCGCGACGGCAACGCGTTGTCGGTTGTCGGTTGGTTGCGCTGCCGCGCGTTGTCAGCGGGTGTGGTGCGGTCGTCGGCCATGAGCTTCTTGGGCGGCGAACGTTACCATCTGCTGAGCGACTGCGTGCCCTGTTTACGCAGAACAACGCGGTCGGCGGCGGGGACGCCGCCGGGCCAGCCGCCGAGACGGCGGCGTTCCGCGCGCTAGAAACTTACCAACAGCTCGGGTGGACGATTCGGCTACGAGCCGATCATTGCTTCGAGCTTTGGTTTGGCCAGGACGAAGATGTTCGAGCCTTTGACTTCGATGATCTGGCGTTTCTTGAAGTCGCTGAAGATGCGGGTGACGGTCTCTCTTGTCGTGCCGATCATCTGGGCGACTTCTTCGTGGGTCAGGAGAACACTGAGGCGGATTCCTCTTGTCGTCTGTTCGCCGTTCTTGGTGCACCAGTCGAGGAGCAGTCTGGCCAGTTTTTCCGATGTCGTTTGCGAGAGGCCGAGGGAGCGGATCTCGCGCTGGGCGGATTGATACTTTTCGCTGAGCTGCTGCGCGGTGTGCATGCAGACGTCGACGTGTGAGCTGAGGAAGCGGACGAAATCTTCGCGCTTGATGAAGTTCAATTGCGACGGCTCGATCGTCTCGGCGGAGACTTCGTAGGCTTTGCCGAGGATTGTCGCGCTCGCACCAAGAACCTCCCCCACTTCGGCGATCTTGACGATCAGCGTCTTTCCTTCGGACGATGACGTCGTGAGCTTCACGCGGCCGGCGCAGAGCAGGAAAACTCCTCGGGGCTGCTCGCCTTCGACAAACAGCAGCGAGCCTTTCGGGTAGATCCCCGTGAATTTGATGGTGTCGAGCTCCGCAAGCGTTTCGGGCGCCAGATTGCAGAACGTCCGCCCCGCGCGCACATCGCATTCGGAGCAGTCATTGTGAACGTCGAGGTTGTACGGTGTCGGCATGGTTAGAAAACCCCCGTCACCGAATATAGAGTCGCTTGTCGCTAAGGGCGGCGCTGAATCTCACCGTTCGGAGTGATGAATGTCACATGATTGAGTTAGAGATCAGGAAGCAGAGATCAGAGATCAGGGACGCTTCCTTGTCTCTGATCTCTGCCTTCCCTGATCTCTGCCCTTCAGAACTTGACGCGATAGCTGACCTTCAGCGTCCTTCCCGGCTCGGGACGGAAGAACGTGGCGTTGGAGAATTCGGCGTAGAGCTGGTTCGTGAGGTTCTCGACCCAGAACGTGACTTCGTTTGAGACGCCGGCCGTTTGGAAGACGCGCACGCCGAGGCCTGTGCCCTGGACGGTGAACGCGGGCAGCGTCTTTCCGACCGGAGGTACTGGCGAGTTGGGATCGATATTCGCCGCCACGGAGCCATTGTGGCGAACGTGATACTCGACCCAGTAACGCGCGCTCTGCGGCTCGAAGCGCGCGTAGCCGTAGATCTTCTGCGAGTAGCTGTCGCCGGTGGGCGGATTGATCGAGTCGGTGCGGTTGCCATCGACCCAGGTGTAGTTACCGCCGAGGGTGAGGCCGTTGTGCGAGTGCCACCCGAGAGCCATTTCGACGCCTTGATAGCGAAGACGCTCGGCGTTGCGGTCCTGCACGACGAACTGCACGCCACCTGCTTTGATCGCCGCGCGCGTAGCCGCGTCGAGCTGCGCGATTTCTGACGGCGAAAGATAGGCTTGAATGATTCCGCCGCTGATGTCATTGCGGAACGCGACGGCTTCCATGAACGCATCCCAGCGGCGGTATTTGACGCCGAGGTCGAAGTTGTTGCTCGTCTCAGATTTGAGAGCCGGGTTCAGCAACTGATACCCGCTCCCCTCGGGCGTCAAGCCGTTGAACAGACGCTCGATGATGTTGGGCGAGCGGAAACCGCGGCCATACGACGACAGAAGGTTCATGTAGTCGGTGATCTGGTAGGTCGCCGTCAGCGCGCCGACGATGTTGTGATCCGAGAAGCCGAGGCCGTTTACGTTCCAGCCGGGAGTGGCAATGGCGTCGGTTTTCACATCGTGATAGCGAAGTCCGGCGGTCACGTGAAGCTTGTTGGTCACGGACACTTCATCCTGTCCGAAGACGCCGTAACTGAGGTTCGTCGCATTCGGCGCATTGGCGAGCGTGTCCGGCGGCGCGATCGACGTGCTGTTGCCGTACGGCGTGCGGATGATGGCCGTGGTCACGGAGTAGTCGGTGTTGTCGCTGTGGTCGCGCGTTCCTTCGAAGCCGTAGGTGATGATGTGGCGGCCGTTGCCGAAGACTTTGACGGCGTCGGTGCGAAGTCCGAACGTGCGAACGTCGGAGTGGTTCAGCGTGTTGGCGAGGACTGACGAATTCGGGAAGCCGGGTGCGACGGGACCGATGTTGATGTCGATGTCGTTGGCCAACTGACGCTTGTTGTTCTGGTAGTAAACCTGAACGTTGGTGGAGTCGGCCCAGGTCTGGTTCAGCGGCGAACCGGCGTAGGACAAGAGGTATCGATCGAATGCCTGCTCCGGATAGAGGATGCGGATCTTGGCCTCTTCGGTCGCGCCGTAGAGATTCGCAGGCACGTAGCCAAATCCGGTCTGACCGGCGCGGTAGTGGTTGAAGCGGAAGTTGAACTTGTCGCGATCGCTCGCGGAGTAACCGGCGCTTCCCCAGACGGTCGTATCGTGCAGGCCGGTGTCGAGGACGTCCGTTTTGTTCGGAAGATGGATGTTGCCGAACTGGCCGGAGGGAACGGAGTAGTCGTTCACCTCACGCTTCGTGCCGCCGAGTTGCAGGGTCAGTGCGCCGAATCGCGCGTCGAATCCGGCGCTGCCGCTGGCGAGCTTGCCGCTGTTCGAGTAACGCCCTTCGACGAAGCCGCCCACGTTCGAGCCGCTGTTGAACGCCGGCTCCTTGCTGATCAGATTGAGGACGCCGCCGATGGCATCGGTTCCGTAGAGCACCGAGGCGGGGCCACGAACGACTTCGATGGTGGAGACGCTGTTGAGATCGACGAGACCGGTCATCTCGCCGAAGTCGGTCTGACGGCGCGGGTTGTTGAGGCGCAGCCCGTTCTCGAGGAAGAGCACGCGCAGTCCGCGCTGGCCGCGAATGACCGGACGTCCCTGATTCGGGCCGACGCCGTTGATGTCGACTCCGGGCTGCTCGCGCAGAAGTTCGGCTGCGTTCTGCGGCGACTTCTGTTCGATCGATTCCTGACGGATCACGGTCACGGGCGTGGCCAGCTCGAAGACGTCGCGTTTCGTTCCGGTGGCGGTAACGGTCGTTTCCGCGAAGAACGAGGGGACCGGCGTTTCGGCTTTTGCAGCGGCCTTGGTATCTGTGGTTGCTGTGACCGGAGTAGCCGCGGCGACCGTCGCGGGCTGCTCCGGCTTCGCCGGCTTGGCGTCATCCGCAATCGCGCTCATCGGGAAGAGAACCAGCAGCATCGCCGCTGCGGTCATCGCTGCTTTGCGCTGCGGTGCGATCGCACGCGACGGCGCGGCGGTGCACCAGCGGTAGCCTGCGTAAATCAAAAGGAGTCCGGCCAGTTCGGTGATGTAGAGCGCTTCCACGACACCGTAACGGGTCATCGTGCCGCCGATGGCCGGAAGAAGTCCGCCAATGGCGATGGCGATGTTTCCCGCATACCGATTCGACGCCGCTGGATTGCGGCGATAGCGAATCGCGGAAACTGCCGCGCCGCCGACCAGGAAGGTCACGGAGTAGAGATTGAGCAACGGGCTGATGGCGCGCAGCCACTGCCATTCCAGGACGCGGCCCGAGAGACGGTGCGGTTCCGCCAGCGCAGCATTGAGCGGCGAGAGAAACACGAGAATCGCTGCGACAGCGATGACCGCGCAGGCGATCCGCGCAGACCATCGCGCGAAACGAGGACTCATCAATAGATAGATGGAGCCCTGCGCCAGCGGATAGCCGCCCAGAAACGCGCCGGCCACATACCAGAACTTGAAGATGATCGGATTCCACCCAAAGAGCGTCGTCGAGGCTTCGGTCATCGTGCCGATGCCGTAGGTAACCATTCCGATACCCCACCAGAGCAGGTGAAGGCCGCCGCCGTGACGGCGATAGCGAGTGAAGAGAATCGTTGCAAACAGAACGGACAGGATCGTGGTCACGATCGGCAGGTGCAGCAGGGCCGAGTGCAGGGTGCTATCGGAAGTCATTTCCAAATCCTCATTTCGTGGTCCGATGTTCAGGACCGTCGCGCGGTTGCGGATCGAAAGGATTCAGAAGCGAGGTGGGGCGCGGTCACCGAAGCAGACCGCAGAGCTGAAGGGTGCGAAGGCGAGAAGGTCGATGCCGATCCAGCCCGATTGCGTTTGGATGCCGTCGGAACGTTGGCGCGACGCAAGAATCACGATCGCAGGAACGGCGACCAGGCCCACTTCGACGAGCAGGGCTGCATCCTGGCGAAGGTCGAAATAGCGCTCGCCGGCCGGAGCCAGATGAAGGATGGCCACGAAGAGCCAGAAGATGATCGCCGCACGCCGGCCGCCGTTGCGGGAGAGCGCGCGCCGCACGAACAAGGCCGCGGCCAGAAGCACCGCAGCAAACGCCCACTGCGCGAGAACCACAGGCCGCGTGATCGAGGAATCGCCGACGCGGCGAAGCAGCATGATCGCGTGCAGCGCCACGATCAGGACGACCGGCGCGGCAAACGCGATCGTTCGCAATCGTTTGAATCTCGCTCCGCCGCCCGTCGTCATGGGCGTAAGGTTAGGGCGGCGATGCCATTCGCTCCGTGCAGGGAGTCACGAGCGCATGTGACCGGTATCACGATGGGGAAGAGTGAAGGGGTGAAAGAGCGCCAGGAGTTGCGCGGCAGAGACGGGCCAAGTATCTCGACGAGCTCTGACCTCCGCCCTGACAGCACTCGGGCGAGGACGCCCGAGTGCCCGCGGTCGAGACGACCGCACTCCTGAAGACAATCCCCACCTCTCCATGTTCGCCTTCCCACCCCCCGGGGTGGGGCGCTGATCACAAATCGAGGTGATATTGGCTACACACGACGGTGATCACACCGAAACGACACGGAGGCAACGATGAACACCCCTTACAACATCGACACCCAGAACCACTGCGAATCATGCTCGTTCCGCACCGAGCGCCAGTTCTGCAACATGGGAACGGCGACCGTGAAGCGGATGGATGAGATCAAGTTCACGGCGGTCTATCCGAAGGGCTCGGTCCTGTTCGTCGAAGGGGAGCAGCCCCGCGGCGTGTTCATCATCTGCAGCGGCCGCGCGAAACTGACGACGTCCTCCGCCGAAGGGAAGACGCTCATCGTCAAGATCGCCGAAGCCGGCGAGGTACTCGGCGCCAGCGCCGGCATCCTCGGCACGCCCTACGAAGTCTCCGCCGAAATGCTGGAGCCGTCGCAGGTCAACTTCATCCGCCGCGAAGATTTCATGGCCTTCCTGAACAGCCACCCCGAAGCGTGCCTTCACACCGCACAGCAACTGAGCGCGAAGTACCACTCCGCGCAGCGCGAGATCCGCGCCCTCGGCCTGTCGCAGAGCACGTCCGAGAAGCTGGCGCGTCTCTTCCTCGACTGGTCCGACCGCAACGGCGAAGCGACCGCCAAAGGCAGCCGCCTGAAAGTGCTCCTGACGCACGAAGAGATCGCACAGATGATCGGCACGACGCGCGAGACCGTGACGCGCCTCCTCAGCGAGTTCAAGCGCAAGAAGATCATCGAAGTCAAAGGCTCGAGCATGTTCCTGCAGCTCCCTGCGCTCGAAGCGATGGTCAGCATTTGAAAATCAGAGATCAGAGATGAAGAGATCAGAGACAAAACCAACCGTCTCTGATCTCCGATCTCTTGTCTCTGATGGTCTCTGATCTCTGATCCCCGCTCTTCACTCTTCATAAACTCTTAATGCGATTGTTCGCAAATCACGGTTCCAGGTAGCAAACATCACAGCGGCCCTTTCGAGGCACGCCTACCGTGCTCCTCGGGGTGACCTGTGATGATTACTGAAATCGCAACTCGGCGGTTGACTCTCGACGATGCACTGACGGAACGTGAAACGCTCCAGCTCCAGCCTGCGGGCACGATCCTTTTTCAGGAGGGCGACCAGCCCCAAGGCATCTACGTCGTTCATTCGGGATCGATCGATCTCCTCTTCCAGGCGCGTACTCGCGAGCTGAAACCCGTTCGCTCGGCCGCCGTCGGCGAGATCCTGGGACTCGATTCCGTCGTCTCCTGCCGCCCGCATGACTACACCGCCCGCGCAGTCACGGCCTGCAAGCTTGGATTCATCGGCAAGGAATCGTTCACGCAGATGCTCGACGCAAGTCCGGATCTCTGGCTCACCGTTCTCCGCCTGCTCAGTCAGGACATTCACGCCTCGTACGAGTCCCTGCGCCACGCCGGATTCGCGCGCACGTAGAGTCCAGCCGCTGCCTTCCGCGTCCCTGCGAAAACCGCGGGGACGCAAAGCGCTCGATCTCCTCGAGCCCCGCCCGGCCACTGCCCGGTGCACCTCAATCATCCAGCCTCGTTATTGATGAACCGAGTGTTCGCCGTCACCGCCGGACAATCCAGTGATCACCGCCCCATCGTCATCGCGGAGCGATGATCTTGTTGATGGAGGGCTCCGACATGTTCACACCAAAATCCGGCAGCTCCGACCGTGCGATGCGCATCCTGGTTCCAACCGACTTGAGCGCCTTCGGCGATCTGGCACTGCGATACGCGCTTCTTTTCCGCGAGAGCCTCGGTGCGAAGCTCACGTTTCTTTTTGCGGACGAAATCTCCTGGCTCGCCGAGGAGCATCCGCTTGGGTACTACTTCGAGAATGTGTCGGATGCCAGAAAGGCGTTGCTGCAACGCCTTCGCGACTATGCCGCCACACACGCGCCCGACGCCGATACGCTCTTCGTCGATGACGCGCCGGAAACCGCGATCGTCCAGACCGCCCGCGACATCAACGCCGATCTGATCATCATGGGCACGCATGGCCGCCGCGGGATCCGCCGCGCGCTGCTCGGCTCCGTCGCCGAGTATGTGCTCCGCGAAACCGACGTACCGGTCATCACCGTGAATCCACGGAGATTCCGATCCGATGTGACCGCCGCCATTCGCACGATCCTCTGTCCGGTCAACTTCACGGAAATCGCGCGATCGGCGCTCGATAAAGCCAGCGATCTCGCCAAGACGTTCGATGCCCAACTCGTCGTGATGCACGTCTGCGAAGGAAGCGAGCCGCAGATCTCGTCCGACGTACAGAACGAGTTCCGCGCCTGGGTCAACCCGCTGGTCCGAGCGAATACCCGTTACAGCGAAGTGGTCGTTCACGGTGACGCGGCCGCGGCGGTGCTTGCCGTCGCCGATCAGATCGACGCCGACCTACTCGTGATCGGTGCCCAACACCGCCGCTTCGCCGATACCACCGTCGCTGGCACGACCACGGAACGAATCACGCGCTACGCGAAGCATGCCGTGATGACGGTGATCCGGAAGGAGTCTGCGGCGAAGGCGGCGGCCGCGTAGGTAGGGAACAAAAAAAGCACCACAGAGACACAAAGAGCACAGAAAAAAACTCTGTGTCCTCTGTGTCTCTGTGGTTCAAAAGGGAAGCTAATACACGTGCGCGGCACGCACCTCGTCGCGCGTCTTCTTCACTTCCACGCGCCTCGGCACCGACAACACCGGCACGCGCGCGAAGCGGACCAGGCGCTCGGTGGTCGTTCCGATCACGGTCTCGTCGCGGAAGCGTTTATGTTGCGCGCCGATGACGATCAGATCCGCGCCGAGGTCCTCGGCGCAGTCGAGGACGCGCTCGGCGGCGCCGCCGCGTTGCACAATCTCGCGGAAACTGCATCGGTTCTGGATCGCGGGATCGATCCAGCTTCGAACGCCGCCTGCGGCCATCGGTTTCGTTTGCGCGCCTTCTTCGACGACGTGAACGATGACCAGCTCGCAGTCGAAGTTCGCGGCGAGATGGGACGCGTATTCGAGCGATGCACGCGCCGTCTCCGTGAAGTTGATCGGGCAGAGGATCTTCTTCACCGGATCGGGAGTGCGAAGACGCTCACCGCTCCGGCTGACGCTCAGCACCGGACTGTCGCCGCCGCGGAGCACGCCTTCAGTGACCGATCCGAGGACGAGACGGCGCCAGCCGCGGAGTCCGTGCGTGGCCATGATCACGAGATCGGCCGCGCGCTCCTGCTCCTCGCGAACGATCGCCGGAACCGGCTCGCCGACCGCCGCCGCGACGTCGTAGGGATAGCCGAGGAGCGCGGCATCGGCGTAGGTGCGAACCTCCTTCTCCAGCTTCGCGATGTGCGCGGGCGTTGTGGCGATGTAGAGCGGAATGTCCGCGCCGGCATCGCTGATCGGGAACACCAGCGGATCGACGTAGAGCAGCGTCAGCGACGAGGAGAAGCGCTCCGCGAAGAACCGCGCATATTGCAGCGAGACGATCGACTGCTCGCTGAGATCGGTCGGAACGAGAATTCGTTTGATTTCGAGATCACGCATGATGCCCTCCTGAAGTTCGCGGTTTTTCCTATCGTCAGCATCGGCCCGACTACCGACGGCGTCGGTGACGAAGGAACGGCGTCCGTGTGACTGCGCATACATCGCAGCCGTTCGCGCCCCGCACGGAAAACCTCTACGACGCTGCTGCGTGACCGTGCGCCGCGGCGTGGAGCGGCATGGCGACGCCCGGCTCGTAATCGCACAGCGGATCGTCGGCGAAGATGTTCCCCTCGGTCACCCAGGCTCTTGCGCGGGAGCCGCCGCAGATGTGGCGGAACTCGCAGCGGCCGCATTTGCCGGTCAGGTTGGCGGGATCGCGCAGGGCGACGAAGAGATCGCTGCCGCGGTAGATCTGGCTGAGCGGGCGGTAGCGGAGGTTTCCGGCGCTGGCGAGGAGGAACTCGCTGGCGCGGACATCGCCGGCGTGCGAGATGAAGACGAAGCCGCGGGCGTTGTCGACCGCCGAATCCATCAGGTCGCGTTGCGGATGATCGTCGCCGGTTTCGTAGCCGCGGAAATCCTCCCAGCTCCCCACCTCGGCGTTGTCGATGCGGGTCTGCAGATTGCGCTGCAGAAGGTAGCGGCGATAGTGAGGCGCTTCGACGACACGGACAGCGAAGGTCTCCTTGCCCTGGATCTCGTCGATGGTTTCGAAGAGACTCTCCGCCTCGGCGGCGGTGAGCATCGCCGATTGATACGACGCCGTGATGGGGACGAGGAAGTAGAGGTTCCAGCGCTTGATGCCGATCGGGCGGATCAAATCGGCGATGGCACGCAGGTCGCCGGCGTTGTGGCGCGTGATGAGCGTGTTGACCTCGATGGAGAGACCGGCCTGCTCCGCCCATCGCATCGCGTGAAGCGTGATCGCGAAGGTTCCTGTCGTCCCCTTGACCCCGTCATGGATCGCCGGCGACGAACCGTCGATGTTGAAGATGATGCGCGTAAGTCCGTTGCGCTCCAGCCGTGTGATGGCGTCCGCCGTCAATTGATGGGTCGGGCTGACCACGAGCGCCGGATCGAGGCCGCGGCGCCGCGCGTAGTTGACGATCTGGACGATGTCTTCGCGCGCCAGCGGATCGCCGCCCGTGATGATGAATTCGCGCGGGGCGAGAACGTCGATCTGGTCGATCGTCTTGTAAACCTCGTACGTAGTCAGCTCGTTCGCCCCAGGACTGCCGGTGGCGCCGATGGAGCAATTGCGGCAGTGCATGTCGCACGCGCGCGTGAGCTCCCACATCACGATGGGATGGGCTTCGCTGCTGGTCATGAGCACCTCATTGATGGGCCATCGCCGGCGCTTCCTGGTGTGCATAGCGCGCAGCAATCTTCGCCGTGGGAGCGTTTACCGTCAGAACGGGACATTCGCTGTGCTGCAGCAGGCGTGCGGCGAACGTGCCGCGCAGCACATCTGCGGTCGTCCGAATGGCCGGCTCCGCCGCCACGATCAGATCGGCGTGCGTGCTTTTCGCAAAGCCCTCGATCGGGTTTACGGCATGCTCATCGCCGAATGTCCGCACGTCGCAGCGCGCGGCGATCGCTTCCGGGATCCAGGCGCGCAACGCGGCCAGATAGTCCGCGGGCTCCACCTCTTCATTCGGATTGGCACTGATGATGATGAACCGCGCATCGGGCGGCGCGATCTCCGCTGCGAAGGTCAGCGCATCGCGGCACTGAGCCTTGTAGATGACGGGGCAGACAACCGTCTTGATCGATGGCGTCGCGACACCGCGCGGCGGCACGGCGATCACCGGTACCTCCGCATGCCGCATCACCGCCTCGGTGACCGATCCGATGATCAGCCGCTTGAAGCCGCTGCGGCCGTGTGTGCCCATCACGATCAGTCCTGCGGACGACTCGTGCGCCTGCTCGAGGATGCCGGCGAGCGGCGTTGCAACGCGCACGACGACGTCATACGTAACAGCGGGATCAAGACTCGCTCTGGCATCGATGCGCAGCTGTTCTTCCGCGCAAAGTTTCACGTACTCGAAGGTTTCGTCATCCCAGCCGCCAACAGTGGCGCTGACATCGACCGGCGGGACGAAGGGATCGGCATAGAGCAGAACGAGCCGGGCGTTGAGCTCTCGCGCGAGCTTGCCGGCATAACGGAGCGCGTGGAGGGCCGGCTCGCTGAAGTCCGAGGGAACGAGAATGCAGTTGAGTTTCTCCGTCATCATGGCCCTCCCGCTGGCTCCTTGGTGACGATAGAAGGGAGGCGCAAGCCCGGCGATGACCGGGGTCATTCGGGGGTGTGATGGCGGTCACGTGGGGGGTTGTTGGGCGGCGGCCGGGGGGAGCCGGGGCCGGGGTGGCTCGTGTCACCGGCCGTGTCATCGCTTCCGGCACCCACCATCGTGTCATCCTGACACCGCCGGAGCCGCCCGCTCCAATCGATCCGCTCGCGCAGAATGTGCCGGCGGCGGAGGACGTCGAAGGATCTCCGAATGCGAGGCATGGGGCAGGTGGATTGAGACGCTTCCGGATGACACCGAGGCTGGGCGCGACCGGTGCTAACTATAACTAAAATAAACACATAGAGATGAGCGAACGATCAGATTCTGGTTAACAACATCCAGATTCTGGATGAAGAAGACCAGATTCTGGTCAACAACAACCAGATTCTGGTTGAAGGAGACCAGATTCTGGTCAACAACAACCAGATTCTGGTTGAAGGAGACCAGATTCTGGTCAACAACAACCAGATTCTGGTTGAAGAAGACCAGATTCTGGTCAACAACAACCAGATTCTGGTTGAAGAAGACCAGATGCTGGCTGAAGACATCGAGCATCGAACCAACCTGGGCGAACCAATTTTGACGATCCCTTCACGGCCGGCAGTGTTTTCCGGGCTTCGACCTCCGTCCTGACAGCACTCGGGCGAGGACGCCCGAGTGCCCGCGGTCGAGACGACCGCACTCCTAGTCTCCGAGGCGGTAGCCGAAGCCGCGGACGGTGTGCAGGATTGTGGGCTTGTCGGGGTCCATTTCGATTTTCTGGCGAAGGCGGCGGATGTAGACGGCCAGGATCTTCTCGGAGCGGACTTCGCCCTCGAAGAGATGTTTGAGGATGTCCTCCTTCGCCACCGCCCGTCCCAGACTCCGCGCCAGAAGCATGAGGAGCTCGAACTCCTTGTTCGTCAGGCCGGCGGGAATCCCTTCGACGATGGCGTCGCGAATACCGTTATCGATCACGAGGCGCCCGATGCGGATCTGATCCAACGCTTCGCCGCGGCGTGCCTCCGCCGCGCGCCGCAACTGCGCGCGAATCCGTGCTGTCAGCACATCGATGTCGAATGGCTTGACGACATAGTCGTCAGCACCGAGCTCGAGGCCGGTCACCACGTCGCTGGCAGCGCCGCGGGACGTGATGATCATGATCGGCGTCTGATCGCGGGCGCGGATACGGCGGCAGAGAACCAACCCATCGCCATCCTCGAGCGTCAGGTCGAGCAGAATCAGGTCGTAGCGCTGGCGATCGAGCAACTTCACCGCTTCGAAATAGCCGGACGCCGTCTCCGCTTCGTGCCCTTCGACCTCCAGAAGCCTCTTCAACAACTGGCGCGAAACAGCGTCATCTTCGACTACCAGGACCCGCCGGTGCATCGTGACAATTTTAGCGCCGCATTCATCATCCAAAGTATTCGCACGCGGCATCAAGCCACGCTCCGAACGTAGATCTCTCCTCCGATGTCGTCGTCGAGCGCGATCGAGCTCGAGCCGCAGCCGATCACGCAGCTCGGGTTCCGGGCGATGAGGCGGATCTCGCTGCCCGGAACGATTCCGAATGCGGCCAGGCGGTCGATGCGCGAGAGCGTCTTCGGTGCGATGAATGCGATCGTCGCGGTCGCGCCGACGGGCAGCTCGGTTGCGCGCCGGATCAGCGGCTGCACGCTGCTCGAAAAGACGCGGCAGCACTCCCCCGCCGGGACCGGCTTGCCGTGCGGGCAGACAGGAGGATGGCCGAGAAATGCGCAGACGCGTTCGACGACCGGCTCGGAGAGCATGTGCTCCATCTCGCACGCCGAGACTTCGGCGTCGCGCAGGTTCGTTCCGAAGGCCTGGATGAAGAGCACTTCCGCGAGCCGGTGCCGGCGCACGATGCCGCGCGCGCGCTGCGCGCCTGCCTGCGTGAGGCAATAGCCGGTGCTGCACTGAACGTCTCCCTCCGCGATCAGCGACTCGAGCACGGCGTTGAGATCGACATCCTCCGCGTCGAGGTGAAGCTCGTCCGGCGACATCACCGTTCGCGCTTCCTCCGTCGCATACCAGAGCCGTTCGAGCACTTCATCGGATGCTGCGTGAATCATGGGACCTCCGTTTGAACAGCGACGTCAGCAGGCGCGTGATGCGGCCGGAACCGACGAACTCATAGAAACAACGCGGGCAGCGGGACATCTCGCATCCGCGAGAAATCGGACACGACGAGTGACATCCCGAAGCGACGAAATCGGTGCCGCACATCGGACACTCCAGATGGACGTCATCGTTCACAGCACGACTCCAAGAACCTTGAACGCGGCATTCATCACGACGCCGATGCCGAACGAGTAGACGATGATGAAGCCGGCGATCGCCCAACCCATCCGCGCGCCGCGCTCCTTCAGCATGACCATCAGGTTGGCGATGCACGGGATGAAGAGCGTGATAACGGTGAGTGCGATCACGACCTGGTTGGGCGTGAGGTGGCCGGCGCGCTGCATCGCGTAGAGACCGGCGGCACCGTAGTCGCGGCGCAGGAATCCGATCACGAACGCATTCGTCGCCTCGGCCGGCAATCCCAGTCCGCGGATGATGAGCGGCCCGAGCATCCGCTGGATGTATTTCAGCATGCCGGTGGCGTCGAGTCCGTACAGCAGCAGCGTGCCGACGATGAAGAGCGGAACGGCTTCCTTCAAATACCACTCTGTCCGCGCCGCGACTTTGATGGCGATGTTCGACAGACGCGGAACGCGCATCGGCGGAATCTCGAGAACGAAATCGCCCGGCTCGCCCGGAACGACGCGCGACGCCGCCCACCCCGCCAGCACGATCGTCAGCAAGGTCACCATCAACCAGATCAGCGTGGCGGTGATCCCGAGCGGCGCGAGCATCGCCAGGATCACGCCGAGTTGGGCGGAGCATGGGACGCCGAGGGCGAGGAGAAGCGTGACGATGGTCGCTTCCTTCTTCGAATCGAGAATGCGCGTCGTCAGCGTGGCCATCGTGTCGCATCCGAGGCCGAGGACCATGGGAAGGACGGCCTTGCCATTGAGGCCGATCTTGCGGAAGCCGCGATTGAGAATCACCGCCAGGCGCGGCAGATAGCCGGAGTCTTCCAGCAGTCCGAAGAACGTGAAGAAGGTGACGACCACCGGCAGCACGATTGCGATCGCGTACGTGATCGCCATCGTCACGACGCCATACGGACCGACGAGGAGGTCGTGAATCGTGCGCGCGAAGTTTCCCCAGAATCCGGACGCGTGACCCGCGTATGCCGAGGTGATCACGCCATCGGTGATGACATGTTTGTGCGGAAACGGTGCGAGCCAGTCGATCAAGCGGATCGTCCACGGATTGATCCCATGTTCGAACACATGCTTCTGCATGAGATCGACGAGCGTGCCGGCGCCGATCTTTCCGACGAGCAGCCAGGCCAGCGCGAGAACGCCCAGCAGAATCGGGACGCCGTAGATGGAGTGCATGCAGGTGCGCCCGATGCGATCGCGGAGACCATCGACATGCGAGGCGCTCTTTCGCTGCATCGTGGCCAGCAGTTCGTCGACCGTTGCGACGCGCGAGTGCGAGATCAACGTGCTGAGCGGACGAGCGAGCTGACTCTGCACCGCCGCGCGAAGGTCATCGAGTTGCGCGAGTACGGAGGCCGGGCACGACGCGGTGAGCAGAGGCCGGAGCGTCACGTCGCCCGCGAGAATCGCAAGCGCCACACCGCGGTTGGCAATAGACGCCGCGTGCAATGCCAGCACCTCACGAACCGCGGCGATCCCGACTTCCACCGCCATCGGATACGACACCGCCATCGATCCTCGGCGTGCGCTCTCCAGCGTCAGCTTGAGCTTCCCGATGTTCCAACGCCGCAGCGCGGAGACGGAAACGAACGGCACGCCCACGGCCTGCGAGAGCGCGACGACGTCCGGACCTTCATCCATCGAGCGCAGTTCGTCCGCCATATTGAGCGCGACGACGAACGGCACCGCGTACTCGCTGAGCTGCAGCGTCAGCAGAAGCGTGCGTCGCATATTGCCGATGTCGCCCACCTGCATGACATCGATGTCCCTCTCCCGCAGCAGAAGATCGCGCGCCACGATCTCATCCTGCGATTGCGGCAGCAGACTGTTGATCCCGGGCGTATCGATGATGGAGCGCTTCTCGTCGCCGATCTCCGCCACCGCCGTCGTCATCTCCACGGTCGTCCCGGGATAGTTCGATACGGTGACGTAATGATTGGTGAGCCGCGTGAAGAGGAGCGACTTGCCGACGTTCGGATTGCCAACGAGAAGCAGCGGCCGCCCGGCGAATTTCGTTTCGCCTTCCTCGAGTCCTGAGTGATTCATCGCAAGCTGAGACATGGTCTCAGCGACGGTAACGAACCCTCGGACATGGGGTCGTGACAGTTGTCACCTGGCGTTGTGATGGCGACTTCCTGAGGCTCACCACAGAGACACAGCGCGGCGTAGCCGCAACCAAAAGTAACGGCGCTTCGAACCTCTCGTAGGATGTTGAGCTGACGAAAGCAAAAGCATCCAGGAGGGGAGAAGCGCCATGCACGAGTTTATCGC